>Ga0065711_1001206_pt1 | contig 94085 bp, 66 predicted proteins | sample Hoacrofraction12_FD_59098 | JGI IMG/M metagenome (GOLD analysis project Ga0065711, IMG submission 59098) | Hoatzin crop microbial communities from Cojedes, Venezuela - Epithelial fraction 12 v2 (version 2) | ecosystem: Host-associated > Birds > Digestive system > Esophagus > Crop | place...
GGGGGAGAGTGAAGGGGGGGGCGGCCGCGCCGGCGGCAACAGCGACCCCTGCGCCCGCCCCGCGCCCGCACACCCCCCGCCGGGGGTGAGGAGTCCCCGGGCATCCTCAGTCCTGGCGGGTGGCCTTGTCCGTGCGGGTCCCCCCCCAGGGCGTCCCTGGGGGTGGGGGTCCCCGAGGCATCCCTGGGGACGCGGGGCGGGGACGACGACGGACGACGACCCTCGCGCGTCCCCTGCAGAGCGGGTCGCTGGGGCAGTGCTTTTGGAGTAGGGTCACCCCGGGGCGTCCCTGGGACGCCCCTGAGGGGAAGGGTCCCCCAGGGTGGGTCTGGGGGCTGGAGTCCGCGGGGCGTTCTCAGCAGAGCAAGCCCCCTGGGAGCCCCTGCAAGCGCAGGTCCCCCCAGGGCTTACTGTGGGTGAGGGTCCCTGGGGCTCTCCCGTGGGTGGGAGTCCCCCAGGGGCACCACTGTAAATGCAGGGCTCCCCCATGTACCCCATGGGTGGGAGGTCCCCAGGACCCCTTTTGGTGAGAATCCCGCGAGGCACTCCCATGGGGGGGGTGGGGGGTCCCCTGGGGCCCCCCGCCCCGCTGCCCAGGGCCGGCTCCAGCTGCCTGCCCCGCACAGCGAATGTGTCTCCGGGGGGACCCCGCCGGCGGGGAGCCCCTCTGCGAGCCCCCTCCCGCCCGCGTCTCTCGTACGTTACCAAACCCGCCGCCAGCATCCGAAGGCTGGATTTGAAAAATGCTCTTCCGTGCCTGCTCCGGCAGCAGCGGGGCCGGCGGCGGGAAGCCGTGCTCACCCGCCTCGTGCGGACCCCCCGGACCCCCACGCTGCCCAGATTCGGCTCTCAACGCCGGGCAGCACGACCCCGGGGCAACGGCTGCTTTTCTCTGGGGGCAAACGCGAGCCTGGCCGGGAGCGCAGAGCCCACCGCACGCCTCGGTCGGCTTCTGCCGGAGACAAACGCATGTGAGGTTTGTCAGGGCGCTGCTCCGCACCCCTCCCTGCCCGACGCACAGCCCCCTGCCCTCCCCAGGCACCCCCTGAGACACGGGGTGGGTCTGCACCCCCACTCTGCCCCGAGCCAGCCGTGCACCCAGCACAGGGAGAATCGGGATTGTACAGCGAACCCGGGCTTTGGCTGCAGAAATAGCTCCGCGCTGCTCGCGGCGTGAGCAGGGCGCAATAAATCGGGTGGGTGCCTCTGGCCACGGCTTGTTGAGCCCCTCCTGTGGCTCCGTGGATCCCTGGGTGGTGGCTCCAGCCAGTCGGCAGCTGGTGACCGTGACCAGGGGGATGTGGGGGGAACAAGGGACCCCGGGAAAGTGAGGGGGCTCGGTGCCCCAGCCGCGCGCTGCAGCACAGCCGCCACGCTGGGGCAAGGCCCCCGGACACTGCAGCCCCTCCGAGACCGAATGGCAGCCGTGGTTTTCCAGGCTCTGGCACATCGCCTGATCCCGCACCTTGCGGGAAAGCAGGTTGAGCCGTTGCAAAGCCCACCCTGCAGCCTGGGGCAGGAGGGATGGACGGAGGGCGGGCACGGAGCTGCCTTTCTGTACGTGCTGCGGAGCAACTCGTGCCCGCAGCTAACGGGAAGGCTGCTCACCCCACGGGCCTCGCAGCGTCGTCAGCGCAGTTGTGAGTCATCCCCGCTGCACGACTGCACATGCCCCTGCGTGGGACGGCAGGCCCTGACCGACGAGTGCTGCGCTCGTTAATGAAGATAATTCTTTTTCCTCCGAGCCGTGGTTAATCGCGTCACGCAAGGCACGCCGTGGGCTGCCCTCATGGAGCTGCACAGCGGCGGAGGAGCGAGGGATGTGGGCAGCCTGTCCCCAGCCTTGTCCTTGGGGACAGCCCCCGGGATGCTGTAAGGATGGGGCACACGATGAGCCCCCAAAACTGCTCGGGGCTGAGCACAGAATAAAATGGCTTTCCCGGACAGCAGCCTCCTCCGGGGAAGCTCCTCTCCCAGTACCCAGCAGGTCTCATGTCCCACCACCCGCTTGCTGGAGCTGGGGTCACATCCCTGCACTCCCAGCCTGGCGCTGGCTCGACCCTGCTCCCCTCCACGTGGCCTCAGGTTGTTGCGCCCGATGGCGGACACGAATCTCATCGCAGCAGGGTGCGCGTCCAGCGGTGCACGTGCGTCCCGGCACAGGCGCGTGGCATCTCCCCACCGCGGCGGCACAGCGAGCGGGCAGCGGGCGCTGGAGGCAGGCGAGGGCTGGGCCAGCCCCGCTCTGGGATCGCTGCCTGGGGACAAAGCCAGAAACAGGTTTGGGGTGGAAGCAGGAGGGGTATCAACAGACCTCAAAATATCCCCCGGCGCTGGAGACAACGCAGGCAGCCGGGTTTAAAGCTGAGCCAACGTTGCCCTGCGCCAGGCGCCTGGTCCCGTGCTCACCGTCCCCTTGGCACGGCCGCGGAGACGCGCTGGAGGACACATGGCCGGGGCAGTGCCAACTGGTCTCGCTGATGGCCTGTTGTAGGGGCTGGTCTTGAACTAGCTGCTCCCAGGAGAAGTATTCAATAAATTTGAATTAAATGCGGGCGGGCGGCTTTCTGAAGCCTCTGAAAGAAAAGCAATGAGCTTAACCAGCCCCCTGGGCCCTCGGGAGGTCTGGCCGGCAGCCAGCCGGAGCCAGGGTTCGACGCATCCCTGCGCGGCGCGGAGGGAAAGTTCTGCTCGGCGGCCCCTGTGGACAAGGGCAGAAGCACCCCAGGGGTTCAGGGGGATGTGTCGCAAAATGCATGTCCTGAGCATGCAGGGCAGAGCCCGGGTGAGCACCGCAGCAGCAGGTCTTCACACCTGAACACCTTTCTGGCTCAGGCCCTGGGCTCTGGACGCTGCCTGCTCCTTCTCCTCTGGCTCTCGGCGGCAGCGCTGGCGTCGCTCCAGGCCTCTGATGAGGCTGTCAGGTGCCTTTTGGGTTAAGGTGCTAAAAACCTCGTAGCAAAAAGCTACAAAGCAAAGAACAGCAGGCACCAGACAGTGGTGAAGTCGGAGCCCTCAGCCTCTGAGGGTGCCGCAGGACCCAGTGAACCTGCGCACTGGCCCAAAGTGTATTGACCAAAGGTGAGAAAACCTCATAAACTGATGATCCTGTAATTTCTTAGAGAACAATATTTAGAAATGGTGGTAAAGCTTTGCCAATATTCAGCATCCCACTTGTTCAAACAACATTTGAATCTGATATTAAGCACTTTATACATACACGCACTATTTGAATGACAAATATTCTGATTGCTTTATTTTTAAACACCTGCAGGTGTTGCTTGCTGTAAGTGCCATGCTTCCCCCTCCCCAGCGCTGCTGTCACTGGTGGGCTTTCTGCTGCCACGGAGGGTCCTGGATAGCAAGGACAGGGACACGCAGCCAAGGGCACAGCCAGCATCCCAGGGGAGGCCACGGGAGCAGAGGGGACAGTGTGTGTGGCCTGCCACGCCATGCTGACACCTGGGGAACAGCTTTGCTTTCCAGCTGCGGCACATCTGCCTGCAGAGCTGCTTGACATGATGTTGCACCGAGGACGGTCGGCGGCAACCATAGCAACGGGGCTGCCTTATTTGCCACCTTTCCCAGCAGAAATGGTAATGATTTCTCCCAAATTTGCTGCTGCCTGAGAGACGCCAGCAAAAACCTCTGGCCAGGCAGGAAAGAGGGGCTGATCTGCCCCTGAGAAAGGTACCCAGGCTGGGGCTCTGCTGTCCCGTGCCTGGTGAGGACTCCATTGTGGGGCCTGGAGAGAAGCTCCGCAGGCTCCAGGCAGTCCCACCTCCGCCATCCCAAGCCTCCCCAGAGCCCCGAGCCGCATCCCATCCAGCATCAGCAGGGCAGGAAGCACTGCCTGCCTGCCTCGACAGCTTGGATCCCACAAGAGCAAGGAGGAGGAGCGAGCAAGAGCCAAGCATCCAAACGTCTCTGGCATCAGCAGCAACCTGTAAGCAGAGAGCAGCGCCAGCACAGCATTGCACAACAGAGCATGATGGTGTTGCACACCAAAATGGCTACTGGGGTTTGGACATGGGGTCCCTGGGTCCAGGAATGGTCATAGAGATTTAGAGTGTCAGAGTGGCCCTCCTAGATGCTGAGGGCACCCTGGGGTCAGAGCAGTGTCCGGGTTCCACAGCACAACAGCAGCGTCTCACCGACCTGAAGGCATTAAAAAAATACAAGGATGAGAAAAACACAAGACCCACCCTGGACTCCCCTTCCCTGGTCCCGAGCTGCTCCCTTTCCCACGCCAGCAGGCATTGGGGTTGCTGGAGCTGTGGCACGTGTTGTCCCCGTGCTGGCTGAGCCTGGCCACAAGCCCCACGGCCTCTCGCTGAGCCAACCCCACCTTCCAGCATTGCAGACTTTGTAGCTCTTCCTCTCCTGCCATCACCGGTGATGCCCGTGGTTCCTCACCCTGCCCTCAGTGCGGGTTCCCGACCTGCACAGAGCCCCCCCTCAGCCTGCCCTCCCCTCAAGGCATGATCCAGAGGGGCTCTGGGCTGGTTTGCTGCTGCTCAGTGCTCCCCTTCTCTCTGCAGTAGCGCTCCCGGGAGCTGCTTTCGGGGCGGGGGGGGGCTCTTGTTCTTGGTGTACCAAGCCACCACACTCGGGTCCAGGCTGCACTCCCCTTGCACATCTTTCCTCTCCCACACGCTGAGCAATGTGGCTCTGCGACAGCAGCAGCGCGGGAGTGTAAGGTCAGGTCCTCGGCCAGGTACAGGCAGCACACTGAGCCCTCCAGCCTGGCTGTCTCCAGAACCGGTGACACCGCAGCGGGGCAGGATGGGGGTGTTCACGAGGACCAACAGGGAGAAATTTGCTCCAGAAACCCACTACAGCATTCAACAGGTCTTGCCCGTGTTTAACCCCTGGGCATAAGGGGAAGTGCCACAGCACTGTGACCCAGGACCCCAGCCCAGCTCTCCCAGGCTGGAGATGGGTACCTAAGTCCAGGATAGCCATGGGGACTTAGGCCATTAGAGTGGTCCCCCCAGAAGCTGAGGGCATCTCCCAGGCTGCCCGCTCCCCCAGCTCAACTTCACAGGAGCTGCTCTGCTTGGGACAGTGGCAAGGACATCACCGGGGGTCTTCCCACCCATGAGTCTTCTCCCAGCCCCGCACCCCAAAAGCCCAAAGCAAACCAAGGTCCTTAGCAAGCCAGGTTCTGTGATAAGCATCCAAATCAGTGTTTTCTGCCCCTTTTCTTGCTGGTGGCTGCATTGCTGCCTGGTGACCCTGCTCTGGGTGCTGCTCCGGGGAACATAAGTGGCTTCACGGCATGGGGCAAGCTCCGTAAAAACAGGCACGGAAACTGCACCTTCCAGCACTCTGCAGGGCTTACACATCATTACAGGTATAAATGTTATTATGTTCAGTTTTATACATAAATGTGATACACAGTTACTACAGTTTTCATCTATCTTTTTTAATTTGTATTTCACATCCCTGTGCCTGATACCTTGTATGCTTTTGTGCCTTTCCTCTGGGAGCAGCGAGGGGCATAGACCAGCGCTCTGCTAAAGCACTGCCCAGAGCACCAGCATCCCAGTGAGCACTACCAGCAACACGCTAGCAAGGCAAGAAGTCTTCTTCTTGCTCCCATCTCACCGCTGGCAATGTGGTAGGGAAAGAGTCACACTGCAAACGCTAGGTTGATATCTAAAGGATGCTAATTATTCATTGGTTATTTTTCTCTGGATACCCAGCAGAACATCTAGCAACACTCCAGGCACAAAACTCAGTCAGGGCAGCCCGAAGGCTGAGCCGAGAGCACAGGTGTGGGCACTGCTCCATCTCCCCTACAGCCACCGAAGGTAGCTGAGGACGTTCAGCCGTGGGTCTGTGCTGGGAAGGGAGGAAGGACAGCAGCTCCATGGTTCAACCAAGGGCCCAAGCATACATAAGCAAAAGCCTACACAAGTTCTTCTTATTTCTTAACTTGGCTACTAAGAAACTATCATCTCCTGCTATGTGAAAGATTTCAGAGTTGGTTACATTGATGTGCTGATGACAAATTGGATTTTAAGAAATCACTAGGACATAGATCTAGATTTTTTTGAAAAATATATCTAGTAGAAAGGAAAAAAAAGAAACTCAGCAAAGCAGGAAGCCATAGTAGTGTTCAGAGCTTAAAGCTTTGACCCCAGTGCAAGCCCAGCTATATTTGCATTCACCCTTTAGAGCAGGCTTTGTGGGCAGAAACCCAGAGCAGGCCAGAACAGCATAAAGGAAGAGAGCTACAGCAGCAATGAATGCTCTTCCTAGGGAAGATCACTTAAGAAAGATTGAAAGGACATTTAGTAGCTTTAAAAACAAAATAATATCAGACCAACATTTAATAGCAGGATAGAAACAGCAAGTGAACACAAAGAAGAAACACCTACCCCCCCACGTAATCTTGTTTTTTTTTTCACTCTCAGTATACCTTAGTCAAAATTCTCTACCAGCTGAGCTCGGAGCAGCTCATCATGCGGGCTATAAGTGATCCCAGCAGCACCTGTACTCAACCAGTGCCCTGAGTGCACTGATAAGCCTGAACCCCTGAGGACCCTCACCTGGGGCCCTGCTAACACCCTCCACCTGTGCTCCTGGAGCTCCATTTCAGCTCAGACCCAGACCTTTCTCCGTTCTTGCCTGTGGCACCTCCTGAGATGGTCTCTCTCTCTCAAGGCTTCTCAGAAATGTTGTTGTTGGGTGTTTTTGCTGAAGTCCTCGTCTGCTTCTACTGTCCTCCTAGAAGATGGTAAGTGTTGTGATGGTTCTGTGATCTGATGGCTTCTTTGTGAACAGCTCCCTCTGCATACAGAGGAAATGTGTGTGGTTGCTCAGCCCTGAGGAGGTTTCTGCCTGTGTTGTTTCTGTTAAGGGTAGGTATCTCTGGAAAGCCCCAGAGAAGAGCTGCCTTGTACGGAGCATCTTTCCTACTAGGAGATATAGCCCTTGATGGGAAACTCTTAGCTGTTGCTGTGCTGCTGCTGCTCCCCGGTTCAGTGAGCCCCGTGATGTGCTGGGGTCTGTCCCATGGGGCTCTGGCATGTGGCTGTGGTGCATGTCCTTGGGTAGTGTGTCCTGGTTGCTTTGGCTCTCTGTTACCTTGGGTGACCAGAAATCTTGCTCAGCATGGTCTTTCTCTAGGGAAAATGTGGATATAACTTTTGAGGGTTTGGAAGAAGCAGCAAATTGTTTTGCGTGTTTTTCTGTGTCTGGGGTCTGTTGGGTTAACGTTGGCTGGTTGCTCACGCCTTCCTCTGCCAAGCCCTTTGCTCAGGCAGCTGTTGCTGATCAGGCTTAATGAAAAAACTTGCTGTCCTCTTGTGGGAAGGGGAAAAGGCTGAGAAAGAAGACTGGGGCAGTAGGTTCCTGCAAGGAAGAAGAGGAGTGGGGGGAGTCCACATGTGAAGAAGAAGACTGGTTATATGTGAAAAGCAAGCCAACAACTTCAAGTGACTTTTAAATTTTAAACACTGTGAGAAGGTCTCTTTGAACAAGTGAGGGAGCCTTTCACCACTCCATCCCCTGTGCCCTGTATTTACCATTTCTCTTTATCTTTCATATGTGTTTCATGTGCTGTTTAAACTTCTAATTAGCACTTTGGAGCTCAGGCTGCGAAATCCAGAGCAGAGCCAGTGCAGAGACCAAGCCCCCAAAGTTCAAGGGGATTTAGTTCAGCCAGAAGAGAATGGCCCACTTGCAAAATCCCCCTGAATTTGTTGGAACAGCTGCCGTGCCCGAAAGTGCTTGCATTCAGAGTACGAGGAAGGCCCCACCTGTAGCGATGAGCTGTGCCTCTTCTCCCCCTCCCCTGTAGCAGAGGGTACGCAGCCCTGTACCAGTAGGCTAGGAATGCTGCTGTACTGCTTTGGCCTGTGCTCTCGGCTTCTCTCTCCCAAGCTCAGCAGCTTTGTGTCAGGTCAGTATTAAATAAGGGAGTTAGGATTTCTGTAGAGGAGTGCCTCTTCAGAAATAAAACTTACACAAGCATCACTTTTTCTTGAGAGCTTGAACAAGATGGGGTGTTTTTTTTTTTTAAGACTTTGACTTTGTAAAGCCTTCAGAGCATACCATGTCAGTAAAATCAAAGCAGCTTTTAAGTAGTGGATGTTGTGAAAAAGAATCCTATGGAATAAGAAACCAATACTTAATGTGAGGTAGATTCCCATTTTGTTTACAGCCTAACCCCTAGACTGCCTGTCTTGGGGTGCCAGGCTGACAGGACAGAGTAACGCGGCTTTCTGTGCAGTGTGGCACATGTGATGGTGGTGACGGAGGAGGGATGAAGTAAGATGCGTTCAGTGCTGCTTGCACTGGAGATGGCAAATAAAGCCCCTGTGATGAGCTGGCCAGTGCACAAGAGTGCAGTTACTACCTTTGGGTGGGATTGGAGTTGCTTGGCTCTGAGCAGCAGCACTAATTACTGCTCATTAATGGAAAACCCATTTCTCTTTAATTGCTGAGAATTTGTGCTTCTGAAATAGAGGGTCTGCTCTTTAGTGTTGCCTCTGATACAGAGCCCTAAGTAAGTCCTACAGTCTATGTAGAAATTTTAGTCTCCCGCCCAATCACAGTAGAATTTGAAAAGTGATTGAAGAGTTTCCATGTGGGGCTTGAATTCCCAAAGGTCTGGATGCCAGTAGCAAGTCCTTTCCATCTTTGCCTCTTAGCCACTTTTCCCACAAAACAAAGCATGAGCCAGGCTTGCTTATGTTGTGGGTTTGAGGTGTGGGAGCACTGGGGAGCTGATGGGCTGATAGTATGATAATGGGTTAATAAATGTTGGAGAAAGCCCATGGGAGTGGGCTCTCGGGATGTTCTGGGAGGTTTATGCTTGCAGCTGACTCCCTGTATGGGCAGGCCAGCCTTTGCTGGGTGCCAGGGAGCCCAAAATGCTCGTGGCTGAGAAGAAGGTCTGTGCAAAATGAGCTCCAGGACATGAAATAGTAGAACCTTACTGCAAGGGCTGGTTCATTTAGGGGATGGACAAAGCAGCAGGGTGAACCTTGGTTTCTGCCCTGCTGAGCTTCACAGGGCTGGACTTGCAGTGGTCGTGAGTCACTGCTGTGCAAAGAGCATCTAGTGAAGAAGGCGAGGATGGATAGCACTGCCACAAACCCCTCTGTCTGCTGGCCGCTCCTCAGAGAGGTCTAAAGGGGCAGATGAAGGTGCTCGCCCTGCTGCCTGTACCTGATGCTGGCTGTGGGACCAGCGGGACAGTGCTTTCCCTGTCACCAAGATCTGACTCGCTCTGTTTGGAAAAATAAATCAGCCTGGATGTTGTTAGCTCAGCAGGATACCTGAAAGCTTAATGGATGGCTGAGACACCACGCTTCCAAAGTGCTGCTACAAACTGAGCACGTTAATAAGCCTTTGGGGCTGGTACCTAAAGAAATGGGAAGCGCTGAGCTCCCGCAGTGGCCAGCCAGAGGCTAAACTCTGGTCCTGGGTACGTGTGTGGGAGATGGGGCCAGACATCTGGGTCTCCTGCCATCACGTGCAGACTGCTGCTTACCAGACGGGGTTCCCAGCACGTGGCTGAGGGCGATGCACTGCTGAGTTGTGTAGCTACAAGGCGTTAGCTACTGAGTGGTAGAGCTGATTTGATATGCTTTATGTCAAATGTGTGTAGCAGATAGCAGCTGTTTGCTACTCCTACTATTTTCTCACTGCCGTGCTGGCTAAGAAGGGTGATATTTTTATTAAAAAGGCAGCAGAAGATGTTTCTGTGGGGAGGAGAGTTGCTGTGGATGCCCATCAGGAAAAGCAGTGCCATTGAGATGCCTTGGAAGGTGGAAAGCGTTGGGTGTCTCTGTGCCCCGTGGTAGGACCCAGCTGGCGGCCTGCAGAACCCAAGCTTGGGAGAGCTGTTTTCCTCTGGTTTCCCCTGTATCCCAGCAAATCATCTGCAGCTGCAGGCAAGCTCCTAAGACATGAGAAGTCATGTTTTTTCCCTAAAACCAGGCAGAAAATAAGTCATACTCTTTCAATGTTAGTTTTTCCTCTGAGAAGGGGTGTAATTCCACCCTCCAATATGGTCTCAGGAAACCTTGGGAGGAAGGGTGGGCCCTGAGCCCGAGCCTGGCACAGCCTCTGGGCAGGAGTCCCGCCCGTGTTCGCTGAGCCCAGCTCCCCTTGCCTTGGCATACAGCAGGACTGTTGTGGGATGGCCTGTAAATATGGAGGGAACCACGTAAGCAAGAGCCAGTTCACTTCGATTGTGCTCTCAAAGGAACAGAACCACAAATATAAACTTTTTTCTTGAAATAATGAAAAATTTCTCTGGTCCAGGCACCTTTTATATCCTCGATATGTATGTTTTGGGGTCCACTGTGAGATCTCCCAGACAGTCCAAAGAGAGGTTTTGTGAAACAACTTTGGGGAGACTTTTTGGGGATATTTGTTTGGAGCTCAAGGAAGGTAGTTGCAGCTGAGGAGTTGGAGGTTTTACTATCTGTTGGACATGACCATATGCGATGGGGGCTTGCATGGGCTATTCCTATTATTGATCATGTCCCGAGAGCTGAGCACGCAGCACTTGAAGGTCTTCTGCGAAGGAGAGGGAATTGCAACAGGGCACCTTATAGATGGGCTAAAGAGTTGCTGCGCTTCTGCTCTGAGCCTTGACCCTTCCCAGCACGTTAAAGGGCATGGCTTTTGCAACGTGGAGCAGGATGCTTTGCTTCCTCCTGGAAAAATAAACCCCTGGTGAGGCTGTGTGATGTTGGGGGGCTGCTTGTCACTCCTTGCTCTTTCAGTTGCAATCAGGAGGCAGCGCAAGCACTACAAAGCTGCAGCACTGGTCCTGCTGTGCCACGGCAGCTTCTTGCAGGGGTTTGAAGCTATGGGAAGAGCGACGGGACCCTTGGAAGTGGATTTAATCCTAGCGGGTGGTTTTGCTGGTGGGTTTTCACAAACTGCAGTCTCCCACGAGATGGTGCTGTGGGATAAGGGGATGCTGCCAGGGAGGCGAACAGGGCCCTCGCTGCGGCTTTATGGCACTGGGCATTACAGAAAATTAATCTTTGGCTTCAGCAGAGGAACAGAGCGTTCCTCGTGCTGTCTTTGCAAAGGTCTGTTCAGGGGGCAGAGGTGGGGAGTGAGCAACATTGGCTGCAACAGAGACAGTCCCCTCAATAGAAAAACCAAATCCAAGGGAAAATAATCACCAAACATCTTTAAATGATACATAATTGACAACTTGTGCTGAGCCCCTTTTCACTTGGAAATTAATGCTGCTAAAGTAATGCTCAAAATCTTTATGGGCAAAAAGGGAGCACACCTAAAGCCAAGAACATATTGCATATATATACAGTACCTTAATAATTTAATGGTTATTAGACAAGATAGGTTGTTACAGAAAAAGAAATAATGCAATTAAAATGCTTATACGTGCACTTGGCTTCTACCGCTTTTTCTGGGGGTTGTGCTCATCCCTGCCTTCCTCCCCTGGCTCTTAAGGTTGCTGGGGTCTTTCTGGTAGCAATGGGGAATGTAACAGCAAGTTGTCAGCACCCGAGTCCTTTGGGAAGAGTACGGTGTTCTTGGTGGTGATTTTGGTTTGCTTGCTCTAGGGTCCTCTTGGGGGTCATTTCTTTACTTGCTAACATGCCTTTACACCTTTGCTCTTTCTTCATGGAGCAGAGAAGCCTTTACATCATTTCTTCTTTCTTCACAGTCTGCAGCTGTGTTCTGTTGAAATTTATCATATGCTATGGCCTTTTCATGTGTTAGATTCTGCTTCTTTGTACTGTCACACCTAAAACCAACTTTGCCCAGCTCCAGGCCTGCATTTCTTCAGCTGACTGCTAGACAGTTGTTTATAGCTGTGGGGTGCCGGTGCCAGCCTGTGCCCCAGCTCCTATCGCCCCACGGCTGCATGTCTCTGTGCTGCCTCCTGTGTCTCCACTTCTGCAGTCCTGAGGTTTTGCAAGCTTGGTACAAAACTTCTGGCCTGCTACTGGTGATGGCAGTAGGCTGTGACAGGGTGCATGGTTACCCTGGCTGTGTAGGCAGTGGAGAGCAGGCATGGGATTTCCATCCTGCAGCCCTGTCCGTGCCTTTCCCCTCCAGTTACGATGCTCTGCACACAGGAGGGCTGTTTGGGGCATTTTTGATGCCCAGCTCCTGATCTCCGAGACTCTTGTTAGGGTGAAAATGTTTTTTCTGAGCCTGATGCATTGAATGATGATGTTGTTCTTCATTAATAATGATACCTTTGATCAGCATCATGGAAAATGTGGGCAGTTCTGAAAAGATTTGATACTTTACAAAGAAACTGAATGAAAGTGAATGGATGAACAAATATTTGCCACAGGGATCCTTCTTTCTTTTCAAGCTTACACCTGAGTTATTCCAATTGAGAAAAAGATATTATATAAAATACAAAAAGATCCAGGAATCACATGTCAAACAGTGTTTTTGTTTTTAATTTCAGAGTCTCTCCACCTAGAAATAAAAGTATTACTGGGGTTTGATCTGAAGTCCTCTGAAGCCAAAGGAAGATTTTTTTTCCTCAGAGTGATTCAGTAACAGCTAATACTGGACTGAGAGACTAAATAATTTAGTGAGAAATTCCCACTGCTGTGTGTTTGCTATCCAAGCATGCTGAGAGCCAAAGGGTGCACCGAGATGTCCGTGAATGCGGAGATCCCCCTCAACTGCCAATGCACAGGCTGGGTCCAGCAGCAGCTGAGCCTCTCGCAGTTTGCCTGGGTCCTTAAAACCTTTGTTTTTGGCAGTTGCTGGGCTTTGTCCATGTTCCCACCACGGGGTGGGGGGGGGTGGATTTGTCCTACCTGGGTGTAAGTAGGTGAAGAACAGAGGTGTGTGTTCTTGCCCAGTGATGCTTGTGTCTCTGTACCCAGGAGAGTTATTGCAATGCATCTTCACTAGGTTGTATTGGGGCAATTAGTTAATTCAGTTAGTTAAATATGTCTTTTTTTTTGTCTGTTTTTATTCTGAGGAATAGGTTGGACAAGTAACAAGCGTAACACAAGTTGCAACCTATTTCTGCAACATGCCAAAACCAAAGTAATCCTGGTTTGGGTTTTTTCTCATGCTGATTTTTGATCAGCAGGGCTCTTTCTTACTGTCCAAACAACGATTTTAACCTCTGCTTCTACAGTAGTAAGGAAGATGATCAGTTGTATTTTCACCAAAGTACTGTTTCCTCTTATTTGTTCATCGAATGGAGTCACTCAGGTGTGATCTTCCCCCAGATCTTCCTTTAATGAACTGTTTTGTGATGTTATGCATGTCTGCTCTAAGACTATGGTGACTTGCTGTTGGTGGAGCAACATGGTCGTGCTTGGGCTCTTGCTCTTGGCTTGGGGGTGTTTGGCACCCGCATGACCTAGGGCCAAGGCTGCAATGCGGTATTGGCCCCTTTGGCTTTCTGCAGTGATGACACCTACCTCTGACTCGCATGTTCTGCTCCTTAGGCCTTACCTGGGCACAAATTCTGCTGCAAAGAAATAGCTCCCGATTCTGTGCTGGTGACTCGTATCTCTGCCTAATCACTGCAGTACTGTCTCCTTCTGTCCAAAGATCTTGGCCTGTTGCTTCAACATCCTTGGGAGATGCAACCATCAGCTCAGTCTCCACATGGCTGAGGGAGCCCTCAATTTCTTCCCCATCTACTTCCCTCAGTCCTTCTTGATCTGCTGCCAATACCATGATTATCATTCAGGTCAGCTCTCTGTTGCTGTCTTTGACTAAGATTTCCCTCTGGGTCCTGACTTTTTTTTTTTTTTTTCAGACTCTCAACTGATCAACATTTCTAGAATTCAACCCTTCTGACCCATCCACACAGGTAGGGTGTCGTGCCTGTTAGCTTATCTGGGGCTCCTATGTTTCTTCTGGTGCTACCAGGCTCACACAGAGCAGGGGGAGGTGTTAAAGGCTTTCATGGACACAGTGGGGCTGGGGCTCGACCAACTGTTTGCAGGCTTGCCAGAGATTTTCTTTGTGCATAGGCAGGCTTGTGGATACCTTTAAGCCAACCCCGATTACTTCTTTAATGTAACTTTAGCTTCTGGAGTAATGGAAAACCTGGAGAAGTACCATGAATCCTGTTTTTTTCCCCAAGACTTTTTTCATTCAGAAGGAATAGAACCCAACACAAGTAGGTAAATCCAGACATGCCAGAAACCTAGGAGTGTGACTTCATCTCCACTACTGCCCTACCCTTGCCTTGGGCCTCAGCAAATGCAGTCCTGCCCTACTCTGCTCAATTAGCATACTTCTTTTAGAAGCTTGTTTTTACCAATTTGCTGTGACCACCTCTCCTCTGCCTGCACCCCTGCTGCTCCCCTTCCCTGACACAGCCCCAAAGTGCCAGTGAAGCTGTTGTCTTCACTCTTCAAGGCTCTTCAGATGTATCCCTTCCCTTATGCTAATCCACCCTCTTGACAAGCATCTCTGCAGCTGCTTCTGAGCAGCTTCCCACAGCTGGGCATACTGCCTATAAAGACCTGCTAGATTGTTCATGATGGTCCTTTACTTTCTTCTTTTAACACTTCTAGAGTTTTGCACCCTCCAGTCTTGACACCAGGTAGATCACTGACACGGGATTTTTTGCTTGTGGAGTTGCTCGGCAGTCTCCCCGATTCCTTCGTGCTTCTCTTGCCTTACTGAAGGCAGCAGTAGATCACAGGGGGAAGCAGTGTTGTGCAGGAGCTCAGATTAGCTCCCTGCCCTTTGCCTCTTGCTGCTTCCAGCCCAGGGCCTGGAGTTCTGCTCCCGATTCCCTCTGCTATCCCATCAATTTTGTCATCTAAGGAAGGGACTTCTTTGTTCTGTACATTGGGTGTCTACAACAGCTGAGTCATAGGCCAGTTTTTACAGACATTTGTGCAAATAGTTGCTAATTGCATCCCAGGGAAAAGTGGCTGTCTCCTATTTTTCTGCAGGCAAAGGTCTCTTAGATAGGTATGCAGTGAGAAATTAGGTGTGCTGGCTGGGAGGGCTGTGGCCTGGATCTCTCTGCCATGCTTTGTCTGTGCAGCTAATAGGCTTTGTTTATTCATGCTAAGTCACGATGTCTTTGGTCACCACAAATGCAAACCAAAACAGTTTGGAGTATGAAAACTGGGTCAAATTGCTAAGGAGGAATACAAAAGGCTAGTGTGTGAGCCTGGGAGGATGGAACCAAAAGGCCAAGGCACAGAATGATGAGGGAGCTAGGAAGGATAGAGAGGATGAGAAGAAGCTACTGCACAAGTATTAGATGCAAGAGGAAGTTGGGGAAACGTTGGTCTGGTCCTCAGTGAAGAAGGAAGGTTGTGGATGAGCAATACTCAGCACGCTGGAGTGTTTCACGTTGAACTGCTTCAACTAAAATATGCTGCAGCCAACATAGAAGAATGTAAGAAAAAGGATGTGAATTGTTGTTCTCAAATCAGCGAAGTGCAATGAAAAATCACCATGGGGTATGTAGAGAAAAGCCTGCCACAAACTCAGAGCTGTTCACTGCTATTTTTGAGACCTTATGAAGAACGGGTGACTTCTCCTGGCAAAGATAAAGTAATTCTGTTTCAAATGGGGGTAAGGAAGCTCCATGTACAGACCAGCAGTGCAATTTTAGCTGCCAGGAAAATACTGGAACAAATATTGAAACTGTTAGCACATAATGAGGAGGTCAGCAGCATCCTTCGGGCTTTGTCTAGAACAAATTGCTTTCCAAACATTTTGAGTTTTCTCCTGTGACAGTATAATCCAGTTTTATGGTCAAAAGAAAAGCAGTGGGTACTGTATAACTTGACACTAATAAAGCTTTGTATTTTCTCTAGTTATGTTTTGATAATCAAGGTAGAGAAACCTCATTAGAAGAAAACTTTCATTTTTGTGGTTGCTAAACTGGTTGAAAAGTCATGCTAGAAAGCTGTTTCTCATCAGAACACAAGACTTAGCAAAGTGGGATTCTGCAAAGGTTTATCCTGGGTTTACTGTCAACTGGTACTTTCACTAATGATCCTGATCAGTATTTTCATTAATAATCTCAAGGATGAGATAGAGATTGTTCTTGTTAAATTTGCAAATGGGGTCAAAGAGAAGGTGTCAGCTGCAAATATATCAGAGAAGGATTAGGATTTTAAACTATTTTGAACAAAGAGCTGAGGAATAAAATGCTCTCCATGCCTCTGTTTGTGGGAAGTGGTATAACTTGAGACAGAACAGCACTGTCCCGTGACCCTGAGGGATCGGCGCATCCTGTTCCTCCCTTTGCTGTTCCCATGAGATCAGCTGTTTTCGCAGACGCAGCTGCAAAAAATTCTGGTAAACAGCAATGGTGAACTGGCATCCACAAAGCCATGAATCCAAAGCTGATTGGCCCTAGTAGCTGTTGTGTTAGTATATAAGGTGTTCCCTTGAGCAATAAAACAATTCTGATCGAGCACAGATTGGGGTCTGTGGAATCATTCACCACAGCTATTCATGGGAGAAGTCATGGGTTTAGGTTTCATCTGTTTAGACCATTGAGTGCAGCTTTCCAGCAGGAAGGATAATCAACTACTGGCATCACTTGCCTCAGGGTAGTGTGAAAGCTTAAACACAAGCATGATGTAAGAGAAGGAAATTAATGTATGGTTTGTACAAAGGTGGTCGTTCCCCAGTGTAGAGGCCTGGCCTGCTGAGGTCTCCTCCCTCCTTGATTCTGGTCTGTGAGACAGGAGAGGTTGGTTTGGTTGCTGTCTGCGATCACTACAAGCAGTCAGAAATCAGCCCTGTATATGGGTGCTGGTGGGAAAATAACATGTATGTTCCCCTGCCACTGAGTTTTCTATCTTTTCTTGTTTCATAGAGCATCTTCTACTGACTTGCAGACCGCCAGAGTATTCAAAACACTGCTTTTGCTGTTTCTACAAATTTCTTTGGCTGTGGGGGTGAATATGGGAATTCATAATGTCTTATCAGCTACACAAGTTAATAATGTGGATCTTATGTAATTTGGATCACTATCAAAGAGTGAATCAATGATGCACAGATCTCCTGGGTTCACTAAATTCCCAGAAGTCAAACTCCTCCAACATTTATCTGTATTGGGAATAGCATTGTCTTCTAGTTTACTCTTGTGTTTCTATTTCTGGACTGATACAGCTCATAAGATTTTTTCATTTCCGGTTTTGAACTTGAAAAAGGTATCAAAATGAAAAACCAAAGTTGATAAATGAGGATTTTAATTTTGGGTTTTACAGAGAGAACAAAATTTGTTGTGCATGAAAATTCTCGCTGGTCTGAAGTGGTTTGTTTGTATTCAGGACACAAGACCTAACACAATTTGGTGCAATCTGAAGTACGGATGGATCAAGCCCTGTCATCCCCCAACTTTGGGTTCACTCGGCAGCTGGGTTAGACTTCTGCAGTAGGAAGCACTCCTTCCATGGGGTCCCCCAAAACCTGGCGTTGAGAGTTGTTTTTGGACCTGACTTGGAACTTCATTTTGCATCTTAGCTTTCTGTAAGAAGAAAACTCTGTGTAAAGAGAATGTATAGGCAAGGAACATGTTGTGCTACATTGTAATAAGACTGGAGTTTCATCAATATTCAGTACTAGCACATGCTGGGTGGTGTTGGAGGCTGAGCAGATACTGCTAGCACCAGCTGTTGCTTTACGGCTGTTTTTCATGCTTAACAGCAGGAGACTAAACTATAGCATCATGCAAAATGGAGAGCTATCATGGGCTGTGAGCAGCACAGTAAAATTCATGCAAATCCCCCTTTGCTCATTAATGGGTGTTCCTGAAGAGCAGCGTGGTGGTCTGGGGCTGTAAGGAGCATGCTTTTTTCCCTACGCTGTCAGTTTCTGTGCAACTTTGGGCAAGTCTGTAAGGCGTAATTGTTTTAAGATATTGAGCTTCACAGAAGCCTTTACTTTCAGGCTGACTGATGCATCATGTCTTTTAAAAAATCTGGCCCTTAGGTTTCTTGAAGATGAGCCATCTGACTGAAAGCCTCTGCCTGTGTCTTCTTCCCTCACACTATGGGAGGGTCTCTAGTTCTCTGAGCCGTTAGATGGTGCCACACAGTTTCCCCAGGGCCTGGTCACAGTATCTACCAGTTGCACCAAGAGAAAGTGTCCTCAGGGTGAAAAGCGAAGGTGGAGGCTTTACTTTCTTCCACGGTGAAGATCTCGTGGCTGGCACACAGGCTGTCCTGGGGCCACCACCAGCATACAACAGTCAGCACCAGAAAAAGTAGGCCCAGTGCCTCCAGCATACACCGTAATTGTGTTGACTATTTCTTCAGTAACCTTGGCCAAGCCATCCAGCTCCTCAAGGTCTCACTATCTCTTCATGTAAAATAACAGTTCTCACTTTTCCGCTTGCTGCCTGCCTTGAGGAGTCAAATAGACATGTTCAGTCCTGGTATGTTCTTTACTTCCTTCTGTGATTGATCTATTACATGGGGAATCTCAAACCTTGATGGTAGTCAGTGCAGTTTTACAACTAGTGGGGATAAAGTGCTGGGACTAATGTCTGGAGAAGAGGGTTTTATATGGTCCTTTAAAATGCAAGCACCACTGGGATACCGCTTTAAGTGCTGTATTTACAAAGCATATATAGCAGCCTTATGAAATGCTCTGTTGACTAAGACTAGACGATGGTCCGAGGTTAGGGCTTGCTTTGGTTATAAGTCTGTAGAGTGTGATTGGAAATACCATCTTGAATGATTCAGATGTGTTCTCCCAAACACCTTATTGTTATTGCTAATGGCAGCTTCTTGCCATGATACAGAATTTCAATTCATGAAAACATTTTTCTGAGAGCGGGTCTCCATGTCAAATGCCTTTAGGGTAATTGAACTGGAGCATCAAATTACAATTAAATTGGAGCTCAAAAAGTGTTGTAATTAGGACTCTAAGTTGTTAGTATTACTACTTCTTGTAAGTCAAGATTTAAGAGTGTACTTGTAGTAAAATTTAAAGTTTGATTTTTTTTTGTTGATTTTCCTTTATGAAAACAGTAACTTGAAAACCAAACACTAACTTGAAAACCATTCTGATTTGCGAGGGTGAAGGAGGTGGCACGAAACAGCAATTTACATACTCTCTGGTTCAATGAGAAGCTGGTGCATCTGCAGGAACGGGAACACAGCGGGTTATGTGCCATTTGCCAGGGGAGGAAGCAATTTCCTGTGGTGACTAAAGGCCTCCATTCCCCTACCAAGGTCAGCAGAAGCATTCGCTGCCTTTGGCTACATCATAATTGCATTAATAAAGACTGCGGCTCCCACGGGCAAAGGCTGCAATTAGAAGCAGTATCAGAGGTTTCATCACTGTCTCTGCAGTGTTTCCCTGCAAGTGGATAGGCTCTGTCTGAATTGACTGTTGCTGTTCTCTGCCTTTGAATAAGCAGCTCCCACTGTGCTCTCGCCACCTGGCATATCTCTCTACAGTTGGGAATAGGCACTGGGAGTGCGAATGAGGAAATTGGATCTGCTGCCCACAGTCTTCAGCTGAGGGGAGATGGCGGGAGCTACCCCCAGCGCAGCAATGAAAACCAAATGATCTGGAGGATCAACTGGTTCTTATTGGGAAGGGGGTGATCATGATCCCCATGTTCTGGCTGGCTGACTATGTGGGGTTTCTTGATGTAACTTCTGACTTCTCTGCCTACCTTGGCTACTCTTCCAAGTTCAAGATACAAAAATCACAATATCCACAGAGACTATTAATAAAGGGACACCCGTGCCTCCACTGCGCCCACTTGGGTGACAATCACTTGGCAAACCTTAGCTGGGTTGACTGCAAATGGCTTTTCATTTTGTTGCAAAATTGTTGTATACAGTGTTTGAAGACCCATGTTCCACAGCATTGACTGAGATTTTATAAATCTGTGTATATGCACACACATATAGCTACATATACATGTATGGAGAAAGAAAAGCACAAGCCCAAATTCACTCTGGGGCAGTCAGTGACCCGACAGCCACTCTACCAAGGCTCCTGCCATCCATCTAGCTCTCCAGGGGAGCTTCTGCCTGGCAGAGCTGCTGCTGAGCTTTTTTTCTTCTGAAAAGTCACTGCTCTGCGCTACTGCCTGATTAGTAGCTTATTTATTTTCTCCAAAAGGTGAAGGTCCTGGGAAGATCTTAAATAGCTTCTTATCCTCCTCATTGTACTTTGTGGAGTTGTTGCTCTTCAACATTTCAACTTAAGTAACACTCCTTTTAAAGAAAAGGGATAGGAGTAGTGTAGTTTCTCACTCTTTCCATGGGAGAAGTGTGGGTAGAGGTTTGAGTGGAGCAACATGCAGGAGAACCAATGGGCTCATGTTCATTAGCAGTCTCCTTGTAGCCTCTAAGGAGAGGCACAGGGTGGAGGTGTAGGAGACTTAGACTTGACCCATAGCTGAGTAAAACAGCCAGGTCTCCTGTTGGCTTCAGTGGAACAGAAGATGGAAAAGTTTCTATCCAATAATAGCAGTATATACTCATGTCCATGAGTATCAAACACTATGGTTAGTCTCTGATGCTGTTTCATTCTACGTCACACTCCACAAAGCTAGGAAAGTGTTGCTGTTTCCCCCACATCACCACTCACCCACCTGCTGCAACACACCATTCCTCTCTTCCCTTTTCCCCTTGCCATTCTGAGAAAGTTTAAATGAGGAGGGGAAAAAAAAAAGATTGTAAAACACCATCTGTTTCCCACAAACATGATCAGATCTTGGGCCGTTTCCTCAGCATAAGCTGGTGTGGTTCCATCCTCCATAACAGAACAACTCGTCTTGCTCTAGCTTCGGTTTTGGTCCCATATGGCTGGTGCCCAAATTATTTATATTATTCATGCCACTGCTGTGCCTTAGGTCCTGGACCTTTTTGTGCTAGCTACTGTGCAGAATCATACAAAACCAGTCCCTGCGCTGGGGAGTAATACATGTTAGTACCAATTATGCTCCATATCTGGCTGTAATGTAATCTGGCTTCACACACTTTCTCTAGTCAATCACTGTGGATCATAGCTTTTCTTCTGCAGCATTTGACCATTTTCTTCGAGTCCCGGGTGGAGTCATGTGCTTATATGAAAATCACTGCTTTTGAAAAAGGAAATTGAAGTTTATATCACCATAGTTTTTCTTATGAAAACTTAACCTCCTAAAGACTCAAGCCTCAGTGGGTCCAGCAAAGTAAATGGATTTCTTATAAGCTTAAGGTTAAGATGACGTTGACTTTGTCAACCTCGGGCTGAGCTGAGAATTGGGATTAATAATCACAATTCTGTTCCAAGAATGTCTGGTAATTTGTAATGGAGGTATACACAATTTTTAAACTGTCTGCTTTCTTATTTACCCAGTAATTGAAAAAAATGATTAAATGTTGTCCATCAAATGAAATATCTGGAGCTTTCTTCTCTGCAGTAGTCCATGAATAAGCAATTGGAAATGATTTCTCTGTAACCCACTTGGGCACTCTGGCTGTAATGCATCTGTTCTTTCAAGATGTCAGCAATAAAGTCATCTGGACCAGTGGAATTGAAATGCAAAAGGGTTTCTATCCTGTGGCTACTGCCACAACTCATAATTGCCTCTCGCAGGTCAATAGAACTGAACACAGAAAGCACGAAAGGAGCTGTTTTACCTCCAGTAACTGTGTTGGGAAAAGCTTGCTGTTTCCACTGTGCAGCTACTTCTGAAGAACCTTGCTGACCTTATCCAGAACTCCTATCCAGTGTTGCTGTCTACATTTGGAAGCTGGAAGATATTGATGGGTAGTACTCATGACAATAAAGAAGCCAAAGCCAAGCAGAAGCTGCTCTAGAGCTAAGCAAATTCTCCACAGGCATTCGGGTATGGAAAAGTTAATTCTGGAGTGAGTGGAAGAAGATAGCACTACTGGAAAAAATGCTTATCAAAAGCTTCTTGTTTTGGTGAAATGACCAAATTTAGTGCAGTCAAACTGAGGGTTTCCGGCCTCTGAAAGCAGCAAAATAGCTTCAGATCAAATAACCTTTGATTTTCAAACAAACACTAATAATAATGGATCAATGTTTGAAAGTCAATTACAGTTCAGCTAAGCTGTGACCTTTAAAACCTCCCAGAATTGCTCTGCTGTTTTCTCCAGTGACACGTCAGAGCTCCCAGCTCTGCTCAGACAGAGTGGGAAGCTATCTTCACTTTCAAAAACTGCACTTACCTCTTTAAAACCAGAAAAATAGTCTTAAATGTCTATTTTTTTTCTTCTTCTGAAAGAAGAAAGAATTCCTTAACTTCTGCAGCATTGTCAAGGAAAGAAGTAGTGAAAAATACACATGCCCATCTGAAACTGAACATTTTGACATGCTCTCCTACCATTTCCCACAGTTAGTTGCTGCTTAAATGACAGCCACTTATGCCTTGAGCAGTGAAACGCAGCCACCTACAGTGTACAGGATACAATAATCCAGAAGGACTCTTAAAGAAGAAAAAAAAAAAAAGAAAATTAGTAACTTTATGACCATAGCTCTGCTGTATAATCTCAGATTCTACTTTTTTTACCTCCACAAGGTTTCTTTAACTCCATGTTTCAAGCCTTCAAGTTTCATAGGTATTTATTGAAGCTTATCAGTGAGGGTCATGTCTTTCCTTCCTGATGGACAGCAGAAGTACCTCCTGGGCAAGCCACCAAGTACATGGCGTTTGAAAGGGCATCAAATGGTGGATATCGAGATAACCTCAACAAAATCAGAAATCAGCAAAATGAAGCAGTCTTTGTAGACCTTCTAGGCAATTCTTTTCCTGTTTAAGTATATTAGAAATCAGTCTTATAATTGACATACGAAGAAGCCAAAATGGAAGGGGAGAACCTAGTGAGGCCCACAAGTTAAAAAGTGGTAACAGCTCCATGGGAACCTTGAATTTACCTGGCATGTGTTGAAGTGTTTTAATGGTGCAACAGGAAGCACAAAACTTACATTTTCTTTGTGTTCTTGAAGTATTAGGAAATTATTTTTGTTGTATGAACTGCATGTAAGATGGCTTAGGGGGCAGTGAGAGGGTTGGGACACCTGCAGCTGCTCCCAGCACTTCTTGTATCAGCCTCTAGGACAGTGCTCACATCAACCCCATCCTGCTGAACCATGCAACTCCTTTATTTTGAAGTTTTGAATCTTAAAGATGAATTTAGTGACTGTTTTTGAAGACATCAAGGTTGGGAGATTGTGTACTTTGGAAAGGACAGATGTGTATGGCACTTCTCTGGGGAACTGCATTTATAGTTACCGTGAGCCAGTAAGTGCAATGATGTTTTTGCTATTTCAAATACTGAATTTCATGTACTAGTTTGGGGTAGATACAGATATAGAAAAGTAATAGCATGTTACACTGGAAGGACTTTGTAGTTAGCTTCAGTAAACAATTATTTCTCAGTCTGTAATGTCCCAGGCTCTACCTGCTGGGATTGATCAATTCTTCCTCCCTGCAGACTGTGTTGGGTAAGATGGAGGCATCATCTTATGTGTGAGCAGGATTGGTCTTGATGACCATCTGATGCCTTTCATGAGAAGGGAAAGAGAAGAAAGATCTGTCTCTAACTCAGAAAGAGTTGATCTGTTAATGTCCTTTTAATTATGCTGCTGCCAGTCAGGATGGGAGCGAGCATGTCTGTGCACCTTGACCACATTGATGTACTGATAAATCTAGGATGCTTTTTATGTAGCAGAAAAAGAATCTTCTGGAAAATGTATCTACTGAGGCTTTCCAATTACTGCTGCCCTTTTTTGCTTTGTTCCTTTTGCATTAATTTAGAGGAGTTCAGAGATAGCCAGGATGATAAATAAATTAACCTTTATTAATTAAACTATTTAGGACTGATTCATTTATTTTGTTTCTGTATTTGTGATTCACCAGTGCTATTTTCTGCTCTGTCTCTCTGCCTCACAATCTGTTCATCTTGCATTCCAGTTTATTGTTGCAGCTGTTTGGGATCTTTTACTATGGGAGAGAGCTATGATTTAAAGATTATAAACACATATAAACAATGTAGGAATAAACTGAGAGGCTTGGCGTAGTACCTTGGGCTCCATGCCATGCTAACATGACTATTAGATTATCTGGTCTAGAGCTGTCTTGTATCTGTCGGCTTTGGAGAGGAGACGGTGATAACAGGCAGCTGTCTGCGTCTGCCCATGCCCATACACCTTGAGCATGACAGCCTCCTCGGCACCACCATGAGTCTCAAAGTACCAGGCTGAACGATTCCTCCCTGCCACAACTAGAGAGTCTTCCCTGCTGAAACACCAGCAGCGCAGGGTATAACACACGGCTGTCTTTCAGCAGCCTGATTTTGAAACTCTGGTTTTGGTTCCACAGGCATACATCATGCAGTTTGCTAGTGGACACACGTGATACTGGGCAGAACATTCCTGCTTCTCAATTTTGCAGGCTAGGACTGAAGATGGTCTGAACTATATTTCTACTCTGATAAGAAGACTACAGATCTGATGCCCTCTCTCTGGGTGCCATCTGAACACCCCAGTCAATAGAAACAAACACGAGGTTACCGTTACAGCTCTCACCTTGCTTTACCCAGGCTTGGTGGCCAGTAGAAGCAAGACAATGCTTTGATATTTTGATTTTTGCATTTCTCTTAACTGTAAGTTTGTGGTCTTATAATTTTCCTGTCTTGATGAGTCAGAAGAATAGCAGAAGTTGATGTGTTGCTAGGACAGCGCTTGCCCATGCCATGAAATGCTTCATTCATTTGTATAAAATCTACTCGGGACAAGAATTTATGGAAGGAGAAAGGACTTCTGGGAACTGTAGCTTGCTTTCTGCAGGGCAGCAGTGTTTCCAGAGGTTTTTGCTTGCATTTCCCCTCTGAAGTGAAGAGGTTCCTGGCTTACACAGAGACTCGTTTACTCTCAGGAGTCTGACATAGCGCTCCTGAGCATGTGGTGGTCAAATCCTGCAGATGCTCGCTGTGATCTTCCTGAGGGCAGTGCCCGTGCCACCGGAGCGAGGATGGCTCGGCAGGCGCACCTCTCCCACAAGCTGAAGTAGCCTAGAGGTGCTGCACGCAAGCAAGTCGGACAAGTCTTGATGTTGGTGCACAAAGGGAAAGTTCATGCTGTAAGAGTCCACGGCAGCTTAAAAACCCAGCTGAGCTGCTGCTTTGAGAGCTGGAACTACCGTGTCCCCCGCAGCGGCTCCCCGATGAGGACACATCCAGTGCAAACAGTGGCGTGCACCCGGACAGGCTCTGCTGCCTATTTGTCTTACTGCAGGGGCTGAACCTATCATTACCTGGAGGTTCTTTATCACAGACAGTGAGCAGAGTCTTCAGCATGGGATCAGGTTTATGCTTTGACAGGTTCTAATAAAGCCATTTTTCACTTGCAGCCTTGACCAGGCAGGTCTGCTCTGGATGCTGATCAACGATTTAGCTTTACTTGGGTGACTTGGAGCAGTCCTGCCTCTTTCAAGGCCGAGTGGAAAAATGTTCCCAGCGTGTCTAGGGGAAGACCTCAAAGATTTGTCTACAGTTCTTATGGCTGGTGCATCCCACTGTGCATTTGATTTCTGTGTTTAAATTCTGAGCAGATCGCAGTTCGCTTTCACCAGAATACTTTTTTGCAACCCCATCAGCATATCAGAGAGCAATATTAATGCTTTAAAGTACAAGTCCCAGGCATGCCAGCTCTGCTAGGAACAAGCAGCAGGCTAAAGCATCCAGTGGTAAATAAGCTTTCCACATCCTTTGTAAGGAGTAAGGAAAGGGCCAAGCTGGAATAAAACAACAAAATGTGCATGCATTTGCCTTTTGAAATTTGCTAGAAAGGGACACGCATGGTTTGCACGTAGCACTTTGTAGTTTGTGTGTCTGGTTTTCTGGTTTGCTTACATTAGTGTATGTTTGATTGGAGATGCATTATACCTCCCCGCAAAACTTGCCTCTTATTCTTGAGGCAGCATTGGGTGCCATTATACCACCACAACCCAACTAGACGCTCCAACTTTGTGCATCATTTCCCTTTCTTAATGTCGGTCTTGAGAGATTCCTCTAAATAAACAGGAATAAAATATCACAAGCTACTTTTCTGTAGGGAGCAACTGGGCATACAATGCAAATTTCATAATATGCTACTGGATGGGTATACCTATTCCCTCTAAAAGCGGATGGATTTAATTTTTTTTGGTAGCAATAGCTGCCAGGCTTTAGCTCAGACAATGACTCCATCTCCAGCGGTGAAGTGTCCATTTCTTTTTACAGAATATCATTAGGATACAGCTAGAGTGAAGTTCTCAGAAACCTAACCTTGGAAACAGCTTTCTTTCCTGGAGAACACAATGAATTCACACTTGTTTTCTTTTAAATGGATAACCTAAAAATAAATAAAAAACCCTAATCTTGACTCTAAACAGTTTTTAAAATTACTTGTAAGATGTCAAGGCTGCCTATTGTCAAGATAGGCTGGTGAGACACGAGCCTGCATCAGTCGCATTTCATAGTTTTGTCTGTTGAGTATGTGAGAGGGTAAAAAATATATGTAATAGAGGTGGTTTTGGCAAATTAGTTAATGGGACAAATAACTTCCCTCCACCCACTCATCCCCTCCCTTTAGGCTCCTGCAGGTAGAAGTCACAAAAGCCAGAATTTTTCTCTTTCTGACTGTCCTTTACAACTCACCTTGAGCTGCAAAGCTATCTGGATTCCTCAGACAAAGAGCAAGTCCTCATTGGAGCTCCTTTGCTTTGGTACATGTCACTTTTATGGGCAAATAATTATTGCCACATGGGATTTGAAAACAGAGGTGATAGTTACAAGAATATTTGCTGGCAGCTTGGGTTTCTTTCTGGCAGTTTTTGCTTTATGCCATAGGACTCAAGCAGCAGAGCTTGCTCACCTCCTGAAATAGCCACAGTGAAACACCCCTAAGGTGTTTTAGCAGTAATGTTGAGGATGAATTGCTAATATATTTTTTCATCTTGACAGTGAGTGGCCTCTCTTGTACATACCTTGCAGCTAAGAGGGAAAGGAGAGACCTTGTAGGTTTGCATCCTCAGACTTAAAGCACTGTCGCGTGGTCCTGTTAACCGTTTTTCTGCTGCAGCTACTTACAGATTCAGATAAAGTTTTCTAATGAAGGACTTCAACCGGCCAAACAGAGACACAAACATATGTTACAATGCAAAAGAGCCCTCTGTTTTGCAGCTCCTTCCTCCCTATCCAGAAAAGTGGGCTACGGAAAGAAAGAACAAGATTTTGATATGTTAATTTCAAATGCCATTAAAATATAATGCTCGCTTGTCCTTTATCAACAAGCTTGTTCATCTCAGAGGTTCAACTTGTCATGCCTAATCATGTGCTGTATCAGCTGTTCTCTGAGGCCACTGATGAATATTAAGACCAGACAGTCAATGTTAGCTAACTATGTTCACTTGGCTCTTTAATATCTCTGCCTACGTCAGAAAGGACGTTACTGTAGTGCTTTTGAGGCTAAGGCTGGGGAGTAGCATCAGGGGATTGTGAAATGTCCTCTAGAGACATTTTCTGGACCTGCTGCGCTCTCACTTGCTAATCTGATTTCAGTGCATTGCTTCTGGCTTGGCTAGAGCTGCTCTGATTTTTATCTGTTAAAGTCAGATGAAACTGAGCACCGTTTTTACCTCCCTCATTTGATTTATCTACCCCAAGGTTTCGGAATGGCAGGTCTATTATTTGCTGACAGGCATAGATGTGTATTGCAGAGAAGTTTCTATTGGTGTAACAGGAGTTAGCACTGAGAGTGGAGACCAGAGTAGCTAATATTTGTCTCGGAGTTTGAAAGATATAAGTTGTATTTTTAAAGATATTTCAACTTATATCCTCCTTTTTTGTAAGAGGTCACAACTGCCTTGTACCTGCCTCTCTGCTTCCCTGCTTGTTTGGAGTCAGGTCCAGCCTGGCATGCAGGAACTCGTTTGATGATCTGCAAACCTGAAGCTGATGTCAGCAGCACTGAGTGAGCCTTGTGCTGGAGCTGCCGGGGGCTGCATCACTTCCATCCCTACTGCTTGCCTGCGTAGACTCTATTCAGGTAGGCTGAGCATGTTCTGCTCAGTGCTGAGTACGTTTACAAGAACTGAATCATCAGCTACAATGTTCATCCTTGACCCAACCATCCTGAAGCTGGTGGAGTTTGCTTAGCGTGAATCTGCACCAAAACATTTGATGTGCACGTGATGTCTGACCATAAAATGAATTGGAGGCAAATGACCTAGAAAAATACGGCAAATACTGATGTCTCTATTCTCTAGTTTTGCATCCTATGAAAGTAAGTGGAGAGTGGATGGATCTCCAGCCCTTCTTCATTTCAGAGTGAGCAGACCCTGCTGACTTCATCTCTCCCCGTATAGATGTCAGTGATTAAAAACATCAGCTAACCACATTAGTGCTACACTAAATCTCATAGGTTTCTGCCTGTGACATCTTGCAGAGGGATCTGTCATGTAAGAAATTCCTCTAAAAACATTTTTCAGTGTTGATCTCTTTCTCACACATAACAGCTTCCAGTCTCCAGCACCGCACACCTTGGGGAAGACTCGATTTCATATTATTCTCCTACCATAACCATTACTTATAATTTCCTCTGGCCTCTGCTGAGATGCAGTGTCTGTATCACGTGATTGTATAGAAGTAATTTATTTTACTAAACTCCTCCATTTGTGGCTGCACAAAGCAAATCAAAAGCCTAAACTTTCCAAACCACAGGCAAAAGCGATTTGCAAAGCAGCACATTCACCTGCCATTGGTGCTCCGGCGAGAAAATCTGGAGAGAACCACGTGGATGCTTCTTGGCTGATTTTATCTACCAAGCTGGATTACTGGAACAGCACGACAAAGGGAAAGAAAGGGTTCAAAACGTATTCCCTGTCATACAGATATACATCGGGAATTTGCAAAGAATGTGTAGAAGTGGGAATATTTTTGTTTATATGCAGCAAGATTTCCAGCTCCCCGCTTTATACAGTCAGTACTGATATACTCAGCAACACTCATGTCTTCTCTCCATCTCCATCCAGGCAAAGGGCCATGCATGCTGTGGTGGGTTGGTGCCATCGCTGTGCAGGCTCCCAGCTGGACACCAGGAGCTACACGCAGGCAAGCAGCCGTGAGGCAGGAAGCAAACACCACCTCGCCAGGCCCTCTGCTTTGCTTCTTCACTGGCAGGTGGGTCAAGCTAACAGCCCTGACCGGCAAAACAAATGCTTTCTGGGGAGTAGCACGTTGTGCCGGTCTGGCTTGGTACAAAGTGATATTGATCCTGCATTAAGGCATTTAAGAACAGCTGCAATACAAAGAAATAAATGTCACACTCATAAATAAGAGTTGAAGTAATTTAAATTACCCCTGCAAGATAATTAGAAGATATTACAGCTCTGGATGCATATGCTCCCTGCCTGAAACATACAATTTGGCAAGAAATTAGCTCCTTTCTGCTCTATTTGTGGTTTTTTGCAGCCTTTCAAGGGGCATAGGAGTAATATCGGATGGAAATAAGAAAGATGCTTATAGCATGAATTGTACTTTCCTACAATGCACCCTGAAAAAGCTCTTTCCTCATTCCATGTCAATGAAAAAAGCTAAAGATAGAGGGCAGAGATACAGAGCCTGAATCTTTTAGGAGCAATCTTTTTAAACTTGCTGTCCCATACTTCTTGTTTAATTAAATATTTATCCTCCAAATTACTTCTGGTTTCCACCCAAATTTGGCTTTCATTTACCTTTCAGACTGTGTGAACGCTGGCATCTATTTCAGCAAGTACAGCAGCACAGGGCGAGGGAGGGGGGGTTTGGTCTCGCGATCAGCATGCGTCTTCCCTGTTTACCTACATCCTTTCATTTCACTCCTCTGCTGCATATGCTTAGCATCTGGCTGCTAACCAAACACGTTTGACTACTGTCTACAAATAACATGATTCCAAATATAAAATATTCTGTGACTCACGTTAATTATAGAAAGAAAAAGAACGAAAAAAGAGGGGGGTTTTAATGAACTGGAAGTTTTCCTGGGAAGATGAAGTAATCTATCTGATCGCCATGAGCCAACTAAAGAAAAAAATTAATCCGCAGTGGAAAAGAGGAGTCTCAATTATAGTATAAAAGAGAGTTCATTATGTATTTTAGATAATAGATTTAAAATTATACTGAGTCAGCCTCAGTGACGGCAAAACAGCTGGGGCCGTAGCCTCAGCCACCACAGAGCGGTATTCAGAGGGATTTAGGAAAAAGATGTGAAGATGCATTTCTGACAGCCGTGTGTTGCTGAGGAACCCTCAGCCCGCCCTGATGCGGGAAGCGTTACAGCATCCCTGTTACACTCGCTGCTGCGAATCTCTGAGCACCATTGCAAGGACCCACGGTTTACAGTAGTCCCTGATCACATCCCATCTTGCCTTGATCTGTGCTCTTTACCAAACCTGAGAATAAGCTCAATTTATTTGCTGGCATTTGGCAATCTAGATATTAACCCATTTGAAACTCCTTTTGTTCACCCACATTTCTTAAAGGCTGGGATACCGCATCAAATTTCTGCAGCTGCCCTATTTTCTGCATTCCAGGGTTAGAAATGGTAACTTTTCTCTGGCACCCAGAAACATGCCCTCTCCCAGGGCTGGCTGGGCTACTTGGTTTAGCAGGGAAGTCTGAAACCCCAGTAGAAAAGCTGCTCAGTGTTTGGCGCATGGAGAAGGTCACACTTGATAAGATAAGAATTGTTATTTTTCAAGCTTATAGTCAAGTATCGCAAATAGTTACAAAATAGAGCTCTATATTTATGTAGCTTCGTGTTATTTTAACTTGCACTGATCACTGCTTGCTTCCAATATAATGCATGAGAAATTCTATCAAGGATAATGCTTATTCAGTTCGAATCTCCGTTAGAAATAGAACCTCAGGTGATACATCCATGATGAGCCATTTTAAAGAGGGTATTATACGTCTCTCAAAGACTTTCGGAGGGAGGGGGGAAAAAAGTGCTTTGAGACAATAGCGAGCTGATTCAATAGCTGCAGAGAAAGGCAGGCTCTCGGCGCAGCCTTTCCAATACGAGCCAAGCATCGCAGCGCTTTTATGAAATGCAAACGATTTAGATGAAATGAGAAGAAGAACTAAGAGAAACCAAGGACAGGCCCAGCAAAGGCCAATTAAAATGAGATGGATGCAGATCTTTGCGGGAATTTGGAAGGAAACTAGGACTGAACTGCTCCATCACTGCTGCTGCTTGCAGAGTTGTTTGCTGTCAGATTGACAGCTGAGAGAGGTAGCTGGAGTGTTGATCTCTTCTAAAAAATGCATGGTTTTGTGGTCTCCCTGGGACTGTTTAACAGACCTACAAGGCTGTATGAAGCAGAGACACATCTTCCAAACCAGGTACTTGATCAGGCTTCCTCTACAAACACTGGCAGTCCTCAATTAAAGGTTTTCATCCAGGAAGGCGACAGCTGAAGGATGTCTTTCACCTTTCTCTTAAAAAGTGTGGTCAAAAGACAGCACAGGTAGGTGTTTTACTTTAAAAGATCATGCTAGTTGGTCTTGTCTGGATCATAGCAAGTGAGCCTCTCTACTTGAGCTCGGAGCTACTTTTGCAAGTGAAAACAGTAAAACGTACATCCACTGCCCAAAATGCCTCCGGCGAATGACAGTGCTACACAGAGCTGTGACACAGCTGGCGTGCAAAAAACATGAAGGCATTTGGGGGGCTCCATACGGCTGCTGGCCCTCCACCCTCAGCCCTGCACAACATCTGCTCTGGGCACTGCAAGCATCCCCCCAGCACAAACCAGGTCCCTCCCGTTGGGTGAATTGCCACTGAATGAAACTGTTTTTTTCCTGAATGGCCTTCGCTATTAAAGTAGTTCATGACTAGGAGGGGGTGAGACAGCGAGGATATAATTAGAAGCGCATTCATCACTCCTGCTGGTAACTGTTTTCTAAGAACGCATAAAAAGAGAAGCAATTGCTTTCTGGAGAGCCCCATTGCGCCGCAGGTACCAGTTGCAAATCACTTGAAGCTGGTGAGCCCATTCTGGTCACTGGCCATGTTCATCTCCACGACAGATCCCACCACTCCGTGTCCATGTGCGAGCAGTGGCAAGAAAAGTGAGACCCCATCGAAAGAGATTTGTGGGACTGGGAGGAAAAATCCTGCAGTCAGAACCTGGCCCCAGCGCTTGCAGCCACTTTCTGAACTGCTGAAACTCAGGACATTTGCAAAGTGGAAGAGGAACGGAAAAAAACAGAAGCAGAAGCAAATTAGTGTCTCCATATCTGGGATTTGGCCTCCACCTTCTCTGCAACAGCGTGCATCAAAACAAATTTATTTTAGATGGCTGTGACTGCAAATGATGCATTTCTTCATCTGGCTAGGAAGGGTTTAAAAGCCTCCCTGTAAAAATGAGGCCAGTTGATCTGTGCATTGGCTGTTTATTACACAAAATCAAAGTGGATATAAAATGCTACTGAATCAAACCGGCAACACTTGCTACCAGCTGCAGAGTCCCCCTTATTGGTGCCCTGATTCTCACGCCTGCGCTGAAGTTTGTCTTCTACTGGGTGGCCCAAAATGGGGTGCAGATGTGGTCTAGTGATGGCCGAGAAAGAGATGAGTCCTTCGTTTGATTTGCTGCTGTTCCTGCAGCCCTAGCAGGCGCTCCCAGCTGAGGTGTTACAGGTTTTTTTTCTGTTTTTCTGTCCTCCTCCAGGTCAATACTGAAGATATTAAATAGAGCAGGATGGGCCTGTTTATCCTCCCCTCTGTGACAGGACCCCATCGGCACTCACCTGCCTGCTGTCTGCAAAAGACCCTATGAGCCACCAAAAATAATTAAAAGCACCAATCTGGATTTAAGGACAACATCGCCCCCCCCAATGAGTAAATAACATCCAGAGCAACAATCAAACCAGGACAAACAACTAAACTAACACCACCCTCCCCCAAAAATGCTAGGAATCTCCTGCCCTGCAAAGCCCTGCCTATTTAATACAGTAAAGACCCACAAAGAAACTATCGAAAAAGTGAAAGGATTGTCAAAAGTAATCAAAAGTCATCTCTCGTGCATTTAAGGCATGGAAAGATTTTGCTCCCAAACGAGCAAGGTTTCAGTCCGACTCTGCTTGCTGTCCCTTCGTCCGCATGCAGCACCCTGGGTGTGGGTGCTGGGGGGGACAGGGGACCCTGCTTGGTGTGGGTGGCTGCGGTGGCCGGCTGGGCAGCATGAAGAGCCACCCTGGCGACCATCATCCTGCACCCCTCTGCCCGCCTGGCCGGCAGCGCGGACCACAGCCTCGTAACTTGCTCTTGCTTTCGTCCTGCTCCTGTGCTCCAGGGAAAGGTCGGGTTTTCTGGAAAATTGGGGTATCTGTGGAAAAACATTTGGGGAGGAGCACCTATGGCAAGCGAGTGCTGCTGCTCACAGGCTGAGGGCAGGTCGCTCTGCACAGCCTGGTGATGACAGTCCCAGCCCTCGTGCCATGCAATTCATCTGCTATTTTTATAATAGCTCTTTCGTACGGAGCTGACATAGTGCAGGATAACATGTTTCTTCCGCTGCTGTCCAAACGTGTTACTTCCACCGAAAAATGGAAGCCAGTGTTTTGGTTTATGATCCTTCTACTCAGCTGCAGAGTCTATAATGTGTGTTATTGTACCCTAGAAATTAACTTTAGTGTGGTATTCAACCACGTGCAATTAGGAGTGGCTCACTGTATCACTGTAAATGCTGAGTTTCGCATGTGGTGTAAGTGCTGAATAGAAAAATCCATTCTTCCGTAAGGTTTCCTTATTAGTAAACTCTAAGAAGCTGTTGAACAACGTTCAGTGCAACAGTCAAGAAACCTGAGTGTACTGACAGCCCCTTTAGTGAACCCCAGACATGTCAATACCATCATCCTGCAACACGCGACAGTAGATGGTGCTCTTGGTTTGCATTAGCTGTCTGCAGGCACAGCATGAAGAGATCGTCCACTCTTCAGGCTGTCCCTAGTGAAACAGTGTTAGCCTTGAAGTCTCCCGGTGGCCACAGCCCCCAGATCACCATATACGTGGTCCATCGACAAGTCCTTCAAGAAGTTGCCAAGGCAAAGTATGCATATAGGCAACAAGCCAGCTTCTCTACGGCTCCTTGCAACTCTAGCAAGCACCATGTCCCAGAGAGGTCCATCAGCAAAAGAAACCTGAAGCCTCAAGAAAAAGCACCCAGTGCTTGGCCGTGTCCAGTGAAGGCACGTTCTGTAAGAGCACCAGCAACTCTGGTCAGCAAGCAGAGCGTTTACAGCTCTGCAAAACCCTTCTCAGCTCGAGCTGGTTCGTACCTTCGACAGGAGGAATAAAGCACGATTTCTGTTTTATGGTGTCCTCTTAATGAGAAGTGGCAAACCAGTGGAGAAGGGGCTGGGGAAGTTTGGCGTAGGGGTGAGCAGGCACCCATCGCTGGGGCACTGTGTCCCTGGCACAGGCAGCCGGTGCAGGGACGGTGCTTGTGTCCCCACGGGCTCTCCCATCCATTCTGGGTCAGGTGGCTGCTCTGCCACTTTGCTTGGTCCAGCTACACATTTTAAATCATAACAATTACAGTTTGCATGTTTAGGTTTCGCTTACGTGAGGGCCTGTGAGGGAGCTGATGATACTTTGTACCTGAGAGGATATATCCATGGGTAGATAAAGTAAAGCCTCAAAAATATTTTCCGAAAGGATGAACGCCCATGTGAAGTCCTCTCTGTGGACCATTACTATTCAGGGTGAGAATTTGATAAGGCCTGAAAAGGCAAGGCGTGCTGTAAAAGGCTGTGGACCCCGCACTCATATAAACAACTCCTTTTCAGTCCGAACATGTACTTCAAACCAAAACGTGCTCTGAGAGAGTTATTGATTTATATAAACTATATGCACACACTATAGCCCGTGGTTGAGCACCATCAGTTTAAGATTATACATAACCTATAAAAATACTTCTACTTAAGCAAGAAGTGCTCCATCATAAAACAGAACAGCTGTGTGTGGATACAGAGGAGAGCAACAACGATGATTGTACACACGCAGATGTGTGTTGCCTTTATGTGCCTGCATGCTTGTGCACAAGCACAGTTGGCATCTTTTAAACATGCCCTGTTGCCTGGACATTAAAAGGCTTGAAGAAAAAGAAAGAAAAAAATAATGCTTCTGCAGCTTCCTCTGCACTAATTGAATTTCTGTCCATAACGTTTACAGACTTTAAGAAGAGCCTGCATAATTACCTTTTTCTCTTGAATTTTTTTTCTCCTCTCCATTTAAAACTCATTGTATTGTGTCATTTTATAGGCGCCAGGAATAAATCTTTTGTCAACTCTATTGCATTATTATGCAAAGGACACAAAAAGTATAGGAATAAAACAGCCCGCGAGAAGCCGAATGCTGTTCCTTTCAGCCCTCCCATTCTGCCCCAGCAGCAAGCCTCCAAGTTTGCTAACACTGTCTTTTTCTCAGAGAAACTTCCTCACCCTCGGCCACTGATTGCAAAGAGTTCACTTGACCGTGCTAATGCTTGCTACGAGGAAGTGTGTTTACAGAGAGAAGAAAGACTTGATGAAGGAGCCATCAGTTACCTCTGCAGAATTAATCCTGGGGGGATGAAGGAGCTGCTGGGCACCGGAAGGATTTCTTGGCAGGAGGACAGAGGTCATCTGCAACAAACTCCCTTCTCCCCCAGAGTTGGAGGTGGGTCCCAAGAAGAACCATTTTAGGAAAAACCAGAATCATTGACATTCAAAAATATTCCGAAGAGAAAAGTTCAAGAGGTATGTGGGAACCTTTCAGCTCTTTCAGGTGGTCTCGGCAGGCTGTGATCAATCTGAGGAGCTCAGGGCACAAGCTGAGGTGTGGGAAGAGGGACCTTAACCGGAGGCTGACCCTGTCCTGTCCCGCTGCCACCCAAAGTACAAGCCAGGCGTCTTCCAGCTGGTTGCAAAGCTCCCAGTAAGAACTCATTTCAACACATTAGTGGGTGCTTTAACTTCTAACAAAGGCTCTTTAACATTGTTGGAACAGAGCTTTGCTCCCACAATGTATCCACGAAATGGAATTAAGCAATTTAATTATGCTGGGTAAAACACAAAGAGGGATTTAAGAGTTAGGGGACGTGGTGGCTCTCTGCCATGTGATATCAGGGGTCGCTGGAAAAGCTCATCCACTCAGCTCCGACCCTGGAAGTTTCCTCCGCTGGAAAAGTGGTAGAGTAAGACGTTCGCTCATGATTTGTTTGTTTTGGGTTGGGTTTTCGTCTGTCCTGTTTTGTTTTGGATTTTTTCTGTCCTACCATCAAGCACTGCAGAGAGCTAGACTCACAGGATGAGAAAGCTGTGGTGCTCCTGCCACTCATTTCTCTTCCTGTTCTTGTTTCACCTTACATAAATACTGTCCCTTTGCTTATGAGAAGTACAGTGACTGCCTCAGTGGGTGAAAATAAGAATAATTAAGGGAGAAAAGAGTCAGAAGGGAGCCAATGGTAAACCTGTACTTTCTTGAAGGTAACTGATTAATCTACGGTGACATGGGGAGCTGGCTCAGGGGGTTACCCAGTTTTATCCACTTCCATCTAGCTATTATTGTCAATTCTTTTCAGTTGACAACATGGAGATTGCAATATGGTGGGAGAAACCCTTAGTTCCCATGTCAAAGTGAAAAGTCTCAAATACTTTATTCTTCATTGTTTATTTACTCAAGTGCATCTTTAAATGAAATGTTGAGTGCTCTGCACACACCTCCTGGAGCCACCCGCTGGCATGGGCCAGTGTGGAGCACCTTTGTGGTGGACCATAGGCACCACCATTAGAAGATCCTGTTTTGTGCCTGGAGGATCCGTCTGAGCAGCCGGCGTGAGGTCCTGGGAGCCTGGAGCAGCCGGTGTTGTTCTGGTTGGCTATGCAATGAGTTATCCCTGCTTCAGAGGCACCAGAGAGCCATGGAAAAGGTGAAGGAGTTGCCAAGAGAAATGCCTGGCTCTATTTCTTGGACAAATTCAGTGCTTCTGGAAATTCAGATGGAGACACACATCCTTGGGGAATGTTTACCGTCGTTGCTGGCATTAATCTCCCACAGACCTTGTGTTGGAGAGTCTAATGTTTGGGTTGACTCGCCCTTCCTTGACGCAAGCTGGCCACTGCTCCTGGTCCTGCAGGGACCCTTGCCATGAGTCCATCTTGCTCCTCCCCTGGCCCATGCACAAGAGCCACAACTGTCCATGGCCCCAACCTGCTTCACTCGTCCTGCAAAGCCTCCTGCCCTGATGACCTGTTTTATGCCCTCTCTCCTTAAGTACCATAAATCTTCAATAGAAATTTTTTCCACCTCTAGGTCTTAATTGAAGATTTATTGTTATTTTCTTTCAGCATCTCAAGTTAATCTTTTGCCCTTAGTGAAGCCCCTTATAAATAATGTCATCCTCACCGCACCTTTGACTCAGGTATCCCGGGATCCCAGATCCTACTAATCAAACACACATCCCACCTACATGTCTGAAAAGAGAAAAAAATCCCAAACTTTCAACAAAATGGATTAAATTAGCCTCATGACATTACCTTAAGATGTATGACTTTAACAGGTAGATCGCCACATTGCAAGCCCTCAGCCCTCGCACAAAGCTGAACTCGTATCATATAAAATACTGATGAGATCGGACTGATCGCACTCCTTTGCGATGGGCAAATATTTGTTGCTGTGCCTTATCTTGGCCCTTTCAGTGCAACTGGTTGCAACGATTTGCTCCGCTTTCAGGCTGCTGTTTGCAAATAGTGAGGGAAAAGGGGCCGCGAGCATCGATGCACAAACAGCTTTCTGTTTGCGTAGCTGTTAGAGGACGGCTGTGCCGCGCACAAACGCCAGGACGAGCAGGAACAAGCATCTATGAATTATTTACATTTCTTTACTTGCTGTTCATCATTTGTTATTTTTCTGTTTAAACAGTTTGTCCTCTGTTCCAGGAGCAGAAGGAAAGCCAAAAAGACTTCAGTGACAGCTCAAATATCCCACAGAATGACTAGTAAGTAGTCAAAGTAAACAACTTATGATGAAAATACAGCCTGAAAAATTATTCATCCTGTCCGCAGAACAAATTGCTCAGAAAAAGGAATTTCTGTTCTACAGAAAACCCTTGAATTAAAAACCAAAGAGAAGAAAAATTGTTTACCATTTCCATAGAATGAGATTCTTACAAAAAGTAGAGCAAAATATTTGATATTATTGAGGTTGTTTGTTTCTAAAATGTGAGAACATCAGAATTATGCAGAAAAGTAAAGCAGCGAATTGACTCAGCTAAGGAGATGATGTGATGTTTTTTCCTTATCAAAATGAGAAAGAAGCTCTTTATTTTGACTTTTTCCCATCAAAAATGTGGAAATCAGCGGTTTGCTGAGTAACATTTTGATGAAAGTGAAAACCACGTTTGCTAATGAAACACCACTCCGGCGCCGGCTCTAATGACTGCATGCAAGTTATGGCCCTAATCCTGATACCAGTTTCCCCTCAGCAGAATTCTTTTGAGTTAACTGGAGTTACTCTTGGTCTACACAAGGCTCCGTCCACTTGGAGATACCTCAGAGAGGCTTCCTGAGCCGGGAAGGGGCTGTGCTCATCGCTGATCTATTCCCCATGAGTAATTCAGCCGCTTACTGTCGTTGTTTTGCCACACGTTTCTGCCATACAACACATTTGATTTTAACATTGAAACCTCGAAGCTGGAGATGGAAAGACGGTAACATGGGTTCCCCCCCCTCAGCCAGGAATATTCCCTGCGCTGTGCCGGTGCGGCATGCAGCACTGCCAGGGATGGGAACGAGCCTGGCCCCACCGGCAGCACGGCAGCAACCCAGGGCTTGTGTTTGCAATACATCCCCTGAAACCAAGGAGGCAAACATGGGTCGTGGAGAGCTACGACATTATTGGGTTTGAAAATATGTATTTTAGTTGAGGGGTTTACTGCAAAAAAAAAAAACGGTAACTTGTTTCTTAGCATAGGTGAGATACAGATAACATTGCATTTTTATGTAAATAAAAAATGCAGAGAAAAATCTGCTCTTCCTCTGCCCAGCTTAAGTGAGAACATACTGTAGGGTTTATTTTCCAGGTGAACTGTTGGAGCTTTAACTCTAGAAATCAGCCTAGCTCCATTGATCTCAACGGCACGATGCTGATTGACACCTACTGAGGATACACACATAAGTATTTTTCATAATGAGCTCCTTCTGAGCCCACGATTGCCAATTGATGTGGCAATTACATATTAATATGTGTGACTGTGCACAATCAAACTGGGCTAGAAGGGATGCAACCTTCTGTTTTTTAAAATTAATAAAATATTTATTGCAATCAGTTCATATCTCCCAATTTGTTGCCAATTAACTAAAGCGTTTAGCGTGCAGCTGATTGAGGCTGCAGCCACAGGGCTGCACTAGGGGAGGAAACTGGAGGCTTCTTGCACTGAATTTCTCTCTGTCTCATTCTCTCCAGGTAGGAGCAGAACAGCAGGAGCCGGCAAAAGGGAAGGACTTTCCTCTCCAGGGAAATGCTTCTCCAGTCATCAAGAACAGACAAAGCTAGCAGACAACTAAAACACCCCACAGATTAAAACTCAAAAGTGCATCAGGCTAAAGTTCCATTGGTGAAGACCAGAGATCTTGACCAGTAAGCTGAAACGTACTTTTAAAATATGTTTATTTTTTTCCAGGAATATTGATTAAATGGGGAGAAGGTGAAGAGGCTTGCAACGCAGAATGACATGAAGTTTTGAAATATGTTTGCCATGGAAATGTAAATCTTGATATTTAGCTGATCTGGTGTATGTTAAGCTAATATTAGGGGATCTCAGTACTACGAGACCCTAAGGCATAGCAGAATACACGCTTATTTATACAGTGGCCAAGAAAGGACAGGACAAGGACCAGAGACGATGTCTTTGACTAGTAGAGAGCTTTCCCAGCTGCTGTAGGCTGCACTAACGCTGCTGGAAAGATGACTTAGCTGCTTGGCTGGCAAGCACAGGCTTCAGTGGTGATGTAGCAGCTCCTCTGGAAGACAGTGATAACAGGGTTGCCCTGAACAGGAGCCTTTAATGAACACCTACCCCTGTCCAGTGCTTTGCTCCTGGCCTGTTCTGAGCGTGCCTTTCTCCTGGGTGTTAGCAGGAAGATCACAGCTGATGTCCCCGAGTGCAACCCAAAAAACCCCCCCCAAAACCCCAAGTTCTTCCAACACTTGAATTCTCGCTTGTGTCCCATAGAAATTGGTTATTTAAACTACATTCCAAGCTTTAATGCCTTGATGACTCCTTTTCAGAGCATTTTCTTCCCACTTGTTTATTTTTAATTTAAACTAATGAGCTATTCCTGCATTCCTTCCTCGATGTCAGAAGGCTGGACAGATTTGTTAGAACTCTGGCAAGGTCTGGAAATAAGCTTATAAAATTTTTACTTGGGATGTTTCAGATGAGCACACTTCTGCTGGAGGAAGAGGCAGGTTCTGTGCTGAAAGAAAGAGCAGGCCCTGGGTTTTTTTATGATTTTTGTTCAGCTTGTTCGAAGTCTATAATAAGGGACTGTCTCTTCATCAAATCAGTTTAATGGGATCTTTGATCTCCATTAGGAACTGGAGCTCAGCAAGGAGAGAATCAGCATCAGTAACGCATTTCATCTGAACCTCTCCGCTCTGATACAAAAATGGTGATTCATCCCCCAACTAGGCCATTTTTTTCAATGAGCTTGCCATTCATGTGAATTAGGTCTGGTCCACGCTGCTGTAGCTCACATAATTATTAATAAAGTGAATGTCTGCATCTAAAATAAAATCAAATCACACATTCTTTTCTAAGAATGGCTGGGCAGAGCAAGGGTGACTTAGTTCTAGCTAAGGGATAATAAGAGTAGCCAAGCCTCAGCAGCGTGAATGTTTAATGTGGGCTCATACAAGCAGAGTATGAGGTGCCGGGGACACCGGAGGTGTCAGCGCTGTCACAGCTGCTCTGCTTGCAGCCATGTCGGAGCTGAACTGCGTTGAGCTGAGAGGGACCCCTCTTTTGTAGCATCCTCCAGTCAAGGCATCTTCTCAGAGCTACGCCACTGTCTACTAAGACCATGGAAGGAGGGGTGATGGCTAGAGAACTGGAAGAGCACAGAGAATGACTCCTGTAAATCTCCTCTGTTCTCACAGTGATCTGAATTCATCAGCCCTCTGGTGGAGCATCTCTCTTTTATGGGAGATTAGCACTGCATCATCTCCATACAGAAAACTATCGTCAACAGCCACGAGTACCCTTTTGGCGCAGGTCTGAGAGACTTTCAGGTGATTCAGGCTCAGGTGAAGCTGAGCAGCTCCAGCCCTATCCCCTGATGGTGATTTCAGCCTTCCTAAGGGTCCTGCGGACGTCGGAACCTGGACCACAGTCTGTGGTGCGGCTGCAGAGCTCGCCCAGCCTGGAGTCCGACAGGCTCTAAATCCACGCACGCAGCCCCGCTCTCCCTGGAAATGGGCACTGACTGGGTTCGCGACAGCAAAATTTATTGCAGCGTGAACAGCGGGGCAGAGCAGAGAAAGAACCTTGGGAAAGAAACCTCTGGCTGAATATCTTGATCTGCCTCCTCCTATTATTTCATTGCAGCGTGCGTACTGCTGAGGCAAACAATTTTTTCAGAAAACCAAGTGAAAATAAGAGTATTTCCATCAATTCACAACTGTTGGTGGAAATTCCAGGGGTAAACAAAATCCTGCCATAGTACAGGCATCATTTAAATTAAATCACTGCTGAAGTTTTGACTGATTACTGGTTAAGAGCCAAGGAGCTTCATTATCAGGTATGGATTAGTATGCAGCACGGAGTGCTAGGGAAACCATCCCTCTGGAGCTGTAAATGGGGCAAATACGAGAAAAGATGGCAACCGTGGAATTCCTTGGTGCCATTTTTTATACAGTCATGTTTCAGAGTAGAAATGTATTTCCTGTGATCTTTATAGTTTCGAAGAGCTACGCTGCTTGCATGATAGCTCTGCCAGTAAATGCACTGAGAAAAGCAATACGAGTGTTTAATGCTCAGCAAACTATCACCAGGTGTATGCTTCTACAGTCCATTGCAATCAAAAGTAGAAGAGTGTTTTCTTTCACCCAGGGGTAAAAATGAGTAAATCTGACACAAACTGTAGTGTAAGAGAAGGAGCTCACGGTTTCTTTAAGGAAAGAAAGGGGTAGCACATAAAAATTAGCAGTCACTTGCAAACATGGTATTGGAGCAGATACTTGCTGCTTTGCTCCATGAGGGTGCAACCCTTTATATACTTCTCACTGCAACATTATTTCTGATAAATTATTGAGATAGTAAAGATATTTTACCTTCCCAACCAGCTCATGTGAATCACTGAGTGCATCAAACCCTCTACTGTTTTATCGAACTTGAAAACATTATTTAAAATGAGAGGCAGGTCTGCTTTTAACACTGAGTTTATCCTTTTTACATTCTTCCCAAAGCCCTCTCAGGATTTGGGGAATTCTCTCCATTGTTCATGGGGCTTTGGGTTGGTTTTTTTTTAAGAAAATGTTGAATTATTGAAAAATAGTAAAATATTTATTACCTGATCAATAATACATTGGATGCTCTGCTACTTATTTTTATTATTGACAGAAGCAACTTGACCGCCTGAGATGAGAATACACTAAGACGAGGCAGATGCTGCTGTAATCAAGGCAGCAGGGAATTGGATATGAAGTGGCCACGGCTCGGCTACGGACATGCTTCCGCACTGGTTCTTTCTGGAACGAGGTGGTTCAGCTCCTGCTTAGGAAGTGTTACAACATGTAGTGTGTACATCCTAGCATCCAACTCTGTGTTACAGCTAGAACAGTCTCTGGTCAGGCAGTAAGAGGCTGTCATGGAGTGACATTCGTGATACACCTCATTCTGAGAGCACTGTTCTGAGATGGAGATGTCTCAGCTAGCTCAGAGAGTTCGATCTTGACGGTGGCACACCTCAAGGGACATCCCTTTGCTGAACAGAACTGCGCTTACGTTTTGATGAACGCCTCTGAGTAGGTACACGGGTCTGCGTAGGGATATATGGTAGGATATAGGATTTGTATGTCTGTGTAGGGGATCCAGAACTGTTTCAGAGCTGTTTCTAAACACAAACAAAAAGAGAGCAATAAATTAAAAAATAATAATTAAAAAAAAGAGATAAGGCAGATTAAGGAAATCCTTGGATAGTTTAAAACACAGAGACTAACTAAGAGAAGCAATATGCATGCCAGGATGATAAAGGAACTAGAAGATGGAGTCACTTTCTTGCCTGGACTTATTTCTGAGAAACTATAGGTATCTGAGGAGCACCAGAAGAAGGGAGAAATGCAAATATTGTCCTACTCACCAGAAAATCAGAGAAAGAATGACACAGTCAGTTACCATACACTGAATTCCTAAAGCTGAAACAAATATTAGGAGATAAATATTTCTTTGAGGGTGGACTTGTACAGAAAAAATAATAATCTTGCAGACAAATTCAATATCTTATTAAAATAGAATTACAGTTACTAGCTGAAGGGAATGTGGTGGGTGTAGTCTATCTGAATTTTAGAAAAGCATCTGATGCAATCTCTCATAAAACTTTAATCTCAAAATAAATTAAAACTGGCTTTGATATAAGCACAGCTACATGGATCCATAACTGGCTAAAGAATCATAAAAGTAAGAATGAAAAGTGGCATTTACATTGCACTGGAGGAAGTAGTCTTTCTTAATGCAACTCTGATAAGAATAATTTGCTTTATTTATTTTCTTGCCAGCAATAGAGAATAGGAAGTGTAACGGCACATTGCCAGACTAAACAGGAAGGCATATAATGGACACGAACATTGGGACAGAAGTGATGTAGTGTTTTTCTGTTTGTCGGGGATGGTTACAGCGGGCAGATTAGGTGCTTTAAATTCGCGGCTTTGCTTACTCAGAGGTACCTTGGGCAGGCAGAGACTAGCATTACAGTCAGCTCTCTCATTTTAAACCACCCAGCATGCAGGAAAGTTAATGCTTCTCTTTCATGAACAGTAATATACATGACATTCATTATATTAATGTAGTTATTGGTGTTTTCCCTTAGACTGGTATAACCTCCAAGAAGGAACCTGCTGTGACTCTTTAGGAGGTCCTGTGGGACTGGTGCCCTGTTGTGGCTTGGGGTTGGACTGCCTTTCAGCCATCTGCTCTTTGGGGAAAGCTAAACTACTCTCCCCTTTTGGCGAGTGCAAACCAGATGGGACCAGAGCTGTCAGTAACCTGCCTCATAAAGAAGACGTACGAACCAAGGTGTGAAAAGGTATGGGTGAGTTATTTTATAATGCAGTACCGCCATTCTGGGATTTGGGACTTGTTTTAAAACTCCTTGCTCTAATTAATCCATAGACAGAACAGAGGGATCCCCCGCTATTTTGCCTGGGAAAGAAAAAGAAGAAATTTCAGAAAGTTCTTGGGAGAGCAAAAATTGAGCTGGAGGGTCTGGATGAGACAGAAGTAGGCATCATCTCTGCACAGTGGTAACTGACTTTGAAGACACTATTCATCTGAATTACTCAGTTTGTAAGGGTTCCCATCCTTTCCCTCTTCACAGAGGGATTCAATAAATTCAAGAGTAAAGAAGTGCAAAGCACTGATTTTTCTGTCTGTTGCACAACCTGAATAAGGAAATGTAAAAGGAAATATTTTCACATCAACCTGAAGCAATTTATAAAATTCATTTAGCGAAATTAAAGTAAAAAAATATTTCTCATGAAAGACTTTCATTATCCATTTTTTAATTCTTTTAAAATAAAATAGATGTTGTTACATAAATTAAAAATGCTTTGTTCAAAGACATCAAGAATAAATACCCTAGTTCAGATATTATTTCCTAAGGATTTACTTTGCTGAAACAATTTCTCAAGCCAAAATATATTAGGAAAATCTTTTCTTCAACTAGTACTTTCATCTTTCTGATAGGAAATGTTCAGAGGAAAGTGTCCCCCACCTTCATCTGGTTTTAGAGGCTCCCAGGTGCTTTGTTTACTTTGTATAACAGGAACATTCATGTACATGGATGAGCACTGCTTTCTCATAGCTATTTCTTCTGTAAAGCCTCGCCACCCCGAGTGGTGCCAAGGAGGGGGCAGGATCGCAGGGGTAGCTGGTGGTGACTCTGAGTGCTCACCATGGCAGCATCTACCCTAGCAGCGAGGGCTCGTGTTGCTGCTGCTGCTGCGTGACAAGTGCTAATCCTGCACCTGGCGCTTGCCTGCACTGCTGGTGCTGGCTGGTATTGTCACTGACCCTGCTTCCACGTGGCTTTTTGGGATCATTCCTCACTTTGGATGAGCTGCATGGTGCAGAGAGTGTTCGGAGATTCAGTCACAGGAAGGACCTCGCAGTGGAGATGTTTCAGAGCCCAGCTGTAGCAGTGAAAGCCTACTCCAAATTCACAGAGACCTTCACAGAGGTCCTATCTCTTACTCCCCATCCTTTTGAGTGTTCCATGCTGAGGCTTTCATTCCAAGCTAGACAAAAGCTGAGCTCATTAGCACCCACAGGAAGAAAGTTCGTTAGCTCATGTTCAGCTCAATGGAAAGCAGGGCTCTGGGCTCCTGCGAGCAAGCCTGTATCTGGTGTGACACCGCAGCCACATGTCTGGTGCTCCATCTTCCTGCACCATAAAGCACCGCTTGTCACATCTGGAGCTGCCTGCTCCAGCAGCCTTTACTGCATTCTTCATTTTGATGCCTTGTTCCAGGTTTTAAATAGCTGCAAGTCCCCTATTGCTCATTAGCAGGCTCAGAGAAATGGCTTTTATAGACCCATGTATTAAACAAATAAAAGACGTCAAGGAAACTTAAAAACACATCCAGCTGCTCGCAAATTTACAGCATGAACGTTAAACTCTCATTAAATGTACTTTTATAAAGGGTGGCTTTATTTTTCGAATCTGAATACCTGTGACAGCGGGAAGTAGGGTTATCGAAATATACTGGCTAAACGAGAACATTTACCGGCATAAAGTTTATTGGCCACATCTCCGTGACAATGCAGAGCACGCCGGGTGTTTTGTGAGCTGTCACGCACAAAGGCGCTCTCAGCCTCACTAACAGAGAGTTTATGAAGCAAATCCACATTTTCTTGCTGTCTGGCTTCCTTGCTTCCCTCCACCCTCTCTTCTAGGAAGTGACGCTAAAAATGTGACTATTTTATCAAGAGTATATCTTTGTAGATTGCGAAATTACCTCATCTGAAATCCCACATTTTGAACTCTGAGGTGGCTGAAATAGTGATTCAACACCCAACCGCAGGCAGGGGCACAGTCCCGGAGTGCGGATACTGACGCTGTAGTGCGAGCTGCAGGACCACCAGCAGCTCCCACCAGTCCTGCACAGAAATGCCTTGAAACCAGAACATTTCTGCCTCTGGTCCTTACCGCAGCCAAGGTCAAAGGTGGCCCATGAGAAGATTTGCAGGAGGGTTGGCTGTTACCCGGCTCTGACAGCCTGCTGTGCTGGCAGAGGTCTTTATGGACACAAATTACAAGACGCAGCAGTGACACCCACGTTTGCATCCCTCCTTCCCCTCTCACTACTGAGGTGCAAAGGCAGAAAAGGGAATCTGCTCACTGTGGCATATTTACTCATCAGACACTATATTGATATGGACAAATGTGAGCAAATGCAATTGGTTTATTCTGCATCTGAATTTTTATCTGCTAGAATAATCTATTTATTAGTGAATAATCCAGGCTATTAAATACTAACATCCCTTCTTTGACTCTGAAAGTCACTGAGCTGTGGAGTACAGGTGGCTGGAAGAGGACGCTCGGCAAGCCCTGGGACATGCTGATCATTTTCTTTGTCCCTCCAGCTGGCTGAGATACGGTGAGAGTAGGCAGAGACCTGCACTCTGACCTCATGTGGCCATACTCATTTTCTGATAATAATATTTTTTCTAATATGGCTCATACATATTCAATTTCTTATTGCAGTAGTAGAAAGTGATTTGATAACAGAAGAAAGTGTTTATGTCTTAGGGGGCCAATTTTCTGAATATTGCACAAAAATGTACATGCAGTTCTTGACAATAATCTAGATTTTGTATGCAAATTGGGTCGCTGTGTGTGTAATTGCCCTTCCAATGCGTAACTGCCCGTGGGCAGGTTTTGCAGAAGTTCATATCAACTGCATGTGCAGATAAGTCCCACACCTCTATTCACTTCAAGAAACGTACACAAGCAGGAATTTAAAACCAGACACCCAGGAGGGATGAGGACTTCCTAGCGGTCTGGAAACAATGAACCTTCAGGCTGTAATCAGCAAGCAGGATTTTGTGAAGATTATGAACCTGAGAAATGGAGAATGTATTTGTGCCGCACGTTCAGGATATCCGGTAGTGGAGCTGGGCACCCGGAGGGGGACAGCACGAGCCTGCCACAACCTCAGAGAGCGATTGCTGTGCTTGGGCAGGATGGCTCAGATTAATCCTTCTCTCTTCTGTCCAGCGCAAGCCAAGTGATGTGCAGAAGACGAAGAAAAGTCAAATTGTCCTCTTAGGTTCTCATTCTTTGTACGAACACTGAGACCGGGAGGGCCTGAAGCCGTTTCCCTCCAGCGGCATGGATTACTGAGAACTTGGTGTGTTCAATCCTGCGGGACGTTGCAGCACCCTGCCCTTTCTGGGATGGATCTGAATTTCAGACTACCTTGTGCAGAGCCCTTTCTTGATGAACACCCCTTATTCACTCTGCAGGGAGGATGACGTTTGGACAAATGCATTGTGTTTCTCAGCTCTCGCTGACGTCTGCTCCTCCGTTCACAGCAGAGACCAGGGCCTGCAGAGAATTCAGCCCATGTTTAACCTTAAGCACATCTGTTTTCTGTTCTGAGTAATACAAATGCTCATTACTGAAGAGTTTTGCTGAAATGGATCCAAAGCACCAGAATGACGAGGATGGGAGATGCATTTTGGTGTCAAACGAGAGAAAACCCACTCCAGTGCCTTTAAGGAATTTTCACGAAACTTTTGTGAGTTTTTACCAAAACATCAAGCCATTTTCTCTTCAACAATCTTTCTACCTAACTTTTAAAGGCACTTTTACTGAAGATTTACTGATAGAAACCTTCTACTGAGTGCGTTTGATCACTCCATATTTCAGAAACAATGTGGGAATGGAAAAATCTCTCTCTTTAGGCTCCATTATCTTAGACTCCTGTTGTCGGCATAGAGTTATAAAGAACCAATACTTCCCCTTAAAGCACTGAATAGCTTAACTGCTCAAAACATAAAATGAAAGCACTAAACATATCAGTTTTGTGTAAAAAACGTGCACCTTTTTCCTTGTAATAAACAAATAGATATATAACAGCAACCAAAATAAAACAGGTAAATGCTTTGTCTCCTCTCCTTGGAGTGCCGGGCTGTAACTGCCGGCTATATGAAAATGCATCACTTGCGTTGACTTTAGCCTCCGTACAGGGAACAAGAATCGCCATCTATTCACAGCCTCCGGTGGCAGAGAGGGTCATTTCAAGGGGTAGCAGTGCAGGAAATATTGTCTCTGAAATTAGGGTCCCCTCGACAAGGGAGCATGTCCAGCAGATCTGCTGGGGAGCACAGCCCACTCTCCAATTTTCTGTTGCAGTCACAATCATCCTGTTGACGATTAAACTCTTCTGGGCAAACCGTGTCCATTTGTGATAAAATTGATAAGATAAATGATTTTTCTAGACAAAGGAAATGCAAGATATCTCATCTATCTGGACCGAAGACATCATTTGACATAGTGCCACATGGGAAATTATCAGCTCAACTGAAAGTGCTGAGAATTTATACAGGAACTGTAAAGTGGGTACAGCGCTGGCCAAAGTGAAGCCAATGACAGGGAACACCGAAAGGGGAATTATCACTCTGAAGTGCGGTCACCAGTAAACATGCCTGAGGATCGGGAGTAAGACTGAACATATTTCATTTCTGTATTGACCTTGGAAGGGAACATAGGAGCGTGCCAATGACACTTACAGCTCATGTGATGGTAGCAGCATCGTCAATGCAACCCAGGATGGGGCTATTAACTGAGGACTGACCTTGAAAACTGAAGTAATAGAAAAGGGATAAAATACAATAACATATAATGTATGGACAAGTACTTACAGAGCAGTAGCAAGAATTTCAGCTATTTGTTAGAAATGACTGAGAATGAGAAAGGCTCGAGTGTACTTGGACAACACAGGTTAACCACTAAGTGCCATTTATATGGTCTCAAGAAAAAAAAATATCATCAGATATACCCAAGTAGGATTTCCAGTTAAGGCTGGAAGTCTAGGGAAGCACTAATTCAATTTTACAAAGGTTGGTCTGACCTCATCAGAATAGTGTGCACAGTTCTCTTCCCCCTAGTGTGAGAGTGAAGAATTCAAACAGTAAATGGTTCAGTGAAGGGACTGAGGACAATCAGGGGAATGCGAGGACTATTAGATAAATAGAGAAAAGAAAAAAGCACTCAGTTTAGTTAGGTAAAGACTGGGAGTGGGGCATATGGGCAGGCAAACACCCAGAGGAGAAAATTACTCCTGAAAAGAATAATAGCGATGGGCATGAGGACAAATGGTTTAAATAAGCCAGGAGTTAATTTAGGCTTGAAATTATAGGAAAATCTATATAGCAAGAAACGGGGATAAAACCCTTTAACAGCCAGGTAAGGTGAAGCAGGAACAGTGTATTACAAAGCTTATTTAATGGAGCTGCAAGAGGCCAACGGGACCCGGGTGTCAGGACCAGGGAACATGTTCCTATGTGATGTTTGTCGGAAGCAGCGGGCACCCTCAGCATTGTGGGCTGGCATATGCTGTGTAGTGGCTCTCCAAGTGTGTGTAAAGAAGATTTGTTTCTATAAGAAAGTTTGAGGAACAGGCGTGGCTTATAGAACATGTATCTTTGCAGGTAGGCAAGGGAATTCATGTCTGAGGAAAGCTGTCTACTATTTGGCATTATCATTTTACACCTGGTTTTAAACAGTTAAGCCATCCAGTGAAGGAGGCAAAAATCAGACCACGGGAGTTACCTGCCCGATTGCAGGCTGTGTGTAGCAAACAGCCCAGCTGGGCAGCCTGCGTGCACCCGTGAGCTCGGCGCTCCTCAAAGGATTCAGAGGATATTTACAGAAAACCCACGCTTTTGCCAAATCTGGGCTTAGGTCATGAATGATTCATGAACAGAAAACAAGGCTACATTCATCAGATAATTTATATGTAAACCACTAGTTCCACCAGCTACAGAAATAAGCCCAGCTCCCCATAGGTCAGAGCCGTAATGAGCGGCCAGCAGCGGGAAGGATGCCCTTGCGTTTCTGCCCGGTGATCTTTTCCCATTACCCTGTCACCGGCCCCTCGGTCCCCGGCGCAGGGGATGGTTGTGCTGTGTGTCAGTGTGGACCATCCTGGCTGCCGGCAGCTGATGCACAGACTTTGCTGGGGTTTGCTCCCCAGGTGCAGCAACACCGGTCCAGGCTGGGGGTGCCGAGCTCGCTGCGGGATCTTTGATCTGAGCGGCAGTGTCAGTGCTCGCCAAAAGCCAAAATCCTCGCGCCTGCTGTAACTGGGTTGTGCTGGGTGGATGGGGACCACAGGCATGCTGGCTGAGCTTACATCTACTGCACTTTTCTGGGACAGAAAGAGTCTTTGAAGGCTTCCCCTGTCTGCAAACCCGCTCTGTGGCAGGGATCGAGGACAGCGGCACTCAAACACCCTGCACATGTGAAAGCAGAGCATTTTCACAGTCTTTAAGCCACGGCCCATGTGCTGGAGGATTCTGGGGGCTCTGCAGGTAGGCAACACCAACTGCTGTGCTCACATTCGTCTTGCTAAAGCCCACTCCTCATTGTAAGTACAGTCCAGGGTCACCAGAAACTTCTTATGGATTCCACGGCACTGCAATGGGTAATTAACTGCACACAGAGAAACAGGGGGTTAGGAGACCTCAGCTCTCTGTTAAAGTGTGCCATGCCTAAAACAACCCCAGTCTTAGGGACCTGCATCGTTCCTCTGAAATTAGTCATCTTTGTCGTCCTTCCTGAGGCCCATTTGTTAGACTCGTGGCTCTTGCTGTTCACTTTCCGTGCGATGCAAGCATGTGCCCAGTGGCTGGTCGACTAGCAAATAAAAAAATTCTATTCAAATACAGATTTTTAATAACCATCAGTAGTATTGATCTGACAGTTTAGTTGCAGAATAGTCCTGAACCTGCTGCAGAACATATTAGACAGGAGAAATATATTTCATCCTCAGGTAAATGGCTTGAAACCTATGAAATTTAACTCCATGTGTTCACCTGCCCCTGCTCACATTGTACCAAGAAACTCCACCAATTAGCTTTCTTAGAGCTCTTTCTTTATAGGAAACTAAGCCAGATGGACAGTTGGTCTGACCCGGTAGCGCTGCTGTTATTTTTTTCATTAGAACTAGGCAAAGTTAATAGACAATTTGTATAACTCGCAGCTGGAGCAGCTCCAAGGCTGTGCAGCTGCAGGGTGGTGAGACCAGGGGGGAACGCACATCCCTGCAAGGACAGGCTGCGGGAGTCTGGCATCCCCTCTGCTTCACTTCAGCCCCAGGAGGATTTCACAGGAGAGGCAAGAAGACTCCAAATATCCATGGGAAAACCAGAAAATCCTGTCGCTCAGATCTACCTGCAGATCATCCGTCTTGGATCTAGGAAGCCAGCCAGAAGGCTTTAGGGGCATTTGTAGCGGGAATATGATCGAACACTCTGCTTCTTCCTGGCCTCGAGGAGAAGTGGGAGGGAAGACCCCGCTGTGCGAGCTGAGCCACGTCGGGAAGCCAGAACTACGGCCCTCAGCGTTTTGTCTAGATTGCCTTGCTAGAATTGTCCAAATCGGTTTTGATCCATTTGCTTCCCTGTCGGATTCGCCGCTCGGACTCCAGTGCTCCGCCATGAGCTGCACCTGCTGCGCGGGGCCCCATGGCTGCCCACAGAGCAGCGCCCGCCGTGTGCTGCAGCCTCCTCGTTCTCTGCGTAGTGTGATTACTGCTCTGTTCCCTTTGTCCTGCCTGTCTTGCACGTGCATACGGACGCCCTTGAAACTTCTGACCTGTTTCCTACTCACCTGGTTTTCCTAGTATTGCTTTCCAGATGGCTTCCCTTTGCATTCGCCCTCCCTCAGGCCTTGTGTTATTATCAGCTGTCCCTTCGTTAAGTTTCTTTCATCGACTGTTTCCTTCCTCCTCTGTTACTTCTAGATGCTCCCTGCTCTATCCATCCCTCCTACCCATCCATTTATTTTTAAGCCCACCACAACAGTTTGTTCCTCACACCACTGCATTGATTCCAGGCCTCCCCAGCAATTTTTAAAAGGCATCCTACGTCCAGCCTACCTTTGCATGTAGCTTATATCGTGAAATGTATTGCTTTTTCTCCTCTGAATGGAGGACGAGTAGAGTTAGGAGGGGGCCTTTTAGACAGATCCCTCACATGTTCTTTCTGCTGTCCAGATGTGGGCAGATGTGCTGACCTTCTCCTTGGCAGACACATCAGACTGTTTCTTTGGATAACTTCAGAAATCGTGATTGCTGAGATCTGATACTTCCCTGATTTTTTAGAAATGAATTTTCCTTGCTATCAAGAGTTTCCTACGGCATTTGCTTTCAAAGGCATTTCATATCTGTCTGTATCTGCTATGGATTTTCAGTTTTCACTTCCATATGTCAAGATGGAAATGAAAAAAGAAAAAATGCCCTTTTTGATACTAAGCTGCAGAGTTTCAATAACCAAGTATTTTTTAAGGTAGTATAGGCAATGGCCATCTTCTGATTGACAGCATTATTTCCTTTCTAAAATCTCCATGGCACAGGAGACTGTTGCTGCCAACATATGCAAAGAAGTTTGTTGATTGTCACCCCTACCTTCCAAAGCTGTTTTTGATTTTGAAACTACTGCAGTGACTGCTAAGCTTGTTTTCAATGTGAATATTATCAGTGTTTTCCCCACAGTTCTGCGTAGCCTTCTGGTCCTCACTTCAATGTTGGCTAAGCTGTCATTTAGAAGAGTGATGCTGTCATTACAATATTTGATTCTTTTTTTTTAGTATAGCTATCATTGAAAGCACATTGTATATTTCATAAGGAAACTTGTTATTTATTCCTTGCCGTGAGGTTGGTGCCAATGCCCAGTCGTAGGTGTTGGAGAACTCACCTTTGACTGGAGCGGAGCCGTAGCATCAAGCAAACAAGATGTCACTGAGCTCAGCCTGACCTTGGAATGGCACCTGACAGAGGGCACGTCTTCGTTTGTGTTGTATTCCACCTCCAGACATCCCAGATGCACTTGCAACAGACACTGTTAAGTGCTTTTTGCAATCTAGAAGTTACACAATGATGCTTCCCTGAGCCTGGAGACTGGTCTGTTGATTATTGGGGTTTTTTATTATGATCAATGCTGTTCTGATTTGTTCCTATGGTAAACATACGGTCTTCTGGGTCAAACTATGATACTCCTGCAGCAGGCCTTACCATAACCAACTCCTCTCTTTTGCTGAGAAAGACACTGTAAAAGACCTTCCCAGCTTACCAGACATTGTTTCTTTCCTGTTGTGACCATATAGACATTTTGCGTTTCCTTGCAGAGCTTTACTGGCCCCAGGTTTTGCAGAGAAGTCACATGTTTTTCTCTGTGTTTCCATCCCAGCAAATAGTCGCTATTTCAGTAATACTGATGGACTTCAAGAAAACTGCTATTCAGGTTTCTGTGTAGTGTTTCACTCATTGTTTTTCTTAATGCTGGAAGTTTATTTGCCAAAGTCAATAGTTTCATGTAGTTTCTGCCGGTTTGGTGCTTTTTAAAAGTGGTTTGGCCACTTCACCTTTTGCTTTTCGCAGTTAAAAAATCTTTCTTTGTTAATCCCTGAGAGGGGCTCCAGCTGCTGTAACCTGACAGTAAGGACATCAGCAAGCAGATGAAGTGTTTTCCTGTCACTTCTTTGAGAAGCCACTTTGGCTTCATGATCTATCTCCTTCCTCTCATCTTGACTCACGTGGCATTTTCCAGCATTACTCTTTGTTTTATGGAGAACTTCTTCCGCTGCTTTTGTGAGAGTATTTTTGAGAAACTGATGTTGCTCTTTCAGCTCTTTCACACATGCTCGAGATAACCTCACTTACGCTGACTTAAGGTTTGCTTGCCTGTAAACTGGCTGTGGTTGTTACTGGTTGATAGTATCCTGCAGGAAGATGTGTGACCTGTAAATCCAAGTCTTGTAGCATCTGATTTATTCTTCAGTTCAAATTGAAATCGATTCTGTGCTTGTCTTACAGCCTTTCACTGTCGATTTTGATCATGAATTAGAATTTTCTTTGTTTTTTAGTTTAATCTTAAACATTTAGATGCAAATTATGATTCCTTCTAGCCTCATTCAGTCTGTGCCAGTGGTCATTCTGCAACTGCAGCTGTGATAGCAGGGTAAATGTCACCAATCTTTCACCATTTTGATTTTCATAATCAAGACTGCTATTTGATTGCTTTTCCTCACAGTGGTTGATTTTTCTGAGCTGAAATCTTGCATTGTTTAGAGGAAGTCATGCCTGGATTTTCATTAGCATCTGGAGACAGCTACAGACCTGACCCTTCCTCTCATCCCTGTAGCTCTTCGTAGGTGTGTGATGTGAGATAAATTACAATCAGGTAACTGGATATCAGTGTATAAGCAATTCTTCTGACATTCAAATCGCTGAAAATTATTGGTTGTGTAGACACTGCACTAACCCTTAAATCATCCATATAACCTAAATGTTCCAAACTCAATGCAAACTTGTACAGAGGTATTGCTGCTCCCAGCAAGACTCCTCTGCTAGCAGCCAGTGCAGCTCTGGAGAAGCGCACCGCCTGATGTTATATTGTTTTTTGGATTCTAGGGCTGATCATAGATTGGATTGCTGCCTCTCCCTGGATATGTCTCAACCAAGGCTATGAGCAAAGCAACCCATGTTCTCCTCGATAGTGTTTCCAATGCTTGGGCAGCCTCATAGCCGTGCAACTGGGAGGTGTATTTCGTCTCTTATGTTCTCACGAGAATCTCGAGAACTGAACCCATACATAGCCTGATGGAACAGTTACTGCCGACAGTAATCCAGTGGCACCAAGTCAGAAGGAAGTAGCCCTAATCAAATCGCATTGCCTCAAATGAGAGGCATGCAGAGGAGCTCTCAGCCGCGTAAAGAAACTCTTACAAGTAGAAGAAATCTGCTACAACAGTTATGAAAAAGGGTGACAGCTAAAATACATGTTGGGGTTGGTACTGAAACTTGCTGATTTCTGTTTTGCTTTAAGGGTGAGGTTCAACACTCCCCTGATGACAATGTTGGATTTCCTGCATCCAGTAAATATCCACGTGGGAGAACAGCATCACTGTCAACCTCCTCCTTCAGATCACTGGATGAAAGACTAAAAGAGGGCTAACTCCTGAACCTCAGTGCTTTAAATTACAGTTTTACAGTAGAGGAAATGCTACACCTAGCTGCCTCTGCTGTACCTATTCTGTTGATAATTTTCTTTCCCAGTGTTTTGAAAATGCCCCCTTCCCCCATCCCTAGCTGCGCGTTAAAGCGTGACGTGCCAGCTGAAGCTATGTGTGCAGCATCTGCTCTCCTCCCTCTTGTATCACATGCGCAGACTCTATTTATAGCAGGAACGGATTTTTGTTCTTATGCATCATTCCATCCAGCAGAAAGCAAAACAGAAGGAGAAGCTGTTGCAGGAAAATGCTCCCTCAAGTCAGACTCTCAACAGAGAAAGAAGGAGCAACCTCCTCCCCCTCGCAGTGCTCTCAAACCCCCCAGCCCAGATCCAGAACTGTACGTTGGCCACTGTGCAACTCCGAAGTACCTGCTGGAGGCCACCATCCCACAGTAATGAGCACATTTGAATTGAGCCAAGTGTATTTAGTTTTTAGAAGACTGGCATAAGTCATCTTTATTGAATATAATTTAGTTTTAACATATTGCTCTGTGCTTGAGTTATAATCTTCACTGTGCTTGGAGAAATAAATTACATTGAAGCCTTTATTTTTGACCTGTGACATCAATACACGCCATGGACAGATTCCAAAATCTTATCAGCTTTGGCATGGCTATTAAATTACAGTGGCGAACAAACCTCTTTAGAAATGAAAAATGCTTTTGGAGCTTTGACCTTTTACATTTCAATTCGTAAAGAGCCCAGTGCAAATGGGAAATGCTGATCAAAATCCAGTTACTTTAATCTTGCAGGGTGTCCTTTCTGCAGAAGAAAAGAACAAAATGTATCTTCTTGCTTTGTAGCCCTTCAGATTCTGACACTAAAGTTTGCCTAGAACTAGGAGATTCGGTGCTAAGAAGCAATGCTTGTAAGTGCAGAACGTGGCAAATTAGCCAGTCACAGAATTTCCCCAAATAAACCTACTCCGAGATCAAGATATGAATTAAAATTGGACAAAGGCATGCAGCTCTTCTTCTGGCAGAAGGTCTGTCTTGATTGATGTGCAGAGAGGCTGTGTGAGGATTCGGCAAGATTTTAACCTCTACTCCAGCTCTTCCCTCAGAGCGCGTCGAGGCTTCTTCTGTTTGAAAGATGGGGAATTAAACCAAAATTGTCATTTTATGTATTCTTAAGCCAGTTAGCACTTCGCCAAGATCTGGGTCGCTTTCTCACTTCTCCCACTGTGCCTTCTATCTTCACAAAACCATTTTCCCTTTTCCAAAAATTCTGCATTATTCCTTGTGAAGCACATGGTGATGTGAAGCCTGTAAAGTCAGATGGGGGATTGGACTGGGATCAAAGGACAGAGTTGAGAAACTGGATTGCAGAGCTCTGTGTATCAGCTTGGATGTAGTAAGCTGTAGGTCTCTGTAGCAAAATTCTTCAGTTTACAGAAAATATTATTCAGCATTACCCATGTTTTTTACCTTCCTCTGCTCTTTTCAGCCACATGAAGCGAAGGGTTTAGCTGTTTGTACTCACAGAAAGCTGAAGACATCACATGCTATGCAGCCCCTGTAGCACTTTTAGTGTGATGCTGAAAACTAATTCCTTTCTCATCAGTTCTCCTGGCTAAGCTTGCCTTCAATATTCTTTAATAGTGCTTGATGTATTTCTTAACATTTTTGGAAACAATTTTTCTACCGCTGATGGGAACTAAAAGCAAAAGTTACATGTAAATTAATGAATACCACTGGACAAAGACTCCTACAAATTTGTTGTTCCTTATTAAGCTTTAATTAAACTGTAGCACTGCAGACATGCAGAGGAGATTCTGGATAGTTTATGATGTTTTGTAGGACACCCATCAGCAATGCTTATTTATATTCCACTTTAATCCCATATTACCTTTTTATAGCCAGTGAAAATCTGGTCATTCAGAAGAAGGGACCAGCTAGTTTCTTTTGCTGAATCAGAAGAAAGGTACGGACGCTACTGTCTGGGGCATAGAAAGGCCCCTACAGTTGTGAATGCAGAAACAATAATGGAGTATACTTACGCACCTAATGGGACTTACACTCCCAAATGGGTAATTACCGGCCAATAAACTCACCAAGAGCAAGTTTGCAATTAATTTTTTTTTTTATTACAGGTACAATATTGGACCTAAAATTATGGACAGCAAGTAGTTAACAAGTATGCGAGCCTCATCTGTTAGCCAGACAGCTAAAATAAAGCACCGTGCTGCAGGAAAAGCCTAATGTATGTTAATTGAATGCCAATTGATTAAACATATTCATTGAGGTTTCACATCTAGGTCATAAGTAATCTATCTATTACATACTTGTTAAACCTCATTAAATAATTGCCTAGTGGTATTTAACATGCAATAAGTATCCCCTGAAATTCAACTAAAATGTATTCTTGCATCTGCTTAGGAATTCGCCTAACGGAATCAATGGAACTATGTTAAAAGAAAATGAATGTTAAATACTCCATCTGAAGTTTTTAAGTAAAAGAGCTCTGCTGTACGGTAGTGCAAGATATTCCAGTAAGTCTGTTCAAAGACATATAGTATCTGCACGATTATCCACGTAATACCGCGCGGAGGGGAAGGATTAGTCGCTGCAAAGCTGTGCTCAGGAACGGGAAGCTGGAGTCTGCGGGACAGAACCAGAACTTGTGAGGCCTGGGCAGTGAGAGACCCTGGAAGACTTTTCCAAGGTAAAAGGACCTGAAGTTGCAAACTCGACTTTTATTTTCATGGGTGAAAAATGTCTGCTACAAATCTACATGTTTATCCACAGGTACAAGGCTCATTCATGCCACTTGTTGCTTTTGAATTATTAATAACACCTTGCAGCTACAGATTCTTGAGTGAAACAGCTCAAGTCACCTTACAAACACAAATTAAAGACTCGTGGGGTCTGTGGGAGGCAGCCACTTTATATCATATATTGCTCATCAAAAGCATGAGTAAATTTAGGTGCTGAGTTTAGATGATTTGCCTGGGCTGTCTCAGAAAAATCAGTGGAGAACATCAGTGACAAAATTCAGAAATATTTACCTTTCACCTACGGCTGTGGCAGGTAACTCACAGCATGCAATTCGGCCTGAAATTGTGAACTGTTTCTGTTCCTCCAGAGCAGACACTACACCAGAACTTGAAAACTTTCCACTCCTGTCATCCAAATGCATGTGGCTCCCCTGAAGCCATAATTAATATTGAGAAGCAAACAAAACAAAAAAGGAAAGTTTATCAGCTACAGCTTAATTTTTGATGGATTACTAAGACATCTGGTTGTGGCACAAATGACCAGTGTGTGCAATTTATGATGCTTTCTTTGCTGCTCGACGTGCTGGACCAGGCTCTTGGCAGGGAGAGCTGAAGGGTTTCATTCTTCATGGGGTCTTTCTGGAGGGTCTCTCCAAGCCCCAAGATGGGGACTACGCTCCTTTGCTTCCTCGCTCCCTCTGGGCTGTTCCCACTCACCAGGGAGTCCTGGGGGCGTCCGAGCTGGAGATGACAACCCCACCAGCACCTCTCCCATCACACACAGACCTGATTTTGCAAGTAAACTGCTTCAGTCAACTCATGGAGCAATTCAGAGACTGATTCCTAAAATGAAGTGTGACCGTGACAAAGAACCCTAAATATGCAGGTTTTTCTCTAAGTGACATTTCATATTTAATAGAGATGAGCTAGGAATTGTGCTGAAATGTGCTGATTTTTCCTTCAGCTTTTTTTTTTTGTTTTTAAGTTTGTAGGGAATTTCTAGCCAGAGTTATAGCAGGAGGATGAGAGCAAACACACGGGGGAGCACTTAGACTGTAACAGCCACTAACCAAGTGCTCCATGCAGCCAGCGAGCGTGCCTGAAATTTCCATTACAGAGGAAAAGCTGGCTTTTCAAAACTCAATTTTGTTCTGAATAGTTCGTCATTTCCCAGAAACCAAAAAATCACGTGGAATGTCCAAAGTGCCAGGACCACTGGGTTACACACTCTGTCCTGTTGTGTTTGAAAAGAGAACAGAAGGGAAGTTTCAGAAAATTTTGAAGCCTGTTTCCACTAACAGCCATTTTTATTTTGCTGCCAACTCTAGCGTTATTTCCATAAGTCTTGCATTTATTTTAGGTTGCCTATTTGCCTCATCATTGGCATACAGCTCAGCAAACTTCCCTCTTTGGAAAAGTCCCTCCTCAAATACAGTTTTGAGAATTATGTGGGCATTTAGAGCGTCCACCGTAAAAGTGAAGTTCTTGGCCTCCATAAGAAGTTTCCTGTGTTTGCAGACTTTTTGTCATGTTTACACAGTAAATATTCGTGAAATAGATTTAATGATTTAATTTTTCTGAGTACTTGCGAAGATGATAATTCAGGAACATTGCTTAATGCACAACCAAAACATAAAAACAGCCATTAAACAGTATTATGTAATTAAGTTTCCATTTGATGGTGTTTATGCTTCTATTTTTAAGCTGGAAACATGATATATGCATACACTTCATAAACAGTGCGTTATGAGCTTATTAGCAGGTAATGATGACAATACTTTGAGTTTCTATAGTTTTTGCATTATTAAATAATCCCTTTCCTCATCTCACATAAAAAAATCCAGAATTACCTTCACAGACATAAATACCACAATGCTTCTTTCCCTCTGCTCTTCCAGGAACGGCTATGGCCTTTTTGCAGCCATCGGCTCTGCCACCAACCGCTTTGCTGGACCCAGCTGGAGCACCGCTCCATCCTCACCAGCCTTGCCCACGACAAGGGACTGGAGAGCGATGCGTTGAATGGGACCCCAGAGACAACAAGGCAGGAGAAAAAGGTTTCTTGTGCGCACACTCATACACATGGTAAGGAAGTCGCATAGGAGATAGAGTTCCTCTGCTACTTTGCTGGAACAAAGAAGTGATTCATAACTGAGGCTGAGGAAGAGTGTGGGTGAAGGGAGAGGAAGACAGGTATTTTTATTAGTCATTAAAGTGAGGAGTTAATTTTGTCATTGAAATTAGTAATACATTTAACTTATTTCCGTAACTGGTTGTTTTTCGTGTTTTTACGTTTGGTAACACTCCAGAAATGAGATAAAGGTCTTACAGCAAGCAGCCTTAGACACCAGGTACCTGGAACTTTCAGCATGCACTGACTCACACAGACAGTGAGGGCTGTCATTCTTGGAAGTCTACAGGCAGGCTCTTGCTCTTACACAGCCTCCCTGGATGCTCGTAAGGCTGTGTTTAAAAAAGTTTTCAAATGGCAAATAAAAATAGGTGTCCCCCTGTCACAAACATTCATTTACAGCCAGTAGGGTTAATGGGAAATTGGTATCATGATGATTTAAGAGGGGATTTTATGGAAAAATAGAACGATGTGTTAGCACTTGCATGTATCACGCGGTTAGAGGAGAAAATCTCTATATAATAGCTGCTGTGAAGGAGTTCAATGTACTTAACAAAAAAGGTCGATATCATGATCTGTATTATCTGGAGCCAGAGTGTGCTACTTCTCTGAGGTTATACCATAAGTCAGTGGCAAACCACAAACTTACTGATGTAATGTCAGGCGCGTAGTGTGCTGAAGGAGTGTCAGGTACTTAATATGTGCGAATGTGTCATATTAGGAAACACCTGGAAAGCAAAGAGAAACCATACTCACTTCAAGCAAATACATGAGCTAAAAATACGGTAGTTATAAAATGCTGCTTAGTGTTATCTCATGGACAAAACTGTACTGTTCTCTTAGAAAAGGAATAATTTCTCTTCAGTCTATTACATTTCTTCATGATTCTACAGCAGAGCAGAGAAGGCAGTAGCTTTCAAAAATTTCTATCTGCAATGAGGTTTTAAATAGTCTCCTACAAACATTTCTTGGCAGAGTAAGCAGCTGCATAGGCATCGGTTCTCTTATGAACGAAAGAGCAATAACCGTGGCAGGATAACGCTAGCGGTGTGATGCTCCAGGACCAGCCCCACTGTTGAGCCAAAATAATGGTTTAGATTGACAGAAACATCAGTAAAACTGTAAATTATTTCAGGAGTCTCCTAAAGAGGTAGGGGAACTACATTTCAGGGATCAGCTCGGTTTAAGAAAGCAGAAGGTGAAGCATACTGAAAGGAAAAAGAAACCAGTTTAAACCACTCATATGTGGAGCCGGTGTTAAATTAACTGCAGGTAGTCAGGAGAGGAGCAAGGCGTCATTGCCAACAAGGCATCTATTCAATAAGAAACAGTGGCCAGAAAAGCAAACAAAATGTTCATTTGCATTAAGAAAAAACTAGATGAAAAGCACAAATTATTACATAGCTTTTATATGAAGCGACACCTCAGCACAGATACTTTGCTCAGCTTTGCTGTCCAGTCTCACAGAAGGATAGAGCAGGAGTAAAAAAGGTCTGGGGAAGGCAGTGAAAATGATTAAGGGCATAGAAAGCTGCAGTGTGCGGAGAGATTAAAAGATCAGAACTACACATCTTAGAGGAATAAGGGGTGGTAATAGAGAGATATAAAAAATAGCAAAGTGTTTTAAGAAGGTAAGTCAAGAACTCCTATCCCTCAAGGAGAAGGCACTTAAAATGAAATTAAAAAAAGACTAGTTTAGACCTTTTATGTGTACTTAGCAATGGGATAGCAATGCTTAACGGAAGACTGGCATCTGTATAAATGGTGTTCAAGTGTGCATCAGGAGCACAAACCTATAATGGGTAAAATCCATCACGATCCTGAGCTCAGCCCGGCCACGAGTGCTTGAAGTCTGAATGATTATAAGGCATCTTAGTACATTAATGGATTTACTGCCTCTGCTCCTGAAGCAGCAGACAGAATGACTTTCAGAGAAAAATACAACTTTATGTATCTCTCTACTGAGATAGAGATCAGGTTTTTTCCCTTTATTTCTTTGAAACTAATGAAGTAGAAACTTCTCTGTGTGAAATCTACAGCAACAGGAATTGCCCTCAGTGCGTGTTTCAGCAGATACCTTAGATACGTTCGAGTAAGACATCACACCTTTACCAGGAGACTGTTAGGATTGCTACAAGATGATGAAGAACAGCTTTCTAAAACGTATCTCAACTTCAGCTGACTGAGTGCTCCCGGTCCTGTCCAGAGCCAAACTGAATGGCTTGGTGTACATAGCTTCAGCTTGTGCTGGGACAGGCGAGACGTGATTGCTCCGGGTACCACAGCCCAGCTCCGAGGAGGTGAGTCAAGGGATGGCTGGGCTGCACAGGCGCAAAGCAAGAAATCGTGTGCTCAGCCTCATAACCAGGGCCCTGGGCAGCTCCCCTGACTCTTTTTCACGTAGGCTGGGAGTCTGGTGGGAGGCATACACATGGGGTACTGCTTTCGGCTCCAAGTTGAAACGTAAAGCTGGTCCTACTCTTTGGCTTTTATGAAATTATATTTCACTGCAGCAACAGCACTCTGGGCTGGGCATTTCCAGGGAATTGTTACGCTTCTCAGATGGTTAATCACTTGGCCTTTGGCCTCCTGCCTTATAACTCTGTTTGACATGTCCTATAATTACTATTTGGAGAGTTTTATTACTTAATTATGCTATCAGCTATTGCAATTTAACGTACCGTCAATCTCTCCTGACCAGCCCCCTATACACCCCCAAACAAATCTCTGCTTTCAGTCACACCTCTCTGAAAATTTCTACAAAGCAAGGAACTGCAGAATTTCTACTTTAATCAAGGAGTTGCAACATTTTCTAACGTAAAAATTCTTGCCCATTTTCTTTGCCTCTCCCACTCCTCCACCTCCAAGACCTTTGGTTTCAGACTTTTGTAATATATATAGTCACATTTACCAGAGCTGGCATAAAGCAGCCAAATCGCCTCATCCTTTTTAATATGTCTCCTGAAAAGAAATTAAGACTCCACCAGACAAGCTGTTGGCTTGTGTGAACATCTGCCCGGCACTTCGTGGGCTGCTTATGGAGCACACTGAGCCGCTGAACTGTGTCCTCCCACCAACCAGTGGCCCAGCCCTTTCCAGCCAGTGTATGTTTGCTCAAGTCATAAAACATTTCATCACACTCTAACGACCAGTTTTACTGTTGTCATGTCACTGGAAGTAGATGAAGAAAACATTGCTATGCCATTTGGCAGAGTTGGGTTTTGGGGAAAAGCTCTCAGCTAACTACCGTTTCTCACCCTGTGGTCCTTCTGCTAGGAGAAGTGTAAGGCTGAGATTCTGCAGTGGTTCCTGAAGGCAAAGCACAGTCAAAGACAGTTTTAAACCAACTTGGCTCTCATCAACAGTCCCCAACGCAAGGGTGTGCTGATTTATGACAACCTCCCAAAGCTGCCTACAGACTGTTTGACAGCCCAGACACACACAGATTCTTAATAGCATGCGGTGCAGACCCATCCCCTTCCACCTCCAACATCTCCCCCGCACCAGGACCAAAGCTCAACATAAATCTGCTGTGCTTGCACCAGGGGAATTGTCCCCTGGCCTCCTGCAACTTGTAGGGGCAGTTTCAGGAGATAGAATTAGTACCTTGATGCTCAGTATTGATCTCTGTTTGATTTATGTTCCCTTGATCTGATTTTCTTCTTGGCGTCATAAGTATAAATCAAAAGTAACACCCACAAGTGTCAGAAGTTACACTGGCTTTAAACTTGTGTAAGTGAGATGGAGGTTCCTTAACTCCAGCCTCTCTTGGTAAAAGGAGAGCAGATTTTAAAAAGATCAGCCGTCTGACTCAGAGGCATACAGAATAGCCAGGCATTGGATGGCATGGGCAGCCTTGTAGGATGCAGTTTTCAACCACTCTTTTAAATTATTTCTTGAACCTGGATTTCAGGAGAATGAATTCCTGGATTCTCTCTCCTAGAGAGATGATAGTCAGCAATCCTCCTTTTTGGACTTCCATGTGGGGGCTGGATTAAGTTTTCTTTGTGGGATGTCAGGAGGGAAGTTAGTAGGGACAAGAAAAATACTTTTGCAGTGTGATTTCCAATGCATGACCATTTTGTGTTGAGTCATTTGGATAAGAGCCCACAAAGACATCAGAACTCTATAATCAGGTTTCATTCCCAAGGTAGTCCAACAACTAACATTTCTCCTCCAGCTTCAATGGCCTATTGTAGCCATATCCAAGGGATTAACAGGGCCCTGAGATTCTCCTTACAAAATTCAGTGCATCTTTCCAAGACCACTCATCAGATGTTCTATAATATCCATTAATTTGTCCTGAAACTCTTTCTTCTGTGCTGAAGAGCTGTTGCATAATGAAAAAGTGAGGAAGAGTGGCCTACGCGAACTACTTTTCTTCATAGTAGTGTTGATAAAGGTCTGGGGGGATCAGGCTGTATTCTTACAGTGTGGAAGTCCACTCCAGGTAATAGAACCAGCGTGAAAAATTTATAAAGGAGAAAGCTTCCAGGGGGTCCCCTGGCAGTGCTCTGCAGCAGCTCGGAGGTACTGATGTGACTGATGGAAAAAGTAAGTCTATCGGAGCAAAGGCCATGGACCGTAAAAGGCTTTGTAGACAAAGTGGGCCCTCTTAATTAAGTTCTGGGTTTTTTTCGCATCACCAGGAAGAAGGACTCCTTGACTGTCAGGAGTAAACATACAGCCTGCTCCTCTTTATTTCTCCTTCGTGCCCAGGTTTTCTTCAACACCTCCCTCTTGGCACTCTCTGATGAGGCAAAGAGAGAGCTTTTAGTAAAAGCATTGCAAGATTTTTAATATTTTATTTATTTTTCAATCAAATATTTAAAAATCAGGTATCTGTTGTTGTAGAGCCAATTATTTGTATAGTATTAGTATTACCATAACTTGTTTAAATTTTATATTAAATGTAAATAGTCTGCATTTAGAACACTTACTTGGGGAATAATCCCGGCCTCTTTAAGTCTTTACCTTTAGTTACAGACTGTCATGCTTAGGTCTCAGGTAATGGAATAAGGCTGTTAAAGAAATGTATTTGCATGCCAGTGGTCTGAAACTGTATCATACCCAGCTCATTAGATTATTTTGAAATTTTGTCTGATTTTACATTTTTTACACCAAGCTATGAGACAGTGCTGCTGTTGGGATTAAACACGCCCCGGGGGAAGGCTCTCTGTGCTCAGTGACCAACTTGGGACAGGAGGCAGCACGTCAGACAGCGTGTGCATGAGATTTTTGCAATATAATATGCTAAGTATCATCTCATAGCCTTGGGGGAGGGATGAGAGAATCAATGCAGGCGAAGCAATGCCTATCGAATTGTTTTCAACACATTGTCAGCTGGCTCTTGTGTTCACTGTCTTCTGTTAATGACAAAGGGAAAAGGAACTGATGAGAGATTGGTTTCTCCGGTTTAAGCCTTGATGCACCTCATGTGAGCAGCACATTACACACACTGCATTGTGCTAGGTACAAGAAAGCAATGGGAGCTTTCATATCAACGATGTCTCGTTTTCAGGGTAAATAATAAGCACATTTGGTGAAATTCCAAAGAGCGTCTCTGATTAGTTATAGTCTCTGCTGAGAAACCAATTACTCCAAAGTTCGAATGCTTTTTAAGATTGTGGCACTTGCTAAATTGGGTTCAGAGAGCACTGGGTGGACAAAAAGGTGCATGTTTTTATTATCCTACTTCGGAGCATTTGTGTGTGTTCAAACAAAGAGAGGAGGACAGAAAAAGCCGTTTCCCTCCAAATATCCGCCTCCATTTCCCAATGACATCAGACGGAACAGACAGAGATACAGGGACAGGAAGAGATTTGAGATGAGTTTTGCTCATCGCTGCAGGATACGGGATGGAAATATGAACTGCTCCCTTTGATTAATGTATGCCCAAGGTCGCACATGCAACTGTAACAGTCAATAGCAATCAGATTAGTGTAATGTATTATTCAATGTTTATGATGGTGAATTTGTATAGCGCCCGTGAGGCAGCTTTGATCCCCTTGAAAGGTTTTCTGAATGCCATTTGGGATTGCCACAGAGCCGAGGCAGTTGTGCAGCGTCGCTAGCTCACGTTCTTCCTGTCAGCAATGTATAATTACCCACTTCTGTTGTTTCTGCCTGGACACATACTTGGATTTAATTATTCTGCAATTGGTTACCAGACTGGCTTTTTTTTTGCCCCTAAATGTTGCAATACAGTAAATGATAAAAAGTAATGCTTTTAATTGGAAGTCCCAAGTGCTTTACAAATACTGTTTCATTGGGCTTTGCTGTAAATTGATGATAACTATACCTATATGCAATTCTTGGCCCATCAATTAGCATGCAGTACCCTCTAGGATGCAACACTGCTCTGTGGGATAGGTGGATGGTAGTGTATAATTCATACTTTATTTAACAATCTTGCTCTATAGAGTTTTTAAATCATTTCCAGCTCCCTTCATATTTTGAAAGGATTCTGCTAAAGAATCTTACAAAAAATTTCTGGGTGTTTTTTTTCTCAGTCCTTTGCAGAAGGAGCGAGGAACTAAGGGGCATTTATTCACGTGTAGGGCAATCCTTTGAAAATCAATCACACTGCATAATGCAATGTGTACAATGGGGAGGTTTTAGACACAGTTCTGTATAGGTAACCTTTAAATTTTGAAAAAATGTCTCGTTAATGAGCAGTTTGTTGGGGAGTGGGATGTAAGGTTCGTTCTGTGTTTAGTTTTCTTGAACACAGTCACATACACGAAACAAACCTGCCTGGGGAGAGGCTGGTGCGGATGCGCGAGGGACCATCAGGGTTTAGCGTGTCATGTGCTGTGATCACGCGTACTGGAGGCTGGTGGTGGTGGCTCTGGAAGAGAAACCCATCATCCCCCTTCAGTCAAAAGTGCTGTTGCTTCCAGACAGGACCTGACAGGGCAAGATGCAGACAGGAATGTGAAATGTCGACAAACCCCAGTAGGAAGATAACATTCAGGTTAATGATGCACAACAGATGAGTGGACCTGTATAAATCTCAGGGTAGAGGAGTGATATAGAAGGGAGAGTGGGTGTTTTTCCTTACTAAAATGAACTTGCTGGGCTAGTTATTTTATTAAATTTGAAAATGCAGCTGCCTCAAACCTTTAGAGTATTTGGTCACTTTGAACTCTAGTAAATAATTTTATACAGTGGCTCACAAACCCTCACTCAAAAACTAGCTCACTTTAATTGCCTTGGAGGAAAGCCATTGCACATGGGTTGAGAAGTATCTAGAAAACTGTTACCAGTGCACAACAGGGATCAGTGTGCAATGTCTAGTTAGGGGAAAGCTGTACTAGGGTTACCTCAGGGACTTGTATTACGTCCAGTCTTGCTCAAAAGCACTGCTAATGACCTGGAAAAGCTGATAAAAAGCACATTAATTAAATTCCCAGATGATATCTAAATTGGAAGGCATAGCCAACAATGGGAAAACCATCCTGGAAAAAATACTAATGGACCAAGAAAGACAAGAAGTGAAGCAAGATACAATTAGATGGAACCGATGGATGCACGGAGTGGTAGATGGTATTGATTGGTATTGGTAGGTGGGATACATGATATACACTCAGCAGGAAGAGGCAATATGGAAAGATCAAAATAGCTGATATTTGAGAACATTTTTTTGGCAATACAGCATGGCTGCATGTAAATCTATCATACAGTTAGGTCTGAATAAGCAGAGGCATGGCAAAGGAGAAAGGATGTGAATATTGTCCACAAAAAACCAGCTGGGTACATGGAGAAAATTGCGTTCAGTTATGACCATTTCAACACCAGAAAAAAGCTAACAAATGAAAAGCGATTAAAGAGTGACAGAGAGTTACCTGATAAATAAAAGGTAGATTATAGCAGTTTTGCTGAGTTAAAATTTGTATGAGAGAGGGAGAAATGCAGTGAGCATCAACAAGTACTTGAGATGCAGACAGGTACATTAACATGTAGATAAAAAAAGAGGCTGGGATTCCTGGTGGCAGCCAGAAAGTGCTCACTAGGGAGCACAGGAAAATATTGGCTGAACATCAGCATCAGTTTCCTATTATCAGAGCAATTAGTCCTGTTGAATGAGCTCTCAAGAAAAGTGCTGAGTGGTTTTAAGCTGGTGCAGAGTGAGAACTGGGAAACAAATCACAGCAGAAAACAGCCTTCAACTGGCACAAGGCTTCATAAAATCCTCCTTTTTTAGCATTTTGTTTATAGCTCTCAACAGTTATGTTGTCCTGACATTCAATACTGTGACTGTTAGAAGGACTTTGCTGTTTACCACTTTTATTTTTACACATAGGAGGGCAGTAGTTAATAAGGAAAAACCTCCCAGAGTGGTTGAAGGACCTCTTCTATTCATTCCTTGTGAAAATTGTGAGCAGAAAACGACTCCACAAGTTTTCATCAAACTTTTTGATACTCTGAGCTGGTGGGAATATTTCTGTCCTCCCCTGTGGCTCAGGCACCCTTGCACTGAAGGAGAGAGCAAGATGCATTTCAGCTAAATCCAGGTTAGCCTTTGGCTGGAATAACATAGAAGTGTTGCTTACCTGTTAAGCAGGGCAAAAACTATGGCATAAGATACTCGTTTGTGAAAAGGGAGAAACCAGGCAAGCATAGCCTTTTGGTTTCTCTAGCTCTCCTTTTTAGAAAAAGGATGTAGTAAAAGGAATTAGTAAAAGAATAAGCATTCAAAGCAAGCCCTATGTCTCTTTTTTGCAGAGGTAGACATTAGGTACTGAAAACAAGGACTTCAAATAGTGATAAATTTGCGTGGAAGGAGTCACCTACTGAATGTAACATCCCATTTCTATGGCTGCAGGAGAGACAAGAGTGGTTAGATACAGGAATGGCTTTCCTGTAGTCTGAGACATAACAAAGCCAGATAATCAGCTCCTGAAGCTCATGCAGATTTTCTTCCTTTTTTATTTTATGCTACTTTGAAGTTAGCCTGGCTCTGAGCAGGTGGTTGGACTAGATGACCTCTAAAGGCTCTTACAATCTGAATTATTCTGGTATTGTGATTGTTATTCTGCCCTTTCATTTTGCAAAGACATGTGGAGTTGTAGGACTGCTCCCAAACCACGTCCTGCTGACTGCCTAGTACTGAGGGAAAGGATATATCTGCTCCTGAGACTTTCAGACATTTTTAGGAAGCTCATTATATTCTAGATAAATCCACAGCATTGGCATTTATCTATCAGTGCAACCTGTAAGTTTGAATCAGAAGCAGAATTTGGCCTTCCAAAATGAAACGGAGTGCTAAGGTCTCATGTGATGCATGCAAGGATCATAGTCCCTGGCATGAATCTTGACCCAATGTCTGGATTAGGATGCTGAACCACAGGCTGGAGCCTTCATCCACCTACAAGCCACAAAAACAGTGGAACTGCTTTAGAAGAGGCCAGTCTGACGCAGAGGCCAGGGTGTATCACCAGCCTCTGGCCGTCCTCTCCTTCCCTGTCATGTTTCCCCCGATCTGCCACGACGTGCCATGTACTGTCACCATCCAGTGCTCCTTGATCCCTGCTCTGGTGAGGATACACAGCCCCAGGGGTGTACGGTGGTACTGGACTTCAACTATGGGTAAGTGGGCAGGCAGCAGGTATAAGTGCTCCTGCAATCATATTATTGCTTACACAATGATTGTGCTGCACTGCAGGATAAAAAGGTTCTTTCATATCAAGTGCAGGAGCCAGACTCAATCCCTATTGTACCTTCTCACTCACTTTATTAAGTTTACTTCATTTCTGTTCTGTCTCTGTACCTCTGTGCCCTCTGCTGTGTGTACCAAATCTTATTGACATTTTAATATTAAATTATTATGACAAGAAGATATTCCGCTTGCTAAGTAATTTGTTTTATTCTGAGGAAAATTGGAAGCTGCAGAAAAACCATTATGAAAGATTAAGACAATAGAGTGATACTGACTGATACAATATAAATTATTATTTTGTCGGCAGCACACCCAAATCCTCCACTAAAATTTTAAGCGATAAAGCCAACAAGTTAGAAAATTAAATTTAGGGGGATGAAAAGAGTATTATGCACACAAGAGAAAAATAACTTCAGACATAGATGTTACAGAAAAAACACACCCCAAAGAAACCTGCAGAAACAAAAGGGGGAATTACAAGCTGAGCACCTGGCCCCGGTTGTGCTTGCTCAGAGTGTTTTTGACGAAATTGTCATTGACTTTTGGACACAATTAATTCTCATAAAAACAGATCTATAAGGATAAGGAACTTCTTCCAGTGTGTGTTGAGAGGTGTTTTCTTACTCTGACATCTCACCTCCTCCTCGTGAAGGCCTGAGGATCAGCCCTTGTGTCCCTTACCTCCCTCTGCTTTCCCTCTCCATAAGCTCTTGAGATGCTCCTAGAGTTAGAACAAGTTTCTGCATCCTGCACTGGGACAGTCAAATCTCAAATACTGAAAAGGAGGTGAATAAACAACCAACATTTCATTGTTCAAAGCCATTCTGGCTACGGAGTATGTGCTTTTGCTGTTCCTGTGGTCCTTCCTCAGCAAGGGAAGCAGCCGGTAGCGATCATGCTCTGGCAGTAAGTAAAGCTCGTGGTTTTAAGTAAAGCTCGTGGTTTTGGTAATGCCTGCCTGCTTCTTGGGTAAACCCAAGCTCATAGCTATCCAAGAAAAAAGGAGCTAGTAAAAATGGCGATTAAAGAAAAAGTTATTTTACATGCAACTTACAGTCCTGGGGGATCACTGCCAGTACTTACAGCTGGGATTTCTTCTAAGATGTGCTACCTTTTGTCTAAAGAACAACTAGCCAAAATATTGCTCCTGCCTGGCAATTAACCTAGAAAGCCGTAGAATGGTAGTTTAAACAAATGTAACTCGCTCTTTGTCATCATAATATTTTTAAGAGCAAGGTTACTGTTGGCTTTCTGGACAGAGGAAAGCATCAGAGTCACTCATGATGTGGAAGTGCTGTTGTGTGCTTAACGTAGATACAGTTTTCTTTGTTCAAACAACCTTGATCACACAGCAAGGAAGCAGCTATTTTATACTACTGTATTAGAAAAACTGCATCGCAGATGCACTCAGGAAGGAAATGTCAGCGGTTTTCCCATCTGACAGTGGTCTGCGATGGGTAAAACTGGGAAATTCCTCTGTCCAATCCTGACCTTGTATGGAAGCCAAGGACTCACATCTTCATGGTCAGAGTTTGGTCAAGTAAGGTTAATTGCTGCAGGTTTCCATGACACTCGGCAGAGCAGGCTGGAGAGAGACAAACATCAATTACCGAAATCCAGTCGGGCTTGTACTGAAAATGAGAGTAAGCTGCAAAGCTCAGCGCCTGGTGTGGGTACGACTCTGTCCCACACAGGCTTGTGTTCTACACCTTCAGAGAAACCTGAGGATTACCTGTACGTAGCTGCTCAAATAATATCCTAAGAAAAGCCTTCCCAGAAGTCACGAGTCAAGGTACATACCTTTCTGTGGACCTGATAGATCACAGGGACCAAACTGCTCCTACGGATACTCTCTATTCCCGGGAGGGGAGTTGATGCGGGAGCCGTGACCTGACCCTTGACTCTGCTGGGATTTATTTTTTCAGACGATTGCAGCAGGTATGCAACTACAAGTCAGTATATAAGCAGCTTTATCCTCTACTAGCTGGATTTGTTCGTAATCTTGCTCTAGATTAGAATTGAGCCCTCAGGACTAACACTCGCTGTCTACACGGTTTGTTTATTCAAACTGATGGAAGTATTCCTGCTGTAAATCTAAGCAAGATGGGGCTTTCTGGGGTACCCGGAATGTCTCAACTCAGGAGTGAGTAATGGCTTTACTTGCTGACAAGGGAAGAGTAACTACTCCTAAGAAAGTAATCAAATCTTTAGCTAGGAATCACAAGCTGGTGCCAAACTGAATTTGTGACCAGTATCTTGTCTTTTAGGCAGCTCTTCACACTTTGTAGTGGAAGATTTTAACTTGTATTATATCGAGAGACCAGAAAGGAGGCTGTAGATGGAGCGTTCTCAATCCCTGAGTGATGACTATCACTGAGAGCAGTACTTGCGGCTGCCTTCCTCTGGAGGGAAAGAACGAGCCATCTGGAGCTGGAGAATTCCCACCTGTGCTTCTCAAGAGGACTGTTGCACCAGGGGTAATGTGAATTTTCACAGTGAATCAATTTAGCATTTTGCCCTTTTTGTGTCTGGGCAGCCTGGGGCAGTCATATTTTCCCTTCAATTATAAAGGCAGGAAGGAGAAAAGGCAAACTCGTGCTTTGTGGGGAAATATAAATTACAGCAGCTGTAGAGCATGGGGAGGAATCCGGTCCATGGACACTTGCCTTTGCCTTTTCTATGTAAATCTTAGGCACTGAGCATATGAAGCATTTAGATGACATTTGAAAAAAGTATACAAAAAATAAAGATTTATTAACCAACGGGAAAGGTGATATATTTCTGGAAGATCTTTCCAAAATTCCTCTTATAAGGTTATCCCAAGCACTCTCCTGTGTTAGATATGGACTCCCAAGACCCCTAACAGATGGAATTAGATCACAGTCTCCTTCTAATCTTGGGATGATGACCTCAATTGCAAAGGTATTACTTGTCATCTTGTCCTGGCACTGATCTAGCTCCTCTTAGCATTTCACACTTGAAGCTCAACAGTACTGAATAGAAGTTGAATAGATAACAGACAATTAAAAGTGTTTGCTCATTTTTTAAGACTCACAGGAACACCACCATTGCCTGTAGGAGACAGCTAGGGAATTCAGGAATCACTGTGTTCATAAAGTATTGTTATCATATTGAAGTCTAACTTTTCTAGGTCTATGATGATAAAGTTCTGAAGATGAAATATTGGCCTGTAGACATTACATTATAGAACAGCCATTAAATATTAATCGTTGCATACCTGAGAGATTTTGGATTAAAATTTATGATCTAGAAACGTATCCGTTAGATAAAAGCACCGATTGTATTGGTAAATGCAGCTACATTTGAGCAGGGAAAACAATCCAGACGGAGAGCCAAGAGCAAACAATCTCCGTATGAGAATAGAGAGATTTTTGGTAAAGCACCGGAGCGACTGACTGGTGGTGGCATGGCCATAGGAGGGCAGCAAGGGAGCATCGTCACCTCCTGCTCGGGGGGGTCGCGGGTACCGGGGTCATGGGACTGGGGGCTGTGGAGTGGGATGGAGGCAGCAGAGGTGGCTCTGCTCTTGGGAGGCTCTGAGGCCTTGGAAGAAAGGAAGGCTGCACAGATAGGTGATTTCTTGGCCAAGTTTGTAAAGTGGTAAAGAATAATCACCTGGGGTGAAGCTGTGATGAAATAGCTGCTCTGTTCTCAGTGAATGAGAATAGAGCAAAAGCCGGTGCTTTGGGCTGAAGGGTTCATTTAAATGCCAAGTTTCCCTTCCTATTTTGAAATAAAATTGAAATAAATCTGGACATTAAACATTGCTTTGAGTATACATTTAAAAAACGATAAACTTCCCACTACTAATGTCTAACTGAACTACTATTTCCAGATTGGTTCACCCTGCTTTTTGTTTATTTTTATTACGACCGTTTTTCCAAAGTAAAGCCAAAATTCATGGAAAGTTTCAGGGCATTCAAGGGAGCACCTGTAAGCCACAGTCCCCACCCTAGCCCTTGGTGGTAGCTGTCTCCAAACTTGGCCCCGTTCAGTGCCTGCCCACGGGGCTGTGGGTGCCCTCCTGCAGCAGACAGCCCTGCGTGATCCCTACCTCCACGGCCCAGGCAGGCGTGTGCTGCTGGCACATTACTGCTAACTGGCACCCTCTCATATGAAAGTGTCAAACAGACTCTTCCAGTCAACAATGTTAAGGAGAAATGAAATAGGATAAAAGGGTTTCAAGAAATTACGTGCTTGGGCGCACAGCAATTAGACGCAAGGGCTGAGTGAAGAGTAGATGTTTAATAGGGCTCCACTGTAACTGAAATGATGTGCTATATTAATATTTTTTTTCATTTTCTATTGATTTCAAAAGCTTCAACCTAGCAAAAGAAAAAAAATTGTCCATTGCAGACTGAACAATATACTAAGCCTTATCTTAATTGAACATTAGGGGATGTTCATGTGGCCAGCTCGGGGCTTTTGCTAGTTCAGCATTCAGGATGGTATCTTCCAATTACTGCGATTAGCGGCACACTTAGTGGAAACGTTTTCTTCTTTTACAGGGAGGCTGAGCACCTGGAGGTGTCACTGTGGAGGAGCAAGGGTGCGGACCTGCAATTTGTTAGCTACTCTGTTGTAAGTGCCCTTGTACCTGCTTTTAACCTCCCAATAAATGCAATGTAGCTCACCCTTTTTTTTTATGGTTGAGTAAGACTTCTGAAATTACTGCAGACAAAACTGTGGGATTAAAGCATGTGTGCAGGCAGACTCTTAAGTTACTATGGAGAAGAGAGCATGCTGTAAATTCACGTCCCAGAGTATACTACAGTATCTTCTTTACACACATAACCCTTGCCACCCCTCACCCCCGGTATTGCAGATTTGAAGCTGCCATGGTGACTGGACTACTGAGAGAACCAGCACATCCAAGAGTGCTTTTCTGTAGGCAGTTTCTGGCTACTTGCACCCAGGAGTTTTGTTAGTTTATTGGTTTACCCGTTCCTTCCAGCCAGATTCATTCCAATACCAGAAATCCAGTTTGTCACATTATAATTTTCCCTTTGGAAATGATTTGTGACTAAAGCACTATAAAAATATATGCTGGCTGCAGTGTTATTGGAAAAATCTATTTGAAAATAGGTATTTTTTTCACCATCCATAGCTTGAGGAGATGCTTTTTCGTTCCTTCACTCCTTTTCCTGCTGGGTGGAAGTGCTGTGATAGTGTATATGTCTTACATTATTCCCATACTTGAAGAAAGCAAAACGGATACTTTCCCAGTAACCTCACTCTTTTTCTGGATTTTGGGGATGTTCCAGCATACAGTAACTCTCCCCAGATTTATTTTCAGAATGTGGGCCTCTCCAGATGAAGTTTGGAGTCTGGCATACAGCATTTCTGCTGCCAGGTTATGCTGCACGCAGCCGCAGAGATTTTCTTTCTCATGTGGTTTCTTTACCAAAATACTGAAGCTCATGCTTTTCTCAGTTCTTTCCTGAAGATACATGGAAAGCGATAGATGATTGTCATTTTACATAGCTGATTGCTATCCAAGAGCCATAAGTGAACGCTTGCAGGCAGCTGCATAATCCACAGCTCTATAGAGAGATTTGCCATGCATCGTTGCCTGGGCAAGCAGAAATTGCACATTTGGATGTAGGCTGCACACGACAGAGAAGACAACGCTCCCATGATCTGGCCAGGAAGGGCATGAAGATGTAGGAAGCAAAAATAGTTCATTTGTTTTATAGGCAGTCTTTGGGCTTCTACAACAACCTGGGGAACCAGGAACGGGCCGTGAGGGCTTTGGCTATGGAGAGATCACAGGGGAGGGAATGCTTTTCTCTGTCTGTCAAATGTTCTGAGGACAGTTGCCAGCTTGATGTTAATTATATAGTATTCACCTACCACCAGGGCCAAAAGTGATTGAAAGAGGCTTTTTATCCTGTCGTGCAGTTTTAATTCAGTGCCTAACTGAAATTTGCCTTTGGAAGTCGCCCCATACTTCCAGTATCTTGGAGACTGAACCTCTTGAAGGAAGAAGCCTAACAATATATCTTCATTTTCCCAGCCAGAACTTAGGTTAACAAATAAACATTAGTAAAACCAAAATTCCAAGTAATTATAACCAATCAAGATGTGGAAACTCTTTCAACAGTAATAGTTTTGTGTGTCTTTCTGCATTTCTACAGATTCCCTCTGTTCTCTCTCCAGACTTTAAAGCTTTAAACTTTCAAGTTCCCTGTTTCCTCTTAATGCTTTGTATTCTAGCAATCAGTAAGTCTGGATTAGAGTTTCCAAGAAAATTTGTCTATTAATATAAATAAAATTTTAGATTTTTTTTCAAGACTGATTTGTTTAAGGAAAAGGAATAGAAAGTTACCAACACAGGTTGACATGGCCCATGCATATGGAGTGTAGGACAAGTCTTGAGTTCTTTTACAACTTTTCTGGTTCTTCTCTTAGTTTTCATTTACAGTTGAAAACAGCTGGCAGGAGGGAGCAGGAAACTCTTACACTTAGAGTTGGACCTGTTCCTGTCAGAAATGAATCTGCTCTGTCTTCCTTTCTATTTGCAGCACTACTGTACAAATCCCTTCTAGTTGTCTTCCATATTTTCAGATCATTTCAGCTCTGCTGGAACTTTTCTGCTGCTCCTGTCTTCCATTTGGGATATTCTCTGTAATTTCTCTTCACGCCTGGTAGTGTGCTGTATTCAATAATCTCTCAGGGTCCAAACCTCTTGAAACAGATCATCTATCTGCAGTCTCACACTTGCTACTGCTTCTGTTTAAATGAGCATGAATTTCTTCAGCATGCCATACTCAAAATCCCTGTTCCCGAGAACCCTTTCTTAGTTACAGTTCCCAATACTGTAGTTATCACCTTTACTAATTTTCTTTCCACATTTTTATGTTCCGGATTTCTTTTTAAGGGTCTCCTGGGGGGGAACAGAAAGCTGTAAGGTTCTTTAGTCTCAGAGTCCTATCAGAGCAGGTATAAACCTGGCAGGCACAAGACTGTTGCCTCACCCTTCCATCTGCAGAGGCTCACTCAGCCAATGAGAATAGCTCAATCTATCCTACACAGGTCAGCTATACGTTGTGCTAAATTGTGTGTGACCCTTCCAGGAGGAGCTGGACAGAAGATGTTCGCTGTGGAGGGACAAAGCTGGTAAAACTCTATTGCATTAATCCCCTTCTGGGCTGCCTTGGTCCAGATGAGCTGCAAGTATGACCTCAGCATCTTCCCTGGGGTTTTCCATGATTCCCGTGACAAGTCAGATCGCTGTCACAGATAACAAGCGGCGAGAAGCACTTGTCACCATCTCACTGCACTGGACGAGGGCTCATGGCACAGTTCCCTTGTGCCTCCTCCTCGCTGCAGCTTCCAGAGAGGGAGGGCTTTGCTTTGCTCCCTGCAACCCCTCCGCAGATCTACATCACTCTGCAAGAGCAAATAAGGAGGGTCGTTGTGAACACGGCAATGCCAGTTGATCTAATTTGAAGTCTTGGGATGAAACCTGACTTCCTTACATTGTAATTTCAACACCTGTGCACTGGGAGTGAGCAGCTTGTAGAAGCCACAGGGTAGGTGAATCCAGGAAGAGGTCAGGAGGGACCAGAAGGACTTACCATTCCTTCCATTTCAGCTGCCTTCTTTGTGTCTTAACAAAGCTTTATCCTTGGCAATATCTTCCTCCTCTGAATCCTAACAAAGTTCTGGTGCAACACAGAGTTTTACCCAGCAGAGCCATAGAGCCAGACAGTCTCTTGCCTTGTTCTGTATGGGCTTGGGAGTAATAGAATGAGTCATCAGCTTAAAATTACGATGTGTGTTACTGCTTTTGAAAAGCTAAAGAGATTAATACTAAAAAAGCAGATACAGTTCACTCACTGGTTTAATGAAGAGGTATTATACACACCAGGCACCTGTTGGTGAAGGTATACGTTTAATCATCTATTACCATTTGAATGCAGAGAGGTTAAATAAACATTAGAAACTAACCATGGGGGGAAGTTGTAATGTTGTTTCTCCAGGACTGTACCATGAAAGAAAAGAAGCAGCAAGGAGTAATGTTAAAAAAACAAAAAGAGGACTTAAAATAATACTGCTGCTCTATATTTTGGGTTTCCTTGCTGCTCTCAGTGTGAGGTATTTTTGTGTAAAGACACAAAATCAAGGACAAAATGTAGTATGCCGGTAAATAGGTCCACCATTTTCCTTGCACATGCAGAGGCTGTTTCTAATGAGCCCTAATGGATCAGCTCCTGAAAGAGTTTCCAGACTCTCAGCTTTCCAGCACCCTTACATGTATCACTGACAGTCATGTTTTGTTGGAAATAGCATTCAGAAGAAGGTAATTCTATAATAAATGCCTGCCAAACACCAAGAAACCGATACTTCACACACAATGTCATCTTACCACAGACTTACAAACAGTAGTTCTCTTGCATTTTCCTTCCCATCATTACTGATAAATGAAATCATCTTACGTTTATCTACTACCTTTGTGAAGTGCTATACATGTTATTTGTGCAAGAAGAATGCCAATGAATGCATTCTTTTTTCCTTTACTTGCGCGAGGATAAAGCTCAATTTCTCAGTAGAGGTAGTACAAGAACTTTAGTATCTAAATGGGGCAAGCCAGATTATTTTCATATTTTTAATGTGAAATTTAGCAGTGCTGAGTTTTCTAACACCACAACTACAAAGCTTTTGCAGTAAATCACTGGTATAAAGAAGTGCTACAAAGTCATGAGGTGCCCTGCAAATCCCACACAGTCTCTATGCAACCTAATGCGTTGATGGGTAGCTAAGTATTCTGCAGCTCAGGATAGGTTTTATTGGTGGTCCTTTTATTGCTGTTTATGTGCCTGACTTGCCAGAAGGTGTTAAAAAATAAGCTCCTTATGTCTTCAAAAAGTTTGCCCCATTTGATGCCCCTCTGACTGCCATATTATGGTGGACCAGTGTTTGAAACAGAAAAGCTAGATCGTGTGGCCACTTCCTCTGGTCTTTGTTTCTCTGCAAGCCAAACTGTGGCACTGGATGAGGCATAACCTTGGGATCACAGCCGTGTTCAAATTTCTTTACGCTTTATATAGATATACTTTCTTCTATATCCCACCATTGTCCTGGGTCCTCTTTGTACGACTGTTTTATCAGAATATCCCAGAGCTATCCTTCAGAATTTGATTTGTTGTTTTATTTTCATTGAGAAAGACGGGTGGGTGAGGAGGTAAGATGTTGATTTTTCCTGCATTAAAGCTGGTAAAGAAAAGAAAGCAGCTGAAACCTAAGAAAATTGCACTACTAATCATATTTTCGTAAGCAGTCCTCTGTAGCATTACAGTCACAGAGTATATTTATAATTTGGTTTATATGAGCAACAGTTTAAGTTGAGGAAAATTGGTTTCCTTTTCAAAATGTCATGTTTCTCATTTCCTTGCAGAATCTTGGGCTGCTTCGAGCTCATATCAGCCTTTAAATCACTCAAAAAAGCACTCCATAATTAAAATGCCGTAAATCCTCATGAATCAATTTAGGGGTTCTGATTTGTTCTAAAACAAATTTAAATAAAGTTGAAAGCTTACTAAAATAGCAGAGAATACACACAAGTGCAAGGCAAAGGAAAGACGAACCCTCCCTGGGATAACTGCATGGTTTTAGACTGGAAAAACACGACTTCTTCTGAACACCAGTGCTGTGGATTAACCCCAGCCATCAAGTAAGCACCACACAGCTGCTCTCTCACTCCTCACCAGTGGGAAGGGGGAAGAGAATTGGAGGGGTAACAGTGAGAAAACTCATGGGTTGAGATAAAGACAGTTTAATAGGCAAAGCAAAAGCCGTGTTCACAAGCAAAGCGAATCAAGGAATTCATCCATTCCTTCCCATGGCAGGCGGGCATTCAGTCATCCCCAGGAAAGCAGGGCTCCCTCAAACGTAACGTTTACTTGAGAAGACAAATGCCATCACTCCAAACATCCCCCCCTTCCTTCTTCTTCTGCCCCCTTTTTATTGCTGGGCATGACATCATATGGTATGGGATATCCCTTTGATCTTTTGGGGTCAACTGTCCCGGCTCTGTCCCCTCCCAGGTTCTGGTACACCCCCAGCCTGCTTGCCGGTGGGGTAGTGTGAGGAGCAGAAGAGGCCTTGACTCTGTGTAAGCACTGCTCAGCAGTGACGAAAACATCTCTGCGTTATCAATACTGTTTTCATCACCAATCCAAAATATAGTCCCATATAAGCTATTATGGAAAAAAAATAACTCTATCCCAGTCAAAACCAGCACACACAAGGTCCGTGGTTCTGAGCTGCCCAAAACAAGAACAGGCTAACTCTCTTTTCAGGTACAGGTGCTCTGATGGCTTTTTTAATCTGTTGCTGTTTTGGCTTTGGCTTCTGCCCCTGAGAGTATCCTGTAACACAACTGTTTTTCTCCAGTAAAGGAGCATAGCTTCTGTTTGTCTCTAGACCCTGTGCCTGCTCCTCCTTACTTGTGCCAGTGGATTGTAGGCTGTCCCCAACTACTTATGTTCTACTTCTTACTACACTCCTATAAACGAAAGAAGTTAGACAGAAGTATTTACAGGCCTCATATCTCGCTTCAGCAGCGGTTCCTTTACCTGGCTTGCATTCTTTTGTGCTTTGTCACTGACTACTCTGTGTCCCAGGTTAAAGGCTTCAATCTTCAACTTTCTGGTTTTTGTTTTGCTTTGTGTTTTTTTTTTCCCTTCATCTTTCTTTTTTCTGGAATATTTAATGCTTTCTATAGCATCCACAGTATCCAAGCACTCTCTTGGCTCCACAAACTCCCCTCTGGACCATATTTTATCCCATATTCCAATCAAGAGCTGTATCTTGTAGGATGAGGGCTCTGAGATGCTTCATTAGGGTGGAAATTTATACAGTTCTGCCACAGTTCACAGAATTTAAATAGATGTTTTGGACATTTATCACCATGAGGGTTAGAAACTAACCACTGATTAAAACAAGAATCTGCTTCTGAAGACTTGCATAGTCATGTGGCATTTGGTTTTGGGTTTGGACCTGTCCCGTCAGTAACTATAAGAATGTGATAAAATCACAGCAGAAGAAAAAACATGGAGATAAAATCTGTTGATTCACAGGACAAAAGTTCTCCACAATGCCATGTTGGCCAGCTGTCCCTTCCTTAAGACTACTTTATGTAGCATGAAAATAGGTGGGTTTATAGTGTTACAGAAGTCCATGCTAAGGTTATATCCAATTATTGGTAATGGTATTCAGTTTTATTCAACCTGAGTAGGTGCCTTCAGATCTCTGTAAGTGATAGAATAAGGGAAAACAAATTAAAATTATACCAAAGAGAAATGAAATAGAAAACAACTGACCCCTGGGCCCCGGGAACATCTTCGCTTCCTGCAATTCTAGTTGCAGCGGCAGATACAGTAACAAACTGGTTGCATAAGAAACAGCAAATAAAGATGCCACCCTAGAAGGAACAAAACATTAATATTTCAGAAAGGATATCTCCAGAAAAAAGATATTGGGCCTTGTTTGTTCAGACTTTTCATGTGTGTTGTTTGGGCAGGTAGAGCCGAAGCCAAGAATTAAACCTTATGAAAAGATCTAATCCTTTTTATAGAAATTTACCTTCAAGAAAACATAGTAACGGAAAAGCAGGTTGTTGAGGATAAAGACTGTTAATGCAACACTTCATGAAAAAGAAAACTGGAGTTTTCTTGGAAAGGCAGGGAGATCAGGGTCCTTCTATGTTTCTATTAAACGGTGCTAAAGTCCTATTCTCCCAGGTTACAGAACGTTGACAGACTCTCTGCATATAGATTTCTCTTTTCCTGCCAGCACTAGGCTGGATGAAAGCCCAGCAGTGCATTCTGTTAAGGAGCTTATTCATACAAGTAAGTTTAATTGTCAGCAGTTTGGATACTTCAAACTAAAATGAAACCTGGCTCCATTTCTGTAGCTTAGATTCACCTGCAGCCTGGGAGAATTCTGATGGTCTTAAAATTAGAGTCTTGTATTGCTAAAATACCAGCCAGTCACAAGGATAAATTCTGCATAAGAAGGTTATTTCCTCCTAGGTCTGGGTAACTGAGCAGCAGGCCTTGCACACAGTCTATTTATTTTTTTTAAGCAATAATTTCTCAGATACTGGAGTGTAGGGAGAGAGTCTTCCCCATTCGTGTCAGCAGTGTGGTCCTTCCACAGCCCAGTGGGCTTCAGGACAGTTTTTTGAAAGAAAGACATACATACCATATTTCACATTGACGTGAGGCTGAAGTATATGGCATTTTGCAAATACCACTAGACTCCTATGCAATGTGTTAATGCACCTTAACCTTATTGTTGCCCTCAGTATTAGAACANNAAATTAAAGGACTATTCTGCTTTTACTGTTGCTTCCTCTGACACTTCACCTTTGTGCTCTCTGACTTAGGAACTCATGTGCTTCTTTTCTCTTTTATTTTGAAACAGGATCACAACAAATCAACGTCTGCAGTCCTGCAGTATCATTTATTGCCTTGGGAATCTTAGTGCTCATGCACATTTCTCAACTGCCTGCAATGAGGATTTTACGTAGTTAATACTGGTGCTAGATCCCACGCTACAGGTAGGTCTGTTACACATCGACTAAACTTTCCTTTAATGACAATATCAGGGTGGGGAGTAGGGAATTCATCCTCTGCCTTGGCCTGTGTCTTAGGGTGAGGTTATGACCGTGACTGGACACTTTGGACTGGAGGATACTAGCTGAGTTAGATGTTCTTTATTCGAACAGAGATTGAACTGAAGTGCGCTCCTCTGTACCTGAGTGCCCAGCCAGCAGGCTGGAGAGCCGAACGGCAGGCGGCACAGAGCTGTGGCAGATGACTTGCAAGTCTTGTGATTGGGATACTGCCATAAAGTGCAAGAGCATTTGGGTCAAATTGCTGCCCTAAGTCAGTGCAAGGGAGGATTTGAACCTGAATTTCCATTATTTTGGACGAGTCTTTTAATGCTTGGTATATAAGACCAGAGGACTTGTATCCTACTTGCCCTACTGTTCTGTAAATGGTGCCAAAGTCCTTTTCTAGATCCACCACTCTACTTCCATTTATCCTTCACTTTTTAAAGTACACTGTATGAAAACAATGTATTTCATTTAATTTAAACCATGGTTTCACATATTCATATATTTTGTTTTAAATGCTGTTTCCAGATGACCTTTAAGGACTCTCCTTTTTTCCCAGACCTCTTATTGTAGTCAGTTTGCTCACACATTAGCGATCATTTTTGTGCTATAATCAACATAAACAGAAGCGCTTCCAGGAACAAGAGTTTAGTGCACACTCCAATTCGTATTTCTGTGATGTGACCAGTGATTTGCAGAAGCAGGACAGCCACGCTAATCGCATTTTGAAAATCATGGAAATTGTGACATGACTTAACCATGTGTTGCTGTAAACACTGAAACCTCTGTCCTCCTTCAGAAACCTAATTACAAGAGAAAGACACTTTCATCAGAGCTCTACCTGTCCATTATAGTACTGGTGGCTCGTTAGGTAGAGTAATTAAACATCAAGCAGAAATTATTATTGTAATTACAGGACATTTGAGATTTCATTTGCCTTCATGAAATATGAGTTACATAAACTAATTCCTTTTGTAAAGTCCACTCACAATAGCAATGAATGTCCAAACAGCTACGCTCTTTGCCTACTTGTATTTGCAGCATTATTGGGCCAACCTTACAGCAGCCATTAAGAACTCTACAGTTACCAACTATTACGATACCAGGATATCCAAATGGCCTCTATGTAGTTAGAAACTAGGAAATTACCATAGCAATTGTATTAATTTGTTCTGTTCCTGCTTCTGGAGTGAATACAGGGGGGGAAAAAACTGTAAGGGAATAGTTCAGTATTTTCTCTACCACGCTGATTATTACAGAAAATGTTCAGCTCCTGATGGCAACAGCCACTGCTTTTATTCATATTTTATTTTATATTTTGCGTATAGCTGGATTTTGGTGATTCCTTTGTCACAGTGCTGAGCTAATTCGACATCTAAGTCCTGCAATATCCCCTCCTCCGCTTCCCAGGAGCAGTTTGTTCTCGGTTCCAACCTGAGCTGTGAATCCATGCCAGCACATCAGAGACAATCTAAAGTGATCCAAATTCAGACAGCAAAATGCAGCACCACTGAAATATTTCACAGTGAAATATTGTTTCCTAGTGAAGTTGTTAAGAGAAGTAAGCCGTCTCCTATCGAAATGCAGGGCAGTTTCCCAAGGGACGCTAATGAGCGTGTTCTTCTGCAGAAAATCGTAAGATTGCTTTGACATGTGTATAGAAAAATAAGGATGTTGCCAAAATAGTGCATTAAGTTTGGATACTCAGACTTATGCAAACTGCTTACCTCTGTATTTCCCTCAACAGACTAGATAGCAAACGTACTGTACAAGGTAATCTCATTCACAGAGACTTGCAGTAAGAAGGCACTGGTCATGCAACAACAAAGTGCATGTGTAGTAAGAAAAAGTGAAAGAAATAACAAGAATATAAAAAGCACCATTATAATACTATCTTATAATTGGATTTCTCCAAAAAAGGAAGGTGTCAGACTAGTGGGGATGCAAGGCAATGTAAAAGATAGAAGTGAAACCAAAGAGATTGCATTTATGTAAAAAGCTTAAAATAGTTACTATGGCTTGGCTAAACAAATGCTGTAGACCGAAATTCAGAGCACTCATACACAGATATTGTTACTATTGCCTTTAAACTCCCCTGGATCAGTTTGCGGTTGGCAAATACTTTGCATGCAGGGTACAGGGTGAAGGATACAGGTTTGAAAATACGTCCAGAAAAAGCCCCCAGCAGCAGGGCAAAGCAACTTTATATTGCCTAATTTCTACTAAAGGCATTACCAGCAAATGTCCCTAAACTCAGCAAGATTTACCTCCTAATATTGAAGCAGCAAATCGGGGCTCCAGGGCAGTGGCAAAGGTTTCTCCCTGTGAGCCTTCACAAACTGGGCAGGGCTAAGCAGTGACAGCGGGCAAAACTCCGGTGGGAGGAGGTTGTCTCTTAACTCTTTCTCCTGAATCACGGGTCTGGATATCTGATATGCATTTTTAGCTTAACGCAAGTTTTTCTCTTTCCTTTCTGCCCTTTCATGATCGCAGCTCATATCAGCTATGGCCACCCTACTGAGCTGCCCCAACCACAATTTGCACCAGCTGCCCTTTCAAATGGAAATCAGTACAGACTGGTCTGTGCATTCAGACTTATCGAAAGGTTTCCAGGATTACATTAAAGTAGGCGATTTGGGCACAGAAGATCAGAAAGAAAGTCACAGTTCAAGTTTACCTAGGTTTCCAGGGAGCAACCTAATAAAGAAGTGTGAATAATACCCAACAAGAGGCTAAGGCTGCTGCTAATTCATTTGTTTACTTGGCTCCCAGAGAAGCTCCTGCTACATTGTTCTGCAGAAGAGGCTCAGGTGGCTTTTTATTTGCTTATTTAAACACCTTCCCCACCTTATGCTGAGTCCTGGTGGGTTTGTGAATATGTCAGGTTAACGCTGCTACTGTTCTTCTCTTGAATGTCTGAGTTTATTTGATTCTCCACAGGATTATCAGCCAAAGAAGAAGATAACAAAGCGATCCATCGTCTAGAGGTAGGAAAATAGACATGTTTAAAATGAGTCCAGCATCTTCACAAAAGTATTAGCTCTGGAAAAATGTATTCCTGATTCTCATGTAATGAAAAAGGAATTAAAAAGCATCATTGAGAAACCAAATTAATGCAACAAGTTGGTGTTAATGTACCAGTTCAGCAACCTTATTTTTTAATGTTTTTCTCCTATTCAATTTAAAATCCACATAATTAATTATTACATTTGATCTCTGTTCTCCCTCAGGTCTGCAGCATGCAGACCAGCCCTTAATGGTGTCAAAGCTCGTGTCAACATAAGACAAAAAAATATATGGGCTCTTGTCATACAATTTCTAGGCCTCTTTGGTATAGCCAGAGTAGTAATTAAGATGTAATTGGGAAGAAATTAATTGATAGAAGTAAGTTATGGGCATCACCATTGATTAATTATAATCAAAATCAGTGTTTACGTGAGATATTGATTGTCACTTGTTTTTTAAAATTGTAGCATGAATTGTCTGTGCATGGCTGGGCCTTTTACTGTTGTAAATCTTCAACTGAAGCAAGAGATTAAATTCTGTACAAGCTCTAAAATGTCTGAAATAAGTGTGATGCCCTTGCTTTCATCTGTTGCTGTGAAGATTTAAATAGAGTATGAAGGAATATTTTTCTGTTTCCTGGATTAGTTTACAGTCCTTGTCATATTTGTATGAGGATAACAGAGTCTAGACTGTGAGGCAGATTTACAGGTGGACCAGAAGTGGGTCTGCAGTCTCTCGGGTTGTAGCTGGCAGTGTCCACCAAAGCCTAGCCTGGTACTGAAGCAGCTAGTTCTCCGAGACAGGGTTGCAACTGCATATGCACTTTTTAACTTCTTGCACAAACTCTGCAGCTTGACCATAGGATTCATCTGAGAACTAACATAGTAGAATTTCAGTCTTAGCAAATCTGGAAGTGCTGCAAGTGAAAAATCACTCCATCTGATTTTTGCTGATGGCATATTTTGGCAGTTGTGACCAGTACAGGACATTTTGACAGTCTTGTTAGTTGAAAGTCTGACTACAGGTTTCATCTGGGCTATTTATGCCACAACAAAAATAAAGACCTGATTGTAATGATTCATCCCTTTGAAGCAACCACGAAGAATTACAATATAAATAGGAAAATACAGTAGGTGATTGTGATGGTTAATTAGAAAACTTACCTAATTAAAACAGTTTTTTAAAGCTTATTTAAAAATCTGCTTACGCTTTTTCCATTTTGCACAAAATGTAGAGCCTTGCTTTACTTTCCCTTTGCAAATTCAATGCAGAGCAGTGGGAAGCGGCGGGGGCTGGCTGTCTCCGAGCCTGTGACAGACCATACCCTAGAATTTTTGCAGCTTTGGTGCAGTTTGGCCAAAGTCTTACTAAGTCCGTGGCTGAGCTGCTCCCCTTCATCCAACCACTGAGTCACATTCTGTGAGTGGAAAATTGGGACCAACTATCAGCACTCAAGACAGCTAACATCGCCCTCGGATGGTTTATTAGCCACATGAGAAAATAATTTTGTAATCTTTTAGCTTCAGTATTGTTTTTCCAATCCAAAGCTGAAGCATGTTGGTGAGGCAGGGCGAGAAAATCTGCGCAGCTACCGTGGGTGCTGCCTGCTCTGTGCATTGGAGGTGTCATTCTCCGGCTCCACCGCTGCTCAATTCTGCTACTTAATTTTAATTAAATAAAATATAGATATGTATTTTCTTTGATGTATCTGTTATCCATAACTAGTACCAGAGAATCAATCAGTTAAACTGCAGCAGAATGGACACTTGTTCCTAATTTATTTAGGGTGTTGGGTCCTATCCATCCAAGCTGGACTGAGCTCCACATGCAAAGAACAAATGTAGGTTGTCTGAGAAGGGTTTCCAAAGCTGTTTCTTCAACCTCATCAGCAAATTTAGAAAGAAATTTGAACTGAATGCATTCTGCTCTGGGAGTTGCCATGGTTGCAATAGAGACGATCTAAATGTGGGAGATTATATAATCAGACAGAATGACTATTTATACAAAGAGTTTAATTTAAACAAAAAGGGAAAGAAAAGCAAAAGTGCTGTACAATCCATGACTTTGTCACTTTCCACTCCTGCGTGGCAGAGCTGCTGTAGCACCGATGGTGTTAAATCACAGCGCTCGCACATCCGTTCTTTGCAAGGTATTTCTAATGTGCACTAAATCTAAAATAAAAATAAAAAAAGCATTAAGTAAAAAGTAATGGACCAGATCCAGCCAGGCAAGAAGGAGGCTGTTTTATTATACTTGGATCAGTGGCAGTATCTTCTTTATGGAAGATATACAAGCTCTGCTACAATTTTTGTTGTTGTTTTACAATCCTATAGACTTTTAAAACCCACTAATGTGGCTCTCCTTCTTTGGAAAGATCATCCTATGTAACACCATCACAGGGACTAGTTTGTTTTCCCGCGAAGCAGATAAATATGTGGGAGCAGATGCTGTGGCCTGTATGATGTTACCTATACACGGTAATTTTGTTCTTTCTAAGTAATCTCCCAAACAACCTAAACACCTTCTAGACAGGAAAAGTTTCTGTTGAAAGGTGTTCCTTGTGCTTTGCACTGGGAGTTCAGGAGATGCAGCACTGAGTTGGACCATGGAGCTAAAGAGGATTTGATTTTAATTTTTTGACAGCCTGGTGGGAGGGTCACTCTGCGGCCTTGCTGGCCTGCCTAAGGTTTGCAGCGCACGCAGAAAGGCAAGAACAGAATTTGGTATGTCTTCGGCCTCCCCATTAAGCCAGGCTTGTGAGCAACACACTTGTCCTTAAGCGAGACTATTCCCTTCCGTGCCCCTTTCCTTAAATGCCAGCTGGACTGCTCCAGCAGAGCCGGCCAGCTCTTCAATGGCTCCCTCAAGTCTGGCTCGCTGCATTTCCCCCTCTTGCATGTACGGAGCTATCCACAGCAGCATTCCGAGGTTGGCTGGAGTGGGATTTCTCCCCGATAGATTTGCCTTCGAACAGGCAATGGGGTTCTATAAAAATGAATGAGCTTGGTAGGGATTTTCCCACAAGGTGCCATTAGCTGACAGCGTGGCAAGGAGCGATAATAATAACAAACATTAACTACAGGCAATGCAGGCAAATAGATGTAGCCCTTAAGTAATGAGGGCTGTTTTCCTGTAGCTTGGCCTCACCATTGATGGTCTCGGAGTAGACAGACGCGAACAGATTGCTTTCACGCTTGAACATTCTATGGCTGGTGTTCCCATGAGGACCCCTTAATGCCCACCGACCGGAAGGTGGAAGGAGTGTGTATTTATTAAGCATCTTCTTGGAGTGGAGAGACATTCTACCCGGTGGCAGCAAACCCTAGGGCAACCGAACTAAGCGGATGCTGCATTCTGGCATCAATCAACTGAGCCATTAGTTCGAACAGTGAGTGTTTCTCCTCCCTGCCTTTCACTTTCTGCGATGATAAACCTTCCATGAAGGTACGGCTCTGCTGAAGTGACAAAGAGAAATGGACTGCGTAACTGCAGGGAGCAAGGACAGAAGAAAATCTCTATTGCAGACACAAAAATGATATTAAAAATGCTAAGGTTGCGCAAGTAAATCCAGTTAGAGGAGAGATATACATAGCAGAATACCTCTATCCAACAGGCCATGGAGGAAAGTGCATACCTCATTTCAACCTTTACTGATTCTCTGGGGTTTTTTATTGCCTTTTTTTATTGTCATAGTGTGAATACATCAAGACTGTGGTCTGAGTACAAATGAGCTCTCTTTCTTTTTAGAGGGGCTTGGCTCAAGAGCTGGTGGTTGACACCTGACACCAAGAGCCAGTGATGGGGCTGCTATTGCTTTCCTTAAGGAGGACGTGAGCCAGTGCTGACCCCCAGTTTGCAATGGAAGGGTTATGCTCCCCATGGCCCTAGGGGAAGATCACAACTGCTGGCACTGGGGGGCTTTCTGGTGAGGTACCTCTGAGGGGAAATCCCTGTCCTTCAAGGAAAGTGAAATCAACGTCAAAGAGTTTCCTCTGATGAACTGGGCTCTTATGGGAGTTAGATCCTGTCTCACCACTGAGAGTGAGATCATGGATCTGTAGAATATAGAATATAGACAGTGTCTTTGGCAGGACACCCTGCTTTTTTTCCATGAACTTCAAATGTCATAAGGTGTATCCCTTGCAGGGTAGGGTTCACCTCCTCCATCTTTTTTGAGTGAGAAAAGACTTGCAAATATTGGCTTTCATCTGTGAAGTCCATTTTCATGTTAAGGGAGTACAGAGAGAAATTTTATATTTATAATTCAAGTGGGGAAGGCAGATTCTGTTCTGGTTTTCAAAGCTAAAAGCACTGTGTGAGAGAGGCCTTGCAGCAGCCCAAAGCAAGTTCCTGCTGCTCTGCTATTAATCTCAGATAACAGGGATGATGCAGCCTCAGCTCTGGTTTTGTGCAGACTGTTGTCACTAGAACATAAGTGCTTTTTTTAAAGGTGATTAATGTTGCTCTCCCACATCCCAAGCAGCCACACGCTCACTGTCCAAGGCTCGTTTCAAAGGAAGAGATAGATGAGCAAAGGAGAAGACTCTCCTGAGAGAGCAGAGCATGAGCATCTTCCTGGCAGTCAGAGAGCTGGAACAGCTATGCTACTGCAGCCTTGCAGAGAGCTGGAGGTGTGCGGCGTGTGGCTGAGTTAAATATCTGGTGTTTTCTTCTCCTCTTGAGACTATTAGCTAAGAGCTTTAAATGCTACTGCTGCAGGCATAGTGCTTTATCTGTCCTTCTGCCATGTCCTTCTCTGTAAAGATAGTGATCGGTTAAAATGAGTATGAGAAGTGATCCTTAAGCTTGGTTACTGGATGTGGGAGGCATTTCCCACATCCGTGTGGTCTGCCAGACTCTGTTGGATTTCCTTAACTGTCAGTCTGGACACAAAGAAGATGGTCCTAACTGCATGTGCTTTCTAATCAAGGTCTAAATGGGTCTAGTTTTCCATTATTGTATCTGCTACACATGCTGAGGCACATCTCAGACAGCGCCTGCTTCCTATTTTACATAGGAGGATGACTCCGGTACTGCTCCTCTGTCCTTCCAACTTTCCCTGAGCAACAGCGAAGGATCTAGAAAGATGAAAAGGAAACCACAGGCAATACAGTTCTAGAAATCAGAGAGGCTTATTATATTTATCCCATCTCCTGTTCAACTTCCCATAAACTAACTTTTGGCAGATAGTGGGATGGTCACCTGAAGAGGATTCACCTCTCTGAGCTTTAGAGGTCCATGGTGTAGATGTGTTACTGGTGTGAGTGACCCTTGGCTCACTAGAGAGGAGTGGATGCTTTTAGGGGGTGATTCACCTGACTGCTGTGCTAACACAAGTGAGAAGCACATCCTAAAAATACTTATTTCTCTCCTCTGACTTCAAAGGCAGTCCCAGATGACTCGTTGAAATAGAGACATTTACTTTTGAAGGTGTTTTGTTGCATTTTTAATTGAGATCTAGGGCAGTATGCTTTGCATGGATTTAATTTCAGGCTTTCCTTTTCATCAGGAAACTTCCCTACAAGCTCTCATGTTTCTTTTACCAGTCCCCAAATCCTATTCACTTATACTTGTTGCCTTAGTGGCATTTCTGTGATGACGTGGGATTGTACTCAGGTCTTAAGAGGTCATTTTTCATCTAGCCTTTTCTCTTTCTAAAGCTTTGCATTATCTTGAGAAGTACTTCAAGCTGAAGTCTCATTGTCTCCTCATGTCTTCTAAATAAAAAGTATGAAATAAGCTTAGTCTGAATCGCTAGAGGAATTTTTTCTGATTGACAGGTTCTTGCAAATATGACCTGGGACCTGTCCGTTCTGCTTAGTAAATCATCATTAACTCTCACCAGATAAAAAGAGATTCTCTTCATCTGGCAGGGTATCAGTTTGGTTGCCTTAATGTATATAAGGTTTTAGGTCTCTCCACCACCAAGCTCCAAGAGAGGTGTTTTGTCAAGTGAAAAAATGGAATTCAGGCAGCAGGACTCAGCTGCCAGGTTTTCCAGTGATGGACGAGGCAGATGGGAATGCGGCTCTTCCCTCCTCTGCTATATTGATCCTATGGCTCCGAACAGTGTAGCAATGTTTCTATATCAGTAAAACAAACAGAAATGAAAAAGGGGGAATTGATGGCTGAAAGTCAGTGTCAGAGGCAGAGTAGTCTCAGGGAGAGCTTTGGGGAGGTCAGTGGCAATGATGGCTCTAATGTGGGTCAGCGCTTGACCTGACAGGATGCTAAGTGTGGTACCAACTCAGTGTACTGGAATAGTAAGTGGAAGATAGTTTTGCATCTTCTTGGTCATCATCTTCTTTGGGTACATCAACAAAGAGCTCATCATGAGCAAATCACGAAGCCAATGTATGACAGGCAAGCCACTGTTTCAGTGTTCATTGTTGCCCAGAACCATCCTATGCTGGACTTGAGAGGTTTGCCCTGGCTGTTGGGATGTGCTTCATGCTATCTGCCCTTCTGTTCTGCAGCTCCCAAGCTTCTGTTGTCCAAAGTTTTTTGGTTTTTTTTTAAATGTACTTGTACATGTTTATTTAAAAATTTTAAAAAAAGTACTGCTATGTATAATTGCAAGTTATGCCCTTTTGCATTTTTTCCCCATAAACTACAAGATTAAAAAAAAAAAAAGATTTAAAGATTTTTTTTTACTTAATCCTTTCCCCGCAAGAGCTGAGCTATTAAGAAATGCACCAGACGAAAGTCTTTTCATGCACTCGCAGAAACGGCAATACTGAAATCACTGCAGTATTTTAGTCATTGTATTTATGTATCAGGATCCTGCTTAGAAAAATATATGAGTTGATACCCAAAGTAGTTTATTGTCTGTTTGTTAGCTGAGCTGCAATGGCAGAGAGTTTAATGTGAGTGAATCTGTGGGGAGGCAAATGCTGTCTTATATTTGAAATTGGGCTGTGGTCTTTGAGGAACACAGCAACAGAATTTGTGTTGCCTCTCAAAGGAGACGGGCAGGGAAAAGGCTGACTGGTTGTGGCCTTTGAAGAGTCCAGGACTTCTCTGAGATGCTGATGTCCCAGCAGGAGGGTAGTGCTTCCAGACGCACCATCACAATAATGGTACCAGGGGAAGTCAGATAAATGTGCTGAGCTGGCTGCAATGAATTATTTTGAATCAAATAGATACGGCTGCGGCAAATTCTGAAGGAGGAAGTTGGGGCATGGAGCAAAACACCATAGGAAGATGTTGTGGATGGCCACCAACCAGCAGAAGAAAAGATGAACAAAGGAAAACTCACTCAAGGCTGTATTATAAACACAGTCTGGGTGCCCAGATAAAGGTGTCACATACTGGAAAGTAAAAATAAGTAGTTTGGTTCTTTAGCATCAGTAAAGTTAGTGTCATGGAGTGCAAACAAGATTAGAAAGTCTAGTCAAATATTTCCTTCCTGAATGTGCAAAGATTGTAGTAGTCATCCTGTAGTCATCCTCTTACAACTGTTCTAAAGATGAACCAGGTCATTTTTAATATATCTACACAATTTGCTTTTCACCCCACCCTGAATGCCAGCTCCATTCTGCAGGTAAGCTGAACACTGGAGTCTGTTCTCCTTTGAAGCCTTGGCTCTATAAATAAATGAAGATTTGTTTCTGTTGTATGGTCCAATTCTTCAAGCTTTTGACAGGGCTTTTAAAGGAAGCTACTTGAAATCTATGTTAACACAGAAAATAAAAATAAAACAACTACATCCCTCAAGACTTTGCCCAGTACTTAAACTGTGAGAGCATAGCAATGCAGCCAAGGTGTAAACGTGGCATTCGGGGAGCAGAGCTGTTGCTTGTAGTGCTTCTGGAGCCTGAAGGAAAAACAACAGTTGGGGCATGGAGCAAAACAACAAAGAAACATGTAGCAGATGGCCACCACCCAGCAGAAGACAAGATGAAGAAAGGAAAATTCAGTAACTCATGTGGTTGTGGCTGTGTTATAAACACTGTCTGGGTGCCCAGATAAAGCTGTCATCTACTGGAAAGCAAAAATAAGCAATTAGCATCAGTAAAGTCATCAGTAAAGCATTAGTGTCAAGAGCCAAAATCAAACAAAAGGCAGAGTCCTCCTTTTTGTTCTCAGGCCCAGCCAATAAAGGAGGCATTGCCTCATGATAAAAAGGAAATTTCGTAGAGTGCTGTCCAGTGCTCAGCCCTCAACTGCTCCGTGCTTGGCACTTCTGCAGTCAGTCTTGTATGGGAAAGCGTAGAGTGAGAGACCTCGTAACAGCTGTGGTGCAAGGTAAATCATGTCATCCTGAGCATAGCTCTCTTGTTGGATCTGCTCAGCAATGCTGGAGTGCCAGCGCACTGTGGCTTATCCAATTTCTCAGTCAGACAATGCAGAGAGGAAACAGCTCTGTGGAACAAGAGGTCATGACTTCTGATTTTTTTTTTTTTTTTTTTATGGCATGTATCATAAACTTAAAAAGGG
>Ga0065711_1000130_pt1 | contig 94043 bp, 35 predicted proteins | sample Hoacrofraction12_FD_59098 | JGI IMG/M metagenome (GOLD analysis project Ga0065711, IMG submission 59098) | Hoatzin crop microbial communities from Cojedes, Venezuela - Epithelial fraction 12 v2 (version 2) | ecosystem: Host-associated > Birds > Digestive system > Esophagus > Crop | place...
AAGGGGCAATGGGCACAAACTGAGGCACAGGAAGTTCCGTCTGAACATGAGGAAGAACTTCTTCCCTCTGAGGGTGACGGAGCCCTGGAACAGGCTGCCCAGGGAGGTTGTGGATTGTCCCTCTCTGGAGATACTCAAGACCCGCCTGGACGCAGTCCTGTGCAGCCTGCTCTGGGTGACCCTGCTTCGGCAGGGGCTTGGGCTGGGTGACCCACAGAGGGCCCTTCCAACCCCTACCATTCTGTGTTTCTGTGATATGTAAAAACCCCCGTTTTTCCTGTAAAGCGTTCCAGTCTCCTGTATGTTTCTGAGACTTCCTCACTTTTTTCCCCACACGTATCATTTAACATGCTCCAGCCTATGCTGTCAGTTGTTAACTTCAGACACATTAGTGTTTAACAATCCATTTGCAATATGTTTAATGTTGAAAGCCATGTTTCCAGAATTTATTTAAATATTTCAGTTATTGTTTCAGGCTAGTTAAACAACAGCAATTGACGCATTCTAGTTTTATCTGTTAGCCGTTATCAGTCACATCTGGTACAGTATAAACATTCTTTCAGGGATGCATGTGCACACTCCCTCTGTCTCAGCAAAATAATTCGTGTGTTAGAGCTGTACAATCAAAGGAGTAAATAAATTACTTTGCCTGAGTTAGAACTTTGAGACTAGGTATTTTGCTGAGGTCCCATTCTAGGCCAAAGCTTCAAGGATTTATCTGCAGTTGAAGTTAATATGAATATGTATTTTCTGAGGAAAGTTTAAATAATTCTTTAGTTTAAGTTTAAATAAAAATTATTTTTGCAATTAAATAAAACTTAATAATAACTGTGCTATAATATTAATAATAAATTATTAAATACATTTGCATATAATTTGAGCACTGTTAATGAACAGTAAGAGGTCAGAAATGAAGAGTAATGTGTCAATGAAACTGCTCAGCTTAAGAACACAATATAGTTTCAGGTATAATTTTGCAATTGCTAATCTGTTTTTACTGTTTTCCTGTGAAAATACATGGTGATTTTGATATTAATAGAATATGCCAAATATACATGGAATTACTTTGTGCATTGGGGTGGGTAGACCTTGGCTGGATGCCAGGTGCCCACTAAGCCGCTCTATAACTCCCTCTCCTCAGTAGGACGGGGAGGAAGAAAATAAGATGAAAGAGAACCTGTGAGTCAAGGAACAGCTGTTTAATAAAGCAAAAGCCACATGTGGAAGAAAGGAAAACAAAATATTTATTCTCTACTTCCCATCAGCAGGCGCTATCCAGCCACTTCCTAGGAAGCAGGGCTTCAGTACGCGTAGTGGTTGCATTGTAAGAAAAACATCATAATAATTAATGCCCTCCCCCACCTCCTTTCTCTTGGCTTTTACTTCTGAGCAGACATCACATGGTGTGGAACACCCCTTTGGTCAGTTTGGGTCCCTTTGGTCCCCTGGCTATGTCCCCTCCCACGATCCGGCCCACCCCAGCCTGCTGGCCTTCGGGGTGAGAGGGATGTTGGAGAGACGGCCTTGATGCTGTGCCAGCGCTGCTCAGCCAGAGCCCGAACGCTGGCGTGTTACCAGCACCTCGCTGGCTACCGATACAAAGAACAGCGCTCGTAGGGCTGCTGTGGGGAACGTGACCTCCATCTCAGCCAGACCCAGCACAGGCATCTGTAAATACACATGTGAATATATATATACATATATATATATACATATATATAAAAATGCAGTTTGTCAGAGAGAATCCTGATGGAAGACCAGAATGCTAAGGAGAGGAGAAAGCTGTTAAGCAAAGAAAGAAAATGAGATGCTGATAATCATTTCATACTGCTTAAACAGTTAAGCTTTGACAACAAAGCTGTGATAGTAATGTGAAATATCTGCTCCTAAATCACTTCATCACTTTATAGAAACAGCATATGCTAATATTGTGTTAATGTAAATTGGGATCTGATGATGACGTATAAAACTCACTTTCATAGGATTTTATCAAAAGAGAACTAACTGCTTTTTTGAATCTGCAGAAAGTTTATTGTTTGGTTTTACTTATTTCTCTAGGGCAAATTGTTCTGGTGAGGTCTTGTTTGAAATGCCTTTTTTGACCTAAAATTTTAATTTGTATTAATTTGAATTTTCTACTCACTATCTGTATAAAGAGCAGGAAACAATTGTTGCATTTTATGTTGCACGATAACAGAGGAAAGGAAGGTCTAATGTTTATTGCAATAGAGTGGCATTCCAGAGACTTGAGTTTGTTATAGCATGGATGCAGGTTGCTTTGTTCTGAAATTGTGGGTATGCCCTTGAACTCAAAGTCATTTTCAGGTAGGAAAATTATATGTTTAATTTTTTCCTTCTAATTTAGATCCCATCTGTCTTCTGGATGTCTAAACTACCAAGCCCTGAAGGGAATTTCCAGTGCATTCAGCAGTTGATTTAGCCCTAATACAGTATTTGCGTTTAGGTCCAAACAGTTTTTCAGCTGGTGGGCCACTAATTTTCACAGTATTGTGAAAACATTTTTTGTGTTTGCAGTCTTACAGAGTGTGCATGTCAGCATCCCGGCATTTGTAACTTGGTTGAAAGTTTTGTCAGCTTAGTTAAAGGCCTCTTGGAGAAACTGCTGGATTACCGAACTGTGATGAATGATGAAAGCAGGGACAATCGTATGAGCTGCACCGTGAACTTACTGGTATGTTCTCTCTTGTAGTTCTTGTGTGAGAATGGGTAAGAGCTTTAGAACCCGTTTACTAAAGATGAAGGTAAATCTTCCTGGGCACAGGAGTGGTTGACAATACTCAGGAGTGATTTAAACTCTGAGGGAAGAAATTTTTGTATCTGTTTGCATGGATATATGCACAAAGCTGAAAGCAACGCCCACTCAGTGCTTTGGGTTTGCCTGTATGTTTTATCCACTTTGATTCTGTGGATAAATAAGGCAGTCGTATACTTATGGAAAAACAAGGAAGTTCCTACACCTTTACCTTTTGATAGGCTTAACGTAACAGTGGGCTTTTGCCAGAGTTCAGTTTTGCATGAAGAACTAACCCGCTTGCTGCTCTAGCAACTCAATAATTATGTTTTTGCATCTGGGGAAGAAACCTGCAAGACACACTTGCAGTAAGGTGCCAAGAAAATTGAAGTCTCTGATCTGGTTCTAGGCCACCTTGTCTTTTTTTCTATTCCTGTTTCATAATGAGGATATCGTATATCAAGATTCCTCCACCGGGAAATTCCTCTAAGCTGAAGAGGAACCTTCGTTGACTTTGGAGGTTGGAAAGAGAACCTGGTTAATATGTATTGCACTCGCATACTCTCTGTTCCTCAGTAATCACTGTGCAGTGTGGTGTAAATTTCTGCAGCTCTTCAGGAGGTGATTCTTGTCAGACGTTTTGCACAGCCTTAGCAACTCATATACCTGCAAAAGTGTTATGGCGACTAAAATGGGCTTTATTCCTGGAATTAGCCCCTTTAGAGGTGTTGCTCAACAGTGTTACATATCAACAGTGTTACCTATCAACTGCAAGAAATACCAGCTTCTGTTCTGGCTGTCAAGCGCAGCCAGAGCATGTAGTTTATTATGTTAACGCGTTTGGATAAACATATTTTCCTCTTCTCCAACAAAACAACTTTCACTAATGATTACATTAGTGAGCTAGGAGAATTATGCACATGTAAGTATAATAATACTAATAACTAACTAAAATATTAATTGAAGCAGTAGTGCCAGGTTTAAACTTAAGATAGTCTGTAAATAATATAGTTCTTGTGCTGTCCAACTAGCAAGCAAAGCAAACCCTTGGCATATATATTTTTATCTTGTGTATTAATAAGAGACATTAGGAGATAACTTGTAAATGTTTGTGTTTCTAGAATTTCTACAAGGACATTAACCGTGAAGAGATGTATATCAGGTATGACAGTTGTTCTGTTGGATCTGTTTTGGAGAGGGCAATAATATTCTCTTATGAATTCTGTTTTTATCATTGTCCTTGGATTTCCGTTAGGTTACCATCCACACCGACTCTGTTGTAGCCCTTGCCTCATTTATATGCTTACTCCATTGTTTGCGTAGCCTTCAGCAATTTGGAATGTCATGTGTATTCATCAGCAGCATTTTTTTCCCCAGCAATCAATTTTTAGTTGATCAAATCACTCAACATTCATTGTCTGTTCTTTTAAATAAAGAAAATGCAGCTAGATTTGAGGTTCGATGGAGGGTGTAACATACATTTGAAATGGCAGAAAAAACACTGAAGTTTTGTAGAACTGTGCAGTCTGCCGAGTCTCTTTAAAGATGCAGTGCTACATGCAATGGGGAATTACTAGTAAAGTGTTTTCTGTAAGACCTGTAGCAATACTGGCAAATTCTTTCCGATGTGACATGACCTCTTGTCTCCAAGGGTTTTGCCTCTGAGCTGCAGCAAATCTTGCTGTTCAAAAGCTCACTGTTTCGTGCCTCTCCTGTCATTCTGCAAAACCTGCAGAACCACCTGCATCTCAGCCACGGCAGTGCTAAGCCCGGAATCTCAGCTGAGATGAGCACTGAAGGTGATTCAGAGCTAAACCTGGAGCTATGAGCTGGAGTGGCCAGGGAGAAAGATCACTCCCACTGCGGTCGTTGCCGAGGAGGACACATTTTCAGTTGGGTTGACAGCTGGGAATGGCAATGTCTTGAACTGCTACAGCAAGGTGTCAGAGTTCCTGTGTCAAAACTCCTGTTGTGTGTAAGGGGATGGGATGCACCTTTTCCTTCCGACTGCTGGAAAAGATGTGGCTGAAGTCACATGATGGGCAATGGTTGTGCTGGTAGCAGCAATGCTACTACCCTAGGAATCAAAGAGAACATTGGCAACGAATAACTTAGAACAACTCTTCTGCCCCTGCCACCTTGCAAGTTGCATAGGCACTTGCTTTGTCTTTCTGAGCTGGTATTTGCCATTTTCACCTTTACCTTATCTGTTGCACTTGTATCTGTTCACACGGAAGGTGTTTACATGCAATCGAAAAGTGATGAAGAGAAAGGCAGCTATCTTTAGTAATAGTCCAGAAATCATGGGCTCGGAGGTCTGAGCTAGACGTGGAGTCTGGTAGTTCTTCCTCTCAGAGGTGGAGCTGACAGCGGTTCACAGAAGGAGGTTAGCTCTGCTCCTCCTCTTGTGCAGTGTTTCAGCACACAAAGAGAGCACAGAAAAGGCTGAACGAATGCACAGAGCTTTAAGCCCTCGCAGAGTGTCCTTAAAGACGCTTTGGGTAGTGACTGCAGGAGGTCTGTGAAGTTTCCGTTATAGAGTTTATCTAGAATTCTTTTGGCACTTTAGTATTCCAGTCATGTTAATATCTAGTCTAATTCTTGTTCTCTCCTCTAACAGATATTTGTATAAACTGCGAGATCTTCATTTAGATTGTGAGAATTATACAGAAGCAGCATATACCCTTCTACTCCATACATGGCTCTTGAAGGTTAGAGTTTTGAAACTCAATATGTAAATAAGCTTTTGCAATTTTCATATTTATAAATTTAAAAATGATTGTCTTAATCACTGATTTACTGCATATTAGTTATTTTCCATAGGGGTATTCAAATATTATATGTATTAGTATAGACAAAGATAATATTATATGCAAATATTTTAATACAATAATTCAAAACCAAATCAGTCAAGAGGAGACCACTGAAATAAAGTGAACTCATTTTCTCACATAGATTTCTATCCAAAATTTTTGGATGGGGGGCAAGAAGGAACGAAGTTTTTTGAAATTTTATGTCCAGTCCTGGTTATCATATGAAAACCAGCACTTGTATGAATGGGTAATGAAAACATTCCTAGTACCCTTCCTGGTTTCTTTGTGGTTTGTTTCGGGTTTTTTTTCTTTGTAAAAAAGATTGGGAAAAAAACACTTAGCCCAGGGGACCAGACCTTGATGGGGGGATGTGTGTGTGAAATGTTGAACTCCAAAATCATATGTTTTCTAATGTGTTTTTATTCTCAGTGGTCAGATGAACAGTGTGCACCCCAAGTCATGTCAACAGAGTTCCAGTGTTCACAAACCTATCGACACTTGAAAGAGAATTTGTATGAGAAGATCATAGAATACTTTGACAAAGGAAAAGTAGGCCTGTAGAGTTCTTCCCTCTGCCAAGTCTCTTTTTACTGTGTTACTTTGTGTAGTAGTATTTAATGAATATTCTCTGTATAAAACGTTTGGGTAGGAAATCCTCTTTGAAATGTGGGTCAAGTAAAAATTGTGTCCTGAAGGCTTATTCACAGAGTATATCTGTTCCATATGAATATACTCTTTCAATAACCACAAAGAAAGAGGGCTAATATTTATACTGGTCACAAGCATCTCTGTCAGGCAGTAATAATATAATAAAAATGTTGGATGTACTTTCCTTTAATAGGAAAAGAATACAGACTACACAGATTGACATGCAATCCATTCTGTCATTATGTCCCAATAAAACAGACAGTTCAAAATGGACGTGTTTGTTTCGGAGAAGTCTAAGAATTGCACCCCAATCTTAAAATGCAGTAGTTGATGTCAGTACCTGGGTTTAGTTCAGTTTTTTCAAAAAAATCTGTTACTAAAATTGCCTGTCAATACAATGACAGTAGAGCGGAGATTTTTGGAAATGAAGCAATGGACTCGAATGCAGGGAAAAATTCTGGAGTGCTGCAAAATTAATCTTATGGCCCAACAAGGCCTTTGAGTCACTAGGTCTTGTTCAGCTGTAGCCACAGGTGTGAAAGGGGAAGGCAGTTCATTACAGCTCCTTTCAGAATAAAGGCATAACTCCCCCACAAATGTCCCTCCTATAATTCAGAAGGTAGAAGGTTTTTGGTGCTTCAGCACTGTGCAGGAAAAGGCAGTGCCATTTATAAGTTCTCAGGGTTTTTTTTTTTGTTGGCATGTGAAATAACTACAGTGTAGCAGTTCCCACCCACTGTATCAGAATAATCAAATCCTCATGAGTTCTGATCTGCCTAGCGTTCGGGTTCTCCTCAGATACGTCAGAGGAGGTTTGCAGGCAGCTGAATGCAGCTATCAGGTTCTGAACTCTTAGCCTAGGAGTACCTGGCACTGGGTGAAAATGGTCGTAATGAGTGTGACCACCAGTGTCCTTACATCAGTAGAGAATTCTGCTCAGAAAACCCCTTTTGTCTCCTTCCTTCTGAATAGATGAGGAGACTGACATAATTTGAGAAAGATCCTCAAGAGAGGGAGTTCTATCTGCTTTAAGACTGCTTCTGTGCTGCATACATTAAGTGCCTATAGCAGATGAGAAAAACTGTCCTAGTCTTTCCGATGCAGCTCTGTAATTCCTTGCAGTAGTTTTCAGAGGTAGCTATTAAGTTGAGTGGAAAGAAACAAGCTGCTACTCCAGGCTAGTGGCAATTTAAGCCCAAGCCTTGTAATTTTTTAGCTGACTGGGCTGCTGTCATATGCAAGGCTACTTACGATTATATATGCTTCAGAATGCCTTGTGAAATGAAGCGTGTTGGGTTTACAGAGGCAGGTGTCAGTCCCCTCATACACTGCTCCTGTGCTTGGGGTATATTCTGCATGCTGTGCACCTCAGTGATTTACTCTTCTGTTTTAATGCATCTGAAAGGTTAGGTGATTTTTTTTTCTTATTGGACAAGGTCCTATGCAGCCTACTGTAGGTGACCCTGCTTCGGCAGGAGGGTTGGACTAGATGACCCACAGAGGTCCCTGCCAACCCCTACCATTCTGTGATTCTGTGATTCTGTGATTGTAAGAATAAAGTAGGTTTATTTATTTCTTCCTATAATGAACCATAAAACACTTTTATTTTTTACATTAATCTGCTTTCCTGGAGTTTATGATTGCCTTGAGTCTTTCACTCTAAATGTGCAGTTAATAAATGACTGCAATTTAAAGATAGCATAATCAATAAAACTGTAGTTAAACAGTGATGCATTTAGAAACTTGTTTCTTGGTACTGAATTTACTTTTTGAATATGTTGGTTGCATTGCAGATGTGGGAAGAAGCCATATCTTTATGCAAAGAACTTGCAGAGCAGTATGAAAAGGAAGTTTTTGACTATGAACTTCTAAGTCAAAACCTGGTAAGATTACATACAGATCTTCAAATTATTTCAGTCACAGAAATTAATACTTTTGAGCTATCAAATGATAGAGCTGCTTATAAGCTTGTTGCCTACAATTGATTTTTAATTCACTTGTCAAAGAGTTGCTATGTTTTATTGTAACATTCCAGTCGTAAAGCAGAGATTCATGAAGAACTGTTTGTTAAAGCTGCATGGGCGTCTGCTGCTTGAAATATTTTGAAACTTCTGTAGGTGAGATCATGATGTTCTGAGTCAGCACAATTTAAGGCCATGTATAAAAGAAATACAATATTTTTTAGAGGCCTTTGTGCTGCTTAAGGGTAGAAAAAACACCTGGATGCATTTTCCTTTCCAAAAAATTTTTCTTTAAATTTTAGGAACTTAACTTCTTCCCTCTGAGGGTGACGGAGCCCTGGCCCAGGCTGCCCAGGGAGGTTGTGGAGTCTCCTTCTCTGGAGATATTCCAGACCCACCTGAACGCGGTGCTGTGCAGCCTGCTCTGGGTGACCCTGCTTCGGCAGGGGGGTTGGACTAGATGACCCACAGAGGTCCCTTCCAACCCCTACCATTCTGGGATTCTGTGAGTCTTGACAAGCCTAAAGAATTCTGTCCTAACTGGGGACTGGGGAAGTAACGCATCACAAGGAGTTAGAACTAGGTCCAAAGGCTAGAAGGAAGATTTTGAAAGAAGATTAAATGTTCAAGTATTTGCTTTCATTAAAATCAAATTAATCTAAAAAGAACCCTCTCCCCCACATATCTTCTTTTTCCCCACCCTCAAGATTCCACACTTAGCATGATGTTTAACACTGTTTAGGGCTCATTCAATAGATATCCATGAATCTTCCACAAAGAAACCATGGGAATCAAAACAGGATGTTCTTGAACAATGTTGTGTGTGAAGAAAGCTTCTTTTCCTCCCAATCAGTTCTGCTTATATCATAAACTGAAAGATAAAGACAGTATTTTTGCCAATTCCATTTAAGCTGCAGTGTTGCATGTCTCATGGGTATAACACAGGAAATAAAAATAGTAAACCTGAAGGACAGTATTTTGTGGAAGACGTTGTCCTAAGCCCTTGGCATGGTGTGTGTCCTTAGCGCGATGCTATGGCCCAAGCTGGAGTTGATCCATACCTCAGAAAGCATTTGAGGCAGGGAGTTTTTCCAAATGTATTATTTCAGTAATGTTATCAATTAAGTGTTTAAAGTGTAAAATGCCAAGTGTGTCTTCAGTGTTCGCTTTTTTCTTTTCACACTAGTAAACTAAGGGTAGGCCTGATTCTGAGGTCGAATAATTGAAGAGGAAGCCGTACACATTTAGCTATGTATTATATTTGCATATCAATGTAAACACTATTTAATGTACCACAGCAGTGTCACGTGCATGCAGACTGATTATTGTTGTAGCTTACCACTTGATAATTGATAGCTCTTGCATAGCCACTGTATAGCTGTAACATGTACATGGTACTAATGTAGAGGTTAAAAAATTAATGGAAACAAACCCCAAAGAAAAGTAATGGCGGTTGGTTTTGCTTTCAGATTCAACAAGCAAAGTTCTATGAAAATATCATGAAAATTCTGAGACCTAAACCAGACTATTTTGCTGTTGGCTATTATGGCCAAGGATTCCCCACATTTCTAAGGGTAAAACTGTTTAAATTCTTACTTTTTTCCTCTATTTTCATATGCTTCTAAAAATATGAGCATACTCTACTAATGCAGGTGAGTCTCTGGGGATATTTGCCATGGATTTAGTTTTGCTTGAATGCAGGACTGTAGTCAGAATCTGAATTATTACTTGTAAGAATATGTATGAAATGTTTTCAGATGCATTTAAGTTGATTTTTTTCTTTTGGTTTGATTGTGGAAACTGGAAGATGGTCAGATAGTGAAGGGCACATATGAGAGCCAAATACAGCAATATGATGTAATTTGGTATGGGCAGCTCCCGTGGTCCATGTTTCTCAGGTGGGTCCCCATACAGGTTATTGATAACTGGTAGAATGTCATTAACTAACTAGCGTTCATTTTAAATCCAAAATTCTGTTTCACATGAGCTGGGTATTTTTAGTGGACCTTGTCATGGACTGACAAGAGTTTCAGATTTATGTTGCCTCTCAGCTACAACTGAAATACGTTAGGAATGTAGAAACAATATATTTTTCAGACCAATGCACTCTATAGCCCCATATTGTGTCTTTAATAGCAGGAATAGTGAAGTAGGGTAAGGAAGAGTATAATACGGAGCAGGTGTGTGGTGGTATTGACCTGCTATATATTCCCTACTTAGCTTACATAGCTTCCTGTTTTTTCAACAAACCTGCCAAACTTAGGAACTCATGCATAACTGACTTTTACTTTAGTTTTTTAAAAGATCATTGCTTGCTTTTAACCACAGTAGTGTGTGCCTTCAGAGCATAAAACTAACCTAAATATTTGATGTTTTCTTATAGAAAAAAAAAATCTTTTCTTACATACTACAATGAATATGGTAGCTTTGCTTACACTTGAAAAGCAGTTGAAGACCTCTCTTTCTCAGTTTAAAGTCCAAAGTTGCCTTGAAAACATGGGGAAAATTAGTGAAAAGATATGCTAATATTACACCAAAGGAAGCATGCACATTTTGTTTCTGGTATTACAGAAGTGTCCTGTTACATGAAGCAAACTGAACCACAAATGAGCACATTTGGGGTTAGACTGTATTGTAAATGAGGACATTTCATAATACCAAGAAGAAGGAGCAGCATGGAAACCTATATATTGGTATTAAAAAGCTGTGACACCTGGACCCAGAATGTGTTTGAAAACAAATCCTTTTACTTAACAGACAAGAAGAAAAGGAATTTCAGTAGTTTTCTTACCTCACAGTCTGATTTTGTTCTGCTCTACAAGAACGTCCTCAGTGATGAAGCCAGTTTGCCTTCTTTCTGTCTAACAGCAGAAAGTGTCACCTCTAGAGATTCAGTGCTGCATTCCAGCACCTGGTCGAAGGCGTGTCTTGCTTTGTAGTTAATATTCAGAAAACAGTAGCACTCATTCCAAAATTTGGAGACCCCATTGTGTCTTTGTGCTGATAAGCACACATCTGTAACTTCTGCCTCAGCATCATACAGCCCAAGAAATCATCTGTTTATTCCTTGCAGAACAAAGTGTTCATCTATCGCGGGAAGGAATATGAGCGGAGAGAGGATTTCCAGGCGCAGCTGATGAGTCAGTTCCCCAGCGCAGAGAAGATGAACACCACCTCAGCACCTGGAGAGGATGTGAAAAACTTTCCCGGTCAATGTATCCTTGAACGTGTGAGCGATTACAGAATGAAGGCAGCTTGGGGAAAACTTGTTTTTAGCAAGAGTTTATCTGTGTGGAACAATCATTTCCCAAAAAGATTGAAAGTTTATTAACATGGCAGCTCAGTTTGCAGTTTTACTTATATGTTCTGCATGTCTTTTATGGTTTGTTCTTAAGATCTTTCCTCCTGGTTTTCTCACAGTTCTAAGGAGTCTGTCTCAGTCATCATAGAATCACTTAGGTTGGAAAAGACCCAGAAGACAGAGTCCAGTCATAAACCTAGTCCACCACTAAACCATGTCCCTAAGTGCCACGTCAACATACCTTTTAAATACCTCCAGGGATGGTGACTCAACCACTCCCTGGGCAGCCTGTTCCAGTGCTTGATAGCCCTTTCGGTGAAGAAAATCCCGAAGTTCATACATGGTTTACCTTTGTATTCTTCAAATGGCAAACCCAGAGATGAACACTTGACTTGGCTAAGACTAAAGCGGCAAATTGCCGATTACCTCACCTTGCTAGCTGTTGCGTATTGGTATTAAATCCATGTATCCCTTGGACATTGTTCTGACTGGCACTGCATTTGGATATCACCTGTATTTCTTGGCAACATAAGCATGCCTTCTGTCACTCTTAGAAATTTTCCTAGGAAAATTAATTCAGAAACATCATTAACGACCTTTTAGAATGCACTAAATTATTCTTGTTTAGAAGTACTCTAACAGTTGTCTGCAAGCGTTATCTTTTTTCTTCATATTCTGATTTAAATCATTACTGTCTGAGCAGATATGAGATCACCTTATTGCGTCAGGCATTTTTTTTTCACGTGTTGATTTTCCTTTATTAATTTTCAAGTTAATATTCTAACACTTCACATGCTCTCTTGAGTCTATTCTGATGGAGCCTGCTGGAGGAGAAAAGGAATACTGCTTTCTTTTCACACTGTTGGGACTGAAGCAGAGAATATTACAGGCTTGTCTGAAAGGGTACATTAAGCTTGAGAGCCAAGCTCTCATAAGTCTGTCTTGTGGCTTAACTATTTTTTTTTTTTGAGATCATATGCTTCAGTCCTTTCTTAAAGTAGAATTTGCCCAAGTCTATTTGCAACTAACAGGAGTTGCACTACTTATGAGCTTAAGAAAAGGCTACGGAATCCAACTAGAGACCATGAGTTTCAAATATACTGAAATATGTAAAAATATGATATATTTACTTACAAATACAGTATTCAGATTAAAAAGTAATGCTTCCATAGAAAAAGGAAATCTCAGGTAAAAGGGCTTCTCAACTACAGATTTCAAAGATGAAATGCTAAGTAAGCATCATGACATTATGCATGCCTAAAGCTAAATAGTGAAACTGTTAACATCAGATGATGTTATTTTTGTAAGTTAGCTTAGCTTTAAAATTTAATGAGTTACATTCAGCTACAGATATTCAAGCTCAGTAAAAAGTAAAAATATGCAGTCCAAAATTAATATTAATATATATACAGTGGTTACTGCTGGAAGATTTTTCCTTTTTTTGCTGAGAAAGCTCCACAAATGAAACCCTGAATCCTGCAGATTTTTCATCAGGAAATGTCCCTTTTTAATTATTTTTTTAAAATTTATTTATTTCCCCCACAGCCAACAGTATTTCATGCTGATAGTTAATAACTTGCCCTTAACTTTCACAATTTTAGATATCCAGTGTTTTACAGTGCAACCAGTCCTGGAGGAGCAACCGAGATTCAAAAATAAGGCAGTACCTGATCAAATTATAAAGTAAGTGAATTTCTGTAACAGATAATATAATGAAAGTCAGGCCATTTTCCTAAACTTACAACCATTATTTTTTTAACTCAGTCATTCACCAATGAATCTCAGAGCTTTTATTGTCTTAGTTTCCTGACGTATGTATTCCCTAGGATTTTAATGAAAGAACATCTACCCATCTACCACTTAGGGAAATAGCGTGTGGTTGCGGGCTGGGGAGCTGGAATCCATGCTTTGGGTCCAACTTAGTGAGTTTTAAACACAGTTTCTTAGACAAGTGGTGGAGAGAGGGGCCTTAGAGGTGACTGGCGGTATGAGAACAGTTGAGTTAACGGCTCTTGCACAACAGAATCTTATTAGGACTGACCTTGCCAAGTACAAAACATGTGGTGGCAAAATGATTTCCATTGGTACAACAGTCAAGATTTTGTAATGGAATAAAGAAAATTAATTGTCCAAAGTATTTTTGAGAACAGGCTGGGTAACGTTTCCAAACTCTTAAGCCAACAGGTTGAACTTCTTACATGCTCCTAATTAAGTGTTCTGGCTACATGTGTGAAAAGTGATGGACCATTCTAATAGCTGATGCCAAAACTGCATGCAGTACCTACTGGAATATGGCTGACTTCAGGCTCGTGACATTTTTGGCTCCAGATTAGTCAATGTATAAAGGGAGATTGTGAGAAAGACAGAGAGAGGCTTTTTACCAAGGTCTGTAGTGACAGGACAGGGGGCAATGGTTTTAAACTGAAAGCAGGTAGATTTAGATTAGATATAAGGAAGAAATTCTTTCCTATGAGGGTGGTGAGGCCCTGGCCCAGGCTGCCCAGAGAAGCTGTGGCTGCCCCCTCCCTGGCAGTGTTCAAGGCCAGGTTGGACGGGGATCTGAGCACCCTGGGCTGGTGGAAGGGATCCCTGCCCATGGCAGGGGCATTGGAATGAGATCAGCTTTAAAGGTCCCTTCCAACTCAAACTGTTCTATGATTTGTATGGTTGCAAACATGGTCAATAAAAGATGTTGCTTATCACTAACACTTCAATGAAAAATTTCAAGACAGTATTTGTTAGCTTGTAATTTAGGTACAGCAAAATGTACAAGCACCATCGGTTAAAGCAGGCCGTTTTCTCCCTGTTCTTGTTGGTGTCTTGTGAAAGCACAAGGTATGGCTGCATCTCCCTGAATGAAACTAGTTAAAAAAGGCATCTTTAGCTAAAATTTCTCCAGGTAAACTGAGGCTCCTGCATTTTTAATGTAAGAGAGGCTTTGCTATGCCTCCAAACTTAAACAGAACCTCCGACTGATTCCTTTCACAACACTTGTGGTATGACTTTCCAAAAACAGACCGAAGATAGACAGCTTCTTTTTATCAGCTGAGATGAGTTCATTTCTAACTGTTCCACGGCTGGATTCAAACTAGATGTCACCTTTGTCCTCAGCCTTCTCTGTAGAATCTCTACTGAAATTGCAATTGATTCAGAGTGGAAAAATAAAAATCACCTCCCCACTTACACCAAAATAAATAAAGTAGATACAAGCACAAGTCTTCTACTACAAAATTTTTAGAAAAGTTTAAAGAATACTAAACTGTGGTCCCAATTTCAACTTGAATTAACTTTAAAATCAGTAACTGAAAGACAACTTATAAATCTGATCCTGTTTGACTAGTTTCAGTGTAGTGCCAGCCGCATTTTGAACTCATAACAGTTTTATTTAGCTAAGTGCTCCACATAAAGTACCATCTCTTGTCATACAAGAGATTTTGTAATTGTTTCACAGCTGCAGAATTCAACCAAGCTGCTAATTTTATCTGGTCTTAGAGATTTAGTTTTATGAGTGTACTTTATTGGGCATTTCATTGTTGGTTGCCTTAGTTGATGGCAATGCATTTATTCTATCAAAGAGCTTCAAAATAGCTGTCCTTTCAGATGGAACTGTGTAAAGTGATCTGACTCGGCATGGCAGTATTTCTCACTTCTCTTCTTTATTGATGAAGATCATGTTAGTAGTTTGGAGAAGAAATTATAGGTTCCCATAAACTAACATACCAGAAGTTTGCTTAGCTCAGCTGTTGGGGGTCTCTGCATTTATTTGTGTCTCTAGGCTTCGAAAACATGGCTTGGTTTTCCTGTAAGATACTTCTGAGATTTTTTTTTGCTCTGCAAAATTTACTTTTACTTAACATGGCTTTAAGGTTAATTTATCTTTAAAACAAAAGCTAAAAAGCAAAAGGAGACGTTTTTCTGTGGACAGCAAAATTGTGTAATGTCTGTTCTTTCAAATTAGCCAGTGCTAAAAGCCGAGTGGTTACAAATTTAGTGGAAATATGTGCTCACAGTGATTGATTCATTAGCTGAATAGAATAGACCATAACACGAATTTGCAATAGATTTCTGTACATTGATGTCCTCCTCTACAACTGTTCATATAGATTTTCTTATCTATCACAAGAAATCATTAATGGCTCCAAATGTTTAGTTTATTGAACAATTATTTTTCTGCATTGTGAGCAGAATTGTTAGATGTGATTCAACTGATTTGACATGTGCCACGGATGATAAAACACATGTATTTCTGTCTAGGTGAATAAATCCGCTCTGTTCAGTCAGGTATTTTTAACAAAATATACTCCTGTTGTATGCCATTATAAAGCAGACAGGCAGTGTGCATGCCACAGCAAGAATACAAGAAAGTAAAAATCTTTTCTAGGCCTTCTTCTGTAGGTTCAACGTTCATCTGGAAGTTCTGGAGTTTTTATACCTGGAAATTATGCCCAGTCACAAACTGAAGCTTAATATTTGTAAAATGCTGTGTGTTGACCCTGATTTATAGATAAAGTAGTTGTCTCCTGAGTTTTCAGCAAAGCGCTTTTTTTCTGAGCAGTAAATTTGCTTTTAATTAAAAACTCAACTGACTCAAAATGAAATATTTCACTGTGATAAAAAGATCCATATATTTCTGAACTCTGCATTTTACAATGGTCTTTTTTAAATCTTTCAGTTTTTATAAGTCCAACAATGTGCACCGGTTCCACTATTCACGACCAGTCAGAAAAGGATCCATTGACCCTGAAAATGAATTTGCTGTAAGTAAATGATAGACAGGGTGATAAATGCAGTTCTGGTAACTGACTGAATTTTGATCTAGATCATTTCTCAGTCTCGGATTACTCATTACAGACACTCTAACTTTAGGATCTGGTTCAAAAAAACAAAGGCAAGATTCCTCTCTTTCAGCACCACCCCTATGTACTTAGTGATACGTCACTGTTTCAGTTGCAGGTAAACATTAAGTAGTTAAGGATGTTCAACTCATTTAAGTTAAGCAGTAACATTTTCTGGTACAGATATTCATTATGAAACAAGGTGTCACGTAATTAAATATCAAATACCTTGCCTCTGGTAGTTCACAACGCCAGCTTGGCAGTGAGAGAAGTGTGTTGTCTGCTTTCATCAGTCTTGTGAAATTGTGACAGGCGAGTACTACCTATGCCATTTCTATTCCCATGCATAATGGTGTAATGCTGAGAAATAGTCTTAATTGTTCAAATATTCTGTAAATTCTGTAAAGTTACGAAGAAACCTTGAAATGGTTTTACAAAAATTCAATTTTTAATGTTTTTGTTGCTGATGACAACAGATAATACGCATGCTTACTTCAGAGAGGTAGAAATTGAGGTAATAGGAGTCTGTCTTCATTGCATTCATTATTATGTTTCTCAGTACTGGCAGTTTAGTTGAGCTGACATAGGTAAAATAAGGAGCAGTAGGGTAAATGAACTAGCAGCATCTTAAAATATCAACAGCTAGTCTTTTTCAGAAGAGGAAGAAGAAAGGGAAAAAAAGTAAGAATGCTGGCAAGATGTTACAGGGCTATTACTGCTTTTAATGGCAGAAATAAGTTTGAAAGGTGGAGGGGGGAAGTACAATGTGAGTAGAGGTGAGAGTAGGTCATTTAGTCACAGTCATTCAGTCTGTAATGGCAAACATAGGAACAGATACTAAAAGATTTCAGGGTAATGTTCTTTTTCCCCTTTTTTGTGCAAGCTTAGTGCCTGCAGATGACCTAATCTGAAATCGGAAAAATTATTTGTGCAAATTGCTGTGCTAGATTCATTTTGCAGTGTCTTTTTATGCAAAAATGTGCATATATTTTCCATCTACATTCTTTTCTCTCTGTCATTTCAGAAGGCAGAAAAGATTAAAGTTTAAATTCCCAAGTATGATTTTTTTCTCTGCAATCTTTTTTTAACAGTCTATGTGGATTGAGAGAACATCATTTGTTACAGCATACAAGCTTCCTGGAATTTTACGATGGTTTGAGGTTGTCTCCATGTCACAGGTGTGTATTAACATGCTAAGGACCCATAAAACGTGTGTCTGTATGAATCCTCACCTACAAAATTTATCACACAAGGCTATTGCTATTTATTTATTTTTATACATACAAAACTGTTACTACTTATGTTTTATCTTTCTGCTGCTGAGATCAACATATCTTACATGTGATTTATAGTTTCAGGACCAAGTCCTAAGAGAATTGAACAAATCTATGTTGGTTTGCTGAACTATAAGAATATACGTGTTCATATACATGAAGTTTTATAAAACCAAAAAGACCCTTTTATCTCTTTAGAAACCTTAGAAGTCTTTCGTTTCTTTCTAGACCACGATTAGTCCTTTAGAGAATGCTATTGAGACTATGTCCACGACGAATGAAAAAATTTTGATGATGATTAACCAATACCAGAGTGATGAGAACCTTCCTATTAATCCACTTTCTATGCTTCTGAATGGAATTGTTGATCCAGCTGTTATGGGTGGCTTTGCTAAATACGAGAAGGTAAAAGCTTTTAAGTCAATGCAGAGACTGTATTCAGATACATTATTTCATAATGCTCCTACATCCTTTGTTCAAAGTGGCGGTGGAATGTGGGCTGGGAATATGAAAGCCGTAACTCCGCTGGTAAAGAGATCCTCATAGCCCATCTTTGAAAGCAGAAACTAGCAAACTAGAGTAACTGAAGCTCAATATTAATTGCAGTTATGCAGGTTTTCATATTCATGTGAGGCGAGATACCCCATTTGTAATGAAGTAGGCTCTCACACATCAAAAGGTTTAGTCTGGAGTAAAGGAATAGAGTTTATTCTACAGTAGGTCTCGAATATTTACATGTGGGTTATCAATTAATTATCACGTTTTCTCAGTAACTGCAGCCATTCTGCATAGCGGGTTTTGTTGTTAAAAAACTGGAATACAAATAAAAACTGAAAATTTGTGCCTAAGGCCACTGTGTGAAGGTGGGGGCAGGGAGAAAGCAGGAATGTTAAAAACTCATATAAATTTAAATTCTAAATTATTAATTGTTAAAGTCTTGGAGGAAAATGAATGTGGGGTTACCCAACAACTGTAGAGCTCTCATGGACGAATAGTTATATTCTTCTTCTGTACCTGGAGGATAAAAATCTTTGGGCAGCAAACGGCAGTGTGTATGCAATATCTGGCTCTGCTTATCTATGGAAGAGTTCAGTTTCTTTATTGTATAACACTGGCCAGTGTCAGTAAGTAAGGTACTTGAAGGAAATGATGATTGGTCAATGTAAATCATGATACTTTAAATTGGTGCCTTTTCAGTTTCAGTGCAAGCTTAAAAAAAAAAACAATAAGTGAGTTTCATAGTAAGGGTCTCAAACTCAGAGATGATGGATGAGGACTGAATATCTTTTATCAAAGAAGAGTACCTCAGTTCTCAACTGGTATGATAAGGAAATATCACTAGCAGCATCTGGTTAAGGAGCATATATATGTTTCTATTACTTGATAACTAATATTATGGTCACCAGCTGGAGTAAATGGAGTAATCACTGATTTCTTTACCTGTGGAAATGATGGACTGAATTATTGTTTTTGTCTAAGGCTTTCTTTACAGAAGAATATATCAGAGACCATCCAGAGGATCAAGAAAAGCTGAATAGACTCAAAGATCTAATTGCTTGGCAGGTAACTTCTTACTGACACCAGTCACCTGAGGCTTCATCAGCTATTCTTTCCTGGTTTTCTGTTCCTTTCTAGCAGGAGAACACAGCATGTAGACGACTCTGTCATTTTTGCCAGGGTTTTTTGGTGGGTTTGGGGGATTTTACTGTTTCCCCAAAGGAGGGAGAGGTAGTAGAATGAAAAGATTCTTGTTACAAACTTCCTGTCTAGTTCTGTGATGAATTCAGAGGGGTTTTTTTTTGAAAATGGACTCATAGTAAAATATTCTCTTAGACTGTTCTAAATCTTCTGTTTCAGAGTATGTGTAGTTGTAAAAGGACTATCTATTGATTATCCAGTTTAGCTGTTAATAGTTTCCCTTAAGTAGGAAAAAGGACTTCAAGTCCTTCAATTTTAATGTGCCTAACAGGAAGCAGGTATTCTATTACTAACCCACTCAGATCACTGACCAAGCAGGATCACAAAAATTCCTTACGTTCTGATGTGGCATGTGATTGATAAAACTTTCTTGGGGATCTAAGTGATCCTGTTCTTCAGGTTTTTAAAAATCTGTGCCTAAACTGGAGAAATGGCTTAATTACAAAAATCACATCTTGTTTCCTGAGGAGTATCATCATCATAGTGCCTGTGAAGAGTTAGCTGAAGTGCTACCAGAATCAGGGAAATTACCCATATAACTCCTTATGTCCTAGGCAAAGCAGTAGGCCGGAAAAGTACCTTTGTAGAACACATTGTTTGGAATGGTTTATCAAAAGCCACATATTGTTGGCTACATTTATGGTTAAGAGGGCCAGGATTTCAAACTCAGGTTGTATTCTTGGAGACAAAACTGAGAGCATGACAGAAGTCACAATGACTTCAGGAGTCTGGGAAAGCAAGCATTTGTAAATGTCAGAAATTCTCTTGGGAAATAACTATTTCCTAGATGTGGGTGTTCGTTGTTGTTTGTGGGGTTTTGGGTTTTTTTTCATTAGAACCTTAATGGAATTCTAGTTGCTCACAGGAGTTATTTTCATGCTCAATGACCCTTCAAGATTGCTGCTATATGTCTTCTGTGTGCCAAATAGTATGGAAGATCATTAGTAAATATTTTTAACCTACATCTCCAGAGGAAAACTGAATATTCTCCCTGTATCAGCAGCACTGAGGTTATTGGTTTTTTTGGTTTTAGTGTATATATGATAAGCCAACCAACCTAAAGAACCTTTTTATTCTCAAAGAGGAAAACGCACCTACAGGAGATGGTAGCAGAAAAAACTCTAATTTTGCTGAGATTCAAGGGAAAATGGCTCTTCTCATTGACCTAAGCATTTGTTGTGATTATGGCAGGAAGAAAAACATAACATCAGAAATGATCAATTCTCTTTGCGTTATCTAGTCCAGATAGAAATGATTGCCATTGATATACAGCAAAATGAATGACTGTGAGAGAAGAGACTTATATTTTTGCACACAGGTGGTTTGTTAAGAAAGCACCGACTGCTAAGTCCTCTGAAATGTAGGTGATTTAAGTGAGAAAGAACTCTTTGCTGTGCAAATGAATGGGCACAGTAATTGCTATATCAAGGCACAATATAGTGAGCTCCCTTTGAAGAGGCATGTTATGAAACAGTGTGGGTTAGTCTGGAATTTCACTATTGGAAGTGAATGGCTCAAGATATTTCCCGTCATGTTCGTGTCTCTTTCTTTGTGTCTCACTAAAAAATTCTTTCTCATTGATTTAACCTCATGCCATCCCTTTGAGAGGGCTACAGTGTTTCATACATGAGAAACAGTAAGAATTAACCATTTGTTCCTCTCTCAGCCTTGAAATGAATCTTCCAAAGAGTTTTAATGAATTCTTTCTACTGTTTTCTTAATATTTTTGAAGTTTTTTCCTGTTTTATTGGTTATTAGTTTGAGTCTCCTATCTTTACAACTTTCTCCTGTATTGTTGCCCACCACAGGCTCTCTATATGGTTACTTTCTGACCTGCAGAAGTCCTCAGTGGATGTAGTGGTATAAATTGACCGTGATACCATCTGGCATTAGGAAATCAAGTGGTAGTTTATATCTATCCCTGTAAATCTCTTTAAAGAGGACAAACAGATCTGTCTGTAATAGATGGGCTTTAATACCGTGTTTTTAAAAGTTATATTGAACTTGAACTACCGTAAAAAACTATCAGGTCAGTGGGGGGACCAACGTATGCAATATTAGTAGTATTGATAGGCTCAGCACACAAAAAGGAAGCGTGGAATCTAAGAGGATTTTACAAAAAAAACCCCAAACATTAATGCAAAATAGCTAAAAGTCAACGGTAAAGCAGTTAGAAAAGCTTACTGGCAGAAGCGTAGCTAAAAGTATGTTGCACGAATCTCATAAGTCACCATCTTCAGAGTAATGAAATGTCTTTATATTTCAAAGAGAATCACTACCAATTTTCTCTTTGTGAATACATTTATTATTAATTAAACAGCATGTTGAAGTGTGCTATCCCCTATCTTTGAAGAGAAGTTTTGTTTTGTTTGCTTTTAACTGGATGTTATTACACTAATATAACAGCAAAGATGATAGCAGCAATGTAGTAGCAAAGGGAAGCATTGTAGGGAAGAGGGGTTAGAAAGGTAGTAATCATAGAATCATAGAAAGTTTTGGGTCAGAAGGGACCCCTAGAGGTCATCTAGTCCAACCCCACCACAGCGAGCAGGGACACCGCTAACTAGATCAGGTTAGATTCCTATCATAATTGCTTCATTATAAATTTTAAAAATATTTTCTGTGGCAAGCAACCCATTCTTCTGACAGATGAGAAGGATTTTTTAATTCAAGTGAAGGGAGGTATTTAATGAACTGATAGACCTTTTCCTAACCTTTTTATCAGGTTTCCCCTTTAAGGGAGTAGGTGTCTACACTTTCCCCTTCCCCTCTAGTTTTAAAAAAACTACTGTAATGTACCTTCTTTCAGCTCTAGTAGGAAGAATCAGAGGTCTTAGCCCCTTTGGTTACTTGTCACTGATCCCAGCCTAAAGGGTGAGCAGCAAAAAAGAAAAGCACAGGGTTAAAATTGAGCAAAGTCAACCTTTAAAGTTAGCGCAAGCCACCTCTGTTCATGGCTTGAGTTGTTCATGTTTATATTGAAGTATTATTGTACTGAATTTTCCTTGAGATGTGGGGAGACAGAGGAAGTCTGCAGAGTAGAATCAAGGAAAAAGGAGCAGGTCACCTTCAGTAACCAGGCATTAACATATTAAATTACTGCAGCAATTGTCAAAGTGATCACATGCTTAAGCCCCCAGTAGATTGAGTTAAACCTTTCCCTGTCAACTATTCCTCCTCTTGAAAAAGAGTTTGAAACCACCTGCCTGGAATCCACGTGCATTTTTTTTCATCCCTACCCTCTTTCTTGTAAACTAGGTCTTGTAAACAGGTACCTTCATAAGCATGTGGACTAGTAGTCTAAGAGTTTTTTAAACTCTTGCATGATGCATTTAATCTCATCAGGGATGAACATTAAAATATATAGAAGAGAGAAAACAGTCACCCTGAGGCAGCTAACATTCTTCAAAAACTTACTGGGCAAGCTTGTTTTTCAAGAGCCCTTTCCATCTTGTACTTGCTGCTAGAAGCTAAGATCAACTGACAAATCTATCTGCCGGTCACAGTAAGAGTTTTGGAGCTGACTTAGCAGGTACTTTAAATGGAGTTAAAGGGGTTGTCAGACCCAGTTTATTATTCTCACATTTTTTCTGCTTTTTTTCCCCTTTTCAAGATACCTTTCCTTGGGGCTGGAATTAAAATTCATGAAAGAAGAGTTTCTGATAATCTTCGTCCTTTCCATGACCGTATGGAGGAGTGTTTCAAGCATTTGAAAGTTAAAGTGGAAAAACAATATGGAGCCAGAGAATTGGTATTGCTCTCCTTTTAACCTCTCCTGTGCTTTCTCTTTACTTACTGCACATCTAGTTCTTCTACACAAAAACACGTACTAAACTGTTGCATGTGGGTTTTCTTGTGATGTGAAGGTAGTAAGAGCTAAGTTTTATTGTTAAAAGAGTTGATTCAATTCTCTGACCTATCAAATATTCCTTGCTCAGCAATATTTGGAGTATTTTATTATGTCTGTTAAAATTGCAGTTCTTTTCCACCTTATTAAGGAAGTAAAAGCAAATTCTCACATTGCTCCTCTTTGTAATTTTTTGTAATGGTTTAGGGCTTTGATCTGCAATTGATGTCTTCCTGTGCTAGCCACTTCCTGCTGTGTTGTGAAATAAAACCTATCATGTGTGTAATACCATAAATATTAGTTGAGACCAAACTGAAATATATGAGAATTGAAGGACAACTTCTAAACAAAAACTGTCAGACAGTTCTTGAATAAAGTAGGCTATCTGAGCTTGTGCAGGCTAGCAGGAATGATGTTGGCTGGTTTGGGGGTTTAAACACCAGTTGCTTTGGAAATTATTTTATATTGTTCCTTTCAGCATGATGATTTCATAAGAGGTTTGATTCCTTCTGTTATAGGGGAAAAAGTAGCAAGTTTCTAACCTAGATTTTTGGTTTTGTGCTGTGTTACACACCTATATGAGGAAAATTCTATGTATTTATCTGAGTATGTTTTTCTTATTTTCAGCTGCATGCCACCATCCTTGCAATAATAAAGAGGCTGTAAACCACAGTTAGCAATCTTGCCTAATGCTTGAATCCCTCAGCACTCTTACAGATCAGTGCTCAAAAAAAGCAACCTAGTTAAAATTCTGCAGGAGCAGAGAATGTACGTTGTGAATGGCACTGCTGCCATTTTACCATGTCTGACACTCTGGTGGCTGGCCTGAGAAAAGTAAAAAAAAACATTACGCAGCTATTGTATCTTTATCACAAGATTCTGGTCATTCAAAGGACGAGAAGCATGTAAACTCCTTGCATGTGAACTCTGCAAAACACTTGAAAATAATTCTCGAAACTACAAATGTTCCCAAGTCTTCTGCTAGACATCAGAGTCTTAGTGAGAAATGACATCAGAAGCCAAGTATTTGGCAATTTGGCATAAGAAATTACACATAAATTTTTAATATTTTCTGGACAATCAGAACAAAACCGTGCACTTTAATATGAAATGTTTTTTTAAAGTTGTTCATATCCTGTTTATGGGATAGAAATTGAAGTAGGCTGGAAAGTAGTTTACAGTATGCGTGCACTGAGAAATTCTCAAAACCCTGCCTCATATCACGACAGACACTGTGATGAGCTGACTAGGGGGAGGCATGCTCATCCCAGGAAATGCTAGAACAGAAAAAGAGAGAGGAGCTGACTGCACTCTGCAGTTTTAGATCCCAGAAGTTACTCCTGAAGAAAGAGAACAGTCCGAGAATTAGCCAAGAAATGTGATCCTTGTCCTTACCTTATTAACAAGAGTAACAGGAAAGCATTTGGAAGTAAGTCAGACTGTTTCAGTTACCTTTGTACCAGGCTGCAAAGCCCAAACAACCATCAACATTAAGCTGAATATTTCCATTATGATAGCTAAATCTTCGTCAAGAAGACTTGGAGGGAAATCTCCTTTTTCTCCTTCCATATGCCGAACATATCAAATTCGTGCTTCACAGAGAGAGATGGTGCAGCATATACAGCTTTGTGCAATATGGATAAGTGATGACCTGGAGAATCCTCCTGTTCTTCCTGTCTGGCTGTCAGGGAAATATTAATTTTGTCCAACATTTGCAAACATATAATTAAAAAGGCTGTATTAATGTATAGAGATGGCAGAAGCTGATGTAGTGAAGATGCAGCATGGTTAGTGTCTTGGAGCAAAGACTATCTACATCTACTTGCCAAGCAAGTACTTTAATGGTGTGCCCCAGGTCTGTTCAAAGATCAGCAGACACTGTTTATTTTAATTTCTTTTTCAAACGAAGTTAATTATGTCGGTTATAGTTTATTTAGCTACTCACTGTATCATTGAGTTTGAGAAGTCTTAGAGTAAGAGTATATCCAGACAGAAGTAATGATCACAGTAATTAATGGTAGAAAATAACTTCTTTCCTGCCAAAAGTTAAAATATCTGTGCTGTCTTCAAGACCTAGTGAAAAGTGCTGAAATGAGGTTCACACAAAGTTGTTTGATAGAATATGCTTTTCTTCTCCATCCTGTAGCCAGATTTTGATGACAAGAGAGTAGGACGGCCAAGATCAATGCTGAGATCCTACCGGCAGTTATCAGTTATTTCACTGACTTCCATGAATTCAGACTGCAGTACTCCCAACAAAATTGCTTCAGAAAGGTTGGTTATGAATACGATGCAAATTTTCTTTCAGTCCTGGTTTTTAAACAGTTTTATGGGATGAAACTAAAAGAATGAAAAAAAAAAAAACTTTCAAGGATGAAGACCACTAACAATCTCTTCAGACTAGGTCAAAATTATTTTTAACTGTAGCTATCACTTCCTCCAGGCTTAAAGCTACAGTATTTCAACCTGAATAGACAAAATATACTCAAGTCTTACTGAGAAAACGGGCATTTCATTTTCAGGAGGCAGATATTTTTTAATTTCAGTGACATTTCAAAAAAAATACAAAGATCTGGTTTTTTTGCAAGTTTCTCTCTATACATCTTTTAACTTAATCAGCATCTTTTTGCTTGTAAAAATTAGAGAGGAAGAGGAAAGCCTTTACAGACTTGCAAGGAGGTGGAATAAAGCCTGTAGGAATGTAAAATGCTTTGCCTAATATGCTTTCTTAATTGCAGCACTGGGAAACATAAAGACTTTTAAGTTTGAGAGAACAGTTGTAGTTGTATTGATTAGCTTTTTCTTCCACCAATTGTTTTGATCACTTTATAAATTATCCTTTGGGCATGTAGAACTTCTTCCAAAACAAGGCACAGATAAAATTGATCTTGCTGAGCAGTGTTTGTGATTTATTTTTTTTTTTAATATCCAATATCCCTTTTTGAGTAGTTGACATTTTAAAAGTCCAAAAGTCTATGACCCTAACTAGGAAGTGTTTCTTCCTAAGATACCCCTCTATTCTTGCATGTTTGACTGCCAGTTCATTGTTTAACCCTACTTAATGATATTTTTTGAGTTGTCTAACAAAGCTGTGTAGCATCTCACATCATTAGATGCTCCAGGCTGCTCTTCCTGCCATTCAGCTTCCCCACTCAAGAAGGGTGCAACGCGCAAACGTGATTTGTGTCCTATCTGCCAGTCCCGTCTCTCTGAGAAAGCATGTCTCCTTTAGAACCAGACAGCTACACTTAAGCAGCTGAATCTGGCACCTGCTTTTAATTCTCGTGATGCTAATTGGTTTCTAGGAAGCACGAGTCAACAAATTCGTCATACTATTTGCTTTACCAATTTCTGTTGTAAAATAAGTTTAGCCCCATGTTCAATAGTCTGATTACATCAGCAGAGAAGGGAGTAGAGCCTGCACCAATTTCTTTTTTTTTAATGAAAAATAGCCCAATTTTTAAATTATAAAAATTAAAGGAAGCGAAGGGGCAGATTTTTTTTTATTACCAGCCGTGTGCATTGTTGTCCAATATGGTGAAAAATAGGAGGATGCATTTAAAAAAATAGTTATACTCTGTTCCACTGTTTCCAATAACTAAAATAGCATGTCTTGCTTTCAGCACTATTGTCGCTGTGCATAAACTTCACATAAGATCTCTAACTCTGTTTAGTTTACGAGTTCTTAAGCTAATGCACAAATCTTTAAAAAGGGATTTGTACTCATGTTAATATTTTACATTGCTTGCAACGTTTTAAGATGACATCATGCCTCCTGAAGAAGGCATCTTATTTGTACCCACAGTTGCCAGCAGAAGCACATGATATACTTATTGCCAACAGTTTGCAAGGCTGCATAGAGTGAAAGCAAAGACTGACCTGCATTTATGTTTCATGGGGAAATGACATCAGAATACCAGTGACTTTTAAAATATCACTCAGCATCTTGTACTTTTTTATTCTGCTTCTGCAGCTTTGATCTGGAAGTAGCGCTACCAAAGCCAGTAAAAGCAGAATCAGAGGAGACTGCTCTGCAAATTAATCCTCACCCTGAAGTAAAGATGAGAAGATCCAAAAAAAGAACAAAAAGAAGCAGTGTGGTGTTTGCTGATGAGAAGATGGCACCTGATATTTCTATCTCTGACACGAAATGTGTATGTCCCTGATTTAAAGTAGTATTTTATAATCTGTAAAAAAGAGAACATTACTCCTTTGACTAGGAAAAGAAAAATATATCACATAGAATTCTAGCTCTCGTAAAGGGAAGTATGCAGGATGCAGAGACGATCTGCCCTGCCATAAATGAAACCTGCAAGATGCTGAGGAGGAAACAAATCAATGGAAAAATCAGAATATCTCTACTTGCTTATGATGACAGATAGTATAGCCCTGAAGTTGCAAATTCTGAAGCTTAGTTAGCTTAAAATGGGGTGCTGTATTGGGAGGGTTAAGCTAGGTTTCCTGTGGAGAGGCAATTGGCTGTGCTGCCATTTCATGGCAGCTTCTTGCAGTCAGGGCTATTTCAAAAGTGATGAGCCCTGTACGTTTTGTACCTTGTTATGGGACGTGCAGCTGTTAGGAAATTGCAAGATTGCAAACAGTATTCCTTAAATGGTGCCAGGCTGAAGATGGGAAGCACTGGCATCTCTCGCTCCATAGATCATCTGAGTGCTTTTATTGCACTGCGAGATCATTAGAATGACTTATATAACTTAGGTTGTGGGTGGTTTTTTTTTTTTGTGGTTTAACTCTCAGGAGACTTTTCCTTTAGTATAAAAAGAAATGATACAAAAAACCATCTGAAAGATGTCCTCTTGATACACAGGCCCTATCTAAATTAAAATGTCAAGCAGTAACAGATCGTTGAATTATAAGGAAAGAGCGTAAGTCATTTGATCAAAAATTTTTGGCGGAATCATTAAAGGCAAAGTGAATTCAACAGAAAGCTGAGATTCTTTTGGGAAACAAGGAGAAACATATGGAGGATTATGACTGTCTTACGCTACATGTCCTCATACAAAAGAGAGATACAAAGCACAGTCATGCTCTGAGAAGCATTAATGAAAAAAAACAAGCAACACCTTTGTCTTTTGATTAAATTAGATAACGCATACACCTAGCTGTGTGAGTCTCACTACATATTGAGTTACAGGGCTTTCATTTGCTTCAGAAAAATAGTGACAAGCCTTGTAGCATCTGAGCTGGCTATGTTGATGCAATAGGGAAAAATATTTTCAAAATTTCATTTTACTTTGCAGATCACAGTCAGAGCTGGCTGATGGTATTATTCCACAGCTGGTAGGAATAGCATCCCACAGTTCCAGATTACAGACTCTTCTAGCCAGCTTTTTTAAGAGTAATTTTTTTTCTGTGTGGAATGAGTAGTATTTATCTAACTATAAATCATCTGCAAAATCATTACATGTTTTTAGCCAGTGTGTAATATTGTATGTGGACTCAGTGCTGCTGCTGCTAGTTACTTTTATTGTTTACTCAGCAAACAATCCTATAAAGAACTCAGGTTAGGCATGATAGTTTGTTTATTAACTATTTTCTTTTATGCTTTTCACAAAATATTATTTTACATAGATCTTTGTTGCTTATATCTTAGTTCATCATTAATGACATTAATTTTTTTATTAAACAGCTGTCAAGGAAATATGAGTTCATGAGTGACACCAACCTCTCAGAACATGTAGTGGCACCTCAGAAAACATCTGTCCTTAAGCAGATGAGTTCTGTCAGTCGTTCTATGCCAACTATCGCAGGTGAGCTGCTTACAGTAAGACCATGAGAGTTCTGCACTTCTTTATTACTATGTTAAGAAAACAGAGCAAAAAAGGGTTTGCTCCAAGCAGAGCAGGTAGCTCGCTCTGTGTGGCTCTGTGCCTCTGAGACAGAGATTACAATTTTAAGTGTGCATTGCACATGTGAGGCTGGACTGCTGCTACTGCTTGGTAACACCATGCTGCCTAGTGCTACCACGCAAATTCTGGAAGTGTTCCTTTTGGAATTTTGCCTCCCCCTATAGAGTGGGCATTCCCTCTGTCTTGAAAGAGGGAAGGTGTATTCATCTTCCTTGCTTTGTAGGGTCTTACTTGCGGAAGCAAGGGCTTCTGCAGTCTGCCTGCACAGCTGAGGGCAGAGTTTGAAACAAGAAGAAATGCTCTGTACTTGCGTTGGCAGATGAATAACCCCAAGGGTTGCCCCACAGCAGGCTTTCACTTCTGCTTTTGACGTTAGAGAGAAATCTCATAAGCCTCTCTCACAGCAAGAGGAAGGGGAAACAAGATAATGTAACTGTCCACTTCTAGGCTGACCATTACACGATAGAGAAAGGGAAGACATAGCTGAAGGTGGAGGTCATTTCTAGGTCAGGGTACATAGAGAAAAGGTGCCCTATTTCAATATCCGTTACCCCCTACTTCTTCTGTAGCTCATCCCGTTTCTTAGCCTGTGCTTCATCTCTCCCTCTCATTGTCCCTCTCTTTCTGGATGCCTGTAACGGACTTTTAGCACAACAGACTGCCATGGCCCAATTCTTTTTCTTGTATGTATCTATTATTTTTTCTTTGACCAGACTGATTCGGTTTTTTCGCTCTTCAGTTTCAATGTAATGAAGTTTAGTGCTTCCCCATTACTTATTTTTTTTATTCTAAGGATATAGTTAGATTTAAAATGTCTAATTTCTTTCTAGTAATTGCGTTAGTTCATTACTTTGAATTCTGCTTTATTTTACACTCTGACTCTCCTTTTTTGGTTTTGGTTTTGTGCAACAAATATGTTTCTATTCTAAGGATTAACTCTGTCCGTCGGCCCCGTGGCACCTGATGAAACAATTGCGTCACATAGGTTGAGTCAGCCTGTGTTTCCTTCCACCTCAGATGGTGACAAGAAAACCTTCAAAAAAAAGAAGGTGAACCAGTTATTTAAAACGATGGTAAGTTCTGGGTGTTCATAGGGAAAAAAGAATGTGTTACCTCTTTAAAAATTCTATGCTCGAAAATTAAGTCATGGTAAACTACTAGAAGATCATAAGCCACACTCTTTTTTTTTTTTCATGCTTCTCTCGTTAAAGAGAGGAGTGGAAGCTCAATGGGAAAGCAAAAATCCGCTTCTGGCTGCACTTTCTGGAGTGCGGATGTGCATCTGTGTGTCTTTAAAAGGCAGGCTCAGCTGTGCGGTTCTGCCTCTGTGCCACAAGAGGTCCCATGTGGCCTGCTCATTTCCTCTGGTTTCCCTCATAGAACGTTTATTAGCAAAGGAGGCAAGCAATTACTGCTTGTTCCGATTAATGACGTCGGGCAGTTAGCACTAGCATCCGAGCAAGGTAAGCGTGGAGAATATGGCAAACCATGCACAGTGGGAGCCAATTTCTCATGTCAGAGATGCTTACTGGAAAGCAGAAATTGGCTTACACTGGAGTCATTAATGTTGCTTCAAACAGTTTGCCTTCCGTTAAAGTTTTGCCTTTCGCTGATCTCTGTGGAAATTTCACAAAATTAAAACTATTGAATTTAATGTAGTGTTTGAAAGTGAAAAATGTATATTCAGTGCGGATATTAGGATTAAAAAGTTTTAAAGTTTTCCTATTTTTTCAGGTGGCAGGAGCGTGACATTCAATGCAGGTGCTGGTAGCTACAGATATGCATCATGCATAAGCATTCTGTGACACTTGTAATATTTTACATGTCAACTGCTGATTTTTCAAAGCAAAGATTGAGGATTTCTTAAATTTTTTAATATTTTTTTTCTGGTGAATAGGTTTCATTTTCATCTATTAGTTTCTGCAATCTTTTAAAAAATGTAGATAGTGCCTTCAGGGACCATAGAGCAACGTTTAGGAAAACCTGGATTTAGATGTGTTCATAATCATATTTTTCTGGTAGGAATAAGAATAACCTATTAATTTCATGACTGTAGGATTTCACTTATATTCAATTTATCATATACTTGTTCTTCTCAGACCCAGGAGTAGCAGCTTTTCAGCATGATCTCATCCACTCAAATTTAAACCTAAATAGCATATAAAATGAGGACAAAATGTCCTTTTTTGCAAGTCTGAAAAAGGACTGAGTAAAGCTAAAAATCCATTTGTACAGCACTTTGACAGCATGATTGGAGTCATGTGGACAGGTTTTAATACAGGTTTATGGTTTTGCAGGATAGAGGAATTAATCAAAATATACAGGATTTGGTCAGCATCTTTTTTCTCTAGCCAGAACTTAAGACCACAAGCTAGTAATGAAAATACATATTACTGAATCCAATATAGTAGTCATTTTAACATACAGCACTCTGTTTCTCTTTCTTTGCAGCGTATCTCCAAAGTTCTAGAAGATGGAAAGCAGTCTGTGGAGCACCATTTCAAATCTTCATCTACAGATCTGTAATTGATTCTGTTACAAGATCACTTCTCAATCAAAAATAATTATATATACATATATATCCTATTTTGGACCACTCTCTACTCTAAAGAAAGGCACTGATAACCCAGATGGCTAAAAGAGAATATGAACAATGATATTCATAGGCTTTGAAAAGTTATTTGTCATATAGATACAGGAATAACATTTGAAGAAAATATTACAGGATGTGCCAGCCAGGATATGGAACAAAAGTTTAGCGAGCCTCTGGTTAAATAGGTCAAAGAGCATTGTCTGTTCCCTGGTGACAAAACTTGTCCCTGGGAATAAAGATGTATTAAAAGGCCGTCTACAATGCTTACTGTATGATGTAAGTTGGATCCTGTTCTTTTCAAAGAGCATAGAAGTTATCGTTTCATGTATTTTGTACACACACTCCAGCTATCTTTAAACTATCGCTGGCGGTGTAGTCAAGGCAACAGATGGCTCAGCACAAAATAGCCGCTGACGATTTGCTCTGTGGCTGTAGCTGGATTTACAGCCCTCGGATCCCTCTGCTGCTCCCAGCACACTGCTCTGTATCCTCGACTTTTCTCAGGGTGGTGTCCGTGACTGTGACACCAGATGCCTGAGCTATTTTCAGAACAGCGGCTATTATGTTGAAAACATGTGCAAAAGTTTGTTTACGCATGTACAAATTGATATTACATCCAGCAGTATGATAAACAAAAGCTGCATTTTCTGCTGTTCATCAATAAAATGTTAAAAATTTATTTTATTGGCCGTGAATCTTTCTCCCTGAAATCTATAGGTATCATCGTGTATAACGTAATAGTTTCCTACTGACAGCAAATGGAATTCTACAAGTCCAAGTCTTCCACTTTCCAAAGTGGCTTTCTGTGTCTCTGCGACTCATGAGGTAGAGTTGGAAGATATTGCCTCATTGGCATGAAGCTAGACAGCACTGCAGGTCAGCATCTCGAGGGGGTTTTTACAACCTGTCAGTTCTTTCTAAAGGCAAGTATGTTATCCAAATATAAAGGTTTCTAGAAGGCAAATCATTTATTTCCTTTGCTCATCCCTTTATGTTTCAGACACCTACATAGTTTTATAGTCATTAAATAAAATATGACCGTGTATAGTGTTGTGGATGGGAGAAACTGCCCTTGTTGCCATTTATATGGGTGTGGGAAAGACAAAGAGGTTAAAATTATTCCTTGCCGAGTGGTGGAATCAATGGAAAGACATCTTCAGTTTGTTCTAAGCCTGACTATTTCTATGAACGTTTTTGTGTTCAGCACGAATAGTTTATTTAATGAATTTAGGCTCTCTTTGCAAGTTGTCAGTGTGAAGCTGTTTTCTACAGTAATAATTAGCAATTGTTTTCTGTGAGAAGTTTGAAATATTTACCATTGGAACTAATACTGCGCCAAGAAATACTTTTCACTAGAATAACCATAGACAGCAAAACAAAATGGGTCCAGTTTTAACACTAACTACAGTGTTTGTTGGCATGGATACTGATGGACTTTATGTTTCATTTGCTTTTCACAGCAACTTGATAGTGCTTCTGAGGAAACACAGAGGAAGAACAAGGCTTTTCTAGAAAAAAGCCCTCAGTTTAACACGGCTGGTTATCTGTGAGTAGGACAAAGTGAAAGGTTGAGGGGTGCATGTTTTCCATCTTGCTAACTCCAGGGAAGAAGAGGGAGGGTACCCAGGTTGTCCTTTCATATTATTTGCAGATACATTGAAGAAATATTGGTATAACAAAATAAAAAGTATTTTAAAAGAAAAGGCTTGGTTCTGCTGGGAACGAGTATGAAAAGGATGATTTAGCAACTGTTTATTGTTTGTAAAGATACATGTTAAAGCTTATCTTTTGCTTATTGTGTCTTGCAGCTATGTTTTCCTATGAGGGTGGAATAAAAGAGTTTTATCTCAAACTGTTATTATAAATTATAATTAAAGTACTGTGATTCAAAATAAAAAAGTACAAAGAATGGAAGGGAAGGAAGAGCCCAGAAACAAATACCAGGAGGGCAGGAGCACAATGTCCAAAGGAAGTTTGGTGTTGAATGTTTAGCTGCTGGGTCAAGATTTATGCTTGTGTTTTTCTTGTGTTTTAGTACAATTTTTGATTAAAAGTTTAGATTCACAAGTAGTTTACCAAATATCAGCAAAAACCTTATTAGCTGTGCCACATCACAGATTGTCCTCTTCTTTCCAGCCCAGTTTTGTATCTGTTTCAAGCCTGAAATAATGTAAATCAACTCTGAGCAGAAAAGCAAAATTAACTAAGAAAAAATAACTGCCATGAACAGGGCATACATGGAACTGGAATTTTAAGGATGTTTGGACAACAAGCTCTAGCCATTCACAAATTTCCAGAAACTGTGGTTACTGATATTTAGTCCAAATTAAAAAACACAGCATGAACAACAAGTGATGCGCTGGGATAATAAATTGCAAGTGTGGCAATCTAGCAACATCTGTTTAAAACCATAAATCAGCACTGATTATTGTCATTTCTGTCACAAGCTAAACAGGTCTTTAGTTCACATATGCAGAGGAAGATCTACTCAGGCGGCACAGAAGCTGTGTGTTTGACATTCTCTGATGTGAAACACAGAGGGCAAAAATGTGCTCCAGGACAGGGTCAGGCTTTGGCTGCTGTCCCAGGGAATTAATGAAGCAGGGGTAGCTTCGACTGCAATCTGTGTAGCTCTACCACCTCACACCATGCAAGGTCGGAAAAGCATTTCTGGACACAACGTTGTTTTCATGTACTTTCTATATCAGAGTTTATTTCACTTCTCTCAGACATTTCAGATAGCTTGGACAGTGGCAGTCTGGCTTTCTGGATTGCATGGTGCTCAGGTAAATGACTGGGTAGTGTGAAGTCTGTAATAGCTAGTGATTGGCATGGGGTAGGAAATACTGCGTGTGCAGCTAGGATGTTATGTGCTGACCTGCAGAAAGCTGTCACACTGCAACAACGCGAGATGCATTTAAGCTGCATGCCATGCATGTTCAGTTAGCTAGATGTCTGCATTTTAGACACAGACACCTGGGCTTTCTCTCTCATGGAGTGCAACACTACGTTAGCGGTAATGGCCAAACCCCAGAAGAGCTGCTGTGTCAGTGCAGCGTAAGGTCTGGTCATAGATGGCAAATGTTAGCATTCTGTTAAATCGAGTTATTCTCAAATATTCTTTAACTAACTTGGGTATCCAACCTGCCCATGTTGGTGCCATGATGATGCTGTCCAAGTCCTCGTTATGAAATTATGATTGAATTACTTATTTTGAGGGGGAATTTAATGCTATTAAAATTTCAATAAGCATCAGCTGGGGTGAGCTATAGGAAGGTGTTCAGAGTATAAGTAAATAAGGATCAAGTTTCTGAGCAGGAAGAAGAGTTTTATTAAAGATTTCACAGACCTTAGAAACGCATTGTGTTCTTGAACTGAGAATTAATGTGATAGACCTGTGCATTTGTTGCAGCTACTGCTTGACACATGCAGTCTGTAATCTTTTTTATTAGACAATGGAAATTTTGGGTGAGTAGAATCATAGCATGGTTTGGGTTGGAAGAGACCATAAAGATCATCTAATTCCAACCCCCAGTGGGGGTAATAGGTGCCATATTGGTTATTCTGTATGAAGTCCACAGACACACTAGGCGTCATTTGATCTCTGCTTTCATTTGCCTTTTTGATATTGTTTGGTCTGGATTTTGGCTTTTTCTCTCGTTCCCAGATTTGTTTCATCAAGTCCCTGACCTGTCTTTAAAGACTTTTTGAGGCAGGATTCTCACCCTCTGTCTTGGGACACCACAGTCTTGTATGGGAGAGAAAGAGGACTGGATTTCCTCGTAATTTCAGAAGTGCAGAATTTTAAATTTACAATTTTCTCCTTTTCTCGCCTGTTCGTAGTTGATAGAAGGTCACAACAAACAAGTTAAATCAACTTTGACCAGTATGTTAAACTAGAGGCAGTACAACACTGTGGAAGTAGATTTTCCTGGATGTGTTGCTAATGCATCACATGAACGGTAGCCTTAGCAGTGTAGAAGACTCTCAGAGTCTGGAATGTGTCCAATTTGATCATGTTTAAATTGAAGGAACCTTGTGCCATCCTGATCTCTGAAGAAAAGAACTCAGATAATCAGCATGGTGGACTATTCTGCTTTCCACATGAGATTTGAGATGCCGAGGCAGTTTGCTCCCACAATTAACTGATACAATGAAGCTGTAATGGAATAACAGTGGAATATTTTCCTCATTCTGGAGGACATCAAGAACCCAGAGTGGTGATGCGGAGTTTTTAGCACCAGCTGGTATATTCTACTCAGTGCTTTCAGGCAGCTGTCGTTTTACTGTAACAACTGGCTAAAGAGCAGTTCCTAACCTGAACTGGCAAAAAGCAATAAACTGTGCCAAGCACTTGCTCACAGTTCTTAGAAGAGCAGGGAACGAGTAGACAGGTTAATGCTTTTGTGTCATGTTACTGCAGTTACTGAAATTTCAGTGACAAAATGGATTCAGAGGTTGACTTGCTCTCTTTAACCCATTTGATATTCACAGCTTTTGTTGTTTGGCAATTTTGCTGCTTGCTTCATTGCTAATGGCAGTGATGGAGCAGACTCTTGCATTCAAAATGAGTATGTGCAAGGAATCCTGCAAGAAAAAATTCGGAATGATGATGGGACACTGCTGAGGAAGTGAAGTGGACTTAGATGATTTGATTTGGTCAGTTTGAATAGGAAGTGTCTTAGCAGTCCAACAACTGATAGCTGGTAAATCACACAGTACAATCTAAACCCAGAGTCCTAATGACATTTTACATTGATTGCACTCATGAGCACAAATTTCTGTTTTGGACTAGGATACATCACTTACAACTATACAGATTCTGAATCAAAGCTGCTCACTAATGTCATAATATTACAGCAGCTGTATCATGTCTGGCTGATTATCAAGGGATTTTTATTTCAACCCAAGTAAGGGCAATGGAAGCATCTTTGAAACAATGATGTAACTTAAATCACTAAAAGCTAGTCAAGCTCCCAAGTAGGTCTGTTCCACCCTGATCATGGGATGAGGGCACTTTTAAACAAGAAAAGCTGATAAACATGTTTTTAAAATAGCAAGGTAGGACAGAAGGAGGCAGTTTTGTTATTAAATCTGGTTTCTGTTTAAGTCAGCTGAGGAATTGTGTTTAAAGCCATCTAATCAAGTAATTGTCTACACTAACTTGCTCTTCCATTTTCAAGGATTTTCTCTTAACTATCATGAAAAGACCAAAAGACCCTTTTTTGTTCCAGCTTCAGTGCAATACTATTTAACAGATGGTACATTTATCCCAGAGACTGGTTTCATATATGCCAACCTCAGTGGGAATCATCTAGACCTAGGGCATTCTGTTTAAAACAATAGTACAGGTCAGTTCTCCAGAGTGTAGGAATATAAAAGGAATAACTTAGCCAAACACATGATCCTTCTCACGTAAAATAAGAGAATTCAGCCAATTTAAAGTCAAATTGTGTTTTGATTCATCCCTTTTTTAAAAACCATTTCTGAGGAGGGAGGAAAAATCAACAATCTAAGGATCCTTTCCCTCATTAATTTTTTAAGGTGGATATGTCCATCTTGTTACATATTTTTTTATTTTCCAAGGAATATGGATGCCTCCGTGAAAAAAGCTTGCAGCCATCTCCTATCCTGGATGCCTTGGAGTAGTCACTAGTATTACAATATTCACTTATATTTTCCTCCCAGAACTGAGTTCCTTCTTGCTCTTAGGCATTCAAGGTCCTTCTGAGAGGGACCGTTGAGCAACATTCCAGGGGCTGCCTTCAGTTGTAAGGACTTCAGCATTGGCAATATTTACTGTTACAGGGTGAGGAGAGTAGTTGTTCTTTATTGACTCTGTCTGTAATTTTCTGTTCTGATTTGTTATCAGGATGCAGTGTGTGCTAAAGATTAACACTGCAAGTGAATATTGCTCCGCAAACAAACCTCAGGTAGGCCACGAATTTCATAAACTCTAAAATGTTAGATAAATTTATCATGATTTTAAAGTGAGGACAGTTTGATCTGATTGGGTTTTGGATAGAATTGTCACTTTTCAGTGTAGTTTTTTGTCTTCCAGGATAGCAGAAAGCTCCACTGTGCCATGAGCGATCTTTCATATGGCTGATGGTAGGATTAGACATCCACTGCATTTACTAACAGGTTAACGTGAGAGGCATGAAGGGTCTCTCATTCACTGTTCATAGGCCTTTCCATTTGCTTGAATTAGTTCAGCTGATGGGAGGCAGCTGTTGATGGCATTAAGCAGTGATGGGTTAAGCAGTGATTCAGAAGGCACTGGAAAACGGTTAGTTAAGGGATCTATGCCCTGCGTTGTCAGGCCAGCAGCCAAAGAAAAAGAGACTTATTTAGGTGAAATATTTGGAATCTTGCACTGCTGGAATTAGAAAAAGTCTAAAAACTGTCCATGTTTGACAGATATTTTGAGGGAAGATTTTCCCCGGAATGTTTGCTGGTCCATTTTTATACATAAGAAAACAGCATTGGATAGAGTTGCTTTAGATGCAGCTCTTTTAGCGAGGAATACTGTATTTTATCATACAATAAAGCATGTTATGGTTGGATACCTGGATTCTACAAATCCTGAGGAGTGTGTGAAGTCTTTACTATGTGACTTCAGTTGCTTTGACACACTCAGCAATGCTTCAGCTGTGCTTTGACACAGGCAATAGTACTAACACACAGTGCCTGAATTTGTAGAGTCTTTCTTAACAACTGCATTTAGACTTTCACAAGACAAGAAAACAGTACTATTGGAGATGGGTACAGGAGAACAAAAGAGCAAAGGAAATAAACCTGAAAGACAGACATGAGTCTCCAAGCTTACCGGAATTTCTGCACCAAATTTCAAAGAAAACGAGGGATTCTAATATGAAAAAAGTTTAAAATGTTTACATATACCGTTGGTTATTTTTACAGATCCTAGAATTACAAATCTAGATCTATGTATGAAGGACAGTGATCACACCAGTATAAAAACTTGTTATTAAGTTATCTCTAATTCGATACATTTTCAAGAATTGTCACTAGGGGGAGATAAGTCGTTGCAATACTTTGCCCATATATTAGAACTCCAGCCACTGGCCTGTCTGCCCAGGTACCGGGAAAACCGAAGTGGAGCAACTGGAAGTGCAAGGATTATTAACACTGAAAATCATCCTCTTTACAAATTAGATGATCTTAGTTTACTGCAGTGAAACCCTGATTACATTAAAACAGCCTTAAGTTTATCTATGACTGGGTGTGTCCATAGAGTAGTTCACTGCAGTCACTTGTACCAATTCACTTATCAGTTTTGGTTGCTAATTAATTTTCCCCAAGTGTTTGTGTTGTGCAAGTACCAAAGGGGTAGAACATTGTAAACAAAACATAAAAAAATAAGGAAGTTGTGTTTTCTGTAAAATCCTTGGTTCCAAAATGTCTTTTCAATAAGATCTCCCTTTAAATTGTGGAGTGGGAGGAGCTGATTTATCCACACAAGCAAATACCTTGATGCTGAAATCTGACTGAAACAAAAGTATTAGCATGTTACCATTTTTTCTTTGTATGAATCCTGTTGAGCATCTCATTGAAATGCACAAGAGTTTAAACTTTGAGGGGTTTTGGAAAGATGTGCAGATTAATTTCCTTGGTAAACACAGTTGATGTTCATACAAAACCTCATTTGATTTTAGCACCGTTTATTTCCAGTATAAACAAAGATTTAGTGGCAAGCATAGAAGAATAAGCAGATAATCTGAAACAGGCAAGCATTTCAGCTGTTTGGAAGCTGATAGCAGCAGTGAGGTTGTCAAAGTATGATTAATTGAAGTACCTATATTTGTACTAATTTCCCGTAATCGAGAGAATCCTCAGATTCTAACATGAGAGGAATTTGTTGCAGAATCTCTCCATATCTGATCTGGACTTGAGGTAGCCCTCCGTTGCAGGGCTGAGCGTGTCTGTGTATCTAAATGCAGCAGATCCCATGGGAGCCATAGGCAGCCGAATGGAAGCTATAGATTTCTTGCCTGCCTATGGCCTGTCATGGCTTATACATGAGTCAGGGGACACCTAATCCCCTCTACCATATTATATGTTGGCAAGATGGTGGAAGGCCTTTGTTGAAGCAAGAGTTATGACTACTTTTATTATCATAGTGCTCATGGTCAGAAAGCAGCTACTAGCCCTTATAAGGTTTTACGGTCTTCTAAAACCCCAGTTGCTTTGAAAATCCACAGTGGTTTTGTTCTGAAAGACTTAAAAAGTCTACGAGTGTTGTAGCATTGCAGCATTTATGGCACAGATCCAAATGATACTGCCTTTTCCATTAATTTAATGTTCAGCCTGCATTTCTAGAAATAAAGCTTAATTCCCTTGTTTTGTAATACTGTATTTTACATTTCCTATGCTTTTGTAATGACCTTGAGGTGACATTGTTTTGCCTGCTACACCTTGTTTCTTCTGATGGTGTGTTTTATTTTGTGCATACACTGGGCAGATGATTATTGAAATAAGACACCAAGACTTCTTCAAGTAACCTCCTAGACAACTGAGAATATAGATAGTTTGTCATCGTGTGAAAATGTCTTATCAATGGATATGGAACTCTTTCTGATTTCGTAGAATCATAGAATGGTTTGGGTTGGAAGGGACATTAAAGATCATCTGCTTCCAGCCCCCCTGCCATGAGCAGGGACATTTTCCACTAGACCAGGTTGCTCAGAGCTCCATCCAACTTGGCCAGTGCATGAATTGTTTGGAACAAGGTGGGATGCTTGGTGTAGTGAGTTGTAGATGAACTCTTCTTTTAAAAACAATTTTTCCCTCTTTTTTTGTGACCACGTGAATATCTGGTATGAACTTTTCTTCAGCGAGGTGTTAAACTGTAGTAATACACCAGGACTGGGGTTATACACAATGGTAACAGTATACCCTAAAGCTTCATATTCATTAAAAATAGATCTCTGCACCATGGGATTATCTGGCAATATGCGTCATGGTTTGGATCAAGTGTAAACAATCAATTTCATTTCTGACTAATTAGCTAAAGTACATGATGGAGAGTGCTTTGTGTTGGCTATATGAGGGACAAATAATAGGCAGTGTCTTAGAAGGTTTGCTAGGATGAAGTTAAAACTACAAAATTTTGAACCTGTTTGAGCTGTTAGCGTGGATTTGCACTGTGCTGTCCTTTGTATCATGTAGGCATGGTGCTTTTGATCGAAGTTCTCTGGAACTGTCACACTGTGAAACAGGAGGATGACCTAAAGGTGCGTGTGAGACTAGGAGGTATCAAGCTGTATTTTGCTTTATCGTTTTGAAAGATATGGTTAAGAAGGTAGTTAGGAGTATCTCAGCCAAAACATTACAAAAGCATACATAGAGTTCGCCGTAATATCGTCTACCTTTTCACCGCTGTGCTTCTGCTTCCTACTGTGTGCTGGTGTGTGCGCACTTCTCCCAAGTCGCTGCATTTCTAAACCACAGAATGTATAGGTTCCTGTGGCGTATAAGTGAAAATGCTGAGGAATCCCGGTTTTAATTAAATGAGTTTGAACTTTTCATAACCCAAGATTTCATACAATTATGGTTTCCTTTGTAAAAGGGCAATCAGTGTGAAGAAATACTACTGTTGGCTGGAGTAAAGGGGTACATAGGAGCTGACCTAAAAAACCTATGGAGAGCAGCAGTTCTGCAGGGCCTCAGTCTCAACCTTGCAGATTTTGGAGCATCACTTAAGAAATCGAGAGGAGCAAATCTTGATATAACACAAGAGTTGACAACAATCTTTGGTTTGACAGCAACCTGTGGTTGATCAGGCTTCCAGCCGGTAGAGATGTGCACTTGGGTCTGTACAGTATTGTAGTGTAGTAAAGAGAAGTTGTAAAAACATGATACAACCTGCCTACAAAGACCTCACCAAACCCAATGCCTTATGATCTTTGGAAGTAATGATCACTAAACTCTGACTCCAGCATCAGCCGCCCTTTATATTTCTCGAGTTTTTCAGCCCTAAACATGATCTGTTAGCGTAGCTTGATCAGCATATCACCTTTTCCCAGCCTCTTTATATGGAAGCCTCACCATTTTGCCGACTCCTTTCTCCACTTCTGGGATTGCCAGCTGCTTCCAGCCCTGCCAAGAACAGGAGTCTAGTGAGGACCCCAGGGCAGTATTCCTGGGTAGACTCAATTGACTCCAGTTCTGGCCAGCCCTGCTCAGCAATCAGACCTTTAGCAGTTTATTCTTTTCTCGCTGCCTTTTGCCTGCATATGAGCATCTGCACCTGAAGTGCTGTGCAGGAACATGCATTGCACTGATTCTCAAGCAGTAAGGTGTGCCCGTAGTGCTCACAAAGTACCATTTTTACTGGCATTGTTTATACTCCGATCTGAATAAATTGGGCACAGTCAGTTGGAAAAAAAATGTTGCTGATCGGATGTGTCTGTGCTAGAAGCTGTGCCAGCACACGCTTGCCAGGGAGGGATCAGACCTTTGCACTCTCTTTCTGAGCTCCATAAGCAGAAGCCTGCAGTTGGCTTTGCCCTTCGTTGCTCTAAAAGCAGTACTTGCCATTCTTCACCTCAGTCCTTGCTTTGCTTAGTTCTGCGCAATACTTTGCTCTCATCGAGGCAGGTCTGGTAGTAACGTGGGTTCTCAGGCAGCTGCAGAGCACAGCTAGGGGCTGGCCTTACTGAAATGCACTGCACCAAAACTTCCTACAGATCGGTTTGGAGAGGAAGTTTTACAACCTTCATCAGTCTCTGGCTGCAGAAGTAATTTTTTTTTTCCTTTGTAAAGCCTGGCGTATTTTCAAAGTATGTATTCACTCACCACCCACTTCAGTGTGTTTTAACTGTAACTGTGCATGCAAAGCACCTCAGGGAGTAAGTGTTTAGATGCCACTCATCCAAGTCCATGATGCGGTTAGCTGAATTTTTACTTCTTTGAATAAACAAACCCTGAGCAGTAATAAATTTGCAAATTTTTCTTGTTTTCAAGGGATTTTTGGCAAAAATATAATTTGTTGAGAGGATAAAAAATTTATTATGTTTTCTTTTCATACTATATACAGGGTCTTAGTTCATTGTAAAAGTGACTACTGCTTTTACTCATTTGGGGGTTTTTATCAGCAATATTTGTAACAAAAATATGTCAGACTACAGATATACTTTTAAAATATATCTGTGTTGGTAAGTTAATTAGGAAGCTGTGGGCAATGTTGCTCAAACAGCTTTTTGCATGTTTGTAACTCAGATTCTTCCAGAGAAAAGAATTATTTCAGATAGCTTTCATGAGGAGGGAGGTACTTGCATTATTATTTCCTGAAAAACGAATCGTCATTTGTTTTTTTTGTCCAAGTCACATCTTGCACAGCCGTTGTCACTTAGAAAAGAAGCCAGCTCCACTATGTTTCACTTAACTTTTTTTCTGTTTAATGTGTATCTCTGCATAGGCCAGTTAGCATCGACAAACTCTGAAGTCTCAGTCATTCAAGTTAAAATAGCAACTTGGTTGTCCATAGTGTAGCACAAATGATTTTATGTGCAGTGAAAGCATATATTTTTTTAAATAACAGCTCTAGAGAGGCATTTCTGAGCTGGCAAATTGGCTAGCTTTGTCACTCTGTACTCAATATTTGAGTTGTATTTCCAGTGAAATGTTTTTCATACTTTTCAAAGCACCAACAATATGAACATGACATTGGTGAATCGGGAAATCTTGGTGGTGCTGCAGCACTAAACATTAAGAGTATTGATGAACGTGTGATAAAGCAAAAAAGTCTCTGGTACAGCCAGGAATTCAAATCTACAGGTCAAAACTCGTGTTTCTGCAGAAATTATAGGACTAGAGCCATGTTAAAGGCCTTGTCATACCAAGACTTTCTTTAATTGCATGGGTTATTAAGGCTGAGTCAAGTTCCAAATGTGTGTATGTGCCTTAAACATAACAAAAATAAGCAAATATCACTTCTGAAGGGAACTGCAGCTGTGCTTGTAACTACAGTGCAGTCTTTTATGCAGTGACACAGTCGTAAGAGCTGTCCTCATTCTGAGACAGGTTTTGGTGAGATTGCAGCTCTGCTTTTTCCTCATTCGAAATGCCATGCAAGGCAGTAAGTATTTTTGCAAGTCATAAAAGGGCTAGAGGTTTTTCCTTGTTACTTAATTTTAAGGAATCAACTTTTGTCTGTATAGATAAAAGTGAAGATATTGGAAATAAGCTGAAAAGGGCTGTGCTGAACTGCCTCTTTCCTGCTTGGAAATTCTGCTAAGAGGTTTTATGAGCTCTCTCTGCACCAATCCTGCAGCAAATAATGATTTCCCATCTCAGTTCACCAATTTAAGCTCTAAAGAAAGGTTTGATGATTAAGCTTGAAATTTTTTTTGTCACAAGATTAATCCTTACTTTAGGGAGTAATTCCGTTGATATCAGTAAGATTACTCATGTGAGTAACCAGCTACAGAATTTTCCTGTAGTACTTTGATTGCCTAGGGGGAAGTACCAGCAACTCTGCAATTAAAATTACAGAAAGAGAAGGAAGTCTGACCTTTTCTTGTTTTCTTTTTTCTTTTTGTTTTTTACAGTGTGTATATGTATATATAGGTGCCTACTGGTTCATTGATGAGTGACAATGGCTTTTGCATTCCGAGGTGTTACTAGCAGCAGCGCAAAAATGGCTTTTCTTTAAAAAGAAATACTAAATGCTAAAGCTTCATTGTGAAAGGTAGAAAGAGGGGGATTTCTGATCAGGAGATTTAGCTTCAAGGCACCTTAGGCTTTCCTTATGTGTATCACATTAGTGGAAAATTCCTTCATTCATTTAAGAAGATAAACAGTTGTAACTTTCATGTTTGGCTGATGTGACATCAGTGACTGGCTGGGACTGCCAGCATTCCGAAAAGGATATCGTCCTCATCTGCAGCCACTCAGGGCTGTGGGGAGGAGCCTGCAGCACAAGCTGGAACATTTACAGGTGCATAAGTACATGGGGAAGGGCACAGGTGATGCACCTGTCTCGGGAGAGGAGCACTGGCACGGGTGTGTCACAACTTATCAGCTGCCTGTGTTAGAGCATGAGCTCCTTTGATCCACAAATGCACTCTCCACCTCGCTGCAGCCCGCAATTTCCAAATATTGGTCAAGAACCTCCAGAGATGAGTATCTACTATGAGAACTTTTTCCATCCACAGAACATCCCTAGCCCACAGCGACCGAGCACCTTTGAGACAACGGATTACAACGCCACTCCCAATCCTTACCTCTGGCTAAATGGACCTTCCATTACTCCGCCACCCTATCTCCCAGGATCCAACGCCAGTCCCTTCATTCCTCAATCTTACGGGATGCAAAGGCAGCTCTTGCCTAACATGCATGGCTTGGGAGGGACCGACCTTGGCTGGCTTCCTCTCCCATCCCAAGAAGAGCTTATGAAGTTGGTTAGACCGCCTTACTCCTACTCTGCACTCATTGCCATGGCTATCCATGGAGCACCCGAAAAGAGGCTGACTCTTAGTCAGATCTACCAGTATGTGGCTGACAACTTCCCATTTTATAACAAAAGCAAAGCTGGCTGGCAGAACTCCATACGGCACAACTTGTCTCTCAATGACTGCTTCAAGAAGGTGCCCCGAGACGAAGATGATCCAGGTATAGCTCTCTCCCCCTCTTTTTCCCCCCTCTCCAGCTAAACTTGATTAATTTTAAAATGCCTGATGCGTTGTAAAGAGACATAATAGCCTAGATACAGGACATACACATAGCAGCTCTTCTGTTTTCATGGGTCTGAACTAGAAGGTAACTGTGCATAGCTGAGGTCTGAATCAGTGTTGCTATTCAGTCTCTGCGGGGAAGGGGATTCCTTGCTGCTCTAGGTCTTCCTGAGAACCGACTGATGGGGTGAGCACAAGGCTCAGCAAGCACAGGAGCAGTCTAATTGAGCAAGTCACATTCAAAACCTGTTTGGTGCAACGCATATGACTTATGTCAGGCTTAACTGGGAGTTAATGGAGAGGGGATAAGGCAAACTCAGATTTGTCAAAGAAATCCAGTTGCTTTAGGAAGTCAGCAATAAATCTCAAGAGGAGAGCAGGCTGCTTTTAGTTCGTTTGTTTCAAATAGCGTTTTGCTTGGAATCACACCTCTGCTGTTTCCAACCCCTTGGCTGATATGATGTCAGATTGTTCCTTTATTCATTGTTTTCTATCAATAGGTGTTGAGAACCACTGAGAACATTTAAAAGACATTCAATTATGCTGCCACAGAGGGCCAAAAATCTGGTTTTATCTCGTTAGAAACCTATCCTACCCCACTGAATCTGGAGGAGGAGCTCAGCATAGGATTTGATTACTCTCTACTGTAAATTCAGAGGACCAGCTATATACTGAAAATCTCCTTTCCTCACCAGGAAAACAAAACAAAAAGTGCTTCCAGTGGCTCCGCTTGTAGTTTTACCTGTGTGAGGAGTCAGGGCTAAAGGTTACATCCCAAAACTTGACGCTTTTTTCTGAATTAAACAGACTTCTGCTTTTGTGTGATTAAAAACCCCACTTTTTTGCTCATGTAATTGTACTATTTCTGTGAAACAAGAGAAACATTGTAAAGCCCTAGATGACTGCTCTTTGCTGTCTGTGTGCATATTTTTAAAATAAAAATGTGCTTGTGTCCCCTTTGACAGGAAAAGGGAACTACTGGACTCTGGACCCGAACTGTGAAAAGATGTTTGACAATGGAAACTTTCGCAGGAAGAGGAAAAGGAAGTCTGACATTGGGGCTAGCCCTGCCAATCTTGTATCTGAGAAATCAGAGGATAGTGCTCTGACTGGCAGCCCCAAAGCTGTAGAGCATCAGGATATCTTGGAAAATTCATCACCAGGGACTGACAATTCACCTGAGAAAGGATCTCCACCTCCACCTTCCAGCAGCCCGTGCCTTAGTAACTTCCTCTCCAGTATGACTGCGTATGTCAATGGCTCTAACTCAGGGAGCCGCCCGGTGCCTTTGGGACTCAACTCTGAACCCGTTGACAAAATGGGACAGAATATGGTAGGCTTTAACTCCTACTCTCCACTCTCTAATATCCCCAGCCATGGTGTGGGAGAGTGGTCCAATTCTATGCCTTCTAGCCACCTTGGCTACAGTAACTCCGTGCTCAACCAGTTTAACACACATTTTTACAGCAATATCAGCACAAATAACACACTGTATTCCAGGGAAGGAACAGAGGTTTAAATGAAGGATTCTAAGACACCAAAGTATAGTTATTTATGAGAGGCAATGATCTGTGGGCAGATGATTAGCTGTAGCCTGTTGACTCTGGGACCCACACTGCATCCTACCCTCTGACAGCTGCAAACTTGTTGTCCATTATACTTACTCAAATCACAAACACTCCACACTCGACAGCTTCACATAAAAAATCAGGGTTCATAACAGCTTCTTATTCTTTGGTCAGTGCAACTCTGAGAGACTGAAGGATCTATAAATAAAAACTACTATATAGTGAGTAACAACCAACGCTTGAATGGTGAGTGCTGTCTTTGGTTTTCTCTAACACTAGTGCATAGACTAGCAAAATTTTTATCCCCTTTCAATACCAAGGGGAATATGGTTGTGAAGCAAGCTGGCATCATCATGGACACAACAGTCATTTTGAAACTGAAGGGAAGCATAAGAAAATATAATGGAATTGTCTTCTGCTGGTGCAGTCAGAACTTACTGTTTTCAATTATAATTACAGGGTCAATTTTTTTTTTGCCTTACACATGCAAATCTATTCACATAAGGAAAACAGAATCTGTCCTGACTATATATATATATTTAATACCTATGTTTTCCAAGAAGAAAACACATTTGTTCTATCTTAACGTTCTACATGAATCATTTCTACCGAGTAAAGAATTTGAATTTTTGGGGGGAGTGGGAGAAGGAAGAAAAAAGGGTAGATAGAAAGTCTAACTGTCTCTGAGTTTCAATTCCAAAGGCTGGATCTTTCAAAGCATCAGTTGCAGATGTTGTAAAAGGTCCCTGTACTGTACTTTTATTTTGTAAAAGTCTATGCTGTTTGTCATTGTGTAAACCTTAGAAATAATGCTTATATTTCCTATACTCTACTGTAGCCACAAACAACATTTCAAAATATATAAGAAGTTTTTTCAAACCAAGACTTGAATCAAGTTCCAAGTTTATGTAGAGTATTATCTCAAACTGGATAGCCTGAAGCATACATAGACAGTAAGTTTAACTGTTCCCATCTGGGCACTGACCAGACTTTTGGAATGATAGAAAACATATTAATGTATTGTGATTTATACCATTTTGTCTTGATTTTTTTTTTTAAACTGTACATGGTTATAGTTTTGTTATGGGCCACGCCAAAAGCATTTTTAATAAAGCATTTGTATAGAAGAGTGTGTACCTGTGTGTGCGTACTATACTTCTTAAGTCTTCAAATGTCTCCATAATCATTTCACTTAAGCAATTTGCCCAGAGAAAGAGCAGTATAATAATCATAGAAAGTCAGAGACTGAGATAGCATATGGCTAGGCAACTAAAATTGGAATGCCTGAGGAATATAATTGGCTGCTATTATGCAAAATACTATGCCTAAATAAAAATCATCCTTAGAGTTTCCCTGCTGGAGCGAAGTGGTGCTGATCATGTAAAATTTCAGAAACCAGACTATATTTTCACGTGCTAATTGTCTTATATGACTGCAATCTTTTCTGCATTCTTATTTTTTTTACTTTTTGTGTTTATACTTTTTCACTATCAAGGCTGCTCTGACTATTCATAGTTTTGTACCCACTATGGTAAGTTCTCACTTGGGAGTTGAAGCCTATCTCCACTGCTAACATTGTTGCTTAAGAAAAAACAAGATGACCTTCTGTAGGTGTCCTTCTGCCATGACTGTGAGTTTCTCTGAAGTCGGGCACATGCTGAGGCCTGAGCTGTAGCTCCTGCCCTCAGAATTTGACAGCCCTTCCAAGAATCTCAGCCCAGCAGGTGGGCCATAAAATGCCCTGCAACTCGGCACTTGGCAGCATTTGTTATAGAGAGACTTGCTCATGTGACAACTGAGAAAGGCATTCAATCAGTGCTGTTATGTCTTGGATTCAGCAGACGTACAACAAATTGCCCAGAAATATAGTTCCTGTGGAGCATATGGTTCACAAAACTGAGAGGAAATGGATATTAGTGCTGAAATGGAAAATGTTACGGACTTCCGGAGCAAAAGTGTGGGGAAAAATAAGGTGCAAATTATGCTAAAAAGAATTATGTTGCTGAACAATAACAGACAGTAAAAGGCAACTTCTTTGTCACTCAGCATTTTGTTTGTTTCTCCTAGTTCTCAGTCCCAAATCATAGAAGGAAATCCATGTAAGTATGTATGCAAAAGGACAAGAGTTTGTGCCTCATTGCTTTCCAGGTGCTGTCAACCAAATACCACTTTTGGCTCATGCATAATGAGGAAGTGCTGCTAGGATGCCGGTTCGTCACAGACAAAGTTGTGTTTTCCATGGGTTCTCTGACCACAGAGATTAACAAGTTCCCCTGCAACCGTTCAGCTGGCTTGATGCATTAGCTCAGTTGATAAAGCTGCTGTTCAAGGAGGAGTGGAAAGATGATTGCACGCAATGTAATCCTGTTACTCCTCAAAACAGAACTACTTTGTAATAAAACAAACTAGGAGCATTCTTATTCATCTATATTTTTGTGTTTTTCACAGAAAATTGGTTTTGATAACCAGCCATACTGATGCATTCCTGAAGCTACTGCACATCAGTGTAGCACCTGCAGGGCAACTTAACTACTATCTTTACAGGAGCAGCAGCACTGCTCTGTTGAAGGTAATGCTCCTATTCATTTATTTTACCAATAAGGTAAACATAAGGCTTTCGGAGGGAAAAGTATCTGGGTTCTAGGGGTGGTTTTTTGGCTTTTTTTGTTGGTTTTAATTACGCTATTAAATTAGCCATTCGACTAGGACCTGTAACTATATGTAAAACACTGATCTTTACAGGCCTATAATCTGATTTACAAACATATTTACTGGCTGATGCTGCTTGAAAAGGGAATTTGGGCTACAAGAACTCTTGAGTAGTTTTGTGTGTAGAGATTCTTGGTCAATTATTTCATTCTTAGAGTATGTTTTGTGTTGAGATGCAGCTATCTTCACGTAGCGCTGTGGACACTGTATTCTATGACTCTGCAATTATTTGTTCCTGGTTTAAATGTTGAATTAACTCTTAAATGCTACTCCCATCTTAACACAAACAGATCCAGCCCTAAAGTGGTCAGAATAGATTAGTATTTGCTTTCCTTCTGCCACAGTAAATCTGCAAATATTAGAAGCTGTCACTGGCAGGCAGTGTGTCTTCACTAATGATAAATGAGTAATGAGTTCCTACATGTATCAGAGCTATACTGCTGCTGAATCCCTGGGGCAGCTTCGCTGTCACTTGACCTCATTAGAAACACCTTCTGTGGGTTCTTACTCCACAGTTTCCCGGTTCTGTGTCCCGGGTCTGCAGCAGTGGAGTCTGTGACTCTTCAGCCCTGTCTCTAATACCAGGGAGGGTGTTGAAACCCAAACCAAGTTAGTGATTTGGGGTTTCACAGCAAAGAGCTGGGCAGCCAGGGATCCCTTGTACCACAGCCTCAGGGTTGTTCCACCTAGTCATGGGATCAGTTGCAAACCCTGGAGTCCTGCAATAGAAGGTGTGCTTTAGCTGAGAATATGGAACTTTCAGGGTCTCTCACGCCCCAGCAGTTCAGGTAGAGCCCCATCTACAACTCAAGAAATTTTGCTAAACCTGTTACACTGTGAACAGTATGTTTTGTAATCAACAATCTTTATTTACAAAAAAAGCAACCAAACAAAAAACCCCACTGGATTTAAGCAAAATTAAGCCACAACATGGTAACATAAATGTGAGACTTGTTTATCTGCCAAACCCAAACCAGTTCGTTGATCAGATGATTGCAGGCAGCTTAGGAGAAGAGTACAGAGGAGCAACATTAGATGCCAAGTTTGAACTAATGATGAGAACACAATCGAGAGCTGTTAGCTGTCAGATCAGCTAAATCTCTCCTTACAGTGAATATGCAGGCAATGTAATTAATCTGCATGGCAATTTAGTCTGTTCTTTCTACTTCTTTTAAGTGCCAAGCTTGTTATGGAGCTTTTTACTGGAGCAGGCAAAGTAGTCAGAGATCATTCTATGCTGGTATTTATTAATGGTAGTGGTTTGCATAGATTATGAATGCAGGGTTTAATACTCACTTTGAAGCTGCTGTTTCACTGTTCTGACTGCATGTGAACTTTCCACTGCTCATCACCCACTCCTGTAGGTGGTTAGTGCTTTTCACACTGTGATAACTCTACCAGCACAAATGCTTAAGTAATCGTTTCTTACTGTGATTCAGTCAGAGTGAACCAGGCTCAAGAAAAACGCTACTAAGACTTGCTGATGTTAACCTAAATAGTTTGTGCTGAATCAGTTTTGGGGTGATTACGAGAAGAGACTTCAGTGTGTAGATGCATCATACTTTGTGACACACCGCAAGGCTGGGGGACAGCCAGCACACACTGCCCTGTGAAACCATTTGTAAGAGAGAGGAAATATTTGGTGTGGCTATTGCTTTCTGTAAACAACTGGAGACTTCTAAGTCACACACCAAACAAATCTAAAATGCTGCAGCCTCCTGATGCAATGATGAGCACTCTTGCAGTGTTTGGTAAACAATTAGCAATAGAAATGTCTGATTATTGTTTACCTAGTTTTCCAAATGTAGTATGATCTTCTTAGTTCTTTGATCATGTGTGAAAAAATATTAGAAAAAGAAACTGCAGAACACTGTGCAAAATATCACAAAAAGAGTTTGCAAATACCTTAGGTTTCATTTATACCTGTCTTATAAAGCAAACACCTAAGACTGTAATATTCTTACAAAGTGGAAGAAGAGCAAAGCTAGACCACAGGGCTTAAAGATTTGTATTTAACTGTAAGATTCTGGAATGTCTGACCTTCCAGATGATGAACTTATGAAAGCTCAAATGTTACTCCTTGTTCAAAGATGACACCAAGAGGTGTGGTGCCNGTATCTGTAAAGGAAAAATGGCTTTCCAGTCCTGCCAGTATTTACTTCTCCAGTAAATAGTAATGGGGACTTTGCCAGATACACTTTGAATTACAATGGACTAACCTTTCTTTCATGATGGTATACATTATGAAATTCTTCACTGTTTAGTCATGTCAATAGTTTCTTTGTTGCTTCATGTGAAAACATTCCCAGGTGAGGAAAATAATGAACTTCTTCCCAGTAAGTTTGCCAACTCATAACACTGCCAGTTTATGGCACTTTACAGCAATCCTTACAACGGTTTCCAATGGATCTTGGAAACAGCTGACCCAGACCTATGTGATTTTTTTGTCTAAGTACCCACACCTCAAGGGATGTAAATTATGAACCAAGAGCCTGCTGTACGCATCTCATAACCTCTGGCTTTCCCTGCTTGAAGTGCTGACAGCTACAAGAATCTGTATTGCTGTAGTCCTGGAGGTATCACTGTTAACTACTTCTTAGTTGGTACTTGTCATGTGCTAGAAACCTGCAGGGCTGTCACTACCTGCTCAGAAAGACACTTAAGTATTTCTTATTTACATTGTGGATCTTGTTGTAAGGTGGTAAGGGCTTTCATCTACCCAAAACAACCCTTCCTGAGTGGACTTGCGTGATATACTGCCTGCTGAGATCATGTCCAAATTAATTTTCAGAATACCTTTCCAAAACTAATTTTTGCATGTCTTTTGTTGGCTAAATTGCTATAGAAGTTATGCTTTACCTCAGCTTGGTTTCGATTGCTTTTAAAACCTAAAAGCATTCCTCTCCAAAGCTCTTTGCAGCAAACTGTGGTTTTAGCCTTGTGTAGCGTATGATCTCAATTGCTCTTTAAGAAGCAAGGCGGCAAGTCAAGCCGACTCTAGTAGTACCTAATCCTAATTTCTAACTAGCATGCTACTCGTTTCCGATTTAAGTAAGTCAATCGGTAAAAAACTACTAATTGTTCCTTTGACAAAGATTCCTAATAAAATCTTCTCTCATGGAGTGGTCTTGCAAAGTAACAAGAAGCCAGACTCCCCTCTGTTTAAGCAGCAACTTGAGAGCTCAGCTCCTTGCCTGTTTAGGCCGACACTGACTGGCTGAAGAATCTCACCCTGCAAAGTGCACCACCAGCGTGGGCACCAGAACCCTGCTGAATGCTCTTTGATTTCAGGAGGCTTCTGCAAGTATGCAGTAGTTTGCTGGAATGGGGCCTAAGGCAGTGATTAACTGATAGATTGTTTTTCCTGATTTTTCTTTTACAATGGTATGTGTATATACCACTTTAAAATGCTTCCCCGCTCACCAAAATTTTTCTCTGCTCAGAGATAAATGCTGTCTTTTGTCAGAAATGACCACCAGATGAGCAAAAATTGAACCTGCTACCTGCTGTCCTTACCAAAAGGTGGTGGTGGAAATGGTACGTGGAAATCAGATACTTAATTTTGTATTTGTAGTAGCAGCAGAAACTAAACAAATGGAGAGCTGAAGAATCTTTACATGTCTCTCAAGCATTTGTAGGGTGTGGGTGTATGTAGCAAAGCACATTCATAATCCTGTTTTACATTAATAAGGTCTTTTCAACTTGTTTTGCTCTTCCTTTTTCTGTTCTTGCTCCAGCAATTTTACAGCCACCAGCTTTTTAGTTTACAATTCTGTGTCTGCATTGATTGTAGGTATCTGATATTCTTAGCACGCCCACAAATCAAGCAGGTCATGTAACTGCTTTGATTTAAATTAGTAGCACAAAAATTAAGCCAGAGTTGATCTGATCTTTTATCCCCCTTTTAACCTAATAAAGCTCATTTTTTTAACCTATTATCATCACTGGAACAATCAACAGAACAGCTGAATAGCATAAGCCTGCATCAATTTTTAAGATTAGCATATGAGTAAACAGAAACATGCCAAGGGAAAAATAAAAAATATTGAGAACATGGTAAATTACACCAGAATGTTCATGCCACAATCCTTGCTTTTTTTTCTGAAATTATTTGCATCTGTCTCCCATCTGTCCTTCTAATTGTTCTTATTCTCCTACTGTTGATTTTTAGTCTCATTTTTAGCATAGGATGGATTACATTTGCTAACCTGCGCCTCTTAATTCAAAGCAGCAAAGCAGTTGCTAGTACATAGGCTTCTGTTGTGGTGCTTAGGCAATGAGTTCTTTCTAGGCTGCACAATTGTAACTTTTCTGCTGGAACAGATGGAGCCATGTTGCTTGTAATCCCATGGAATCACATCTCTGACAACCACGGAAAAGGAGGTATTATAGGTATATATTCTTCTCTGAGCCGAAAAGATCAGTGCAAGCAGGTAGTGAAGCAATCCTAAACTACTACAATACTGTGTAACTGAGCTCCTAATAATTTTGGTCCCTGTTAAAAGTTTGGGATCCATGTACTTGAATTGCCTATACTGTCCTTGCTATATCTTAACTTAGCTAATAGTATTCTAGCTCCCTGGGTGAGTTTCCAAATTTAATTTTAGTAGCTATACTTATTAGCATCATGTCCTTAAAATGTAACATGGCATTGCTTTCACCTCTTAAATGTCCATTTCATACCAGGTGCAACTGTAGTTCAGTGGCGGTTGAAGTGGTGAATATGAATGATTTAAATATTATCATGGGCATGTAGGAATGCCATAGTAGACTGAAGCAGATCAGACCTGCAATTAGTAGGGCAGCACATTCACACAGCAGCCTGAGTCAGAAATCACAAGGGAAAGTACAGGATGCAATGCAAAACCAGTTGCCTTAGTTCATACAGTCATAGAACCAGGAGGCTGGAAAATTCTGTATGCATGCGTTTGGCTCATACGAAAATAAATAGCTTATGCAGTGTAAACAGAGTGCATTTTAAATGGAAACAGTTGCCAAAACAAAGAGTGAAGTCTGTCTGCTGCACAGTCTCTTAATGTTGGAAGTGGTCCTTCATTTCTGCTAAATATTTCAGAGGCAGCCCCAAAGGAGCACCCTAACCCTAGGACCGGAGAAGCTTTCTGCACTTAATGTCTTTTAAAATTTTTTTTTAAAATATGCTTTCACTACGTGACAAAGACTGCCAGCAGTATTCGTCAAATGTTAGGCATGGTTTGGTTAGGTAACTGCCCCCAAACTCTTACTGGTGCTTTCATTCAATCCTTTCCAGTCAAAAATCTCTCCTACTTGCTCCTAGTTACTAGCAATGAGTTACAATAATTGGTTCCCCTTGCTTCTCTTCCTCTGGCAGACTCCAGAAGACAAGTAAGGTGAGCAGGCACTAAGCAGGTGTTAGCATCAAACTCTGCAGGTGTAATTCCAAGAGGTAAACAGAGCTAAACCTTGGCATGCTGATAAGTTCCATGAAGAGCTGTCAGAGCTCTGATGTAACTGCATGCCACGTCAGGAGAGTTTTTCCCCATCTTTTAATTTGTGTCTACGTGACCTGTGATATCAGCATGTCCAGCTGAACTAGTAACATGCTTTTACTCCTGCAAAGCCACCAGTTGCAGAAGCAATCTGCTCAACATTGTAATGCCAGAAGTTTCATGGTTACATCACACAGGTAGTAGCTGATTCTCCATTGCTCAATAAATGAACTGATGTGTGCTTCCAGGCAACATATTGAAATGGAGGAGTAATGTTTGTGCCATCAGGTGAAGCTTTTTATACTTAAAACATTCTGCATACAGGTTCATCTAGGCCTCAGAATTTCCCTCTTGTCAGGATGTCCCACAAAGCAATGGAGGGTATTTGGACTGCAGCACAATGAGAGATACAAAGCTGCTGAGTTTCTTTCTTTGTTGCCTGTGCAGAGGTGTAGATTTGTTGTGGCAAAGGATCAGTAACACAGAGCAGCAGGGTAACACTGATGTGCCTTACAGCTCAGTAGATGTTTTTTATGTTGTTTGAACAATGTGTTCTGACATGAGCAGCTGATTGTTTGCTAGTTCATGACAAGAGTTCTGTGTATGCAAACTTGCATGCAAATCAGGCTTAATTTATTATGTTTCCCTCCAATGAGAGTGGAGGGGAAAAAAACAAACACCTTTTACCTTCAGCCACACATTTTCCTATGAATAGAGCAGCTATTAAATGATTTATGGAAAGAATGCTAAGAATGCAAGATGTTCGAAGAAGGTGGAGCAATATCTTTTTTTTCCTTGTCAGCTGTGAACCTGGTTATTTAATGCTGATAATTCCATCATCTAACTCGACTTAAGCCATCATGCCCATAAGACATACCTGCATTTCACTGGATGACAAGTGGGCAGATCTCTAATTACAGATCTTACTCTTCTAAAAAAAAAAAAAGTTTAGCACAATTCTTACATGAAGGAGAAAGGATGCAGGGTTTGATATTTACTCAGTCTTCTAGTCTGTTGCTTTGTAGGCTTCTGTAGGGGACAGGATGGCTTCAGCTGCGCGTGTTGGCATTCTGAGGTCCTTCCCTACCCCAGGCCTGCCACAGCTGTGAATAGCCCTGTTTAGCTTGGGTCTGAGGAATTCCCCTGGACCTGCTCCTTGATTTTAGCACTGGAAACGTGTTCCTTGGCCAGACTGGGGGTGTCTTTGAGATGCTCAGACTTCTTTAACCCCTGAACTTGCATGATTATTTCCTTCCTGTAGTAAAATAGGTAACATTTCCACAAAGGTGAGGATTTTAGGGCTTTTTTTTATTCAGATGATATTACATAGTTTAACAGAAAATTGTATAACTGCAAAATTCTACAGGATGAGTTAAAATTAATGATAATAAGCTGACCCTACAACAGATGTTGGTTTGAGTTAAATTGGGTAGACCTACTTTAATGAGCAGTAAAATGCACATTGTTTTCCATTTAGCTCTATTAGGTAAATTCCTATACAATTCTGTCAAGTTGACAATGTAAACGCGAATGCTAAGTGAGAAATATGTCTCTATGTGGACTGAATTACACTTGTAAAAGATAGTGAACAAACACGCTTACAAAACCTGACTGTTTTTCCAGGACCACAAAATCATCTCCTGTTCTGCTTGGAAGTGTCAGCTATGAGCTAACTCTGGCTACTTATGCAGCAAGACGCTCTTCAAATCTGGATTTATCTAATCCTGTCTTCCTGCACCTTAAGTAGATATGTGATAAGCAAGCATGCAGAGCAGTCATTGTTTTCCTGGTATGTTGTGTGTATCCTTCAGTATGTTTAATCCACTTAGGGATAAAACAGATGCAGCCAAAGAGCATGACAACCCACAGTCTTCTTTCCACAGGCAAGGATAGGACAATGTAAGTCACCTGCAGGTTTGCTTGCAATATGTTATTTCTCGTTTTCATATAGAATGTTATTTAAAGCAAATATTGTAAATTTATGCAATTTTGGGTGCTAGTATTTATGCAAATAAATATGCAAAGAGGCATGGCCTTTTATCCCCTGGCAAGTTAGTAAGGTAGCCCTTAAATGTTGAAAGCCCTCAGACTACTGTCAATCAGGACCTTTTTTTTTTTTCCCTTCCATCGAAGTGTATTTAACATTCCTAACTCTGTGCAGAAGGGGAATAATAAGTTCATGGTTGTGGAAAAACCTGTTGATGGTAACTAATAATATGAAAATGAAGCAGTCAAGCAGGCTGTGGGTAGCATAGGCCAGGTCTACTTAAACAAAGTTAGAAATGCAGTGATACAAACATGAAAATTTTGGAACATGAGTGAAACAGAAGCCATCGGTTGTGGTGAGATTAATCCTTTAATACAGTTGTTATTTCCTTGTTGCCCTGTGCGACAGGTGATGGCTGGAATGGGCTGTTATCACAAATAAATTCTAGAGGGGGAGTAACATCAACAAACATGACAGAGAAAGGGCTAAACTAAACCCTGGACTGTGAATCCAGAGTACCAATGAGCAAACAAAAAGTCTGCAACTTCACAATTTTCCAAGTTTTTGTTTCATACGTATGAGTGACAGCAGAAGTATATAACTACCTCCTGTAATTTGTGAACACTAACATTAAAGTGGTTTCTGCATGACTTTTAGAGTTTCTTGGGTGGTTGGGGTGTCATTATTCTTACCTATGTGATCCAACAGTAAAGTTGTCCACTCTACTGCTACCTTTTTATAATGTATTTGGGTTTGTGGACTGTATTTGGAAAGGACATTTTTCACCTAAAATTTATAAAAAGGTTTAATACTAGTTTTTGGTGGACAGTTGTACGTACAAAACACACAGGTCTGTGTACTGCGTGCAAAGAATTCTGCAAATATGCACAGGCTAGATTTGCTTCATATCAGCTAAAGCAGTTAAGCAAGTGCTAAGCTTTAAGTACTCCTGAAATTCTATGAAAATTAAGTTTAAGCCCCAGTATTCTGTCTCCAAGTTGTGCTTCCTGAACTCTCTGTTTTCCTGGTAAGGAAAAAAAACCAACTGAAAACAAAAGCCAAGAGTGGTATGTATTTTACCCTGTCTCTATTCACTGCTCCGCACGGTGCTGTAATAAGCTGGAGGATGTAACAGCAGGAGCAGTACTTTGTGGAGCAAGGGTGAGACTGAACAGGCAGGGGCTGGGAAATAACTCAGGAACTTCTTAAACAAAACATTGCCATCAAGTCACAGAGTTTCATCCATGGTCTCTCATAAATCCAGACAAATTCTGTATTTAGCTAACCTGCCCTATGGTACATTTTCTTCATGTATTCCAAGAAAGAATATATGAAAATTTTAGGCTGTTTCAAACTCTCAAAAATTTTACAAATAGGTGTGTTTTGGGGGAAGGGAGATGGGCTGCATTACATAACTTTCACCATGGTCTACCTTGCTCACTACTTTTTCTCAAGGCTGATGAACAAAGGAGTATGATTTACAGTGAATCAGTGTTCATACCTGATATCAGAACAGTTTATACTCTAGATTCACTCTGTCCGCTGGGTCTTTTGGAAGCTTTAACCACATAATGTAGATGCAACTTGGGTTAAAAAGGAGTCAATGGCACTTTGGATAGGCTTTTTTTTAAGAGAATGGGATAATTACATTGATAGAGAAAATGAGCTATGTACAAATTAAAAATTAAAATTAAATACATGTGTGATTACAAATAATGGAACAGCCCAGCTTGAAAGGTTGCTTATGAAACTGCATCAGAGTTGATGAAAAGGATCAGAAGTTACTTCTGGAAGCAGGCTTTTGCCAGTTGCTGGGTGTTGTCTCCCAGTGTAGCTGAAGCTGCATTACAAATTTAAGGTAGACTTGTGAACTAAAGTGAAAGTATTTGCTTTTACTCCACACAACGAACACATTGGCATCCGCTTTTGTTGCCTAGAGTTTCTGTAGAGTTCTAGAGCCTCATAGTATTTCAGTAATTGAAATTTGTTGTACACTAAATCTAGCTGCAGTATGTCTGCTCCTGCTGCAATAATTCTATGGATTCCAGTTCAAATGGCACTCAGATGTTTCCAGATGGAGATTCATTGTAGTAACTACATCACCTAATTGAAGTCACCCTCTTCAGTGAATAGTGTGGTTCATTTACTTCCACAGTTAAAAAGAAAAAAAAAAATCCTCCTTCTTTAAATTACTCCCTAAAATAAAATGCACCTGAAAACCAAACAGTTTCTGCCCACAGAGATTTTGAACTACTTTTTCATCATTTGTTCACACTCAAGGCATAGCAGTAATTTGTCTGATATTGTAGAGAGCGACCTACTGAAAAATCTGCCAGAAGCTCCAGTTTTTAGAGTCTGTTTCATTTTGAAACACTAAAAAAGCCACTATTCACTTTTGAAATCTATTGTCTCTTCTTACGAGAGACTAGGCAGGAGATATCGTGAAATGATTACACACATTCACCATGCTCACACAATGCCTGAACAGAAGCCTATGTTGATAGTTCAGTGAGCTTCCCTGGTTCATGCAGGTAGCGGTTGCGTGGCAGAGCAACTATTCCTAGGAAATCTTTCATCAGAAATTGAAAACACCAACTTGGCCATCAATGGAAGAGAGAGATGCTTTAGGCATCCTACCTGTCTTGACTGAGTTTAAACGCTTATGGAATCCGTTTGAACCCATGAGTAAACAAATGCCAGTATCTGAGGGAAAGACTGAATCAGTTTTCCCCATGCTATGAAAAAACAAAGTCCATTTAATAAAGTCCAACAGTCCAGACTTTTATCCAGATGCACAAGCTTTTCATTAAAATCCTACAAAATTACTTCTGTTTCTTTCTCTAGAGGAACCTGCCTGGCTTGTATTGAAGGGGAATGAAGCGAGAGATGGCCTGAATGTGGCAGCATACCCCAGTTAAGGTAAAGGAATCCACAAAAGTCCATTTGCCTGGTAGAACTGCAGTGAGAACAATTAATCTCCCACAGCAGTAATGGAATTACATGGTTTGGCTTTACAAACTTGGTGCTTTGTCTGATTTATACTTACATTTGAAAACTGCTAATATGTGACAGAGAATAATTTTGTATGTATTAAATGCAGTTTGATATTTTCCTTTGTGTCTAGTGTATGTTTTACTTCCAAAGGAAGGAATATGCTTTATAAAATAGTCTTTATTAGGCTTCCCTGTAAAATATCAGTTTCCTGCAAATTATTCATTCATTTGCATTTTGTTCATTTGAAAACTGAGGTTTGGAATGGACGGGCATATCTGAGGTGAGGCAGTAAGTTGGCACAGCCTGTGTGAATTAAGTTTGAAATTTAATGTGAGAATTAACAGGGCTTTTTCTTATGCTATGGGCATCTTTTTGAAGGCTAAGATTTGGCTTCTCTTGTCTGTTCAGTAGAGCAGCTTGGGAAAGTACAGGGAAATCCAACATTTTTCTGTTGCTTACTGTCTAGCAGGATTCAAGGTCATCAACAGCAGAAGACTAAGGTTGTCCAGTCATCAACCTGAGCTGTAAGACCCATTGCACTTCATAGTAGTGTTCAACTAGATATAAGAAAGAACTTAGATGAGCGAGATTTTGTTTTGAATTTCTCAGAATTAGAAACAGAACAGTTCTGGGTCAGATTAAATTTCTATTAGCAGTACAGAATAGTGTGGTCTATGTGGGTAAGACATCAGGATTTATATGGCATCACTGGGAGTAGCAGTATCGCAAGAGAATGATCTGCTGATATTAAAGTACTGTTTCTGCTTCACTCATTATTTGACTCAACATGTGTGTTGAACAGAAATGAGACTGAAAGAAATTTATAGCTGAGATGTCTAAATTTGACATGTAATGCTAGCAGTCATTCTGAACAGCAAGTGTTCCTTCTGGGAAAAGCAAAGACATGCTGTGATTTGACTAACACTCCTCTGAAGGATTATCTCAATTTCAAAAGATATCTCAAAAAACAATTCACTAATGCTATGGATTCTGCTTAATAGTGGATATGTGTTCACTTAGACAATATCATTCTTCTGAAAAATTCGAAATTCATTCATTCATTTAAGCCTTTTAACTTTATTATGAACCCAGTATCTAAATGGTTTGCAAAAATCTAAAAGAACAATTCTCAATGACTTTTCTGATTATCAAGGCTGTGCTAGAAATCTTGAAGAAATCTCAAAGTTGCCATGCCTACTTCTGATTGTGGGACTCCATTATCCCAAAACATATCCCCCAAGGCCTGCCTGTTTATTTCTCCCATTTAGGAGTCTTTAAAATCCCTTTCCCTGTAGTCTGTACAGCAATGTTGTTACCATGACAGCTGACAGTTACAGAGAGGACAAGAAGGACATAGCATACCTGGGTTATTATGTGCTTGGTTAAAAATTGTAACACAATGCAGTTCCCTATACTGCAATCAAAGGTACTAGTAGAAGCATCATCATCTCACTTGGCCCTAGACTCCTTATTGTATCTCTGTGATTATATCTTACAGCATGTAATTATCTCCTTGGTGCAGCCCCCTAAAGAAACAATAATCTGTCCTTACCTTTTCTGCAGAAGGGAGTTAACATGCATTTGCAGTGAACAGACCTACTTAAACTGAACTGTGTTGGCTCTTTAAAGAATTGTAACAGCAGATTTTTAATTACAAAACATGTATGTATATTTTAACCTCATTATACAGATTTTTAGACTCAGCAGGAGCTGTACTCTCTCTAACCTTCTGCATCTGTCATTATTTAGTTAGAAAGCGCCCTTTTAATGGACTAGAATTTAAACAGCTCTGATCATTCTGCAATTACTTCTCATTAGTGCTGGTAAACAGGTGCACCCTACACCTGCCACTGTATAACAGGTGCCCTTTGCAAGACATGTAGTCCTTAATTCAACATCTTTCACATAATAGTTGTAAGATAAAAACAGAAGAGCTATGGAATAACTGAACCCTGTTAGGACATTCCTCACATGTTGATGACGCATGTTTATAAAGAGGCTTTGCAATTTCCCAGTGTCTTTGGCACACAGTTTGGGACTGCATGAATTCTGTTACCATGTGATTTGTAGCACTTCTGTAACAGATCACTTAAACAGTAACAAGTGAAGACACTGTACATTCAAATAAAATAACCTTTTATACTAAAAACATAAACAGCACATGAAACCTAAGAATCCAGGCACAAAAAGATATGATCATGCATATTAATGATCTTAGAACATAGAAAATTAGTGAAGCGTGCAAAAATAAACACGCTTTTAGATATGCATTATTTTCATCATTAAAATATCTTTACAAATCTGTAATGTTGTGTTCTGAAATAATTTACTTCTGTTCAGATTATTTTTATCAGTTTAATATTGACTGAACAACCTAAAACCATGATGAAGTTAATATTTGTTCTGTACGGTTTTGCTTTTTGTTTCCTTTCTTGAAATGGATTCTTCAGAAGACATATTTGAATTGAAACTATTGTAAGTCTTAAAGCCTCTGACCTTCTACTCCTAATAATATGCAAAGAAGCACATGATATCCTATCCCCATAGGTACTGTTAATTAAAAGGAAACATGTATGAAAAGCAGTTTGATAGTGTCCAGAGAGATACAAACAGAAGAGCAAACCCTTGCACACCACTGCAGCTGCAATACTGCTGTCTGCTTTTGCAGTGAAACTGGAAACAATATTTGAAAGCCACTCAGGAAAGACAGAAAACTCAACAGCGCAGAAATGATTCTGATTCTTGTGCAATTTAAGGCTGAAATCAAATGCAAATATGTCTCATAAACATGCCTTTCCCATTTGTCTTCCTGGAGAAAGCCCACAAAGACATTCAAATTTAAGTTTTCAATGGTGTTTTTGGAGCAACTAAATCAACAAATTTTATGTTAAAACAGATGTGTTTTTTCTACAAATAAGTAGTTCAGATTCCCCCTCCAAGACTTTCAAGTCTCTTTGCAAAAAAAGAGCTTCTAGTGTATGATTTATTTTGTTTTACAGGAACTTAAGAAATTATGTAAATGGTACAAAATGTTAATGCTATGAATAAGAAAACACAATCTCATATTTTAGATATTCTGTTTCAAGTGTGATATGACAGTAGTGAAATTACCTCGTAAAATCCTGGGCAGTTTGAGACAATGTGAAGGATCCATGCAGCAATAGCAGCTCTCTGTGGTGATGAATTCTGAATCTGTAGAAGGAAAAACAATGGGGAAAAATATCTGTGTTAACCGGTATTTGGATAGAGTAATGTACAGTAATGTACAGAACCCAGTAATGTACAGAATAGAGAAAACCAGAAATAGTCATTCTCGTAACACTGTCAGAAAAGTCTCATGTTCATTTTACAGTATGGGTATATAATAAGGCATTGAATGGAAAATTATGGAAATAAACATATTTTTTTAATAATTTACATTTGCATCTTGCTGAAAAATGACCTAATTTTTTTAAAAAAACTTGTTTATATTATGTTTAAAAAAACCCCACAAGTAATATCAGTGCTATTGAAAAGCAAACCAAAGAGTTTTACCCTAATTTCATGCACGTGTAAGTCACAGGTTCCTGCTATATACACCTAAAATTGGTGAAAGTGAGATCAGAATCAGGCCCAAAACACAATTCTTTGGGGAAAAAATCATAAATCTATGTTTATAATATTTAGCAATAAAATTTACAGCCCTGTTATCTGCTAGCTATGCAAAAACAAACACTTGTACAGGTGGAGTGTGCCACATGTTTATATGTAAACAAATGGCCTAATCCTGCCTTAGGGCATTGTAATGTTACAGCACACAAAGCGCCAGTGAGATAGCATTGGTTTTAGGGAAACCAGCCGGCGCAGGAGAAAGTTAATTTATCTAAGCTACCTAGGCGCAATGCAAGGTGAAGTTCCAGTCAAAGCTAAAGTTCATATGTATGAGCAGTCTGTTGACTAGGCATAGATCACAGCTGAGTGAACAAGTAAAGCAGAAATCTGAGCTTGCCCAAACCATCTACATGGGAACACTGTTTCAGGAGAGCTGCATGATGCTTGCACGGCCTGCTGCCAGTGTGTCAATGAAGAACAATGTTTGCTCCATATGCCTTCCTCCAGGATCTCTCTACCCTCAGTGACTGCTTTGTGCCACTTTCCAGTAGCAAGGAGAGGGTAAGCCTCTTCAGGCACGCTACTCTAGGATCTCCCAAGCAATATGAAGAGGTGAAGCTCATAGAAGTTTGAGCTTCTCATCAACCAGCACCCCCAAGTTGTTCTTGGCAGGTCTGCTCTCAATCCATTCACTGCCCAGCCTGTATTTGTGCTTGGGATTGCCCCGACCCACGTGCAAGGCCTTGCACTTGGCCTTGTTGAACTTCATGAGGTTTGCGCAAGCCCAGCTCTCAAGCCTGTCCAAGTCCCTCTGGATGGCATCCCAACCCTCAGGCGTGTCGATCACAACACACAGCTTGGTGTCATTAACAGACTTGTTGAGGGTGCACTCAATCCCACTGTCCATGTTGTTGACAAAGATGTTAAGCAGCACCAGTTCCAGTACCAACCCTCTGAGGAACGCCACTCATCATCGGTCTCCACTTGGACATCGAGCTGTTGACTGGCAGTCTTGGAGTTGAGAAGTTATCAGACAGACCAAGGTAATCTAGGCCTTAATCAAAATAATGATTTGCTGCATGAGGCATCGCAAGCCTGTCTTCAGTGCTATAAAAAAAGGACTCATTTGAGTCATTATGTACCTAAGATACGTGGTGCCCATACAACAAGGTACGTTAGTTTGCTATAAAGCAACAGGCAATTTTATTCTGTGGTAACACTTAAGGGTTTTTTGGTTGGGTTTGGGGTGGAGTTTTTATTGGTGGTTTTATTGTTGTTGTTCTTTGGTTGTTGTGGTTTTTTTACCTGGTATGGTTCACATCCTAGATGTAGCAACATAAAGGACACACCATCTTTAGCTCTGAAAGCTGTTTTCTAATAGTGCCAGAAGGGACCTTTATCCAAAACCAAGACTAAAGAGGAGAAATGGGTCACAAACTGTATTTACAAACAGGTTTGCAAGACTCATGAGGCCATGATGTCAGTTCCACAGCATAAAATGAAGTCTTAAGTGAAAAGACAAGTGCGTTTTTTTATTGGGATTTTGTTTGCAGGATTGATTTTTCTGCTCTTGTTCAGCATGCATGGTTTTGTAGTGGATTCACTGTGTATCTTTTGTGCTGACTTCTTCAAGGCAAATCAAAACTGGCCTAATATGTGTCCAAGTTTCCAAAGTATTGATGACTCCCCTCCGATTTATTTTAGCCCAGCCAGCCTTTGGAACTCCCTTTCCTCCACCACCAGTTACAGCAAGGCATTGAAGGACAAACTTAAAGGTAAAGTCAATACAAATTTTACTGTACTGCAGAAATTACACACATGTCGACAACTGCTAAACAGAAAGTAGTTTTTTTCTAATACATTATTCAAATTACGCAAGGGCAGAAACAGGTCTGTCTGTGTTTGCAAATATTTGAGTGCTGTGTGGGAATGCTGAAGGAAGACATTCATTTAAAAGATAAATAAATCAGTAATTCAGGGAAAGTACGGTCTGACTTTGAACTGTTTAGACCTAAACAACAGCTGGTGAGGCTGCTGCAGATCAAGCATAACAACAAAAATTACTAGTTGGTGACTTCCTCCTGGTCCTTCGCACTGTTATTCTTTAAACCCAAGTGTCTTGCTATTTTTTTTTTTTAAGTCTCATTTCTCCCCGTTGTCCAGCCTTCAAAAAATAGGTTATGTTCTGTGTTTAGAATTCTACTACTGATATTATCAGTCCATAAACAAAATATAGTTCTCTCCTTAACAAAGGAGATTCCCCAACTTCCCATTCTGAAGATTTGAAAGTAGATTGCTACACTTCCACATTGAGGCCAGCCACATACTCAGAAGATAACTCTGCATCACAAAACTGGAACTCTAAGCTAGAACCAAGGCATCACAGAGTCTGTCCTTTCTCTTTTCTACATATGACTTTGAGGGAAACATATCCAGGGAGTTTCTACAAAGAGATGCCACCTTTAATTTTCTTTTAGCCAGATTACTACAAAATAAGCTTTTCTTTTTTCTGCCATGGGTGGGAACAACTCATGAGAGCACAAAAGCTGACTTTGCCTCAGTAATGAGTTTGGATCATTTACAGAGAGCAATACGTCAAGCATATGAACTTAAGTAAGGGTGTGATCTTTTAAGATCATGAGTTGTGTTACTTATATACTTAGGAAATAAAACACTTCTTATTTCTGAGGAAAATAGGCCCCATAAAATCCAGTCACTCATAACAGTTGTTCTGCGTACTCATAGACACTGAAATTCCAAGAGTGCAGATGTTCTTTCTACATCTAATCTGCATTTCCTGTGCAGGTAGCTAGAACTATTTTCATCAGTCCTGCTAGTCTCCTATGCACTGAAGTCACTTCAAAATCAACAGATGTGCAAATTTGTGTAAGATCTAAGCTGAGTTGCTTTTACAACCACACAAATTGTATTTTTTAGATATCACTTCAAGTGTTGCTCACTTAGGAACTGAAATAGGTAGTTAAACCAGTAAAACCTATTCAAGAATTTGTTCATTCATGCTAAGCGTGTGATGTAATGAAAAGCAATCCTTTTATTGATGATGCTTCATTATTATTATTTTTAATATCTCATGATAGATATGGTACACTTAGTCATTGTCTGTTAACTACTACAAACAGCAAAATTGTAGCTGGTTTTAAATTAAAATTGCTTGCTACTTAGCATTTATTGTACAGGAGAAAAATGTTACATATTATGATAGTCCCAACAGGATCTATAAAGCTCAGCTGGAGATAGGCAGTAAATACTGAAGCATTCTCACAAATGGTGGTTTTGCATATAATTACTATATGCGTGTAAAAGTAAAATTTCAGCTTTTCCCCTGTTACCAACCAGCTCTAGTCTAGGAACTGATTCAGCCTACCCAGCCTCCACTTTGAGAGTCTCCACAACACCATTTGTGCCAGCAACTCATATCTCCTTCATTTCAATACTGTGAACAGTTCACAATATTTTACATCTTAAGTCTGCTTATGAAGTATTTTTCTGCATCTGACATTATGTGATGAAAAAAGTCTGGTCCCTCCCTTCTAGCCTAGAGCACACTTTCTGTCCTTCATGGTATCCTCCCTTGCAAATCTCACTATTCCTTTAGGATCCCTGTATTCATTTTTAACCAGTTTGTACACCAGTCAATATTTCAACTACAGCCCTCTTCCAGCAAGCTGGATTACAGCTGCTGAGTTAGTTACTTGTGTTTGCATGAAGCCAAAATGCTGAAGTTGTGATAAAGAACATTGGTATAAAAAAACTAGTGGACATTTACTTCTGAAATGGACAGCATGACCACAGCAGTGGAAAGGTGAAGACTTGAAGGCTGGGAGAGTTGCTATGGTTTACTGAAGCTTGCAGCTGTGGAGAAACTCTTCCCCATACTCAGAAAAAAAAAAAATCTCCTCAGAAGAGGTTCTCTTGCTCAAAGTCTACCAAGCTGGTCTTTGGTTATATTATGTTTTGTTATCAAAAGCTTAGCAATTCTCAGTAGAAAATATGAAAATGAAATATGAAAAATTCTGGCTAAACTGAAGAAAGAGAAACTTAGGTTGTACTAAAACGAGTCATCAAAGTAATAAAACCTGACACAAGTCCTAGGTTATGACAGAAAATGGCTGAAGCATTGCAAAGGTTGGAAAGTACACACTTTTTTCCTTTTTTTTTTTTTTAAGAGAGGAGGAGAAATCTTTCATAAGACAGCCAGCTAACCTGAATTCCAAGAAAAACCCTTTGACCATGCTAGTAAATACGTATCTTTCAAATGCCAAGCAACTTTAAAGTGAAAGTAACAGCTAACCTGAATTTGTCAGGAAAAGAGTCTTGCCAAGCCAGTCTAACTGCCTGCTTTTTGACAGGGCACCATTACCACTGCAACAGAAGCAGCAGTAACTGCCCCGTATCTGTACTGCAGCAAGTCTTCGGGGACAACAAGTGCTGTGGAAGACAGACTTCAATCCTGGGCAGATGGAAATGAGGGCAGAGAGGTAAGAGCTCACCTGAAGCACTGTGACAGCCTTTAGGCACCACTCTGCAGAAAGCACCATTAAGAGATGCTGAGCTCTCAAAACATATATAACCCATGTCTCCCCTCATACATATATACATAAAAATAAAATAACAAGAGTAGCAACCACCTCGAATAGACTTCCAGGAAGGTTGTGGTATCTCTGTCGCTGAAGTTTCAAAGAAAAGTTAGGCCGAGAACTGTTAGCAGTGACCTAGGCACTGGGCTGTGGAGGTTTACTGGTGTCCCCGAGGAGGGACTCGCTTCCCGCCCGCTCCAGCCGCCCGCGGCCCCTGCAGCCACACGAGGCCTGAGGCTTCCGAGGAAGACGAACAGGTAGTTTCTAGTGCCGACGGTGAGCCTAGCCGGCTCCTCACCACAGCCGCCATCGGCCTCAGCCTCTCCTCCAGGCAGCCCGGGGATGCCGCTGCCCTCAGCGCGCCTTCCCGCCGGCGGCCGCCGCGCGCCGCCTCACAGCGGCCCCGGCGCTCCCGCCGCCGGCTCGTGACTGCTCCTGTCAGCGAGCTGAGGTGACGAGCGGGACCCCCGGTGCCGCCCCCGGGACCCCCGAGTGCCCTCACGACGCCGGTTTTGGAGCAGAACCGAGGCCAGCACTAACTCTCCGAGCCTGGCTGCCTATACCGAGGTACAGAGCCGGCCCGGACTTACAGGGGCCTTGTAATGCCCTGAAACCCCCACCTCTAAACCCGCGCCTTTTGTACAGAGTGCCTCAGACAATAGCGTGGTTATTGAATGTGGCAGTTCCTGGCTGGAGGGGAGAAAGAGCAAGTTGGAGAGGGGAAAAGAAAAAGGTATTTGTGCTGCTGGCTGGGTGATGAGTGGCACAACACTGGGCAGATTGTTCCGAATATCCCTCAGCTGCACCTTCACTGCAGTTATTTCCTCCCAGGTGAGGGGAAGCTTCCTCCAGGCGCTCATCTCCCTCCTCACAAAACCCCTCTGCTGGGAACTGCAGGCTGCCGGGCTCCCAAGGGCTGAATTTCAGTCTCAGCCGAGTCATTAGTACTGCGCCTGCGTCATGCACTTGAGGCTATAGGCTTGTACTGCTTTAACATTGCGTCGTTCCTTCAAAATGAATGAAATGTTTTAATTATTCACTGTTCACTTTTACAGAGCAAGTGTGAGCAAAACCTCGGCTTTATTCTGATGGGGTTTAAGTGGGGTTGAGTAGTGCTTTTCAGGTGCAGTTACTGCTGTTAAATTCTTCTTAAACAGAAGTGCAGTGACTGCATATCTCTGCTTTTTAGAGTTCCTTGTTTGAATTTAGGTTGAAAATCCTGTGATGGTATCTATCAGCTTCATAGGCTGCAAAGACAGTTCTCAAAGCTGAGAAACCAGAAATAATGGAACCCTTGTTTTATAGGAATCTCAATGCTCTGAGTTTGCACAAGCCAGACATTTTGGAAGCTTGGTGTTCGTAATCTGACTGCACCGAAGGACTTTGAAACACCGTAGGTATTAGTAAGGAATGTTTGCTGCCCTGAAAACAACAAACAAAAAAACCCCAAAAAACCCCACAGTTCCTCATATTTTACAGCAATGTCACCTACAGCACTGTGAAACTGTAGCTTGCCCAAAAACTGCACTTTCAGTAGTGATAAGATTGGAAGAGACAGTCCTGTATTTCATAATGTAGGAAAAAGAATCTTAAGCCATATTTCTCTGCCTTGTGCAGCTTGCCTGTTTAAACATCAATTGCTAGCATGCAAAAAAGTGTCATTATCTCAGCTATGTGATTAGATCTTAATATACCTACTAGAAAGGCATAAAGTTTAGCACAGTAGACATTTCTCATTTTGATGCAAGAAACTGAACTGGTGTATTTTGAAATGCTGTGTTACCACAATGTAAAGCGATTTATATAGGAAGGATCCTGCCAGTGCCTGTATCATGCTGCAAATCATTTTCTACTGTGACAATGAGCAGCAAGTACCAGTGTATTCCTCTGTGTCTTAAACTGCCCTGATTTATGCTATCTAACATAAATGAACTACTTCAGCCTCCTTATTTGTTGCCAGGGCCAGTCTCTGAGACTCTGGAACGATGATTCTCTGGATTTAAAAAAAAAAAAAAAAAAAGCCCTAAAATTCCATGAAGCTTATCTAAAACTTTGCATTGCAAATTAGGACAAGATGTTGCAGACCTGGAAGCCTGTTATATTTCATTTCAGAAACTGTTAAATGAGAACATTTCAAACATTTTTGTAATGAAATGCAGTTTCTGAGCTCCAGGCTTAGTTATTTCACAAACTCTTTTCCTCCGCTAAAGTCTTAAAGCTAAACAAGGTTGGAGAAGCCTTGAGAACTGGAATGTCTGTGGCAATCCACAGAACTGAAGATTTCAAATATGGCTGTATTTATCAGTTTATTTTTTTATACAGTCACCCTTTATATTCAGATAGGCATAAAATTTGTGTATTGTGCCAAAAAGCAGTGATACATGTATCAAAACAATACCATAGGATACATTTGTTTCATGTAAATAGAGATCAAAGACTGTAATAGTGATTTAATCTCATTTGGGTGGGGTTATGAGAGAAAGTGGAATGTGCACACATATTGGAAGTGACATGAAAATGTTTTAGGTATGTCAAGTTATGCCTACCTCTTCTGCCAACCTCCTTGCGTTCAGAGGCTGGGGATGTAATGTAGCTGTCACAATGCTGAACACAGGCAGAGCAGGCTATGCATGTTCACAGCTGCTGTGAAGTAGGTTTTTTCAATTACAAAGCGAGTTACAGCTGCTCAGGGTGGTGAGCTCTCTTCTTTTAGGGGTAAAAGCAGGAGTCGTTAAATCAGATTCTGAAGAACTGTTGTGGAGATAAGAAGATGCTGCTGTCCAAAAGCACGCAGGTACATGGCAAAACTCAATGCAGGAAACTTGCTTGATCTTCAAGTGGTTGCCTTGAATTTTACTGCTTACAGCTACATCTGTCTGTGGTGGAAGAGGTAGTAGACTGAGAAAAGCAACTGCTTCTGAGCAGGTTGTGCTCCACTTTTGAGCTGTTTGGTTCTACTCTGTTCAAGGAAATGGGGTTTTGTGACACATATATAATTTTTTCTTCCTAAAGTTAACAAAGAGGCATGGGTTAGATTTTTGTACTGAGGAGACAGGATTCCTGAAATATTTACATGTAGATGTTGAGCCCACATTTGTTTCTCAGGGCAAATACAGCAGTGTTTTCATGGTTGGTAGCCAAAAGACTTTTTTTAGACTGCCTGCCAATCCTGGGGCTCTAAGCAGACTTCCAGTTCAGGGTCTTTATGTACAGCAACTCACAGAAGACAAATCTGAGTTGCAGTTTTCCTCTGTCTGCCCAGAAGTGTAGAAAATTATAGAGAATATGTAAATTTCAAGAAAGTGAAGTGTTTGGGGGCTACTCTTGATTTTTTTTTTTCAGCCATTAACACATTTTTCCTTGCCCCAAGTGAACCTAAGTTCCAGCAATTTAATTCCTCCCCCGTGCCTTTAATACTTTCTCTCCTCTGATAGACAGGTGTAGCCACACTCTAAAAGCAGCCCAGTAAGCAGAGAACAAACTTTTGAGACCAAAACTTGAAAACTGGGTTTTATAAGTTATGAAAGAGTAATAATACAGGACCGTCCAGTCTCATTATTGTGATGGAGTAATTATTGGACAAAGAATGCAAAGGCAAAAGAAAGGCTGAGACATCACCTGGAAAACAGAAAGCTTTAATAGTGTGGCTTTAAAAGGAGTTTCTGTGTATAAGACTTAAGATTTGCTATGGAATTCTTTCAGAGCAAGTATTTAGTTTTAATTAGGAGGGTGGTATCTTGGTTAATGACATTCTTTGAATTCTTCAGTGGCTGTGAAATGCAGAGGCCTTATTAAGGCAGAACATAGAGAAAAAGGAGCCATGGGAGGTGAACACACTTTCCCAATTTCCCAGATTGAATGTTCCAAGCACACATGTTTGTGGTTTTCAACTTTCAAATGTGTTGTTAATTGAAAGAACACAATGAATGTTTATGGAAATGCAGTGGTGCATTCAGGGTGTAGCCCATCTTCTCAGGTTGTGGATGTGCTGCAGCCAGCATTACTCTGAGCTGTGTTACAGCTGTGCAGCTCCTTGTACACACTCTCTCCAGCTGATCTGAGAATGGGATTATCTTGGCTAGAACTACTTCATGCTTTTGTGAGTTTATCAAACAAAGAAGTAGAAGATAATTCTAAGCCAGCATAAAAGCGCTGTGCTTGGAGGGGCAACAGTGATTTACTTCATATTTTCAGGTAACTTAACAGTACTTGTATGACTCCAGTCTTCTTTTGGAGAATGGAGGATATTTGATGTGAAGCAGAGACCTACTACTATAGAATGTAAATGGCTTATATGGTCTTTATAGATGAAATATATGTATAATAAGCTAGACTAACTCAGACTGGTTGTCCATCTGGCTCAGTATCCTGCCTCTGACAGTGGCCATAAGTGGCCAAGGGAAGAGTAGAAAGTCAGCGGTCTTCTTAGAGATCCTAAAGGAGTCTACATTCAATATGCAAAATACTAAGAACCCTCTAATAGGCCTACATAAAGTTGAACCAACTACATGCTTAGCTGACTCTCAGTTCCTGGTAATGCAAATATCGATATAATTCAAAGCTACAGTCTTCTGGAGTTAACAGATTAATCTGATTAAATGGATAAGAAATCATCTCATGTTACCCCTAACAGTAACACATTTAGTATTTGCATATGGTTTGAATGAAAGTTGTCAAAGACATGCAAACTAGAGGTTGAGAAATAAAGTTTCTAAAGAGATAGCGATCTTGAAATGTAAAAGGTGATGCAGACTTGGTCTTTGCTGACACCCAAACTGCATTTACCCATTTCTTTGTTAGCTTCCCCACCCCCCACCCCAAGCTTTTGTAATCCCTTCAGAAAACCTTTTCAGACAGTTCATGGAGAGCTTCCAGTACCTCATCCCTCTAGTCCTCAGACACAAACTTGTATCACTGATGAGATCTAGTTCATAAGTTATGTATACAGTCAAAATACACACCGTAAACTGAATAAACAGCTCTATAACAAACTGTAAGTGGTCACAGATGGCTCTGTGGTCTTAAAAGGGGTCATGTCTACTCTTCTTTTGTTTTAATAGGTAAATACTATATGGTTTATAATTTCAAGATGGCTCAAAAGAATTTTGTCACAGTGAATTCCAGTGAGAGATAACAGCCTAAATGCTTAAAAATACCCATTCCACACAGTTACATTTTTTCCTTGCAGTGCTGTTTGTAACAATTGTGTTGGAAGTCTCTGTTATGTGTTCATGTTGGAATCCAGTCCAAGAAACACACTTTTAAGATTAATTTTGATACTTGAAAAATTGCTTTGTTTTGGACAGAGCTACTAGCTTAGCAGATCTGCTTCCTGAAAGACCCTAATTAACCCACTAATTCTACTTCTTCATCCTGTCCTCTTGCAGGGAATGAGTGCATTTCAAAGGCTGTTAACGCCTTGTTTGCACAGTCTTATGATTTCTGGTTTCCTATGTGATAGTTGTGCTATCTGTTTTCAGGAGCCTATGCTTTAGGAATACTGTGCTTTCGTCAGAAAAGTTCTGCAAAAGTAGTAACTTTTTGTAGAAGTTGAGACAATACTGATACTCTCCAGGGAGTGCTGAACAATGTGCTGAATTCTTCAGCTCAAGGATAGAACACTGTGACAGGAAAAGCCAGCATAGGTATATATAATTAGACAAAGTAAATACAATGAAAGGAACTCCTGTGGCATTTGGCTCACTAAACATGGTTGTAGGATGCATAACGGGTACAACTGCTTTTGTCTTGAAAGTGCCAGTGAGCTTTGCTAAGAATTTCCCAATATCATGTCTGGAAACGCTGTGTAGGTACCTGTGAGAATGGCGCTTGCCTTAGTGGGGTTGATGCTTTTGTTTACACTTTTGGCGTTTACCTTTAAACAGGATTCAACCTCAGAGATTTTACAGAAGTCATCTTTTTATGAGAAAGGCATAAAAAAATCTCTGAGGTTCAGTGATATCAGCACTTGGTTGCCACGCCCATGATCCAGATGGGTGTGGTGAAGCAGCCGGCGAGAAAGCATACAATGAGTAAATCCTTATATAAAACACATAATCTTGAGCTCCTTTTGATTTTTGTTGGTTTGTAGACTCTATTTAAAGCTGTGGAAGCACAAACTGAACCCAAGTTTACATTACAGCTAGGCTGGATTCCTGGGCTTACATCTGCTGCGAATGCTTGGCTTTCCTTGTCATCTACTTTTCTTGCAGATTTTGAGAGCAAGAGTTACGAATCAGCAAGATTAAAGAGTACAAGACCTAGAAGTTGGTAATGAAGCTATTTGTTCAAACTGCTTGGAGCGGGGGTTCAGTCTATCAAACTAAAGTTAGCGTTCTGTATATTTTTGCAAGCAATTGCTGAATAATCTTACAGTTCAGTGAGGCTTGGTTTTCCAACTGTGTGTTCTGTGTTTTTTTTGAAGGAGGGCAAGCTATAGAATCTACTTTATTATGTCTGATCTTACAGAAGAGCAACCTTTATTAATAAATATGCGATACTGGTATTGTTCAAGTCAGTGTTTAAAACACTTAAGGGTATTCCTTTTTTAAATTGTTATATATTTATTTTCATGCATTTTCATGATACCTCAAGGGGCTTCTTCCTCCACCCCTAGCTCTATGGAGCAAGCTCACTTAAAACAGGGATCTCCCTGTGTTCAGTGGGATATCCAAAAAAAGTAAGATGGGTCTATGATTCCGAACTCTATATTGGAAAAAAAATTGTCGTGAAAGATGTATGCTTTTTTCCAAATGCTTTATAAAAAAAAAATATTAACAATACTTATATTTTATGGATAGTTTTGGTTTTTATATCTTTTTAATGTCATGTGAGAACGTGTGGAACACAAGGCACACATTACTGTGTCTGCAACAATACTAACATGACATGTTTTGTATCACTGTGCATTGTATTAAAATAGAACAACTGACTGCCCGTTCCACATCAGTTAAAGATTTTTTCAGAGGAGGGGGCTTAGGTGAATTATGGGAATTTGGTTTCTTGTTTTAGGGGTGGTGCTTATTATTTTATTACTGCCAAAGTGACAGTGCTGTTTGGTGTTGTAAGCCATAGTAGCTGAAAGAGTGTCACTGATGAAAATAAATACATTTTATGTAAGTAGTAAATGCAGCCTTGTATAGGGTATTTATTGCAGTGTTAAAATTTATGAGTACGGTGCATTGTGCTTTTCTCAGAGAGGAGGACAGAAAGGTAGAAAGATTCAGAAATTTCTGTCATTTGCTAGTAAGGGTATGAGGAGAAGAAGGAATTGTCCAAAGGGGGAAACAAGTAGGTATGGACTCTCCAAAGACACTGAGTGGGTAGTCAAAACACTCCTGAGAAAGGAGCTGTAGTCCCGTCCTGCTAGGTGAAGGCATCTGTACTTTTTCCTTGCATCGGTAGCAGGCTGTCTTTATCAATGAGGCTGAACACTGCTTTGCAAGAAAACAGGCTGCATGGATTCTTCAGCTTTCACCTGTGTGTAATAATTATTACATAGTTACAGCACCCCATCCAAAAACTGCGTCTAGAAGGAAGAAGGTGTGTTTGCAGTCTCAGCTTTGAGTGGGATTGGCTGCTAATTACATCACTCTTGGCAAATTCTAGGAGGTATAGTATGGTCTGGAGTCCTGGAGCGAGAGCATAGAAATATGCATCAGCAAGTTAAGATGATGATCTCTTTCCTTGTTTAATTAATAAAGTTCTTGCTAAGCTCCCTGTAGGAAAGGAAGAGATGCAGGGAAAGAAAGATCTCCTTACTCTGAGCTCAGTAATTAAGACAAAATTTTCAAATTTGCTTGTCTAAATGTCAAGGGTGCAATACTAAGTAATTGTAGGAGATCAAGGCACATTTGGGAAGCCAGAAGAGTCCAGGGGTTCGGGCATTAACAGAAAAGTCAGAAAATTTAAATTTTGCTCCCTGACTTCATAGATGATTTTTTTTTCAGCAAGTCACTTCATGTCTCTGTTTTATCACATTAACTTGTTAGAGCTAGGCATTCTTTTCACTGTTTGCTGGCTGTCTATCACAACAGAATCCTAGTATTTCTAATGAATAGTGAGTTCTGCTGCAATATATACAAAATAAATGAATAAATGCATCATCAGGCCCAGTCTCTGGTCACCAAAGTGTAAAGACAGATTGTTTGGACTCCTGTGTGCACATTCTTAGGAATTAGGTTTCAGGATGAATGAATCTATTCATCTCTCTTAGCCTTTTAGATGCTACACTACTTACCTATGGAACTTTCCAGTGTCCTCTGAGACTTGCAAGATGTTGTTGATTGTGATGAAGTATTTTTTTGTGAATACCTGTGCATGCAGCATATGTTTTTTTAGTGCAAGTTAAATATTACTATGGTGAAGTTGAAATGAGAAACCTGCCTGCTGCACCATGTTGTTATTTGCTGTGAAGTGATTTAACAAATATTTGAACAGCTGTTGCTGAGTAGACCCTGTTGATATAAGTGGTGGAATCATGAGAGCTGATGTTTTGGTTGTTTACAGTGGAAAAGGACCAATCAATTTTCTGCTTGGATAAAGGACTCTATAAATGTAGTACAGAGTTAACGTAATTTATGATGAAGTCTCTCAAATCCAGCTTTGCATATATAGTGAGTTTTATTAAAGATACATACTTCTGATCCACCAGAAAAAGTGGTAGAGTTTTGGCTACTCCAGGAATCCAAACAGGAAAATTGCCTTGGATAACAGTCAGGACAGCTGCTGATCTTTAGATCACTTAGCAAAATTCTTTCAGTTTCAGAAATGAACAGTCCCTGAACCATAATACTAGGTGGACCAACAAAGTGACTACCAGGAAGATTGATCATTTGTAGCAGAAAAACAACACTTCTCTTGATAGTGCCGTTTGCCATAGAAAGGTTCTGCTCTGTACTGCTAGTAGCTTACCAAGGAGTTTTAGTAGTAATGTGGTAGAGGAAAGAATTACAGTCTATATACAGTAATGAATGGTATTAAATGAACAACTAGCATTCCTGGCATACCGCAAACTCACCAAAGAGGAAAAGAAAATAAAGGTAGAATATTTTAATGGTTTTACTCCTAAAAATGGAAACTAGATATCCAGATCCCAAAGACCCCACTTGAACTTTGTGCTTGTGTTCTGACTTCTAATGAGAACAAATCTGTAAGGACAGATTTGACAGTGGGCAGCCGATGATAGTGGAGTCTGGATTTTCAGCTTGCAGCAAAATGCACCAAATAAAGGCCCTGAATTCTAGCACAGTGATGAAATTTTTTGAAAGTCTGAATGCTACTTTTGGTGCCTGGGTTGATCATCTCTGAGCCTCTGATTGCCAAGACTCAAGTTTGCCAGAGAACACTCAAAAGGTTTAGCAGTGGCAAGCATGGTGAGTTCTTTGCAAGAAGCGTGCACTTGTGGTCAGCAAAAGTCTTGGAGGTGGGTAGGGACAGTGGTAATGCAGCAAATCCATCCTCGTCCCTTTAGCATGTTCTTTTGTACTGCTGTTCTCACCAGGAAAGGCAAGTGTAGAAAAGTTTTAGGAAATGAGTTGCTTTTTTATGGGCTTCATGGAAGGGAGAGCTGAGGTGTGATAACAGACAGCTGCTAGTGTTTATGCTGTACTTCTTTGGATGATAAAGGAATTCAAGATCTGCAATGAAACACTTTTTTATATTTTGGGGGCTTCGCCCCTCCCCCTCCTTTTTGCACTACAATGTATTGCATTGCCCTGACCTCTGAGCAGTCCCTCAGGCTTTTTATAAGGAAGAAAATATGTAGTGAAACATAAAAAAGACTTTCTTATATTAAAGAAAATAACTTACTGAGGTATGCTCATTGCCAGACTGGTCTTACAAGAAAGCAATCTTTTCCATGAGGGTAAAGAGTGACTGAGATGCCTTTATTGCAAGGAATGCTATGTAGCAATAAAACATTCAGTAAAGTTTATATTGCTGCTACTGTAACTGAGACATGATATTTGAATAAAATAGTGCTGGTTTTATGACTGCACACTGTGATATGAGTTATCAACAAAAAAGAGGAGTTTAACTGAATTTTATTTCTTCTGAAGGACAAAAGCTGTCAGACTGTGTACTGATAGCTGCAAGAGTATTCCAGGTAGCTGATTACTCAAGAGTAAGATGAAGCAGTGGCTGTGGGTGTAGAGGCATTGTGCTGCAGCTGCACTAGTGATATACAATGCGTCTTCATGGTTATTCTGCTTTGGAGGGCAAGCCATCAGAACTTCATGCTTTGAATTACTTGTGTTTATCTCGGAAGCCTAGAAAAAGACATAGTATAGGTATCCCCCTGCTCATTGCCGTGAAAGATGTCAAGGTGGGCTTGAACACAGTCAGTGAGGAGGCTTGTACTGCAACTCTCTTAATGGTGTCCACTTGACTAGCTTAAAAATGTCTGTGTGCGCTCTTTTGTTCCTGTTTTTTCCTACTATAAGTAAATATCATATTGGCAACAGTGAGATTTGGTCTTTGGTTTCGCGGCTTTGACCACTGGGATTTTCAATCTGTGTCAAAGGTTTTTGTCATTTTATTTTAATGTTGCCAGTACAGCATTTTCTATATCACCTTTTCTTTGATGACTATATTTAAGATAAGTTTTTTTAATGAACACTTGGTCTTTCTAATGAGCCACAAAACTGGTCACCTAGACAATCAGTGGAGAAATCAGTAATATTAAGGTAAGTGGTTATGCACGTGTCTTGATGAACATTAATGGTAGAAATGTCAATAATTCTCTCACTGAAAGATAAAAGCTGGCCTGCAGATAATGAACCTGCCTTCAGGAAAAGATGAGAAGTAACAGACTGAAAAAAGCAGTTGTCTGAATTATGGTAATTATGTTAATTTAGATTCTAAATAATAGGAGATTTGAACTTTCTGTGTTTAATATTTCAGTTAACTATGTGCATTAAGGAAAATGAGACATCTCAGATATAGATTCAATCCAGCATTTCATGTAAGAAATGATAAAAAGCTTTCTGGGAAAAACAGCAATATAAAGAAATGAAATATTGGGGGAAATGGGCTCTTACATCTACCTCTCTCACAAGCATGCAGTGTCTTCATCAGGAGCAGAAGGATCGTATTTGCAAGTAAAGCACTAAAGCCTGTCTGTTTAGAGTAGCAGAGGACTTGATCCATAAGTCCACTGGAGACTGTATCTCCCATTGATTCCTCTTTCTGAACCAGTTAAGCTGCTATCCTATCAAGTGATGTGAATCTGAAACTTATTGTACTGAGTCTCCTTGGCAGGATTAGGGCAAGCTCAAGGATATTTCCTTTAAAATCAAACTGTGAACAGACCTTTCTTTGCAGTGAAATGTGAAGTCTTTATGAATTCAGAAAAAAGAAAGTCATAATCCTTTGTGACACTGTATACCCCAATGTGCCTAAGTATCCTAGGAATTACTGGGTTTTCCACTCCATAGATAGTGATGGTATTTGCTCAGCTAGTTTTGTATGCTTTCCAAAGCTTCATTCTCAAACCAGGCAAACAAATCTTCACATTCACATTTCTTTCCTGCACAAAACATTATGGATGTTTAATGTATAAACTTGTTGGATACCTGACTGATTAAACATAGGAGATTCCATCCAGAAATCTTTATTTCCTCAGTGAAGACACAGTCTTATTCTGTAGTTATAAAATAGACTCAAAAGAGCTATAGACGTGGCGCTTAGGGACATGGTTTAGCGGTGGACTTGGTAGTGTTAGGTTAACAATTGGTCTCCATGATCTTAAGGCTCTTTTCCAACCTAAATGGTTCTGTGATTCTATGATAGGTAATAATGCCCTACAGAAGTGTAGCCGTAATCCCGCAAATCCAAAAGTGGTTATATGTGTATGCAGTGGCTAGTTCCATACAGTGAGAACTATGCTATGGTTGCATTTCTGCTACTTACTGAAAGCATAATTCGTTACTCATAGGTGTTTTTTTTAAGGCCCAGAACTTAAAAAATAAATAAAGAAAGGAAAAAAGGTGGCAAAACTATATGCCAGGATTTCCTGAAATGCTTTCAATAACTGTCTTCAGAAGGACAACACTGAATCTGTGGCTGAATTAAGCAAGTAATTAATTAAAAATATCATGATACTTGATGGCACATTAATGAGAAAAGTCAGGTAAGGAAAGAAAAGAGTAAATGTGTGAATCACAGCATTTGTTACTTTCAGATTTGAAAGACTGTAACTTTTAAAAGGTTTAAACTAAGTAAAGTAAGTAAAAAGTATGAATTGGAAATTGCTGGAAAAGACCCTGATTCATGCATCTTTTAATCGCTGTCTAACTAGATGGTCCACTGCACCACCACTCCAGTTGAATATCTCAGAATCATTAATTAATTTTATCCTCTCAACACTCCTATACAATACAGTCTAATTTCGCAGATGATGCACTAAGAAAATACGTGCCTTAAATGACCAAAGTCACATAATAAATCTAGGTTTAAGCCAGCAATTGATCAGGTCCTCTGAGATCATGCTCCACCAGGAGGACATGCCGTGCAGGCCTGGTAACAGTACCGTGCTCTACTGGTAGTGTCATTGGCACCCACACCTCCAGTTAGGCTGGGTCGTCTCTTCAGTAGAAAGGCAGCTTGAGACTTGCACTGCCTTTTCAGTGTTGTGCCTGGAAATGTATTTCATATTGCTGTTCTTTGGAGACAAGCTGGTTTGGGCCAGGCTGTTTTCGTAGTGGAAGCAGGAGATATTACATGCTGCAGTTTGTGCAGACTTTTCCAGCTGTCTTTGAACTAGCTAGTTCCGACACTCTTAGCAATGTAGCCACAGCACCGTGGAATACCAAACATCTGGGGACTGCTTTCAAATACACCACTAATAGTGCCTGTGTTAGTATGGATTCACCTAGACGAGCTGCAGTTGCTATAGCAAGTATGCCCTCACAAATCATTTTTAGGGAGGGAGCTGAAACTGTGTCAAATGAGGCTCAGAAGCATGATCAGCTGTGTAGGAAAGCAGCAAGGAAGGTTTGTGCAGTGAGTGAGCAGCTGCACAGCTGTGGTGGTAGAAGAGGATGTCATTAATTTAATTCTCTACTGGTACTGCAACCTTCAGCTACCACACCAAGACCAATGTTGCTTTACATCTCTCTGCACCAGCTGCTACCTGATTCCCTGGCACATTCTTCCTCAAGTAAACCCTGCAGTTCCCCTCAGAGGGCTTCTCCATCACAGCCAGCTGCTATCTATCTTAGTCTCTAATCTGTACTGTAAAGCAGGCCAATTTTCCAGGCGGTGTTTACTGAAAACACAGGAGCGTGCCTGGCTCCCTTGGCCATACCTCCTCCTTCCCGCCCACTCACTCCCTGGCAGGCAGTGTGGCTATGGAGGTCAGGCTGCAGGACTCTGCTGCTGCCTTTGAGAGAGCATGGAGTGAAATCACCAGCCCGTAAGACCATTAACCCTGACACGTTTACAGTTGCTTCCTCTGAGGTTCAGAGAGTTCTTTATGCTTACAGCTAGTCAAAGTGGTTGACAGTAAAGCAAACAGTGACATGATTGAAATCTTCATTAGAGAGAAAATGGGTGCACTAAGGGAAAGCCTTGAGACAGGAGAACTCTGCAAGATCAAGGCTTTCAGTGAGATTAGTAATTTAAAATGAGGCTTCTAAAAAAGCAGAGAAGAGATAATGAAAAGGGTCAAAACCAACTAATAAGGGATAATTTTGAGGTTGATGTTACTAACATATGCCACTGGAGAACTGAAAAGAAGAAACTGGATCGAGCTGTAGTTCTTAGTACTAGGAAATGTTCAAATCTTTAATGAAAAAACACATTTGAAGCAGGAACTTCCTTGTGTTTGCTGCTGTAGATCAATTATGACTAACACCCATCTATTCCATAGTTACACTTGTATTTCTTTAGGGATGCAGTAAATTTTGGGAAGTAGAAATCTTCTGGTGCTGCCTTCAGCAGCACTTTTGTCCCTATTTCGTGACACCTGGTATCATGGAAAGATAATTAGGGACTTTGCTTGAATAAAATATTTCTAGATTTCTTTGCAGCTTGTTCTGAACTAAATACCCACTCCTATCCATCTTGACAGGTGACCTGTCTTATTCTAGGGATGAGAAGAGCTATATTCCTTGTTTTTTCATTACTGCATGATCAGACCATCAACTGGTCTGACATCTCCCAAATGGCACCCATCATCCGCCTATGTCATGGCCACTTTTTTTACCTGGGGCTTAAAGGGAGTACAAAGGAAGTGGGCTGTAGGATTTTTTTTCTTGATAACGACTCACTTTCTTGCCTGGTGTTGTCACTAAACATCGTGGGCTGTTGAAACAGCATTGTAATGGGGCTATATTCAGCCTGTGAAATGTAGGGTGAACACTCATGTCTTAAAAAAGAGACTTTTACGATCCTAACCTACTCTTGTTAAAGTCAGTGGGCATCCTTGCACATCAGTGGAAGCGAGATAAGATTTCAAGTCATATCTTATATTCTACATGTTTTCCTGTGTCCAGAAATTTCAGTTATCTTCACTCGTGACTAGAGATCATGATAGCTGTTTGAATTTTTAGTCAAAGACGACGAGTACACCTCCATTATCTCTAGTTATGTATTTATTCAGTAAACAACACATCTTTAAAGTTCACAAACTTATTCTTTGTTTCTTTAAGTGATTGACATAGAGGTTAGGAACAGTGATCTCAAATGGAGATGAAGAGGCACAAGAGGGGTCAGTCTCTCAGCCAGCACAGCCAGGAGCCCCTCCATAGTCCCACAGGAATGCAAGGCTGTTTTGCTGTACAGACCTGTATGATGTCTGGTGTTTTAATATGCTCAGGCCTTAGAAGGGTATTTTTTGCATATGGTAGTGTGTTTGTATTTTCTATCCGATGTTTCTGGTAACAAATGAGGAGACAACGTATTTTCTGCTTAGCATTTCATTTTCTTGCTGTTTAGCACAGGGAAGAATACTTGTTCCAAAAAAACTTAAAATGTGTTCAACTGTGGCCTGTCACAACTTTATTGTTCTGTGTTGTGTTTCTTGGGTCGCGATGTGAATACAGACTTATGTCTTGTCTGGGTTTCAGCTCTAAATTGCCCCAGTTAGGGAGTATCACAGCTTTAAGACATGTCTCTGGCATCACGGAAAAGAAAACCCACTGCTCTTCTGCAGGAATAAAGGAATAATCTGACCATTTAATTTGATTTGCTGTAGATGTTAACAAAAGGCCCAGCAGAATCTGAGTGACAGCCATAGTGAAAGCTGGTATGAAACTTCAGAATATGGGCACTTCTAGTTAAGAGCAATGAAAATAATTAAATATAGATCAAAATTTTTATCAGAAGAACTAAGCAGCATGGTTTTATGTACTGATCAATTAAAAAAGAGACATTTAGAAGCTATATTGAGAAAAAGTACAACTTTAAAATGTAATTACCTACAAAACAAGATCACCAATCTGAAAATATACTAGATGTACTTAACTAGAAAGCAGTTGCCAAGAGGTTTATTCCATGAATTAATTTTCATGCGTTCTGTATTGTAAAGTTATGCAATATAACTGAACAGTTTGTTCTTTTCTTGACAGAACTTATGATGATAAATGACAAGAACTTGGATGTGTAGGTTTTTTATCTTTCCTAAAGGGTCTTTCAGAATTAAGAGCTTTTGGCAACTATTCTTTCCTTTCTCTTTGAAGCATCTTTAGGAAGATGAAATGGTATCATTTCACTTAAAGAACAAAATGTATAGAATTTATTTCACTCCTATTACTAAAATGATGTGGTCTTGAACAGGATGTTGAGAGAAAAGTCATTGAACATTCCTGTCAACCTGGATAACGTTCACTTCTCCTGCTGAGCTCCTCTATTTCTTCTTTCTCTGGTTTACAGCATAATGAACTGATAGAGTCAGAACTACATCTTACTGTAGACAGAAAAAACTTACAATTGGGCAGCACAAGCTACAAACTGCCCTACACCTCTGAAAATCAATTGACTGATTAAATGGTCGAATATTTAGTTCTTTGATTTGGCTTAATTGAATATTTGCCTGTAATATTTGTGGAAGTCTTGGAAAAGAAAATATATACATATTGTATTATATTCTTTGTATCCAATTTAATATTTCTGAACTATGAAAAAGTGATTTTGTGGTTTGGCTTTCTGTTACATTAAAATTCAGGGGTGTGTATGGACTTGCTGCGCTTTTTCCAGAAGTTTATTTAATTGTTAGAAAACTCTTTGTTCAAAACGAAATCACAGGTGCCTTCCCAGGAAAAGAGGTTATCTTCCGCTTAATACTCAGTGTTTCTCATTCAAGTGGAGCATGAATCATAAGATTTTGCTCTTGCTGTAAGATGGTGAAAATACAGCAAAATGCTGGCAGAAATTGAAAGCGATTTGTGAAATGGATTGAAGTTTTGTGAGGCATTTGAAACATTAAATATTTTGTCAGTGTTTGCTCATGAGAGATCACTTTATGTTGTAGCACTTTCCTGACACACTAAGGTCTGGGGAACGCTGTAAAGTACCCGGAGGTGGTGCTCACCCACAGCTGGCTGCTTGTTCACTGCAGACCTGGCCAAGGTGCAATGGCAGCTCTGCGTGGAGCTGGGCATCTGGAGCAGGGCCCCGCTGGGCTCTGTGCCCTTGTGGAGTCCTGTGAGGCCCTGCTCCTGTGCTCCCTCCAGTTGGTAACAACTTCCCCTAGCTTAAAGGTGCTGGAGCTGGATTTCTTCTCTGAAATCAGTTCTTCACTTAGGAAGAGAAACATTTACTTACCTGATGGTGCACCTGAAACAAAGTTTCATGATATGTGGGTATTGATGCATGTGTAGCATTTATTAGTGCAGGTAGGTGAGGAAGAGTTAAAAGATTTTTCATTTCAATTTCTTTGAATAGTGCATTAGAGTGAGGATGCTCAAATCCCTTGGTATGTGTATTTTATTGTACAGTTTATGTTTTCTCCTGAGATATGCTTTATTTCAATTTCAAGCTTTCAGATAACCTCCAAGGAGAGAGTGCAGTTATTTTAGAGGAGTGAAAAAGACAGATGAATTTGCTTTATATCTTTGCTGTCCAAAATGGTACTTCAAAAAATCAAACTGTGAAAAATGCCAACAATAGACCTTCTGCTCTGTTAGTCAGAGGTAAAAGATAAAAGATAAGCCTAGTGGCAACCAGAAACCTATTTCAGCAGCTTCCGGAGTGTGTCACAGACAAGTCTGCAAAGACATTTCGTAATATCGCTGATAAAGATCATGTAGTATTGAACTGATCTGCAAACATGCAAACACAGACTGAACTTGTGTGTGTCATTGTGCATATGTATCTGTCTAGATTAGTGAGCAAGGACAACTTTTCAAGAATTTTGTAGTAAAGTAAGAGGAGTTTATTGCTCATTAACTGTTTTCCAATTGTTCTTTTATTTTGGCTCTGTTTTGCATTTTCAGTGCGTGAAAATGAATGACATATTAGCAAAAATGTTTTTGACTCATCAATACAGCCATTACATGGCAGAGTAGCAAATAACTAACATTTCCAGATTTTGTAAAGGTAAGGGTACAAAGGATGGTGCAGCAGTTGTGCTTGACTTCCTTTTCCACTGTCAGTGCCTTATTCTAGAATCTGTATGTTGTTACTGGCTGCTGATTATCTTATTCAGTAGTTATTTGAAAGTTAGCAAAGAAGGTTGTTCTCTGAATCTAAAAACAATTATCAATAATATAGGAGTGGATAGGATGGTGATGGGAGATACTTTCTCGATTCAGACAGTAGCTCCAGTCTCCCACATTTAATCCTCCTTAACTTTTTTAAGTTACCAGCCATTCTGCTGTCTTAGAAACACAGTGACTTTTCACTTTTGTGTTTATAGTGCCTTGAATGTAAATCTGCTTCCTCAGCTGTGTGGATGTAGATGTTCTTGACTGCTGCTTCTTTGGTAGGACAGAATAGACTTTCACAGGAGAGAAAAGTAGGATCATAAGAAAACAGGATAAAGCAGAGCAAGAAATGAATGTTTTGCTAAGAAAATCTACATAAAGTTTTAAAGTCTGAGAACAGCATATTCTACTTTTTCCTTCCCTGGCACCCTTGTGAAGGGTCCTCTCAACTATGCCATTTATTCTGTGACTTGTAGTGAAGCCTGTGCCATCATCACCAAGGATAGCCAAGAATTTGAACTAGTTTGAGTATTTGTGGTGTGTAATAAAATACAGGATAATTGCGATGCTGTTTGTCGGGCGGAACTGGATAAATCTGACAACACCAAATTAAGCTTTGTACAGGAGAGTAAGTACTGTTGCCTGCATGTGATGACACTGTGATTTATGGAAAGAGGAACCCTGGTATGGAAGGAACCTCTTGGGTACTGCCTCTGTTGTGAGCTCAGAACTAGGGATGGCTGGTAGGGATCTGCAAATTAAGGGAAGGAAATCTTTTCCCTGCTTTTCCAGCATCTTGCATAGGTCCTGTCTGTGTCTTCAGCCCTGGCATCAAATTCAACTGCTAGGTCTTCTTTCAAAAAAAATTAGTGGAACCAATAATAGCTAAGTGCCCTGGCTGAAGTCAGATCTGAGATGCTAAATTTGTCTGTCAGATTTTTCTTGGAAGAATACAAATTTACAGTAAATGCAGCACTGAAAGCAGAAGTATTATTCTCTAATACATTTCTGCACAGGTCAGCAGATAAAGCAGACACATTATGGAAGCCTGGCCGCAGAGATAGTCTGTCTCGGAGACATTTTATTAATTTTCCAGGAATATCAATTAAGGTGATTTCATGTTGAATAAAGAATAAAATATTTTTGCTCTCATTTGCAAACTCTTAGTAATCATTATGTACAATAAAAGGTCTGTAACGTAATTAGCTTTCTGACCCAATATTCACCAACAGTAGATCCTGCTAACAGTGGGAATAGTCTTAATGAGCAGTTTGCAAGAGAAAGATTTATACATTTTCATTATAGGCAGATTTTGTAAGATTTTTAACTTTGTGGCCTGAATGGAAGTTTTGAGCCAGTTACTAGGGAAACAGTAAGACTGACTATGATACAGGAGGAGTTATAATTCTGTAGAGAAACAGAGATGTGATTAGGTTCTAGGTCTTGGTGTTGAGTTTCTTCTGAACAGCATGTCATCATGCACTTGCATGCATTTCAAGGGATCCCTTCTACTCCTGTAAGATCAGCAGAGATGAGATGAGCAACAATCTTTCATACATGAAACAGAAAGGAGATGTACATACAGACAATCATATCTATTCAAGGTATTCTAACTCCTCTTCATAGTTCCACAGTTCCAGACTACTGAGTCTGCAAAGCCCACGTTAGCTGTACAATGGTTTGATTTTTTACCTTATCCTGGGTGCCAGCTGGAAGTAATTTGTTTAGCTTGATCCCTGGCCTGTCTTTTCATAGGAAAAGGAGAAAGGGGAAGGTGAAGAGGAGGTAATGCACTGCTGCTGTTGTGGAGCGTACGTCCTACAGGGTCCTAATCTCAAAGGCCAAAAGATGAGAACTTGGAGCAACTTTAAGCTAACAAGAGAAATGCTTGGCAGTGCTCCTCCATCAGGGATCAGGTGTTTGAATATAGCTGTCTCAAGATCTAACACATGAATGTGCCTCCTCTGCATAACCTTATCACATGGCCCATCCTTAACTTGAGTGGAAATGTCCCATTCTGAAAGAGAATTACTTTTTCTGTTCTACCTCAGCAGGGGCTACTCATTGTCCTGGCTAGTGGGAGGAATAACAGAGGTCATTTTCTTGAACTATTCTAAGAGGTATGCTATGCAACATCTGCAGAGACAGATAGGACAGGAACTGGAATCCCATTAGATTCTTCAAGGGCTGGCACAGCACGCAACAGCTTCCAGTTTGAAGCAGTTATGCTTCAGATCACTCAAAGACACAGTACTGTATCTAAGAAGCTATAAGGTGTTTTAGTTCTCCAAAACACTAGCTAAGAATTGGTTAAAGTCAGAAAGGATGAAGTTATAAATTATTATCAGTTCTCATGTCTTACTGTTGTTGTCAGAGAGTGAAATTTTCCTTGGATATCCTTGGATGAATGTCTGTCCTTCAGGTTCGTAAGAATTTGCTGTAGCTTCAGATTGAAGATTATTTTTATCTCTTTGGTTGTCATTCTGTTTTTTCGTAACCTTCAACAGGTCTATGATTATTCATTGTATATCATATCTCATCAAGAAGGGGCTCCATTTACAATAAGAATGTTCCCACAAAGCTCTTCACCAGAAAAATTTTTAATTTTTTTTTTTTTTATATTAAGTGGGGGTAAGATAAGGAGACAGAAAGTAATTAAAACATTTGCTGGTGCTCAGCTTTTCCAAAAAATCAAAATATTCCATCATATGCTGTAAGTGCTTAGGATTAAATATTTACTTTCATTCAAGGTGTTTCAGTCTGAAACTTGACTTTCTACAGCTTTAGTCTAAGGTATAGTGTAACAGTATCCTGTTGCATGAGTGTCACTCCTGGATTCTATACCATAGGAATTTACATTATTAGCAACAATAGTAGTAATAATAGTGTTTTCAGGAGCAGAGTGCCCATGGAGCCATCTCATGACAATGGTTCATTGCCGAGTCTGACAGAAACATACGCACTGCTGAACTGCAAGTACAGCTATTGATCACACCCTAGGTGACATTTAGGTATGTGTATCTGAAAGCTTTAGCTAGAATAAAAAACTAGCATTTTTTTGAAAAACATTAATTGTGTAATGCTATGGAAATGGATGTGGCAAGACAGGGTAATTGGACAGCCAACATATTGCACAGTATGTGCATAGTGTTACCTAAATGCTGAGTCATGCTTACTATATGCTCATTCTTTTAAGAATTTTGTAGTAAGACCAGTCACATGCCCCTTCAAAAAAAGTATTTGATCTTTAAGAAGAGAATTTTATTAATCTACTGCAATAAAACTGGTCTGCAAAGGCAAAATACATTCCGTTGAAGAATCTTCAGTGCCACTTCACTGAAATTCCAGAGTGCAGCCACTTTTCACGATCTGCCTTATGCCTGTGTCTTCTTCAACAGAACATTCTATTAACATTGCCAACACGGGATAAGGTAATGGGAAATTAACTTCATTTAAGATAAAAAAGCTATGAATTCTCAAGATGAGCTTTATAAAGACCATCTTGCCAGTAAATCCTGGGAAGATGACTGCATCTGCTTTATTTGATGGGAAATTAGACATGTGGAACTTTCTTCTGAGACTTATCACAGTGCATTTGGGTTCCTGAATTTGAAGCAAACCCATACTGCAAGAGAAAATGCAGGGAATGACTGGAACAGAATTGATGACTTAGCTAAATCACTTAAACCAACGTTCCTCTTTCATGTTAGAGCAAAAAAATGTTACAGATTGAGCTATAATATATTGGCGCTTAATAAGGCCAGAAGTCAGTCATCTCTTTTCAGCTAATTCCTGTTCAGCTTCTCCAGATATAAAATACTTATTAAAGAAAGTTTAGCAGCTGTACTGTTCTCTGAGGCATGAAAAATCTTGATTAAGGTCGCTATACTGGAGTCAATGAAGCTTAAACCTTGATATACTGGGACACGGGGAGGGGCCAAACTAACTTGATAATCCACAGTGTCCTGATGGCCAATCCACAGAGGACTGTTTGTTTTGGACTCTGAAAAGCAGCTTGCCAAACCTCCTGCCTGTAAGATAAGCATCATGTTATCTATGCCTATCTGCAAGGTTAAGAGCAGTCTGCAAAAAGCTGTGGTCACTCAAGAAAAGGGCCATATAATTTAAGCAGCTTTTGAGGCTGAGCATCTGGCATTCCTGCTTTTGAGAAAGAAGAATGTGTCTGTTTTGGGGAAAAGATCACTTTTAAGTTTTTTAGACTTCAGATATTGGATTTGAGGAATACATTTCACCTGCCTATCACAGTTGCCANAATAGCTCTAAGGAAAGCTGTGTNTCGCAGTGTTATTTAAATCACCACTTGAAATATACTTTAATGTAACCTCATTAGAAGTGTTGATGCAAAGTGATTAGTGACTGATGCAAATTGATTATGTTGATGAGTCAAGTTCTACTCTGAAAAACATGGGTAAAAATCTTAATAAATTAATTATCCTTCATGGACATAGTCTGGCCTTTCACTTATCTAACAGAACAAAATTTCGACTACATGATTACAGAAATGACTGTTGAGCTCAGTGTATAGACAAGTTACTGACACACATCGATTTAGCACAGCATTGTAGGACTATTTCCATTGTCAATCAGAATGTTTCTCATTAGGCTTGAATCTTAATNTTTATCTGGATCTTTTCTAAACAGCAAGGCAGGTTTCTTGGAATAAATGACTGGTTTTTGCTGGTTCAGATTCTGTACTCAACTACACAGTATAACTCCATGGACAAGCAAAAAAGAGTGGGAATGACACAAGCGAGGTTATACTTCTTCATATTAGTATAACAGCTGGCAGTGAATCACTGACCAGCCTGACTTTATGGTGTTGCCATGCAGTTCCTTAGCCCTGCCCCAAGTCTGCCTGATCATGCCTTACCAAGCTGCTTCCATCATGGATGTCGGAGTTGGAGAATTTTACCCTCTATGATGTGTAAACCTTCCTGCCCTTTGGGAGAGGATGATTTTCCAGCAGTCATGGGTGTTAGTGACTTGAAAGACTTTTCTGAGAAGCTGCAAGGAAGTTAAGTCAGATGTGTGAAGTTTCTGATGCCGATTGTCTTCAGCAGCTCTCTTGAGATCTAGGCTTTTCTTGGGCTGAAGCCACTTCTGCTACCTGAGTAGGGGAGCACGAGGCTGAGAAAGGAATATCTGACATACTCCTAGAATTATTCTTTCCATTTCATTTTTCCTTTTAGATGTTTCTGCAGAGAAATTGGAACCTGGCCTGATTATATCCTTGTACCTGCCTCAATTTAATGCATTTAGGTCTAGAACGAGTAAGAAGTAAGACACACAAATTTTCCTGGATATATTTTTTTTTTTCATCCTAAACCAAAGAAATTACCAGTTACGTCACCTGCTAGGCTATATCTTCTGTAATTTTTAACAATTATTTTCATAGACAGATACAACTGCAAAAGCATTACAATGAGCAGGATCTAGACAAAGATAAGAACGGCATCCACAGCATGAGCACTGAACACATTTGTTATTTGCATGCAGACAGTTAGTATGTGCAGATTTTACTCCTGGTTTTCTTTTAATTATTTTAATGAGTATGCATTCCCTTACATTTTTTATTGTGTCTCTCAGAAATATTTATTCCATTGCATATAAAGAGGTTTGAATAGTATCATGTGACTGAAAGGAATAAAACCTAGCACAAAGTTGGAATGCTAGCTGCTATAGATACAATGGTATTGCAGTTACAGGATTAATGGAGTTTTGATTCCTGCATATTTAATATTAATGTTTTTTTCCATTTATTCTGGGATATGATGTACAGGACTTTGAATTGTATCTGAAAAGTGGGGAAAATCTTTATGAAAAGTTTGATTTTGCTTTTGCTCAGTTTTGTTTGTCAGTCCTTGCAACGAATGAAATAATTTAGTTGCTTTTCCATTTGTTTTCATTTTGTACTTATCGTGGAATGTATTATAAAATACATGCCCACAGGTAATGAACTGCTGTAAATGTTCTGATGAAAAGTATGTAAAATATCTTTTGATTGTTGATAAGTGAAAACTTTTCACATCTCTTGTTATAAAATTTAAAATACAAAAAAATCCTGAAGCCTTGAGATTCATCTGGAATAGATTTTATCTGTAGTGTAAGCCTAGAACCTCTTTCTGTAACGCCCACTGTTCAGCTGCTATTGCAAAATGTCTTAGCAAGGAAGGAAGGTATAGTAGCTGGACCAAGGCCGCGTGAGCAGAACACTGATTGGGAGATTGCAGTTATAGAATCAAGAATTATGTAAAAACATTTTTTATGATTAATGAAGATTAGTTAATGAGTAACTGGCAAAGAACAGTTTGCACCTCTGTATTGTGGTTATTTAGATGTAATTGGCTTTAGTGAAATCACAGGGCTATTGTATTTTATTTGTATAACCTTGTCTGATTTACTAAAAATCGCTTGAATGTTTTTACAAGTTTGTTTCTTTTTTTATTAAAGCAGAAAGGCTGACTCATTGTTCTTAATCCATCTGTACACAGACAGCCTCTGATGTGCATGCCAGCAACCATATTTAGGGAAAGGTTCAGAACGAATGAGACTATGTTTCTGTTGAGTGTAAATAGCAGCAAATTCAGGCCTTTGGTGTCATGCTATGCATAGCAGATTTTTCTGATATATGTTCTGATTACAAATTGACTGGTGTTTCAATGTATTGTCTTAGGATAATGGTAGAAAAGTTGAAGGCACTATTGGTTTTAAATGCAATTCAGAAGTTGGGTATTACTGCTGATAGTGATGTCAAAGCATGGCATTGTAGAAGATGTCTTCCTCTGGACTGTCAGCCTGCTAGGTGCTTATGCATTTTGATTCAACCGTACATTCTGAAATGCTGCAGAACAATGTGTTCCTTGACAGCTTTTGTGGGTGAGGTCTGCAGCAAAAGCAAATGCTTGTGAAGGTTAGCTAGGTAACTTTTATCCTGGCCACTCCTTTATTGTATTTATTGTTTTGTTGCTGACTGGTAATTTGCTGTTTTGACACGTACAAGTCCGCTAGATCATCTTACTTGCAAAAGTCATCAGTAGTTACAGATCATAAAAGCCTAGCAGTTTTGCAGTTGCAACTCATAAGGCCTATAGTCACATTCTCACATGTTTACTGATCCAGCTACCCTGTATTTTGACTACAAATGAATCCCACCAAGGATGGAGTTTCCCAGCTGTATCTATCTGCATCGCAGCAGAAGATAAAAAATAAAGGAAAAAAAAAAATTAAACAGATCTACCATAAAAAGATCAGGCAATTCAGTTAGGAAGCAGTTTTCAAGTGGACACTGCAATAATTAAAGACACAGTGCTTAAAGACATAATACTGAAGAGCTTAAAAACAATTAGCTTTAGTTTATTTCCTGGAAGAGAAAACTAATATTCTAGGCTGGTTTGACCTCTCTTCCTTCTTCCCCTTCTCCAAACATATTAGAGGACTTAAGTTATTTCCAAGGACTCCAAACAGCCTACTCTAAAATAATAGACTCACTTTTTGTTTTGCAATTTCGTTATCAGTATATTTTGTAAACAAATAAGTATAGTTACATGGGGTTTGCTGGAGAAACGAAGTTTAAATTATCTCCCAATTATAGTAGAACACGAACAGAAATTGATAGTCCATGCACTGTTCTATACTAAGGATAAATTCTGTTGTCTAAAATGGACTTATATGTGCCCTGTGTGTAAAAGGTATCCTCTGTGTTCACAGGACATGTGTCGTGGTAGGTCATATAATATATCACAGATCATCTTCTTTCCTTGTAGTTTGATTTCATTTCTTGCTATACTATTTGTTTAATGTTTTCCATAGTCATCAGAATTGAAACATCTACACTGCAAAGTACTGACAGGCCATTGCTCCCATATAAATAGATAGTGATATTAAATATGATTGATAATGGCCCCGATGGAATGCACCCACGAGTGCTGAGGGAGCTGGCAGATGTTGTTGCTGAGCCACTCTCCATCATCTTTGAGAGGTCCTGGAGGACAGGAGAGGCGCCCGAGGACTGGAGAAAAGCCAATGTCACTCCAATCTTCAAAAAGGGCAAGAAGGAGGACCCAAGAAACTACAGGCCGGTCAGCCTCACCTCCATCCCGGGAAAGGTGATGGAGCAGCTCATCCTGGAGGTCATCATCAAGCAAGTGGAGGAAAAGAAGGTTATCAGGAGTAGTCA
>Ga0065711_1026203_pt1 | contig 94023 bp, 42 predicted proteins | sample Hoacrofraction12_FD_59098 | JGI IMG/M metagenome (GOLD analysis project Ga0065711, IMG submission 59098) | Hoatzin crop microbial communities from Cojedes, Venezuela - Epithelial fraction 12 v2 (version 2) | ecosystem: Host-associated > Birds > Digestive system > Esophagus > Crop | place...
CCAAAAAAAAAAAAAAAAAAGGCAGCTAGAGCTTTTCCCAGCACTACTTCCAAACTATTACAGAAATTAGAGTGAAATGGTACTGATTAAGATGGGGGGGGGGCAATCACCCTTGCAGTAACTCTATCCAAGGAAACAGATTTACACGAGAGCTGACTCTTGGCTCTTGGTATTTATAAAGCCTATAGTCTTCAGCGGTTCATTTTCAGAACATTCTTCTCCAATGACATGAGGGTGGAATATTGCAGATAATGGCCTCAATGTTTATAAAAGACAAAAGAAGCAAGATTTACTCAGACAACAACATGCAGCCTGGGCGATACTGAGGTGTGGATGCAGATGGGCAGTAGGTTCACTGCAGTCTATAGCCAGCTGCTCAGAAGAGCAATGTCAACACATGTCTGATAGCGACCTGTCTTTTGCTTTGTCTTCCTCCTCTCACTTCTTTCATTATTTTTGTTTATTTGGTATGTTAGGTCCTTCAACTATTAATTTCAATGTGTCATTATCCCACATCTGAGAGGTTTCACCATTTTGCCAACCTCTGGCAGCTCCACTTCCTGCGCAACCCTTTTAGGGTAGCCAGGAGCCAAACTTCATATGTGGGAGTGAATGAGAGGACACCCATATGAAAAGCCCATGAATCTTTCAGACAGCGGCATGTGTCCTTCCAAAGAGTGCACATGGTTCCAAAGGGGATGCAGAGGAATTAGTGTTATAACAATGTGTTGGTTATGGGAGTTAAAAAAAATATGCATAGCTGGAAAATACTCTCCCCCATAAACTGGAAAAATATCAGCTATTGTGGGCTATTTGCCAAGGATTCAAATTCTCATGAACAAGCTCCTCTGAGCTCATTTGAAAGTCCTCGTGAACTCTGCTGCCATTCACTCGTTAGGTTCAGGATGAAAAGAAAGTCTGGAAGCTACTGAGAAGCCAGAAGGCTTCCAGCCCTCCCAAATCTGAGCGTGGGACTCAGCCGAGCTCTCCCCACCCCACAGAAAGCAGAGGACATAACGCTTGGGCTCATTCTGTCCATCCTTGTGATAGAAGCAGAGGCAGGAATCAGCTTGCTTTCGTTTGCAAGCTTTCACAACATGAAAGGGGTTGGGAGAATACTAGGTGTCTGTATCCATATTTTCAAGTAAGCCCAGACCCAAGGCTGCCCTCCAGTTCCAACTTGACAGTTTTCCACATCACACAAACACACAGCGATCTGGATGGTCTGATCATGTTGTGGGTTCAGTCCATCTTCAGGTCTTTAAGCCCTTTTCTTCCTGTGTCCAGCTTTTGACAGAAGCTAGAGTTGGCTATGTGCTTTAGAAGGACATGGCTCAAGAGGCTGGATGAAGTGAAAGCCTTTGCCAGGTCCTCACAGCATGGTCAGAGTTGAGAGAGCTGGGCTTGCTGTTCTGCAGAGTTTGCTTTTATGTGTATCATAAGGATGGGATCCCGTTTGTGTCCTGTTGTGTGCCACACTAGGGTCATTAAAAATTTGCTTTGGGTTTTATACGTATTTCACTTTGCTTGGGTGTCTGTCTGTGAGTGTAACTGCACTCACAGCTGTCCTCATTTGTATCTGGAGGTTGGGAAGTGTGCTGTGGTGTAAACCTTTGAGCATGGATGATATATGTTACCAGCCATAGGCACATGTGGCACTACGTGTAGGTAGGTGTGTCAGCTTCAGAGAACTGATTCAAGCATGCAAGCTCCCTTAGGTTGGGAAGGAGTGTCGGACCACCTGCCACAAAGTGCTTCTTCGATTTCATTTTAGATAAGGGCATTCTAAAGTTAAAATCCAAACCTTCATAATGATGATGAAAAATGAAACTAACATTGAATGCTCACTGCCATTCCTTTTTTTTTTCCCCCACAAAGACATGAGCAAGATCTTTCTAAATTAAAAATAAAATATGATACCTGGGCAAGAAGGAAAATTCAGAGGTAAGGCTCAGCCTCATGACCTCCTTTCTGTGCAGCTGAAGAGTCAGCACCAGGACGTGACTCAGAGACAGTCTGTGGGCTTGTCCATAGCTGTGCACAGCTGAGAAAATAAAAGACCCTCAGCTACAGCAATAACCCAGACAAAGCATCACCTTTCCACCCACCTCAGCAGCCAAGGGTGTCACTGATTTCTCCAAAGCCACAGACCGGAGTCCAGTGTCACCCCCCCCCCGATCATGGCAGTGGGACATGCAGGTGGCAGTAGCACACGCCTCTGAGATGTGCTCATAAAGTCAGTCACCTACTGGTTTTCTCTTGAGTAGATATTCTCAACTCCTGTTGCAAAAATCAAATGTAGTATGTGTTTTCCCCGGTGCAGGATGAGACTGGGCACCTGAGGGCACGGCTGAGCCTCTCTGAGTGACCCTGGCTGGGCCGTTGCTGTTGCTAGGGCAAAGATGCTGGGGAAGGGTTTGTAACATCCAGAATTCATTTTTGGCTGCCAGTGTCCAGGAAGGCAGAGATAGGTTGGGGGATTTGTTTTGGTTTGTTTAAGAGAAACATTCTTTTAAGTGATTTTTCTGAAGGGCTGCTGATAAACCTCGAAGCTAAATTCCAGGTTAATGGAGGAGGGGAGGTTTGCATGGGAGAGCGTGAGTTTTGGAAGAAAACCAATAAAGATCAACCTGCTTCAGCCACATATCTCACATAGGCTTCCAGAGAACCATTTCAGGCTGCTGTCTGCATAAAGGAGGTTTGATCTTTCAAAACTTGCTTTGTCATAATCACCTTCACAGTTTGCAAGGGAAAGGGTGGGTGTCAGGAGGATGGGGCCAAACTCTTTTCAGTAGTGCCCAGCGACAGGACAAGGGGCAATGGGCACAAACTGAAGCATAAGAAATTCCGTCTGAACATGAGGAAGAACTTCTTCACTCTGAGGGTGACGGAGCACTGCAATAGGCTGCCCAGGGAGGTTGTGGAGTCTCCTTCTCTGGAGGTATTCAAGACCTGCCTGGACAAGGTCCTGTGCAGCCTGCTGTAGGTAACCCTGCTTTGGCAGGGGGGTTGGACTAGATGACCCACAGAGGTCCCTTCCAACCCTGAAAATTCTGTGATTCTGTCATTCTGTGATTTTTGATGCAGATCACTGGGGAGACCACAAACATCTGCCACTGCTTTCCTCCCACCATCCCAATGCACAGTGGAAGGTAACTCAGGGAGAGGGATACTGGTATTGGCTTTGCTGCTATTTCAGTATATGGTTTGCAAATTTTTATTCTAGTGATGGCGTGATGATGCTGTCCAGTACCATACAACCAGAACTATGTCATCTGCAGCAGGGGGAGAAGAGCCACTTGTGTGGTAGCTCTCAAGATGTCCCATGTTGGAAGTCCACAAAGTCACGGTGCCTTTCTGAACATGAAAAAGTTTATAAGAGTGATTTAAAGGTAAGGGGCGGACACTGGCTCATTCGGGGACAACCACTCTACCCTCTCCCTGAGCCTGCTTTTAATATCTAACTATCAGCACTAATGACTGATTATGTGTCTCCAGTCTTTTCAACCTTTAATAATTTCTCTGCCAACATGCTTTACCACTTTCCGGGGGAAATGTTATCTGAAGTGTGAAATTAACCATTCTTTTGTTATGAACTCACCACTTGGCCGTAGCTGTTAAATAGTTTCAAACCTGAAACATATTTGAACTGTTTCCAAGTTCATCTAGACCGTGACCTTGTGTGTTTTAATAATTATAATTTCCTCAGTAAAGTACAACTCTAGAACCAGAGAAAAAATGTACAGACAGCTGCAGGGGTGGGGATGGCTGACTGTAATGATGAGCTTTACAAATATAGCAGGAGGAAAGCAATAAATCTCCAAAACCAAAGTGCCTCCTCATTTTAACCCCTAGCACGCAGCAGTGCCCTGATGGTGTAGAGGAGCAGACCTTCCCTCAGGTTGTCCCAATCACAGTGGAGATGGCAAACATGGAAGGAGAATAAGAAGGAGAAATAGATATCGGATTGATGTTTCTTTTCCCAGCGAGCTGCTCTTTTTTCAGATTTTTACCTCCAGCATACTGGTGTAAATCAGCTGAAAGCAGCAGGATTTACCCCTGCTTTGCAGAGACGTGAGCTGCGATCAGGAGCACAGTCGCGGTATGCATGCACATGTGAGTAATCCCATTGGAATCAAGGACTTGAAAGAGGAGCATGCACATGAGTAATGTTTTGTAGATACAAGGGCTGGAATCTGGGCCACATGGCTCAGGACAAAGAGACGTGTCAGTTCTGCATAAATAACACAGGCATTCAGCTTCGCAACTTCAACCTACTTAACAGGGGCGAAAGTCATTCTTTCCATCTTATGTCTAGGAGAATGGGGACCAGGGCAGCGGGGTCACCTCCGCAGCAGTGAGAGCTGGGATAAGCCCAGGTGTTGGGTGCTCCTGGCGCCCAGGAAGAGGTGGGTGCACAGCAGCCCTTTTGCCCAATGCCTGCATGGTCTGGTGGGGAACGGGATCCTCACTGCTCAAGCAAGAAAATGCTGTGTTTTGTGCTGTGATCTTGCTTGGAAGAAAAGTCTGCTGTAGGTACCATCCCTGCTGCAGGGGAATTTGGACCACAGTGAGAGGAAATGGCCTCTGTTTCTCCTCCAAGCACTTTCCATCTGTACAGCAATCACCTACTAAAGCCTCAATGAAACAGGGTTAAAAAACAATAAAAGGAGAGAGCCAGTGTGACAGACCACCCAGGTCAGGGTGCGTTTATCAGACATGCATCGCTCCATGCAATGTAAGGCTTCTCTTAGACACTTCTGGGAGATTTGACCAGGAATATGACTAACACAACACTTGGCAAAGCAAAGACTAATAGTGTGATTGTTCTGTCAGCTTCTCCCCTTCTTGAGTAATATCATGCTGAGTAGTGTTCAAGTTAGCGATCTGAAAGGCCTTTTCATTATTGTATCGAAAACTTCTCTGACTGCAGATCTCGTAATCAAAGGACTTTTATGTAAAGTCACATTTTTTCCAAAACCAGAAAAGTTCAGGCTCAGAGCATAAACATTAGACTCATTATTTAGAAATAGCAAGTAAGTCCTTTGGGTTCTGGTATCAGATCAAAGCTAAAAAATTAAATTGCTTCAGAAAAAAAAATCAGTTCGTTTTGGGAATCAGCATATTTCTTGTTTGCTTTTTCATTATGTAGCTAAAAAAAGGAATAGTGAGATTCTGTCGGTGGTTTTCAAGTCTTTTCCAAAACTGGATGGATGCTGCATGCTAAGTACTTCCACAGTCTGTGGAGGCAGAAAATATTTTGTTGACATGACAATAAAAACATTCTGCAGACTTATCGAATTATTTTCTCTTTCACCATCCATAGCCACAAGAAAGCAGTGGAATAGAAACCTGCGCTTGGCTGACACTGCCTTTGAACTGAAGCTCTGGAGCCTGCCCTGACACGTGGAGGAAGAGATTTCCATCCAGGTTGTGGGTGAGACTTGGGAAGTAGTCTCAGTTCAGCCATGCCCCCCACTAACATGTGGCCTGGCCACACTGTCCCAAAGGAATCACTGCTTTTGGGTCTGCCTTGTCGTTACTGGTTTACTAATGGTGGTTCAGGCAAAGACAATAGGTTTACTATTTTTACGGGGCTTAGCCCCGCTACTCTGGTCACCAGTGCTATCCTATCTTCCACCAATCCTACCTATCCTCCCATCTTCTCCCTGCATGTGGCCTTCACCCACTTTTTTAGGCTGTGGACACACAAGTGATGGAATTGGCTCTTGGCAGAGGAGCAGGATGGAGACCTGGGAATGAGGGAGAGCCATGTCAGACAGATCAGCCACTGTCAAAGCAGAAACTTTCTTCATCCAAGACAAATCCCACCCTGGAGAGCCACAGCTGCTGACAGCGGTTCCCACCCTTCGGGTGGTGGTGAATCCTGAATCCATGATCCCAACTGTCACACTGGCCACTGGGCACCTCAGGAGATGGGAGAGGAAGGGTAGAGGCAAGACTGATATTTGGGATTGCTTTCTTTTTTACCATTTCCTTCCTGATTACTTTTTTTTCCACCAACATCCATTACCTGTTGTGCTCACAAGGCAAACGTGACCAGCCTTAATTCCTGACGATTTTTGTGAACTTTGCAAGTGCCTCAGAGAGAGGTGGGACTCTCAAGAAGTACTGAAGAGAGCAGGCTGCTGAGGGCTGAGGAATGGCAGAAATGCCCACATGTTTTCTGTTTGTGACACCGCCGCTGATGGGAATCTTTTAATCACACAGCAAGACCAGTTCATGCTGCCATTACACCAGTCCTTAAGATGCTTCCCTTATCTCTAACTTTCTGTGGTCTGCTAGGGTTTTCCCTGCCCGGTTCCTCTGTCAGCTAGAAATGGCTTTGAGTGTTTATTCCTTAAGAAATGTGAGTTGCCTCCATGACTCAACCACAGTTTCTCGCTTGGCTGTCACACAGCATTTCATCTTTCCACGTCTCATGTCCCCATCTGTACAAAGAGGTTAATAATGAGAGGAAAACAAGCGTAGCAGGGCCAGCTACACACAGATCCCCAAGTGTTGAGGGGCCATATAATTTCTTAAATGAATCAGTCACATGATACTCTTTTTTTTTTTCCTCCTCTACTCGGTAATTGAAACTTCATAGACATTAAGAATCTGAAACATGCATAGCAGTTATTTATGTACAAATAGCCTTTTCACTGCAAACTGAGGTTCTTGTAGGGAAAAGAGTCCTTCTGTGAACACTGGAGTGAACAAGCACCTGTTTCCACAAGTGTTACGATTCCCACAACTGGTAAGAACAGTTGATATTCAGGGTGTAAATACAAATTTTCCGTCTCTGCATTGCAACATTATCTGTGTTGTCCCCAACAAAACCTCCTCAACTAACAAAGAAATACAGCTTTTCCAAAGGACCATCCCCTGCTCCCTCTGATAGGAAGGTCTGCCTTCGTCTGGCCTAACTTCTGTGCAAGTCTTTATGATCAGCATTTCCCATGCATTCAGCACTTGAAGACCTGAAACTAGTCTCCTAGACTTGGAGGTCTCCAACTAGTAGGAGGCAGAAGGCCCAAGAATGCAGGTCCTCCAGGTCTTATCGAACGGGAGATGCGTGGCTGTCAGACTCAGCACCGTGCCAATGGAAAGGTGCCTGCTAAGGCGAGGGGATGTAATTTGACCTTGTTGGTTCAGTAACATGGGAACCAATTACACAGAAATCCAAGCTTCAGCAGGCAAGACTGAACTCTGGTGTTAGCTGCTTTCCAGCAAATGGCTGTACAAGGTGCAGTAAAGGTTAGGATTGAGCTGATGCTGAGTTGACAGCAATACTGAATCCTCTAGAATTCATGTTCTTTCTTCAGTAAGGAAGAACAACGTATCAATGTCTTCTGGCAGCCCACTTCCATGCTCCCATCCAGCCCCTGACCCATCATTTGGGAAATGGCCACTTGAGAAACCAAAAGATAAGTCAGTGTACAGTAGAAAAATAACTCAAAGCTCTGGACCAAGATGGGGAATCAGAGGACAATAGAGTCCAAGCTTATCTGCTAGTTTAGTAAAATGCTGTGATATTGTGTCTTAAACAGGGGAAAGGAGAAAGTCAAGCTCTCCTGCAGGCGTTGCTGGGCAAAGTGAAGAGACAAGCTGGGGGAAAGAACTGGACCCAAGGAGGCAGAAGTGTTTCTTTCTTAGACGTCATTTCCTTACCTACATGCAACACGGTCTGACAGAGCTCACTGATCACACCGTGGGATCATTTTCCACCACAGGGAGACTGTGTGTTAAAGATCCTTGAACACAGTGAGCTGGTGCTGGAAGCCAAGCAAGCAGCCGGCAAAACACATCATAGCTGAGGGAGCTCCGCACAGGCACTGCCATCCTCCTGCGTGGGCCTGGCTGTGGAGCCCCAGCCTCCAACAAGCCTTGCACACTACAGTGATAACACAGCATCGCCTCCACCCTGCTGCCTTCACATCATCACAGAAAAGCTAGTTTTGAGGAAGTGGGAGTAACACCAACACAAATCACTCCCATTTGAATTATTTATGGACCTTCTGACACCATCAAAGTCAGAAGTACAACAAGTTGATGGCTAAAATCACTCACTGCTTTCTCACACCAGGAGAGGGAAGGGTCAGCAGTAAAGAGATATTATTCTGTGTTTGAAGGAAAAACTCAACCAGAGACCTATTTTTCTTTTTATAGTGGAGTAAGTTGGCCATAGCTGCGAATGAACTGCAGTCATTCACTTCAGACCAGAACAAAAGTTTAATTTTATTTCATTGCAATCAGAAATTTCAGAATTTAAGTAGTAGAAAGAACTAATTTAAAAAATTAAACACTGTAAGATTTCATAACCTTCTACTTAAAAGTATCTCTCTGTAAAGCTGGAATAAAAGGACATTACAAGCCTTTGAAGAGCATACAGGAGTCTAAGACCTAGGGAGACTTCTGGTTCTCTGAAACTCTTAAGTGGTCACCTAAATATCTTTAAAATTCTGGCCTGCCTGCCTTTTTGCAGGTGGTGGTGCTCCACTTGCTTTTCAAGCCCAGGCTTCACCCTTCAGTCCCCCGCTAGTTCCCTGCACGCCTTGAGTCCTGGCCGTCATTCTTTGTCCCTGTGTCCTGAGCCCCTCTGAGCAGTTTTCATATGTTTCTGGGCTACAGTCTCTCTCTGTTTCATACCTGAACCTCCCCCTTCCCTTCCATATCTACACTTCTAGAGTATCTCTTGTTATGTGGTATTACTTACTTCTAATAAGTCTATAATTATATTGTGGAGCCCTGTCAAGCTTTTAGGAACAAAGCTCATATGAAGGATGCGATACAAAATGGACCTCTATCAGAGGGGAATTTGTGCTATGGCAAAGAGATGAGGAAGTTGTTTAATCATTACTCTTATCTAGAACAAATTACACATAATAACCTTTAATATTTTCTATCAGATTTTGTTCCTCAGACAGACACAATTTATTGGAAAATTAATCTGTATTTAACTGAATCATCTAAGTATATCTGAGGCCCAAAAGAAGATACTTAAATGTCCATTAAAAAATAAACAAATGAGTAGTTCACTGAATGCAGCCCTTGTTTCACTGCCCTTGACATAAGCTTAGGAACTCATAACTTTTGTATTGACTTAAGATAAACGCCGCAAGACCATTAAGCAATCCATTGTTCTTATGGTACCAAATAATCTAGTCTTTTTATTTAAATATGATAGTAAGTAATCCCAGAGCCAATGAAAGCATGGAACCAACTAGGTGTTATGTTCCACAAATACTATATTGCATAGAAGAGTTTAACTCCTTATCTGAAAAACAGTTGGCTGTGACCATATTAACAATTATTATCAGTTTTACTTGGCAACATTTATGTGTCAAAATGTATCATGGGTTTCACAGCCTAGTTCCAGAAATAGGCTGTGATCTGGATGACATCATACCTCTTCATAAAACCCTTTTTTTGCTTTTCTTCCTTCCATAAACACTCATACTCCCAGCTCTACACAGAATCCACTCAGGTGATTAAGGCATAACGAGCTCTTCCCACCATTCAGCTCTACGGTGTGTCAGGAGGGTTGAAAAGTTTACCAAAACAGCATGTTTTGCTGCTGGAGGTCAGGATTCTGTGATTTTGCTATGGTAGAGCAGGAAAAATGTGGAGGCCGTATAAAGACAATAACCATTGTGCAATGGAGACACCAAAGGCTGTCAATGACTGAATCAGGTTGTCGGTTCGCCACATGATGTCAAAGGATAAGAATGTATTATGATTGGGAGGTGAAACTCCCTTACCCAGACAACATCCCTGGATGAGCTGTGCAAATAGCTTAGCCTGGGGCAGGGAGGAGAGGTAGTGCTAGCGGAAGATTATGAAAAAGCAGGAGCAGGCAGAACTGAACGTCGCCTCTCAAAAGCCTGACTGGGATTTTTAAATAGTAAGCAAACAGATTCTTAAAAATGAAGTGGTGGAAAGTGGCTTTGTGAAACTACATTGCAAAATTCAATTAAATGAAGTTGCAAATAGCTACGCAACTGTCTATTGTATTGGAGCAGTGATGCAACTGTCTGTTGTGCTGGAGCAGGGAGTCTGAGGGCCATTTTGATTATTCATGATCAAATATTACACTATCTTTTCAATTTTTTCAAAGTATATGTTAGGAAAAAATAATAGATTCTAGAATACTTTTATAGCATTCGAAGAAGAAAGGATAGCAGGCATTCTGCTCTCTGTATGTTAATCCTTTCCTTCAAAAAAAATAATGATGGATGAAGTATAATTAAAGATATCTAATAAGTTGCCATGGTCAACTCAGTGTCTTCATGAACTAAGCCACAGACCATAACATTTTCCTTTATTTTGAAGGACCAGTTTCCCGGATCTCAGCATAACTGGGTTTTACCTTCAAAATCTAGAAAAACATCCTGGAATTTACAAGCTGAGGCAAACAAACAAAAAACCCCCACACCTCTGAGTTAAAAAATTGTCTCAGGAATCACTCAGAGAAACAAAAACAATTAACATAAATTTTGAAATTGAGTGTTTGGACCACATTAAACTCTGGGGCAGCATTACTCAAGTTTTAGCCATTCCAGGTTTATTTCATTCACTTTGGAAAAGAGGTAAGCAACAGTGAAGTTAAAGCACTGCAGAGGAGCTTTATAATGTATTTTGATGTCTTTCGGGTTTTTTGGAAGCTCCTGTGAGCATCTTTATGCAAACAGCTCTTCACTGGACAAATAGCATCTGAATATTGGCATGTTCCTATCAATTCCTACAGAAGCTTGGAAGTGACACAAAGTGCAAAATAAAGATATATTTAAGAATTTCTTTTTAATTTTTTTTCTTTTCCATTTCTTTTTTTTTTTTTTTAAGCCAGAGGCAAAATAAAAAAAGAGAAGGGAAAAAACTGGTGAAATTGAAGAACAAACAAGATGGCAAAATAACAGAACTATTTTTTAATAAGCTGGGAATTTGCCTCAGTATGCAGTTCTTAGAGCAGAGGCAGTTTCTGTGAGCTGGCCAGATTCCCCATTGCGAACGCATGGACACCTGGAAGAAAAGACCAAAGAAAGTTTTATGTTTGTATAATCCTAAGGTTACATTTTTGTGACAAGCATCAGTACTCCTTATTAAGGAAAGCTTGAAAGATTGCAGAAACTGTACACTTCAGCTTTTACTGGTTAAATGATAGAGAGTTATAAAACTGGGGTCTTTACTCTCTCTACGAATGCAGGATAACTCCACTAACATCTATGGAGCTAGAGTGTCACAAAATTGTTTTTGAGAGGATAATCCAGCTGGTGAAAATAAAATATACTGAGAAAAATGCAGTGGAGATGGGGAAGGAGAGGAGGGGGAAATGCTATAAATAAAACCTATATTTGAATTAAACTCTTCTTGATCTTTAATGAGTTATGTTTCCTCAGGGAAGAGAGAAATAAGAACGGCGATGAGGGAGACAAATACACGTCGAAGATTCAGAAGATATTTTCTAGGGTCCCAGCCTTGAGGCTGAATGGGAACAGAGCTGGACTCACTCAAGGTAAAACAGAAGATTAATGAGGAAAACTACAAAATCTAAAAGAGAAGAAAGATACAAAGGTGTGTTTCTCTCACTGAGACTGAGCAAGGTATAGAGGAGGATTAGAAGCTAAATATTTTCCATGTGTCAACCTATTTTTCAACCTGAGCTACTGAAATTTTTGTAGCTCTGTGATAATTTTTCTGGTCTTTCTAAACCTCATTTAGTTAGTTATTAATCCTCTATCATTATTATTTGGTTTAATCTATTAAATGGAGGCTAGGACTACCTGTTAAACTGATGGGAGTGAGCTCTCGAGCACCATAGCGTCTCCCGGAGAAGAGATACAGAACATGTTCCAGTGGCATGATATTGTGGGGGTCCAGGAAAGGCTAGGCAAGGGGAAGGGGTAGCACTTGATGCGTTTTATCCTGGGCTCTTTTTTAGTATGAGATGACCTGAATTATGCCTAAATGTTAGCAATTGCCCTCAGCTGCTTTACAGGGTTCTCTGGTAGCTCTGGGCACTCTTGCTGGGGACATCTGTGGTGCATAAGAAACAGCAAAAGAGCCACCCTGCTTCATCAAATATTCTGAGCTATGTGTGCTATTAAATGCGTTTACTAGTTATCTATCAGTTAGTCATCTTTTGTTGTTGGAACCCAATGTGGCACTCCCTTTATACAGGAGGTCTGGAAACGGACGTTCAATGATGTTTGTGACTTTAACAGGAGCTGAATTTCTAGAAACAAGTGGGAGAGTGGGGAAACCTCAAGGGTTCTTCATGCACCAAAAAGAAAGGAGGGAATTTCCTTCCCTTGCCTTGCAGAGATTTTCTTTAAAATGGAGTAGTTCTCTTTTGGGCAAAGTATATGCTAATGTGTATGGAAGTGCGTCACTCAACTAGATTTCACCCACCACTTGTGACATTAATTTTTTAAGGGAAAAGTGTTTTGTCATCAAGACTTATAGCAGCAGTATTACCAGTACTCATTTTCATACTCCATGAGCTACAGCTACATCAACTTAAACAGCAAGGTAGCTATTACAAGGCAGCAAGTACTTATCTAAAGGCAATATAGAACACTCATACAGGTTGCAGGTGTTCAGTGCTTCAGAAGTGCTTTCTCATTACAGGTTGACACAGATGTGTTTGTACATTTTAGAATTCATATTGGGTTACCAAACCTTTTAACATGTGCTTACCAGGAGGCATTAAAAATACTACCTTGTGAAGCACTTGGATAGGTGTGTATGTCTCAGTGTAAGTACAGTTCCTGAGGTGCTGTTTGTGTGCTGCTGCATCACGATTTAGACTGCTTGGACTCTTTTATAAAGACCTGTAGGGCATGTTTCTAAAGTCACCACTAGCCCATGTCACAAGTTTGTCAGAGCACTGCTTAGCCTCTGCGGTGGCCCAGTCTCTGACACTGGTAAGGATGGGAAATGAAACCACCTAAATGGAATCTTTAAGCATTGGGCTTTGTTTCTCACACAAGGCCTGAGAAAAACATAGAATCTACCATGAAAAGGCATTTCTCTTTGCAGTTAGAAACACATATTTTTATGATATTTCTCAGGTATTTTGTGAAGGCAAAAATACTGAATAATCTACAACAGTGAATAATGGGACTTTTGAAGGCTTCTTCTTCCCACTGGCACACTGGAAACAAGCATTGTGGGAACTGGTAGGACTTTCGGTCTAGTATTCACTTGGTCACAAGATAAAGGTAGAGCTGAGCTTCTTCATACCCTGAGTACAGTGAAAAAGGAGGTGGAGTAAGGTCAGATGTGTCCCTTCTTGGAAGTACCTGTCACACAGCTAAAATTGATGAAAGACGCAGTCTTACTAAATCACAAATTTGAATAGAAACATTATGGTGGACATTGATGCAGAAGAGCAAAAAGGATGTTTCTGCCCACCTAGTCACCAGGGTTTGCTTCACTCAGTGTTGGTAGTATGGTAGGACACCTCTGGCCCACAGATCACTCCCACACTTGATGGCTTCTTCATACCAGAAGTGGAGCTTGAGGGGACGGGTAGCAGCACTCAGAATCTGTCTGGAACATCAGGTTTATGTGGTGGCATACATCCTGTCCTTGGATGTCACAAGTCAACATGTGTCAAGAAAATGCATTCGTCAAACATATCTGTTCACTTTTTTGAACAAGTTGCACAGATGCTCACCTCTCCTTTCTAAAAAAACGATTGCGTTGCAGCCAACATTGCTATCCGAGATCAGGAACAAATAAATCTGTGGCTCACCTCCAACGGGCTTTCCCCCTTTTTTCCTCACAATTGACAAAGAAGCCAATGTTGTTTAAGAGTAAGGCAGGATGACAGATCCATGCATGTGCTCTACTTTCTAACTGCCTGAGCCTGCTGCTGCAAAGTATTCTTAAGAATGACAGCATTTTTATACATTTCGTGGCAGAGACAATCTAATCTGATGCCCATTTTCTTCCTTCTGCTCTGGCAACTGCAAGTTAAAAAAAACAGAATTGTACCCCGGATGGACTAAAACAGGAAATACCATCCAAAATTTTGGAAAAGCTGGTTATCAATCAAAAAACTAAATTAAAATGATAATTCAAATCTTACCAGTGGACAGATTTCTCTTATAGTTTCATAAGTGGATGTAAAACTGGAATAATCTCAGCAGAGTGATTGTGCTCTGTTATGCCAAATTGTATCCCAAATTACTTCAGTTCATTCAATATCATTATTTGGGATGTCTACCAGCAGTAGGAATCCAGCAGAGGAAATCTTAGCCTATCAGAAAAATCACAGGCAGGTGCCCATCAAACATTCACAGCATGGTCTTGATCTTTGTCAGGATTTTCCTAATAACAGATGACAAGTTAACCTAGTCCATCTCATCGTGCAAGCTGTAGGCCTTGTATGCAAAGCAAACCAAGCTGCGTCGTGGAGGGATCCTGTACAGTTTGTTGCAGCCAGAAAGAACTGCTCCTTTGCCTCATTAGCTGCTCTCGTGTCTGAAATTTCTCATCTCTAGGGAGTCAGGTTTGAAAGTTAACCTGGAAGAGCTGCAAGGAGTTTGCTGTGGAAGCTACTCCTGTGAAATTACGATCTGATAAAGGGAGAGACAAACCAGAGCCAGCTAACAGCTCTCTTCCTCCTCCTGGTTCTGCCACTTACCTCTGGCTGCACTTCTCCCGGATTGTGCGTTAGGATGGAGAAATATAGATTTGCAATTGCACGAAAACTCCTTGTAACCTCTGACATGACTGCCGGCTTCTCATATCTTAGAAGCCTATTTAAATTACAATAAAACACTCTCAAAGTCCCCCTTTCTTCCTCCTGTTTCCTGTAATTATAATTATACTCTGCCCTGACTCTCATAATGACTTTTGGTTTATTAGCTACCTGCATGTCAAGCAGTTCCTGCTAGAAGATCCATGAGTGAATGAGAAACAGCATTACTGAGAGAGCTGGAGAAGAGTTTGCACCTAGAAGAAAGGCCTGATGGCATGGTCACTGAAATTTCATGGTGACGAGGGCAGTATGTCCTTGGATGTTTCTTTGAAACATAAACATCTGGACATAGTCCTGGGCAACCTGCTGTAGGTGTGGTGCTGTGAACCCACTGATGAACTTCATTTTGTCCAATATATGCAATTTCTCACTCCCTTAGTTATCCATTTTATGTATTAGAAGAAAAAAGAGCTTCCTGCCTCACACATGTCTTTTGCTGAGACTTGCCTCACACATATCTTGTGTCGAGACAGACCAGTAAATCTGATGTCACTCTCTCTGTTTGGCCCATATCATTGGTCTGGGGGGGGCGGGGGGGGCGTACGCTGAGAGGAAGTAAGAGGAAGTGAGGCACTGGGGACTGGAATATTTTTTCTATTTTGCTTCCTGGGGTTAAATATATTATATCATCTTCTGTTGTTTTAAACTGGCAATTTTACCATTGACACACTGGGTGGTAACACAGCCCCACTGAATATAAACTCGTTTTGGGCTCAGTGGAGCCAGAATTTCAGCCAAAGTCTTCTGTCACATTGTCTTAGGTTAGCTCTAACATTTACATCTTTTAAAAATGACATATCAGTTCCCTAAAGCTCCTCTTCCCACCGAAATAACTGATTTAGGAAGATCTGGGGTTTGGCTCTTGAAAATTGTTATCTGTGTTTGGAGGGATGTATATTCTAATGACTGAAGATTTCATTAGATGATCTGGTCTGATCTACTGCATGACTCACCCAATGTCATTTCAACTACGGAGTCTCTAACTCCTTGATTAAAAACTGTCTTATCTGTAGGCATCTAGTCACCATCTGAAGACTTCAGGAGACAGACAGATAAAAAACACTCCTTCATCCCTTTGCTGTAACTTTCTTCTTAAACTGCGTTCTGTTATGTGCTCTTTGCAACCTGTCAGTATATGAAATATAGGGAGAGCCTAGTTATTTAGAACCAAAATTAATGATATCCCTCAAGATTAGGGGCATGTGAAGCTTATCAGCATGTATTAGAATGCTTCTAATTTGGGGAAAATTTCAGTAGGGTCATTTGAGAAAATAAACAAACATGCTTGTTTTCACATTGCTGAGATTTTGACTTTGTTTTTCTGTTATCAAAACATGTCAAGCATCTCAGAGCCTAATGAGAATTCCACCCACCAAAATCAAATTATGTTTATAATGAGTAGAGATGGTTGAAAATTCTGAATTTCGAGTGCTTGATGAAATTGTGTTGATCATTTTGCAAAAGGGAAAGAACAGATTCTGATGTAAATATTGTCAAAGGCTCTTTTTCATATCCATTTTTTGTGTAATTAACAACATGTTAGTTGGTTTTGTTCACTTTTTAAGTACAGAGTTCTTCACAAAGGTTTTAGTTCATCCTGAAGTAGGGTATGGTTTATACACATATAACTCTCAGAGAATGAAAGCTATAAATCAGACCGTCTAGTTTCTGACTGTAAAAAAGAAATTGCCTTTGTACTAATGTTTTGTCTTCACTAGAGGAAAAAAAAGAAGTTCATTTATAAACCAAGCTAGTCATTGAAATAAGAAATCCATGGAGACAACAAAAAAATTTACTTCAAAATGAATTAGTCACAGCTAGTACACCTACCCAATCTCCACTAGCAGTTGGCTATTTTGGTGTAAAAACAAATTATTTTTTTACTGCTGTTAAGACATATGCTAAGATCAGGAGGAAGATATGCAGAAAGGTCAGCAAGAATCAATCTTTAAGAGGGACAGATTGCTCAGTAGTGAATGCAATAGACTTATCACCACAGAAAGAATAAAATTTAGTGAATGTATCTAAGCAGTATGAATGTTATCCTTGTCAAATGTCATTCCCTTTAGAATTTGGCAATAGTAACTTAATGTAATTTTCTTTCATTTGAAATTCAGCTGGGCTGTGACTCTGTGTGTAATATTTTTCTCATGATGGTAGTATAATTTGACATATCAAATGTATATTTATAATGGAAATAAACTGCATCATGACTCCCCAAAGGGATCTGAGCTAAATCCCATTGAAAGAAAAATTGAAAGACTCCCATTGACTTCTCTGATCTTTGGTCAAACCATTGTAGCTGTAGATTTCTTTCACTTTCCCCCTTTATGCTTCACATCCAGAAACCACACTTTTGTTCCCTTTGTTTCACAGTGTTAAAGGTGCACTTGCAATATAAAACTGAACAATTATGATCTTGTTACAGTGTAATTATCTTGGCAGCAGAGTGTACAAGTATGACAACGCTGAAGTCTGAAGTTTGCATTAGGCTGCATGGAGCACACCTTGCAGGAAGGTAACTGCTAACTTCTGTAGCATCGCAATCAGCTACAGGGGAGCAGAATTTGGCCCCATTTCTGCAAAATAACTGTGGCTTTCCTCAGCAGTCTGATCATGTCATAATTCACTTTAATGCTCATGTATACTATCCCAAGGGCTTCTATAATTATTACGCCTGTCTCATCATGAAAGGTGGATAAATCACACCTGAATACAAGACCAGGAACTTGTTGTTTTGTTTAGACTTTAAACATTTAAAAATCATTATTAAATGAGCAACCTATGTATGCCCTGCAGTAGAGGGTACAAGTCAAAGCTATGTGGATACCTCTTACTACTACTGCTGTGGATTTTGAAGAGTATGATCTCATTAGAAGGAAACATTGATTAACACGGTAGGGATTAATTTATCTGAATATGATGCAAGGAGTAAAAACAAAGAGAAACTCATTGGATATCAGCTGCAGTCCAGTTGGATTTTAGAATATTTGATAGGTCAATTAATACTTAATTCTAAACCACAAGATATCATATTCATGAGGGACTCTAATTACGCAGACATCTGCCAGGAATGTTATTTACAGAAAGATTTCTGAATAACACAGATGATCATTTCTAGTTAAAACAAGGTCCCAGAAGATGGATCTCCTCTGACTGAGGAAACAGAGATTTCCACATTAGCTGGGTCTGCAACATAGAAGGAAGTAATGAAAAATCAGACATTCTATGAAAGCACAAGTCAGGAAGATGAAGATATCTAAGGCCTGATTTAAACCCTAGGGAAGTGAGTAAAAAGTGCTTTAACTTCCATAGCCTGATATGAATGTCTTCTGAGGTAGGCAAATGGAAGTGTTAAAACCATGGAGTGCGGTAGGAAGAAGATCCTGCAGACATGGGATGATACAAGATTTCTTATTTAAGGAAGCATACCATGCTGCTGCAAAAGCTCTCAGAAGCACTGAGCAAGATGTTTCCAGTCACTCCGTGGTTAGAGTAAATTGCATGATTACCTCCTTACATCAATTACGGATACACTCAGACCTTCGCTGTTAGCAGGTATATGTTTAACTTTGTGATTTTTTCTGAGTCATCTAATACTTGTGCAGATAACTCTCATAAACACCACAAATATTGGTTGTTGTATGACCGGTAAGGAGTAAGAGTATGGGGCTGTAAAAGGTAGCTTCTTTCTTTTATTTTCCTTATATTTTATGTTAATCATTTAAATTTTCCTTCTACAGCCAAACCAGCAGCATTTGTATGAAGATAGATACTAAATGACTGCATTATTCAGGGCCAGTTCCACTACTTGGGTCACTGTTACAGCTGACTAACTGTAGAGTTATAACATTCTCCCTCTTCATAATGAACATGTGATAATTAGATTAGCTTTACTTCCTGTAAGGAAGAGGACAAGACAAGGGCTGAATATTCACATCCTGCCTTTTCTGTTTCAGGAAAACCCAAGTTTTGAGCTGCTTTGTCCACTCACACAACTTCTGCTACTCGCTTGCTTTGACACAAGCTACCACTGGCACCGTTTCAGATAATATTGAGATCTACGGCTTTTCTTTTTCACTTACTGTGATGGTAGAGGCCGAGTGCAAGAGACTTTAGGTGTTACACACATTGTAAAAATCCAAAGCCCTTCTCTGTTGCAAGACTTGTGCAGGCAAAAATAGATAAAAGCTGAGGAGGCCACAAACTCTCCACTGCTTACTGTGCTAATTCAGTTATTCATGTCAGCCAGGCTCTTATGTTTGTCTTTTCCCATGCTAGGGAAGTCCTTGTGACAACAGCAATGTGAGGAATTGGTACCTGCTTTCTGAGGTCCCTACCAGTCTTCCCACACCCTGAAGCAAAGCAGGAGGTGGCAGGGAGAGGGGAAGACAAGGGAGATTTACCCTTGTCAGGGGTCTGCTCCCTATTTGTTTGTCAGAGAAGGTGTTTATTTACAACGCAGTTAGGTTTTGTTTGTTGCAAATTTAATTGTGAGGGTCCCTAATTTAGATAACACAAATGGTACAAAGTGGGGCTTAAAGCAGGTCTTGCAGCATCGGCAGCACGCAAGGCTCCAGCCTGCAGGGCAGCAGGGATGCTCTCAGGCTATTCAGGTAAAATAAGCACAAAAGTGGAGAGGAGGGACCTCAGGGAGCCAGGCAGAATGATTTGCTCACTGTTTAGCAAAGTGACAATGATGTTATATCCCCACCTTAGCCCTGGCTGAAACTTCAGTTCCAAAACTGTCACATGACTTTAGACACGAAGCCTAAGACTCTGACCATGATTTTAGCTGGATGATACTTGAGTTGATGCTAATTGACTCATCCTGAATGCAAGACCTTTTTATCTTTGTGTCAAAGCTAATCCTAAATCAATATCATGAGTCTGGCATTTACTTTCACCACAGTCCAAACTGAAACCTCAGGTTTAGATAAGGTTGTGCCCTTCGGTACACTAGATTATAGTGTTCAGATAGGCTACAGCAATACTTCTGAACCTAGCTCTATGTAAACCCTTGTGAGCTGCTTCAATCCAAGTCAAAGTGATGTCTCTAGCATCTGTTGCAGTATTTTATAAGATAAGTAAATGTCAATAAACTGAGTTTTTATCAGTTATTCCCTAAAGTTTTCCCCATGACAGTTATCTTGCGTTTTTTTTGAATGCTACACCCCCATCATACTGCAGTGGGAATGAAATGCAGCTCAGACCTGTCATCTGTTCTAATCTTTATCTTTTCAACCACTATGGTCATCTGCCATGGTTGACCAACCTTAATCTATACGTTTTGTCAGAAGTTTATTTTTTTGGAGTGAAATTTCTAGGTGTACGTCATGAAATAAGTCCAAGTTCATTAGGATTTGCAGGAAAGCAAAGGGAAATTTCAGACTGAAAGCAATGGAGGCTCTGACTGTAAACTTGTGATGATGGCAGGGAGTAAATGGGATGATATGCCCCACTGTAACGTTTCAACCAACTTTGCAAAACCATGGCTGGCAGCTGTGGAGCATGCAAGTACCAAAGGGAAGTGTCGGTTAAAGGAAGAACTCTGGATAAAAGAATGTATCCTTTGTGCAGGGTGGTTATGCATTTAACAGATCTCTGCTGAGTTATTTAATGACTTACCAGATGCCAGAGACTTTACAGAAAAATGGAATTACTTAGAACTTCAATGTTAATATGTTAGCAGGTATTCCTCCTGACTGACCATACATTGCTAGTGTATGAGATGTTACTTCTGCAGCAATAGTTCAAGTTTTGTGTTCTCTCTTTTAAGTGTTTTTATTGTGGATCTATGTAATTGTTCTGGCTCTGTTTGCCATGCAGCAAACAGACATTCATGTTCCATGAATGTTGCGCTCTACCAGAGACTGTAAGTGAACCTGAGGAGGACGAAATTTGTTATGAATTTCAAGCCTGGATGCCAAGAGGGTGATGAATAAAAGCTAAACCACCTTGATGGATCTTGAAGTTTCACTGGAATTTCCCTTGCCTTGAAAATGGAGCCAGCCACAATAATAAGTGTCACAGCTTTCTTCACTGATGGACCTTCAAAGAGATTCCTCCTTCGAGGTATATCAGACATAAGATTCCAAGGAGAAGGGGTGTATTTGGGCTTTGTTGAGGTAGTGGTCAAAATTTTAATTTTATCTCTTGCTGTTAAGACAACAAAGCTGTAATAGCTGCACCCTAATACAGCTCTGTCAGGCCATTTCAGAAAAAGACTGAGGCTGAATCCAATCCCTCTCCTGCAATCCTCCCTCTAAAAGTCTCTGGACCAAAATTGTTTGTGAAGCAATTGCCCGAAGTTCTCCATCAGCACCTGGCCATTTTTATCCTTAGCCAAGCACTTGTAAGAGCCTTTGCAAATCTTAATGCAGGACTAAACATCCACTATGACCACAGTGGGAAACTAAACTTCAGGGAAAGTTGGAATTTGTTTGAAATTTTGAAAACATCTTTAGAAAAATTTTTGTATTTCTTCATGAACAGCAGGACATTAAACTGTAATTGATGAGGTGTTTTCCTGATGAGCTTTAGTGACTCACAGAAATGATCAGGGGAGAAGAAACAAGCAGGATTTTTGTCCTTCTAAAGTCCACTTTGTTGATGAATTGGCTTTTCTTCAGTAGTGTGATGATAATTTTCCAGCACACTTATCAGACACTTCCACCAGTCCTTTCAATGCTTGCAAATATTTTGCATACAGACCAGCATTCAACATGTGCAGTGACTGCTGGACTACCTGAGAGAAGAGAATGGCTTCACAGTTAAATCCTTGGATTGGGACCAAAAGGTTCAAAACCTGCAGAGATTTCATTCATGAGCCTTCAGAAACCACTTAATCCCTTTTCACCTCAGGATACAACTACGCCGAACCCCTAACATCCTACAAGTATTCTCTGACCAGTCTGTGGCATCTTCACAGCCATGTCTCCAGGAGGTTTCCGGTCCAGTCTGGGGACATGCGCTGAATCCAAGGCATAAAACCAGATGCACCACCACTCACCTCCCAACCCCTGCCCAACCTGGGGTGTGATTGGGATTTATCCACAGGAGCTGACCTTGATTGCTCCAGCAAGTCCAGCAACAGCAATAGCTCTGTCCTCTGCTCTCAGCTATAAAGACATTTTTACCCTCACTCAGGTCCTTCCTCGGGATTTTGTTGGAATAAATTCCCCTTCAGCTATTGTTTGAGCTGCACAAGATTTCATTATATTAACATTTTTATTTTGCATCTTGCAGACTACTTTGCATTTCTGATTTAAAATGTTATCTAGATGTAGGGCCAGTCTTATTTTTGCGTGGTTTTATCACCAGATTATGAAAGCTACTAATGGAATAGAAGTGGTGTTAAACAAAAAATGAAGACTCATCTAATCCCATGTCAGCACAACCTTTTAAAGACGGCCTGAGAAAACACAGTTGTTTTTTATATGAAATAGACTGGTACACTTACTAAAAGGGAAAATTACACAAAACATGCATGCACTTCAAAACAACTGACCTCTGAACACATCACCCTGTGGCCACATGCATGCAAGCAGGGAAAGATGTATTATCTCCACTGACTTGACTGAGATGTTAATAGGCAGCTGGTTAACAAACTGGCACACTTTCACTGGTACTCCAAGCTCATCAGGGCTGGATGCTGTTCAGTAAACAGAAGTCTGTGGGAGCAGAAATATTCCCAAATTTGCCTAGCTTTTTCCAAGTGCATTCATGTTTCTCTTTAAATTCTGGAGTCCTCTTCTGAAAAGTTTTCAGAAAGAAGAAATGGAAACATGATTTTTTTGCAGAGGAGAGGCAATCCAAACTAGACAGACCCCATCCACCCTACATGCTGTAACTGTTTTCTTACCTGGTCGAGTAACAACTGTGTTATAAGTATACCCCTTGCTTGTGTTGTATTTGTGTCATAGGTGAACCCTCTTTGCAAAGGAAGAGCATGACTTACCTGAGTCATCAGCTTAAATAACTTAGTGGTTTAATACTTCCAAGTTGCTTTGGACCAAAGGTGTGAGGATCTAATTAGGTCTTAAATTTCAGTGACTGAGTCTACTTCTCCTCTCCTAAGCAATCAAAAGGAGTGGAACAATAGGAGTGGTGATTAGCTCTCCCGGGAATGCTGGAAAAGATATTATCCACCTAATGGGATTAGTGTGATGAATACCTTTATAGTGTAAAGCTAAATAAGAAGATGCTGATACCATGAAATAAATAAATAAATACATTTCAAAAGAGTCGATGTGATTGGAGTAGGAATCTCCCTGGCTGTTTGCACATTTCATCTTGTATTGTGAAGTGCTTCATGGTCCTGTGTAAAAGAAGGGGTTTTATTAGCTTTCATATCCTGTGCATTCAATCTATCTCCTCCCCAGCTCCTCACCTCAGCTAACTTATGACAAGCACCATCTACCCTATTTGGAAGAAAAATAAACAATTCTTGAGCCCTCATGGTACAAAAGCAAGTTTAGCTGGTGCTCCAAAGTTCCGAACTGGGACAAATGGATTGATTTACAGTGTAAGGAATCTCACAAGGAGTCTTTTACAACAGTAGGTTGTAGATTTTATTCTATTGAAAATAAGTTTCTCATCCCCCAAGCATAAATTAACAAATCAGTAATTTGAGTAAAATGAGTCAGTCCAATGTTAAATCTTTCAATAGCAGGGGAGAGGTGAAAAAGAAGTATACCTCAGAGGAACTTTAATGTGTTGTCCTCTTTATTTGGTGCAATAATCGTATTAATTAGGGCAACTTTTAATTAAACTATTTTCAGCTAGATTGACTCACAAAATTGCAGTTATTAACAATAAGAAAGCTAATGGCTCATATATGCCATAGTGGATTTTAATAACAGCCACGCTCACTACAAAAGCTTGCACCCCACAAGATTTTCAGAATAAGCAAGTGGGTGTGTTGCACCCACTGGACTGACAGAAATGTCACTATTGTCCACATTGTTTTTATTCCTTCTCTTTCTCCACAATAGCCTAACTCACTGTATACTTGCCTTCTTTGTCTAGTTTGACATTTGGTCCCACACAACCAAATAGTGTCTGGTCTGAGGTAATCAAGTAGGAATTGGTTGTATTTTCGGATTTTTTTTCTTTCTTTCCTAAACAGGTCCACTTGATAAGCGAGCAGTGAGGCATTTCTGAATGCCACAGGGGCACACACTGTGGAAAAGAAGACCCTACCTACATTTTTATGGTCTGTCCACACATGAAAAGGTGCCTTTACAAGATGTCCTTCTTCACACTCTAAACATGAAACCTGTAATTAAATAGGAAAAACGAAGTTACCAAGCAGTAAGTACTAAAAAGGCTCATGCTTCAATAGTGTTCTGTTCCTAGGAGCTCGGGTTAGCCTGAAAGGGTAGAAATGGTGCAAAAAAGCAGGTCACAGCTATTTCTAGAATTTGTGGAAGTGACTGGAGCCCCTTGACGCCAGGAACTGGAATTTCCAGACACTAAAGTAGCATTAAGGGAGAATATATCTGATGCCAAGGAGCTCACAATTATCATTAATTCAACCACAAGTATATTTCAACTAATATTAAAAGGTTTCATTAAGACTACAATAGCAAGGACTGTCAGTTAAGGATGAAAGTCCAAACTGATGACCCAAACTGCCCATCAGAATGGCTCTTGGAAAAGAGGCATAATGACATAAAGAGAGATCAAAATGATGTAGCTCCTGAAGGTCTTGTTTTTGCTACATTTTGCAAATGAAGAGACTAAAAAATTTATAAGATTAGATTAGGTTTTTATTTACTTTTGCAATCTTCCTTGAAAAGAGCCCTGAAATAGAAGAGTAACTATTACTTACATATAATAGACATTTTATAGTCTTCCTAATTACATATATTTCACCAATAGCTATAATGTACAGTCAATTAAATGTGCCATTAAAACACCTTAAATTGCGTACCATGGGCCATACTGAGTAAATAAATAATTAGGGAGTAATTAAAATGCAAATTCCTGACATAGAGGAGCAATTACGGAAGAAGAAAGTATTTTAGTCCATGCCTTATTGACCATATCAGCTTTTCTGGTGGGTCCTTCTGCATTACTGTGAATGTTGCTGACACAATAGACACAGCAGAAAAATGGTTTGTTGTGGTCAATGCCTAATTACTTACAGCTTTTGGATCCTGAGGTCTTGAGTTTATGCATTGTAATGGCTCAGAAGGGAAAAGAAAGCTCTCTGCACACCTAAAGACTTCATAACATTCTGGAAAATAAACATTTTTTTAATACTTTTTCTCTGTGTCTGTCTTTACCTATCATTCAAAATTGGACTTTTTTTTTTTTTTCAAATTTAGCTAACAGAAAAAGAATGATTCCGTTTGCCAGACTCACGTCAGTGAAAGCGAAGATCAAGGGGAGCTTGATTATCAGAAACTGGCATAAATCACATCAGGGTTGTGATCTTTCAAGCTACAGATTAGTCCTAGCTAATGCATGGACTCCTGCTTTGGATTCATGGAGCTGCCGTTCACCTCCAGCTTCAGATATGCCTCTTGGCTTTTGAACACAAAGCTCAGCAATTTGACCACCCTGCCCAAAAGCCTATCCAAAGCAGCATCAGGGCTTATCTCTTATGGGCACACGTATTTTAATCTCTTCAAATGTAAGTCATTGGATGTTCACAGCTGGAGGTGTCTTGAAAATGCTGTCCAGGGAAGTCTTTGCAGCTTTTTGTTTCAGAGTCACTTGTGTCCTGTTCAAATCATGAAGAGACAAATTACAGCTCAGGAGCTGTTTGCCTTGGATCAGCAAAAAAGTTTGGTATATACATAGTTTCTCGGCAGTAATAATCAAGTACAGAAACAAGTCCCTAGCGCCACACAAAGCAGTGAAGGCTGTAGACCCTGAAAAGAATTCAGTAAGCTAAGAGAGGATCTGTCCACTGACTACTGAATGCAGTTCGCATGCTGCCTGCAGTTCAGCAGTCCCAAAGCTACAGTTCAGCCAAAACCTAAAGGAGAAATGAGGAATGACGATGCCCTGCTCTGCCCTTGCTACACGTGGGCTTGCAGGACACAACAGTGGGCAAGATAGTCCTTTTGGTCTGACCCACTGCAGGTTGTCTTCTACCATGTGGGTCATGGCTATCCAAGGCTGGACATGGCTCCACAGACAGGGCTGTCCCACCAGGCAGAGCTCATGCATCTCGTGCACTTTTTGCTACCTGGAGTTAGCAGCTGCTTTTCTAGCACTGTCTATGAGATCTACATTATTTCTGAAACACAGCACGTTTTGTTTGTTTTCTTGTCCCTACAGAGACCAGACCAGTGAACTCGCTGCATAAATCAGAGAAACTGTTGCCCTTTAGAGTACAGTGGAGCTGTGTGTGTATTACTACAATATATATGCTTTGCCATCAACTTCTTTTGTCTATTTCCAAATGAAAACTAACATGTAATGTATTAAGGATCATTTTCCTTTGCAGTAAGGCATGCTGTGCATGCTAAATGAATTTTCTTCATATAAGGAACTGATTCAAATTTTTTAAACTGATAGTGTTTTCAGCATTACCCTATAAATCCTCTATAAAAATGTTTAAAATTATTTTGAGTCCTGCACTTTCTTACAAATACATTTTTTTCAAGATTTAGGAGGAAATTCCTATGCATTTCTGCTCCTAACAAATATTAGCATTATTTTATTGACATAGATTCCAGTTTTGTTGCAATAACTTTCTTCTGATGCTGCATTCTTTGCTATGACTTGGCCAGACTTGCCTAGAAAATCAAAATGAGAGGAAAAGTTACTGTTCAGAAAATACTCATTGCTATACTAATTACATATAAAAGTAATTTTTGCAAATCACATGTTGCAAAATTCCTCCAGGAAAAAAAATCCAAAACATAGTGGTTGGAATAAAACAGCTGGTTACCTTTCAGTTTTATTGGCATGTACAATGTGATTGCATTGAGCCAGATCCTCAGCTAGTGAAAACTAGCAAAGCTATATTGCCTCCAGTATCCACTGTTTTAACCAGAAATTAACAAACCTTTGGCTGTTTTATTGTACGCACAAGGTAAATAAAATTAGGGGTATTTTTTTAAAGATCATTGCTTAGCGAGGGGGAAAAAGACAAAAAATACTGTCTGAAAAATATTCGCATTTAGGAAAATAATGCACTCCAGGGCAGGCATCTCACGGAGTCTACTCAGCAGATGTGTAGTATGGTGGTTGAGTTAAAAACATGGGGATATGGGATGGAAACCATGCAATGAGTAGGAGATGACCACACACCTTGTGGAACACAGAGTCTGTGCAAAGCTTGAGAGTGGTATCACAGTGTCCTTACTATTTTTAAGCTTTTCTTTTCTAAATGATCATGGCTATAGAAGGTCCTATCTTTAGTCAGCGGAGCTTCCCCTACATAATACCAGCACTGCTTCTCAAAACCCCTGCAAGGTTAGAGATACGGGCTTAAGCAAGGCAGGACAAAAAGGAAAATTAATGAAAAAATTAAAAACATTGCCTTGTACACGTACTGTTACCTCTCCAACAACTTCAACTTAACATGTTTCAAAAGGAAACTCATCTAGTCATTGTAAATTTTTCCTATTTGAAAAGAACAAATAGATCCTCACAAACCCACGAGAATTAATTGGGTATGCAATGTAACTAATTTCAGTAAATTTAGGAAATCATGTGTGACATTCTTTCATGAAAAAAAATACAAATTTGCCACTGCTTTTTCTTAGCTCTCCATTTTCAGTTCTATACTTTGAAAAAACGTGTTTGATTAGATGCGGACTCCTCTGATAAAGCACCTTTGCCTTGTGTTAGATATCAGCAGCACTAAGTAACTCTGATACAATCAGTTCTTCCAGAGCTACAACAGGCATAACATGTCCTGTAAGGCATACAGGGCTGGGGCTATAGCAACTTGAATTCAGCTCCTAACTGAGCAACGTGCACCCTGCATGCTTCTTGTCTGCCTAGTTTGGGTCTCTTCTGATCTGTGAAATAACTTCCCCATCTCATGGTACTATTAGCTGACTGAAATCTGTTAATGAATGAAAGGCGCTTAGATGAGTATGTGGATAGAGAAGGGAAAGGAGCATTAAAACTCTTTATTTCATTAGCATCACAGTCTTTAACTGCCACTCCACACTGAGAAATGTTACAAATATATAGTGTACTATGTCATGTTATCTTGCAAGCAAATGTTAGAAGAACCACAGTAACCAATTTAAAATATGCATGAATACATATAGTATGTTCACATTGGTAAACCCAGTCTGTTTGTACTAGGAAACTTTTTTAGCAAATAATTTTATTTATAACTTCTGTGCAAGCATTCCAGGCATAGGTGGTCTGTAAATTCCAGAAGAGGCTGTTTAAAAGGGAATTCTTTAACTAAAAAATAGAAGTAATAATATCCTCTTGAGGTGCTAGATACTGCTCCAGCTGGTAACAAGTGTTAATCTTCGGAGAAGTGAACTCATTTTTGTTTTGACACTAAGATAATGCTCTATGATTTCACAGTGAAAACATTATCTGTCCCTGCTCTTTCTACCTCCAATAAAGTTTTACAAGCAATAAAATGGCCTGGAGATCAGCTATCTTCCTGTTGGTGCCTTTGAATGTTCCCTTTTGATGCCCACCGCACAGAAACCTCCCTGGTGAATTATTGCAAGGAACACTTTAATACCACTTCTCAATTTAGGTATTTAGTCTGAGCTGCAGAGTCTGGGGGATGGACAGACACTGGGAATGGCACACTTGTTAAAGGCAAGAATATTCCCAGAGAGGAGAAAATCTGGGTTGAATCTGGATTAAAAGCAACTTTTGCTTTCCGAGTTCTGGATGTTTTCTCCTTGGTTTCTCCTGGCTTTTTCCCTTTGGAGGCTGATCAGGAGCTTTATCCCCAGGCCCAGACACTGGTGCCTTCCCCAGGTGGCAAAGCAAGAGTGGAGGATCAGCTTCGCTCTGCAGTGGTTTGTAATAGGCTTCGCTCTAAACATATAACGACACTGGAGACGGGGCAACTGCCACTTCCTACCCCAAATAAGTCTCTTGGGGATGATCCAGTTTGTTTTTAGCCAAGAATCGCGTCCTTTCTAACTGGTATATCTTTCCTACTGAAGTAGCGATTAGGAGAAACATTGCCAATTAGCTAATTGCATTTCTCACAGCTGCCTCAGTACAGATTGCCTTATATGTCATAAACTTCTCTACACTTTACGAATGACTTATCTCGGAAGTATTTTTTATAAGCAATGTGTTCATTTATATTTTAATTCCAGGAAAGTTGTTGGCTTTCCTGTTCCAGCCCATGTAGAACAATGCACCCATCCAGATTTCCCCATGGGGTTTGCTAGCCCCACACTCATAGAGACCTGAACAAGAGCCCCAGCACCCTTCAGCTCAGGAAATCTCAGTTGCTGCTGCATACAGAGGAATATCCACAGGGACAAATCTCCTTAAAGGCATGCTGCTTCTCGTCCGCCTTGACTGTCCACCTCTGCCCACTGTCAGGAACTGAATATGGCTCTGTCTGGCCTGTGACAGCTGGAACTACCCAAAATAGCAATGCTTGGCTTATTATGCTCTTAAGCTTTTAGCTGGAGTGCACCAGCCATGTTAGTCACTTCCTCCCCTTCCTCCCACAGCCCATTACAGGAAAGGAGGAACAATGCACCCTGGTGCAGTTCAACCCTTGCCCGGTAGGCGATACAGGGCAGTGGTGGCACGTGGCATAGGACACTTGCCCGATCACGAGCAAATAACACTTCTGTAAGAATCATATGGCCTAAGCTCTGTGCATGACACAGTCCAGTCTTTTCTGCAGGGGACTTTTCGGTGAGAGTCTACAAGTAAGTGTTTTTTTCAAAATGGACCTGGGTTCACTCAAAAGATTTGAACTTCCACCAAGCCCAGGCCAAGCTGTAATGAAATCCAAACTTATCTGGACTTTTCAGGGGATGGTTATGTATGGGCTGGTGACATGGAGTTGCAGGGAACTAGGGAAGTTAGACCTTCTTTCAGGTAGATAATGGAGAACATCTGCTCTCCCTTGACCAGTTCTACTGCTGCCTTCAATAGAAAATACAGGCCCTCCCATGGCTTATTTATTCTTTCTAGACTACATAAAATGAGCTACTACGAGGGCAGATCAAGAACCTCACTTGGGATCATGGGGCAAGAAATACATATAAACCAAGTGCCAGATATTGTTGCTCATCATCACAAACCATCACAAGCCCATATCCTGTAAGAACTGGAGGAGTTAAACTTCTTTATTCCACCCAAAAATGACCATAAATGGTCTTCTTTAACCAAATTGTCCACAGATATATTCTTTAATTGCAGGAAGAATTCCCATGTTTTCCGGAATTGTACTGCCTAATCTTTTTTGCCTCCTTGCACTCTATCTTTTTAAATTGCTTTTTAGTGGCAAAGATATTTTTGTTATTTTTCATGAGTTCAGCTCCTTCCAATGTTTCAGGGCAATTTCTGAGTCCTGCACATGTTTAAAACGATAGGCTTGTGCCATCTTTCATCTGAAGCCAAAGGGGTTTTAATATAGCTATCTCTTTAAAAGCAGTGTTCCCTCTCCTCCTTTTCTGTTTCACCAAAATGGGACAGGCAGGAAATTCTTCATACAACTTGCATTCACAAGCTGGTTTGTAGTAGCTCTTGCAGATGACCAGATCCGAAGCCCATTGAAAGTGATACAAAAAAATCTCATTGGCTTAAATGGGTCTTGGATCAGGCCCAAATAGCTTTCTGGACCTTTATCTAAGTTTTGGGCTTTTCCAAAATATTTATAAAGTAATACCCCTCCTTGGCTGCCTGAAATGTAACCTTTCACATTTGTGGAGACTGTGTTCTTTACATAGCTGGAGAAAAAGTACTGGAGATCATACTGATGTTTCTACAGGCAGAACAGAGGACCTTCATCTCAAACCTGCTCGTTAACAGGTAGATTTTGGCGTGTACCTACCCATCTTGGAGGAGGATCACCCACTGCTGGAGCTCCCCATGAGTGGGCAGCCTGGGCCAAACAGTGCTGCTGCCTCTCTGGACCCACTCGTTTGCCTCTTGTGCAAACATTTACACTGGGCCGAGATGATACAATAGGTCATGTCTCAAACCATCCTTTCTGCAGTTAGTCATGAAGGGAACACAGGAGAACCAGTGCTGGGTCCTATGTATTTCCACCCATTGTCTTACTCCACAGAAACTGGAGGGAGGGAAGAGAAGGCACAGGTGATGGTGATGGAGGTGAGAAACTGTCCTGTTTACCAAAAGGAAACGCTGAGGTAAGCTATTCACTTCTCACATAAGCCAGCTCATAACGGAACCTTGTTTCCAGAGTTGTGTTAATGCAGTCTCAGTAGCATGTAGCTATCACACCCCCAGAAGAAAGGGCCTAAGCAATAAAAAACAAGACGACTCTCCTGTATCTGGGTTTTTTACTGAATTAAGAGAGATTTTTAAATGTCATTTTTAGGAAAAAGAGGAGCCCAATGTCTGTTTATAGAATGAAAAGGAAAGGGTGCCAAAGAAATGGTTTGCAGAATGGGAGGGAAAGGAACCATCTCTAAACCCATGGTGTAAGCCTTGTTTCTTGTACTCCCTCACCCCACCAGAGCCCAGACGTTGCTCCTTGCTCATCCGTGTCCAATTTTCCAGGCTGCCAAAGGCTGGAGTTACTCACATTTTGATTTTCAATTCAGATGAGAAATTCCACTTTATTCCTGGGGTATGTTACTAAATCACGTTGTGCCACATTCAGAGTGAGCTGGCATTTTCAGACACCATGCGCTCCAAGGAGAGAGACATTTGTACAAAAGTCTGTGCAGTGTATGTAGGCATTTAGTAGGGAGATTAATATTAAAATACTCAGCTATCCAATGAACTTATTAGGATAATGCAATGACTGGAGTCTAGATGTTAGAGTTCACTTAAAGTTCACTGACTATTACGGGACTGATGGTATATAGAATAGCTTAATCTTACCGTGGGAAAACTAAAATCATGTAGGGGAAAATTAGGCAAGACATGGAGGATAAACTTCCATTCCTATGAGAGATGCCATGGGACATGCCAAAAAAGGCAGAAAAGGAACCATTTACTTCCAATGCAGTGGGAAAGGCTATGCTGTTACCAACACATACAGTAGCCATTTGCAATCCTTATCTGTTTTGTAGACATTTCGCAAAAGCAGGGAGGGGAAAAAGAGCTGCTTTATGTTTCTTTTTCAAGCACACAATGCAGAGAGGAAACCAGAGATTCAAAAGGCAGCTCTGTTTTGCAGGCTAAAGATTCCTGCTTCGTTTACTGACAGGACCTTTCTATGCATAATGGGAGACCTCCCACACCTTAAATTACTGCACTGAATGGATTTACATTCTGCTTTATCCTCTGCATTCCAGCTCCTGCCCTTAGCCTTGTGATTGTCTGCATGCAGCTCCACCGGCCGCACACCCCAGAGAGCTTAGGCCTCCCCACCAGTAAAACCCAGAAACAAACCCATAGGAAAAAAAGGATCCTCATTTAGATACATTCTTCCCAAGCACCACTGCTTCCCTAAGTGAAATTAAACTTGCAGGAGAAAACATCTGAGAGAAAGTTGGAGCTAATGAAAGCTGCACAAGGTTCTTTGGCTTCACTCATCTGGAGAAGAAAAGTATAGCTCTAGGCAAGCAGGAGCTTGTTGAGCTTTAAGAAATGTTACCTGCTTAAAGGCAGGTAAAATCTGGCATAAACTGTTAGTCCATCATTCAGGTTTCTACATGCCAAACTCCTGTAAATGTTTTTCTACCACATCCTGTCTCCTCCTTCCCCAGCTGAAAAACAATAATAATTTTGGAAGGGCATGAATTAGGCCTGTCATTCTTTTTTTTTTTTTTTCCTTATCCTTAAACTACATCGTACAAACTCCCTATCTCTCGGAGGGCTTGATCCTGCACTCTTAGTCAGAGGGCAAAATTCACCATGATGTCAATTTGAAGTGAGACTCTGAGTTTTATTCCAAGAGAGAAAAACTAAGCCTGCCTCCTTCCCATCACATATTCCTGGCCATCATCAGGATGCCGCTTTGGTCAGCTGCCAGTGACCCAGACAGGGCTTTCCAGCAAGTAAGCCTGAACACATTCATCCCGGGCGGAGGCAGGAGGGAAAGGGGAAGGGAGAGAGGGGTTGATACTGATACAAAAAATGGGGCAAGGTCAGATTTGAGTAACCTCAGCCTTAGCAAGGAGAAGTGTTGACAAAACAGCCATTCTCCTGCCAAGGCATTATTCTGGATGAACAGTCCCTGACAGAGGGTTTCAGCGCTGCCGGCAGCACGATGGATCTCTTGCTGTGCCGATGCTCATTTGGGCAGCACTGATGTTATGTCCTTCAGACCTTCCCATCTCCTGCATGTGTGCATACAAGCACGTCCAGCCCTCTCTGAGTAAGAGGGAAGAAGCCTTTTTTTTCACTAAGAGTAAGAGGGATTTTGTGAAGGGTTTAGCACCCTGCATTTGCACAGAGATTAGTGTGGTGGGTGCCACTGCTTATTGCTCTAAACACATGCATTATTTTAGGGTCCAGTCTCGCTTTCTAATGGCAGGCTAGAGCACTATCTGATGGTTTCCACGCTGAGACCAGCAACCCAGCAACTCTTGAGACATCCCCAGCTGGTCTCTCTGGCATTACCTCTACAAGAGGCTCCATTCCCTTTTGCAGAAGTTGGGTCTTACAGCAGTTGCCACACCAAGCCCAGTGATAGCCCCCTCCTTCCCTCACACCCCCAGGTGCCGTTTACTGTCCTTCTGCAGGTCTGGGGTATTTCAGACTCCCTGGTTCACAGCTCATCTCTCCAGATGCAGGTAACAGCTGAAGCACATAACACCTGGACTTTGTAACACAATTCTGCTGCAAGCCAGACACTAAAAGAAATATGTAGATCTGACAAAAGATCCAAACTCCCCAGTGCACCTGCAAGCCCTAAGTTTCCCTTACCACTCCTTAGCGTTCCTTGGTCAGAGTCCTCAAGGGTGCTTGTGGTCTCTCCACCTGTACAAGGCTTTCCCGTCAACTCAGTCCTCCCTCAGCCTTGATTCTCTTTGCATAAGGTATTCTCTCCTCTGCAAGACAGCTTTTTAGATTAAGTTCCTTTCTGCTCTCATCCTAAGCAGTGTAACTAATTTTGTCGAATTTCCAGGACTGTGATCTGATACTTAGTGTCATGTTTGCCAAGCAGGCTGGTTTCACTGGGGGACTCTCCAACCAGTAGCACTTCCAAGTGCTCACAACATCACCCATGTGTAAGGTCTTCTGATACTACAAGGAGATAAAGACTGCAGAGAAAGCCGAAGACTCCCACATGGCAAACACAGTTGGCAGAGTACAAAATACTCAACCTCTACTTAGATTCTGTGGCTTGTCAAACTATGCTTCTTTTCCATTGATTTTATTTTCCCCAGAAGTAACAAAGTTATGTATAACACCTTTTACAAGGCCTTTGACATTTACTATATCTATGGAAATACGAGTTGCCTCCCTGATTTCCTGTTTACAGTGTCACCTCAATGTGGAATGCATAATCTCACCGAGGCATTGGTCTGTTGCAGAATACTTTTCTTTTAAGACTTGTACACACAGAAGAGAGCATTGACACATTCTAACTAGGTCTAACTCAAGGTTAAGCTCCCTATAGTGTCAATGCAGCCTCCAGACGGCAATTCAGGATGCCTAAGCTAGAAGTCCTAAATTAAGCCACGTGAATACTTCCCAAAGTGTCAAGGACTCCACACTCAGCGTTAAGGAGAGATCCCAGTATGAATGAACCGAGAGGAGTCATTGAACTTAAGAAGACCAGGATTTTCATTCACAAATTTAATGACCTTTTGTTAAAGTGAATTCTGGGTTTTTAAAGCCACTTATGAACTTCCTTCAGAGCTTTATGAAGCTGCATGGAATAATTAAGCAAACAAATCTAGTCCCATGCTAAGTTAATTACATGCCTTGTGGTTTCATATATATTTTTCTCCCTTTCATAGTTACCTTTTAATATCTCCCCATATTTCTTTCTGACTTTTCTGTATTACTCTCTTTAGTCTTCAGGAAACCCATTATTACTCATGGGACCAAGTAATCAAATAAGTCTCACTGTGTGCAATTAATCTCTTCAGCTAGGAGGCTGGCTGTGAGATGGCTTTGACCTTTATATTTTTCAGTTGCTATGGATCAGCACAGCTTCCGCCTAAACTCACGTGTCCATGTCCCTCTGGACCCTGCGATATGTAGGACCTCATGCCAGGGAGAGTTTCCAGCACTCCTGGACAACCATGAATTGACTGCTTACATTTGACTATGATGAGGAAAGAGGGAAAGGAGGGCTTATTTCAGTATTTCAATGACACTTTTAATGAGGGAAATGATTTGTCTTCATGAAGGTTAGATTAATGATAGTTCTGTTAAATGTGTGAATTTAAAATGTTAATATTGCAGCAAAATTATAGCTAAGTGCTTTTTTATGGAGCTTGGCAGAGTCATCACCCTGGGGACAGGGCTTTTGGTCCGAGCTCAGAAGACTAAATCTGGGGCCAAAATTATCATATGTCCTACAGAAGCATTAAAATAAGAGATTTAAATCTTCCAGACTGTTTGTAGATATACCTTGACTTTAGTGAAATTTTAACAGAGTCTTGTGGTATTCTTATCAGCAAATTTGAGAAAGAGATTGAAAATAAACTTATGCAAGATGGGAACACAAAGTGTGAAAAACTGTTCTCGGGAAGAGCTATCTACAGATTACTCTTAGAAGAGAAGTGTAAGGGTTAGGATATTCTAAAAGCCTGTAACTGGTCTGATACTTTAAATAATAGCTCATACAATTGGCTAGATAGCATGCTTATTAAATTTGGAGGTGGCATCAAGCTAGGAGGTCTGCAATATGCTGTAAATTCATAAAGATCTTATAGATCGGGAAAATGGCCAAGAAAGTATGGAAGTCAATAAGAACAAACAGCATTTTCTGCAATTAGACATAAATAATTGATTGCACAAATGCAGAATGTGACTGACCATTGACATACCTGTTCTGCATGCAAGGACCTGAGGTTTATAGCAGATCACAAGTTAAGCATGGGTCAGGAACATCCACGTTGTTATAACAAATGCACAAATGCACTCGTGAGATGTAACACCCAGGAGTCTGTCTCTAACACCCACCCACACAAAATCATTTTCATCCACATAGTGCTGGGAAAGCCTCAGCTGGGAGATTTTGTCCTGTTTCAGCACTGCAGTTTAAGAAAGATGTGGGCCATTGGCGAGAGTCCAAAGGACAGCAGAGATGACCAAAGGCCTTGAAAACTAAGACCATTGAAGTTCAAGGATTGTTTAGTCTAGAGAAGGAGACAGAAAGTGTTCGTGTGAGAGCCATAGGGAGGAAAGGCACAAATTCTTATCCTTTTCCACTATGGATGGAACAAGAAGAAATGTTCGTGAGTTGCAGGAAGGGACATCCTACTTAGACATTAGGAAAACTTTCCAGTGTTAACTGGCACTGGAAGAGATTGCCTAGGGAAGCTGTGAAGTTCCCATTTATTGGAGGTTTTTAAATGGCTAGCAGAGCACAGAGGAGGAGTAATCCTCCCCTGGGGCAGAGGGATGAACTAGATGACCTCTTGAAGTCCCTTCCAGCCTGTTTTCTGTGCCTCTATGTAAGTAAGACAAGAAGCAAATGAGCATGGGAAAATATCCTGTAGCAAAATACTGTAGATCCAGTTCACACAGCTTTGAAGGGCAAGTCAGATATTAATTGATCTTTAAGGAATTTTAAGCCAAAATTAAGCTATTGCTCTCCTAAAGGCGTTAAACATATTTTTCATGACAGTATAGTACTTTTAGAAATTATTCCACTATACTGTTGAAGTAAGTGGGAGGACAGTGGGAATACAGAGCTACTCTGTGATGTGGATATAGCCTGGGAATTTTAGCATAAAGGAAAGAATAAAATTTTTCCCTATTTAATCCCACAGAGCAGTTCTGGCCCATGAATTTACACTGGGGACACCTGGGGACAAGGCACTTCCAGATTGCCCTGTGTGAGCCCTAAGCACAGTACATTTTGGCAGAGGGGTGAAATCATCTACAGTGTAGCTCGTTTCCCTTTCTTGATGGGAAGCGGTTCAATGACGTACGAGACCTACTCACCAGGCAGGGCTCAGCCGAGGCTTCGAGAAGGGGAAATCCCTGCCCTGTGCCAGCTTTCAGCCGTGTCGAAGGAGCTGCAGAAAGTCTGGTCTACTGCCAGGAAGGGGAATAAATTGCAATCTTTACTTGCAAGAATGTGTCCTACTGCCTGTTGGTGTACGTACCACCAGTCTTTGAGCCAGTATTGAGTATTTGAGTACTTAGACAATTATTCAAAAGAAGTTGACCTGGGAGAAATTTATAGGCAGACCCAGCAGGAGAACTGGTCAGGCAAACAGCAAATTTCGAGGTTTATAAGCTGCTATGTCTGACCATGAGTAGTTAAATTCTGAAGATTTCTACATTTCTTTTGTAAACTATTTAGCTGCATAAAAAATGAATAAAACAGGAGCATTTTTGACTGCACAGTCTAATGTTCAGCTTACTCTATGGGAAGGATAGCCTTGCAACCCTCTCTGAGTGGAGCTCATGCTAATTAAATTGTCGTGAAGATAAAGTAATAACTCCAAGGAAAAAGTTAAGCTACACAGTTTATAGATGGCAGCACACTGACTAATCGTTATTTGTCATGTTCCCACTACTCCTATGGGACTACATACCTCTGGAAAGCTCTTATCATGCAAACTCATGAAGTTTACAGAGCTTTCTTGATTTAATGAGACATACTTTCTGATAGTCACAATACAGAAGGAAAGCGAATATAATACAATTACAGGGATATTCTGAAACTGAAAAAAGGGGAATAAGAGGCAAAAAAAAATCACCCTTCATAATTGCCCACTGCAAACATGATGCTCATTATCTACTTGAAGAGCTTGCTGCATTTCAGGCATTTAATTTTTATTTCAGTTTCTTTCTGCAGCAAATATTTATAGCACTTTCTGTCACTTGCAAGAACATCCAGTGGTATTTTAAAAGGATTTAAATAAGCTGTGTCCGTGTTAATATCCACTTTGCAATCAGTTTGACTCAGTTTTCTGGGAGTTATTTTTTCTCAGTGATGGCAAATGAATACTTCTGCCAGACTGAGATGGGATCTGTCAGAAGCGGGTAAACAGAGCATCAAGTTGACAAGCCAAATGCATTTATCTGTATTTTAATAATTTTTTAGTTCAAGTCATATCGATACACAATGGGGGGGGGAATTGTTTTACGTGCATTTTGCATTTCTTAAGTGTGGACCTAAGTCATGTTTTAATGCTGTTCTTCCTTATTCTGCTGCTGAAGGCTACATGCAGAAAATAAGCATGCCATTTTTTTCATTCAGGGTGTTAGTTCCCTGAAAATGTACCAGGCATCACCAGAAAATTACAGAAATGCAACCAGCGCGTGAGGGGACGGGACTTCTGAAATCTAAATCTCATTTTCTTTATGCACCTGATGAGTACCGGTCAGTCTACACTGGGTTTTTTTACATCTTCTGAAAATCAGGCCTCTGGAGAGCGTTCAGGGTGCTACAGATGACTTGATGCTTTTGAGTGCATAGGTCTAGGTGACTGGCCAAGGTCATGGGCAAAGTCGGAAAAACAGGCCTCTGTGCCCATTGCCCTCATCAATCACTGCCTGATGGAAAGCACTATGGAGATAATGCAACTACTGTCTGAAGCTCACTCACTCCTTAGAGGACTGGATGTGCTAACCCAGACTTTTCCACAACCCATTTACATCCCTGCATCAGGCCAAGTGTCCATTTCAGGGACGCGCATGATAAATGGTGATGATAGATCACGTTTCATTTCAGTATCAGGTATTGTACAAAAAGGCAAGTTAAATAGCATCAAGCTATTATAATTGTTATAGGAAGGTTCTTCTGTTTTGGAAATACGGTAAAGCATTTGCAGCATTTTAGGGAGGGCTCATTCCTCTGAGTTTTACCACACAGAACTGGATAAATAATTTAAACAAACATTTTGAACAGTTTTGCAAAATGCACTTAATGAATTATTCAATGAGATCTATTTGATCATCCTCAGACACAATACTGCTGTCAACAGCAATGCAGAACTTTCTAAGTAGGTCTTAAATATTCATTTTTCCCCTTTTGAGAAATAATGTGTACTCCGTCCTATCACCCGTGTTAGCATGTCTTAGAGAGAAACTGTTTCACAAGTTGTCATCGCTCCCTGTATTTGTGTTAAACTTTAAATTTAAGATTAGATTATCTCTTACATACATTTTTGAAAGATAAGTGTAGGAAAACGTTGCTGTGCCAGTTAAAACCATGTCTACAATTTAAAAGTGAGTGCATCTCTGGATTCGAATAGTTACATAAAAACACAAGAGAAACAATGGAGAAGGAATGGCATTCCTGGAATGCAGTCCAGATGTATATGGGCTGGGTACGGCTAGATTAAGTTTTAGAATAAACTCTGCAGTAATATTCAGTTAAGACAAAAGGTCTCTAAAGCTCTAATTGCTGATGTAATCCTCAGGTTTTAAGGTGAGATGTTTGAAATTTAGATCAGAAATGAGTGCTGTGTGATTTTGCTGAGAGGTAGTGAAAAAATTTGTGGTTATTGAAAGAGGAAGCATGAAAATGAATGAAGTTCCCACTGGGCTCCTTGGGGACCAGGATTGCTCCAGATTTACATTTAATATCTGTCTGATGAAGGCAGTTTGAGGAAGGATCCAGCAGCAAGAAGAGTAATGAGAATAAAGGCACAAAGTGGAGCAAAACTATGACACTAGACTTTACCATTAAATGAAATCCTTTTTCCTTTACCTGCATGACAAAGCTCACAACTGAGGTAGTTTCGCCTCCCAACCCACTGCTTGTAGGGGGAAGGCAGAAAGAGAGGGAGAATACTCGATGTGCCAGCTCTGATTCTCTACATCTTGGGGTGGTTTCATACTGGGCCTTTTTTTTGCTAACTCTGCAGCAGCACAAAAGCTCCACTGGAGTGGATCAACTTGAAAAACGGATGCACCACCACTGACTGAAGCAGTGGCAGGTACTAATGCAGGGCTTTCACATTGAAAGCCAGAATGTGCACCCACCCAGCCAACAACCCCAGGATCATTGCCAATTGTAAGCCATTAGCCTGAAGGGTCTCTAGTTCTGTTGCAATAAAATAATCCCAATCTACAACATCGTGAATTCAGGTAAAATCAGACCTAATATACAACCTCCTAACACCTCCGGAAACAACTGACATTCATTTAACATCATACCGCTGGCCCTGACTGCACCGTATCCCATTGTCAGTACCTCCTCCCCTCATAACATCCCGTGAATATCAGATGCAGAGGTCTGCTGGATATTTGGCTCCTACCTGCTGCTTGAAAAGCCAGAAAGGAACTGGAGCAGGCAACAGAAATCTGATTCAAGAGTCAGAGAGAATTCTTCCTTACAGGAACATTAGCATTCACTATAGCCTTGAAGAGATATTATAGTAATTGGAGCTGTTTGGAGAAAAGAAAGTGTGTTGTATATATTTATACAGAAAAAATAATTTATATAGCAAACAATGGGGATGTTGGATATTACAGGAAGAACAAACTGACTCATGCAAGGGCCTGTATGCACTTCTTCAACCTGTATTTTTCTAGCTTGAAACGTTTTGACACCTGTTAGCTTTTCTTCCTTAAGAAGTATCTCTTCTTCTAAATACAACCAAGTTAAAAAGGACGACAAACATTGCAGCTTTTACTAAAACCTCTCAAGCCCTTATGTGATCTGTTTTTCTTTTAAGATGAGGTGAAACTTTAAAGCTTCTGGAAGGAAGTTAGTTTAACCTCAGCATCAGAAAGCTTTGTTTGAAAGTTAATGTCCCGGTATTATTTGAATTGCGAGAGCACTACAGCTCCTACAGTCTAATGACTTAAAAGAGACTGAGGATGCCAGACTCCTGAGACCCTCTGTTCTCCATCTCAGCTGTTTTGTTTCAAAGTCATTCGAGAATGCTGTAGGGCCAGGAAAGGACCCCAAATCTCCCACATCACCTTTGTCTCACTACCAGATGACACATTATGCCTGGTGTTGTAACAGTCGCTGGACTCACTGAATGCATGAGTCTGCAGCACGCAGAGAAGCTGAAGACTTCCCCCTCGTCCAACACTGTCCATGTTTTCTCCTAGCTGGGTGCATGGCTGCTGATTTTTCATTTTTGCCCCTTACCAGAGTCTTGATTAATAGCATCTAGGCCATGCGAAGACTATCAGCTGCACAGATTGTTTGTGGTGGTTTTTTTAACCAGTGTTTTCAGGCAGCAAGTGGACAAGTCACGGTATTCATTTCCAGTGCATGTTAACCCTAGGTTTAAATCCACTTGCCTAGAAGGCAAAGGCTGGAATGTTTTCCCAGAGCCCTCACATTAACAGACTTGCTATAAATCTCATAGGGGTGATTATTTATTAATTTTCAGTACAACTCTTTACCAATGAATACAAAATTGACTGGTGCAGATGTAGCATTGATTTGTTAGGGCTTCAACAGTTTGCTAGTTAATCCAGTGAGACTTTCTTTTTCCCTAGAAGTAATGACTCTTCTTGCTACTTTTACACATTTCTCTTTGCTGTACATGATTCTCTATTCTTCCTCCATACAGAAATGTATCAGACAAGCCTGGGAGACACTGACTACATTGTGGAGTCATTGTGCTAATTGAGTTTGTGTGCATGAATGAACATATATAGAAGCTACACACTACACTAAATGTCCCCTTAATATTTTCATTGGAATGCTCTGCAGCAGCTCATTGTCCTGTTCAAAGACAAAATGTATAATTTAACAATTTACTCCTAATGGCTATGCTTGACATCCACCTCCACTTAACCTCAAATCACAGGAATCACAGTCTAAGGTAAGAGGGCAATTCAGTCCTGGTCCTCAACAAGTCTTAATAGTTCCTTTCTGCAGCAAGCACTGCCAAATGTGGTCAGATACATACCTGGGCGGTTCAGAAGTGCAGTTGGATGCCTGCAAAGCACTCATTTGGGATCACTGAACTTATTTAGTTTTTCAAATGCTGCAGAAAGAAGTCAAGGGACAGTAAAAAAAAAAAAAAAGGTGGAAGGGGGAGGAATTTAAAAGACATCTGTGGAATAAAGTTCAGGATCATCTGGGCAAATCCTATTGAATATGTTTGGTAGTGCAAAGTTGATGCACTCTCGCCCATGTACCTTGACTGAGGAAGAACCTAGGGATTTGGCCCTGTTAGATTCTACTTCCAGGAAAGATTTTAAAGCAAAAATTAAATTGGAAGTGTCAGGAAATGTTACATCTGGTACAGGACTAAGGAGTATTTTACAGAAATGGAATGTCAAAATAAATGTCTTTGTATCTCTATCTTCCTTAAGCATAAACTACTGAAAAGCTCTGTCTTACTAGCTCACACAGGACAAGTTACAGCTCGGTAAATTTAAAAGTCTGCTGGTTTTGCTGTCTTTACACACTATCAGATCAACTCCAGCTGATTCTGGACTAAGATTAGATACAGCTCTGCTTTCCATCTGTGCTGATAAAATGAGAGAAAATGAAATGATTCCTGCAAGCTTGTAAATCCATTTCACTTGCTGTTTATCAAGAGTTGGCGAGGGCAATGACAGAGGCAAAATCCCCAAGGTCACTCCAGCACACACTGTGCCTCCTTCTCCTGAAAGACTTCTCTTGCTCTCTCTTGAACTAGTTCATGTGGAAAAAGAAAGAGAGGAAAAAAAATTTATAAGGATTGCAGACATATCCAATGTTCCGAAAGAAAATAACAAGACCATGTCAAATTGCTTTACATTCCCTTCTGAAAAAGCATGCATGTTCAAACAGGCTCTGCAAAAGTATTTGCCTTGCTCACTCTGAACAATGGGGAAGAAGCTCCTGTATGCAAGGTGAAACATCACTCGGATGAGGATTGCAAAATTATCTTTTAAATCAGGAGGGGTTTGGGGGGACCAAGACCTGCAGGATTTTGTAGGGGGTCATACCTAATACTTACAAGTGAACTATGTCTCCTAATGAGAACTACTACATAAGACTTGGATCCACTAGCATGTATGTCCTGTTATACACCCATCTGAAAGTTATCATAACCTTTCTGCAAAGCAGATCACCTTCCAGGTATCCCAACCTCCACAGAAACTGGATAATCCAGGATACTGACGTGTAATTATCCAAACCTCTACTGATACAAACTCCCAACAGACTCCCATCTATTTAAAAGTCTGTTTCATATTCCATGAAATTTGTTTTCAGTTCCTCGTGACAACAAACTTTCTTGTGAAGTCTATCTGGGTCAAGTTTTCAATCTGTTTTTATGAACAAAATTTACTTGGGAACGTTGTGATATGATGAATATGAGCTTAAGTATCTGTCAATAAGAGCCAATTCATTCTTCAGTATCAATACGGATTCCGTTTTCCTTGCAAGTCACAGAAAAAGCTGAATTGTACTGAGTCTTCAAGCTATACATACAAAAAAAAAGCAAGTTTGCAGATACCTGGCACCAAAATGCTTAAATCTTCAGTTTGTGAATTCAGAGAGGCAAAGCCAGGGCTGGAGTTTTGTAATCTCTCAAGACAATCAATGCAAGAAGTAAGTGCAGAAGACATGCACGGATAAATGCAAAAGAGAAACGGAGGTATCCAAGTCATCGGCTTTGAAAACCAAGCTATATAATATGGTGGATTCCAACTGCTTCCTTGGTCACATGCCTTTGTTGAAGCAGATGCCTACAGAATCAGGAGTGTAGTCAATAAATAGGTCGAAAGCATGAACTTCTATAAGAGCCTGCAGGGTTTGCTGGCTGACCAGCACAAATGCTGAGTAAGCAAAATGCTGCAGGCAACAAGTTTTGCTGTCTTGATCACTAGAATGGTTGTGGCAGCAGCAGCCTTCCCTGGCTCTCACAGCTCTGCGGTGTTTGCTTGCTCCCAGCCACGGCACTGCCACCCGAGAGGAAGCACACACATTTCCTAACTTGGCATCTGAAGCAAACTCATATCTGTGGCTTAGCCAGCAGAAAAGGACCATGAGGGAGCTAGCCAGTATGTAGAGAAATCACTTCTGCTTGATGTTCTCTGCCTGTGGATATAAAAGGTTTTAATTGGATAAGGACAATAATAAGAATAACAGGACAGCTCCCTTTATGTGCGGTTGAAGACTGTCCCTGAGAAATGTGAAATGATCCATGTGCAGGCAGATAAATAGCAGCTGCAAACTCTGCAGACACCGTCACAGATGGAGGTTAGCAACCTACGGGTGTCACTTTCAGTTCTGCAAGAAGAAGAAAAAAAAACCTGTAAATTGGAGGAATCACAGTGAAAAAGGAGAAAATAAACACAAAGGATGGAAAGAATTATAAAAGTATGTTGCACACATTCACAGTAGAGAAGCTTTCTCATCTGTTAAAGAACACAAAGTAAATGTTCACTTCAGAAAACCACATGGGAAATGCCAACAAAGGCTGGTATAACACCATGTCCTTCCTTTATTTGCAGTAGCATAGAGACCTGTTTATCAGACATTCTAATCTTGCTTAGCATTTAATAGGACAGTGTGCTGGGATATCCACTCTGCTATTTACTATTTAATTAATTTGTCAGAAGTCCAAAAATACTAAAGGCAAAACAGTGTATCAATATTTACTGTACTGATTCACTGGAATTAAAATACTGTAAAAACATAAATGTGCACAGACACCGTTTGTCTTGGCGAATACAATATTTTGAAGGTTCATGTTCAAAACACAGGTTTGGAGTAAAATTTTCACTGAAAGGTATTGATCAAGCTGTTACGTTCCTAGTTTTGTCTGATGCCACAAAATATTTTGAACAACTTCTGTAACTATGGGATGTTAATGATCAAGACAAGGTTATAAAAACAAAGGCTGACATTGGTGACTAAATATTGCTGTTAACACACTGGAATCTGGAATTTCTATTGGCCAAAGCTGGACATTTCACTAGAAGTATGAAGGGAAAGGTGGAAATGCAACACTGGTTTTTAATATGGCAGTATCTTACCAAATTGTTTCTGTGCAATCCCTTCTGTTCTCTAAATGAGTAGAAAATATTAGACCTGTGAGTGAAACACCACATCAGGCGCTTGCAAAAGGCAAGTGATGCATCCAAATGGTAGGGGATTTGATCTGGAGGATACACAGAATGTGAAGAAACTGTGTGGAGGATCTGCATGGTAAATGCTTTTGGTTAACTAGCCACTGAAAAACTCCCCCTTTAATCGAAGATTTTGTCAAGAGCGCTTCAATCTAGGTTTCATTCTCAAGCGTTACTCATTAACTACAGAACAGGAGCTCTGTATTGACAGCCTGTCACCAAACTGAAGTGTCTGATGTACTAAATAAAAAAAATTACAAAATGCAGTAAAATAATAAAATAGAGCGTATCTCAATTAAAAGCATGAATGTGGGGAAGGGAGGGCATGCTTTAATGAAACTGGGAGATCCAAGGAAAAAAGGTTGGGTTAGGAGTGACACTCACAGAAAAGATTCTTGGAAGAATCCAGCAAGAAAGTCTATAGCTGAAGTTTTTATGTACATAAATGGCCATGATCCTGCTCTAGTGTGGTGTAAGTCCATCCAACCCCCAACATATTACTGAGGACAGGATATCACCACCTGCACACCACAGCATTGCTCTCTCTCTTCCTTTTCCATGCACTGACTTGTCTTACACAACATGTACAGTCCCAGTGCTTGAGCAGAGGAGTTCGTGGCATGGGTGGGAAGGTGTCCTTAGTCAGGTGGCCAAAGCTCAGGGGGGCCTGCAGGAAAAATCAACTCAACTCAGGATACAAGAGGCACGGGTGAATGCTGGAAGTGCACAAGTTTGAGAAGCAAATGTGTGAAGAAAGGAGTTGACCAGCACACGGAGTATATAACTACTAATCCACGTTTCTTAGGCAGACAGGTATCATGACTACTTCTCAGACATGTGTATTCTTTCAAGAAAAAAAAAATATAAGAAAGAGATATGGTATCTAAAAAGGAGATACCAAGGTTTCTGATTGTCCACAGCAGGGGTGAGGCATTGGATATACGTCCCTATGTTGGTGATTGCCTGATTTTGACAGTCAGTCTTTATTTTTGTGGTGAATGCACATCAATATTTTGCTTGGTTCATGTCTCTAAATTTGGGCAGTTAGGCAGGATCTAAATCAGGTCAAGGGAAATACAGTCCCCCACTGCTCTGGCTGGAAACCAGGATCTCCAGACAGACAGCTGCAGAGAGCAAGGGAGAGAGCTTGTTTGGCACATTCCTGACTATCTACAGCCATTTTCAAGTGCTTCTCCTCAAGTCAACCCAGGAATGTGCTGATGGGCCGTACAGGTAGGGCCAACCTCACTGAGAGGATGCAGGACCTTCACTGCACTGCAGGGAATGTAACATGACCCTACAGTCCTTTCGAGAGCTGGAGGGAGAAGCAGTTGCAATGCATTGTAACCAGCGTTCCCGTGCAAATATTTTGTCATTAGCTCCTAAATTAAGCAAACTTAATTGCTTAGTTCCCTTCTACTTTGTGTCAGGAATAAATCTTGTGCAATCATATGAAATAAAACGAGGTGGCAGAGGAACAGAAGGATGCTGGAGTGCCATCAAGAAGCCAGCGTTCACACCAGCTGGGGAGGTTGAACCTTTGGTCTTCTCTGGCCTGAGCTGAAGCAGGCTTTCACTCTTTTGCCAGATCACTGAGTCTGAGGGAGGAAATAGGTTGGTTGAGAAACTGCTTTTCATAGAAGAGCCAACATCCTCCAGGATGGAGCACTTAGAAAAACTTTGCATGAATTAGCAAGCAAATGTGAGGCTGGAACAAGTAAAGAGGGACAAAACTTGTCCGTTTGTCATTCATGCAATAATCCTGTCAAGCATTAAATTTACTGAATCGGTGAATCTTGGCTTTGTATTTGGAAGGAAAGAAGGAAGAGGGATATTTACTTTCTTTCTGCTGCATTTGTATTTTTCCAAGCTGGAAAAGCAACTCCATTATTTATGATTATTTTTCATCTTTAACAATGTTTTCTGAGTCTCACATGGCAATTTCATGATCGTCTGTGAGTGCCACGCTGATGTGCAGCATCTGAACATCCCAAATGGCTATTTGCTTCGCTGATGGGGAGAATACATAAATTCAATGCTTGTTACATATTCAGAACAACCACCGACACCAGTTTCAATTCTTCATGAATTTAAAACCTGGCTGGAATACAAATTAAATCATAATCCTATCTTTTGTAAAACAGTCCATATTTTTTGCCTTCAATCTCCAAACTGTTCCAATCCAGGGACTTTTACGAAAAACTTCATTCCAAAAAGTCCATTAAAATCTCAAGATGTAGTGTTATGAAAGGATAAAGAACTGCTCAAATTACCAAAAAAAAACTCTGAGAAGACTAAGCCATCTTCTGATTTACCTTGAGAAGGGAAAACTAAATTCACCCCAATTACATGTTTATATGTTACTACAAGAAACACTGAAATGCTCATGACAGGTTGGTCTATGTGCCAGTCATCTTATAGCCCTACAAGGAAAATGCAAAGAGTGAAGAGCATAAGTTATTGCATTTCTGGTAATGGAATGGGGACCCAAATCATGAACTGGAGCTCCACAGAGCATTAGAAATGGCATCTTGATTGTCACCCAACAAAGCATCTTTGTTTGAGGGTTAGTGATCTCACTGGCAGGGCTCAGAAATTAGTCCAAGTTTTCAGATTGAAAACTGACACAGAAAAGCACATAGTTTCTGATCTGTGAAGTCAGACAGAGGAGCTGTTATCTGAAATAGTGCACAGCGTCTGAGTAATCTGCCAGACTTAACACATCCTGCCTCAGGAGTCCAGGTGGGAAACTTTACTATAAGGAACAAAATGAAATGCAAAAATACATGCTAATAGTTCAACTAGTGCGTCATCAACAGTCCACAAATAAAGCTGTTAAACTATATGTATCTCCACCAGTCTAACTGCTATGCCAGCTGGAAAAAGTCTGTCAGGATAGGTTTAGGGCAATAGGACTTCCATCACCTGTCCTAAGGCTAGATCAAAAGATGGAACAATTTTTGTTCATTAAACTAAGCATAGAGTTACAATGGGTCTTTGGCTGTAGAGTTATGGAAGAAATCCTGAGCCTCTGTCAGGTGTTATACACTTACATGAAGGCTATCTTACATGGGAGGAGCAACCAGCATCCAGGCACTGATCCGGAATAGATAAGCAAGCAACTCAGGGAGAAAAACACATCCCATCTCCCTGGGAGGACGTCATTCCAAGATCAGAAGGATCCAAGTTCTCTCCTCTTCAGAAACTCCAAAGCTTTTCTGGCAGATTCTCCCTCCCGCCAGCTGTGCCAGGTTCAACCACTTATCACAAGCTGGAGGGGGATGTTTCCCCACATTTATATTTGGCACGAGAATTTTCTGTTCGAAATGATGAAGCTGTTGCAGAGGTAGTGCTTCTGAGAGCAACATCCTCCCAGATGGCCTCATAAAAGAGGGAGAGGATGAGCTTGTCTCGCTGACTTGGAATTGCCAAGTCGGCAGAGCTAAAGATCAAGTTTTGAAAAGAAAAGGTCATGCTGCATCATAAAGTGCTGCCCTCCCCGGGACAACAGACAGCCTTAATCCAGCATCACTCCAATCAACAAGAGTCTTTCCAATGACTTGAACAGCAGCAAGATGAAACTTTGAGGACACTGTCTAAAGCCAGGGAAGATAACAGGAATCTTTCTAATCACTGAGATGAGCTTTACATCAGTCCCTAAATGTCTAAGACATGGCTCTATGCCTAGAGAGAATGAATCTTAGAAGGAATAAAAGCATGATGTTGCCAGTTGATGATTTTACATTAATTTTCAGATTTCCTAGGTGCACAAGCAGTGATGTCTTCTGCAAAGTTTTGAAAGCAATCAGCAAAGTCAGGTGAAGTTTTGTCTTGCACAGATGCCTCTTTGCAAAGGTGTATAGATACCAAAGACGGCTCAAAAACTGCCATCAGCCAGCAGCAGAACCTGATACTAAAGGACAAAGGGTTTGTTGGTAGGACTAATATTAATGGCCTCCCACACACCAGACAGACAGAAGCTGAGCTCCCATCAGAGTGAGGGTTGACCAAGGGAAACTGGCACATATCTTCTTTTGGGGGTAGTTGAAAAGGATGGATAATGCACAACACGAGTGCCGATTTCCAGCCAGCTGCCATTCAGACAAACCAGGTACCTCTTGCTGCTGCAGCACCTCCCATGAGAGGCCGATGCTAAGAAGCCCCTTGCACTATGCACTTGCATAAATCTTTGCTGTTTAGTGACAAGGCTGTGGGAGTTTTTTGCCAAAATAAAAAAAATACATCCAGACAATGCCTCCTCCCTCTCTCTTTGCTTCCCTTCACTGCTGAAAAGCGTGATCCACTGGTATGTGATGAGGGTTCAGCTTCCAGCCAGTTAAAAATTGCCAGTTGAAAATCAAATCCAGACAAACTGAATCAAAAAATAAGAACCTTCTTTCAACCAGTGCTGGTTAACCATTGGAAGACCTTAGCTTGGGCTCAGTATGTATCAGTAGACTTGTAATAAATATTCCTCTGGCTACCTGCTAATATCTCAGTTCGAAAGGGTCTAGGATAAAGTTAGAAAAAAAAGAAATCATTGATGATGGACCCAGATTCACAGAAATGTGTTTTCAGAAGGGAAGCTGGTCTTCCAGGCAGGGCTGGATTTCAACCTTCAGCTGTTTCACGTAGTCGATGTGGCAAAATGCTTGATCCATGACATTCAGCCTAATTTTCTCTTGGGCAAAGATACCCTGAAACCACAACGCGTACCCTTGTGGCTGACATTTCATCTTGTAGTAGGGAATTTCAAACCACAAGGATGCCAATTTCGCATGTTTCAAGATTTATATGTATTTCCCATTAACTGCCTCTGACAAAAGATTCATAGCTTGATTTTGTGTTTTTTTATTCTGATGAGTTTATTGGGAATATCTTACTAAATAGGGCATTCATTGAAATATCTTATATCAGCCATAAGCTACTTCAAAACTGAAGATGTCTGTTGTCAAAGGAGGATTTTTCTCTACTGTACTTTATACACAGAAGAAACTTGTACTTGCATAGGAACCTCCCTACACTGAGGCAGATGCAACATGACTAATAGGCTCATCATGACTAATAAGTTCACCCCAGTTACAGCACATCAGTCAAATCAAGTATTGCTTTTCACCAGACATGACACATCATGATGTGTAAGGCTGGGAATTTTGTAAGATAGTGTTAGTGATAGACTGCACCCTGACGCAACATCTCAAAATGCAATTTTAACTCTGGGGTAACCATGTGGAATTTCTGCTGGGAAGCCTTGGGCCAGGATATCTGATGACTCCCCTGGGTGAGCATCAGGTGTTCAGAAGGATATTGATCTGCAGTGTCCACATTGTGTTACACAGGAGATGTTTTTAGAAGGTCAGTCAGACAGGTTGGTCTCCAAGATTATTGGGATTAAGTTTTGAGGTGGAATCATGCCTGAGGCAAAATACTTACAAAGATCAAGCCTTTGAATATCTTTTATCTAGGATTAAGAGGTGAATAAAACAGGAAAAAGCAAAACTAAGCACTCAACAAGCAAGTCAGTCAGTGTGGCTCTGGAGAAGTTGTTCCCTGGTGGCTGTCCTAGCAAGGCAGGCCAGTGAGCACTGAGAACTGAGGATACCTGTCTGGTGTTGTGAGAGATGGATGCATCAAACTGGAGTTTATAGCAATACTTCAACTACTGCTATAGAAAGAGGGTTTGGAAGAGATAATTTTTAAAAAAAGAACAAGAATATGTTAGCTATGAAAACAAGAACTGGTAACTTTCTGCCATAGTATGACCCCATTCTGCCACTTCTCTCATTCCTCAGCCCAAAATCTGTCATTCCAGGTAGACGTATCACTTTTCTTTTAACTGTCACAGCCCAGGCAGTGGGAATTATGATCTCCTCTTTGAGTTTCAACACACAGAGTCCTGCAAAGAAACTGTAGAGCGAGGATCTGAAGCTTTATCATAAGAGCATCGATGTCTCTTAGATAGCTTCAGGACTCCCAAGTTTCATGTGAAAACCTCTGCTCTTTGGCATTTCTAGATACTAAACCCCAAACCATAGCATTTTGACTTACACTGGTAGGCAGTCACTGGTTTGCTGTTAATTACTACCCTGAGGTGTCCATGAAAATCACTTTAGCTTGTGGTATTCATGAAATGTGCAGAGTAAGAAATGTGAAGGCTGATGAGAACATATTCTTCTGACCTTTGCAAATTTAAATGGTGATGTGGTGGTTGCACTGATGATCAATTAGGTTTGGGGATCCGTTCTTCATTATTTCTGCTGCTTGATGCCATAAGGCTAACTGGTGTAGAAGTTAATGGCAAAAAACTCTCTGAAGCTGCAGTTAAGTATGACATAATGAGGACATCAATTAACTTAGGGCAAGAGTTTATGATTGACTATGAAAATCAGTAGCATTCAGTGGTGCATAACAGCAGAGGAAAGTCAGTCTTCCAGACCATTATTTTGCAAATAGGTCATAATCTCACAGCAATTTTTTAAGTGTTCTGACTGAGAAAATGTAAATTTTCAGTAGAGCTTTTATTTCAAGTGTTACTGCACCCGTAGTATCAGAAAAGGCCATTACCTTTTCATACAACTCTCTGTAGATGTGACTCTGCCTTCTAAACCTTTATTGAAGCAGCAGCAGAAATATTACATACTATAGACTGTGACTGCTAGCTGATATTATTACATAGTCAGGATAAATATGCACTCTATTCTGATATTTACCAAAAGGAGTGGAAAAAATATCTACAGATTCATGTATTTATAAACCATCTCATGATCTTAGAATGGGGGTCAGGGAAAAATCTTGATAGGAACAAGAGATTTATGGATAGCTACTCTTCGCAAGATGATGAGGCAGCAGAAAAGGCGATTCTGTTGAGAGCTGTTTTTCTTCAGCAGAGACCTTGCAGACATGAGGCAGAGGAAAACCGGGATGTTTGTGTGTAGCTCTGATCTAGCCTCACCTGGCCAAGAGGCCAACTCACAACCGACAGAGCCTGCCAGACCTTCAGTATCCAGCCCAGCCTTTGTTCTGGGTAACTAATGATGAGAAAGATAGTGATAAGCTAAAGGGTGTTCAACAGAGAGCAGCAAGAGTATTACAAGGTGAGAGGGATTGAATTGTAGGGAGAGATTATAACAAAAATGAAATATTGCTGTAGGCCCGGTCTGTGCCTAGAGCAAAGCTTCAGACCTATAGAGTTGCACTGATTTATACCAGCACAGGTTTTGGCTTCTAATATCCTTTTTCGCTTTGCACAGAACATTTTGGTCCTTGGATGGTTATATGGAAGTCAAAGGGAATGTTTTGCCTCTTTTCAGAACAGGATGTTAACAGATTATCAACACAAAGAAGTCTGTTTGGTTTTCAAAGTTCAAAAAGCTGTGGCCACTAGCAGAGATTTCTGCAGAAATTAAGAGGAAAAAAAAAATCATGCAGTCAGTTAAGGTCTCAAACACTGGGGTTTGTTTAAGGCCTCAAATTAGGGAATGTTTTTTGTCCACCTAAAGGTTCACTGACCTGAGTGAGAGCTGGTCATGCTAAAGGCTGTGCAATGTATCCCACTTAGACCTAATCTGTGTAATACAAGAGTTAATCCAGCGGCAGAAACATAGCTAAACGCCCTGATAATGACAAAAGCAAGAAAAGCTAGAGCAGAATAGAAGAGAATACCAAAGTGAAAGGGAAAATGAGGCCTGCAGCACTCACACGTACAGATATTCAGTTACTCCCTCCAGCCCTTAGCAGATTGTTTGTTATGGAGCTAGCAAGTCAATAGACTGCATATAACAATAGCTTATCTCTATAGCCTTCGTAATCTACTGCTGAGCTTCTGATCAAATACTACTCATACTTGTCGTGCCTAATAACCATTTCTAAAACTGCACAGAACTTTTCATAAATGGAAGTGTACCGTAACATGCCATTGCAGAAGGTGTCTCAGTTGCTATGAAAAAAGAAGGTCCACCACGAAGGAAACCAGTGTAGCTCAACATCTAAATAGCCCAGACAAGCAGTAACAGCCAGAAAAATGCATAAAATTCCACTTGCAGCAGCTGCCAAAAAAATAAAATAAATAAAAGGAGACTTACTTCACCCATTAAATCCATCAACCCCTAGGAGATCCATTAGCAAACCTGCTCTCAACACCCCAAGGGTCCCACTCCCCAGGATGCTATGCGCTGTGGCCAGAATTGCCCTACCCAGAGAATGGTAAGGTGTCTCCCCTTGCTCGTTCTGCGGGAACCGAGTCTCTTCACAAAGAATTTCTTTTTTTTTCCTCCCTGTACTCTAGCCAAACATCCTGTGTGTTGCATCTTTTCTGCACACTTCATCAGAGGGGCAGATGGCCACGGCTGTGCCACCTCTCCCTCTGCGCTCACATCCAAGCCCCGTGAGCTAGGAGCTTGAGTGCAAGGTGTCAGACCTGGCAGGGGAGCAGGGCTGGCAGCCTGCTCGGCTCCGCTTGGCTCACAGGAGAGAAAAACTCCATCAGTTTGTAGGCCTTTTACAGGAATCCTACAGGCGACAGCCCCATGGGAGACATGAATGTTAGAAGTACCTGTGAAATGAGTCCCACACTGCCTAGTAGCACTGGTGTAGGACTTGCTGTGGACATAATTTTCCACAACTCTGGGACATTTTGGAGTAGGATAACCCATAATGAGCTGATGCTGACACACAAGGTGCCAGACACTGCTGCACTCAGTCAAGGACCCCGTCCTTTGCTACTCTGAAGGACAGTGTGACCACTCCAGCCCAACGTAACACCACCACCTACTGAACTTCCTCAAGCCTATGCCATGTAGCAGTCTCCAGTACATGGTGAATAACTTCACTTTGTGCCCATGGTCTCCTGTTGTCATCCCGAAAGGCACTGCAGAACATGGGGAAAATGGTTATGAGCCTGACTCTTAATGCTTTTCATCATGTTCTGTATAAGAATTGCTGATTCTTGGTTACTATCAGATTTTCACTAGATGTCTGTTTATAAATCAAAGTAATGTTTCCTATGGCACAGGCAAATCAAACCGGCAATTATTTTCTCATTTCATTTTTAACCACTGAACTCCAGTTTTATCTCCAGATAACGATGAATATGGTTCTGACACCAGAGGTCCACACACTCCTGCTACGCTCATTCAGCACAGAGCATAAATAACTTACTTGTTAATATATGAACTGTCATGTAAGAAGCCACAATTATGCATGATTCACCCCTACAAGCTATGTAAATCTGTGGTGCATATATATGATAACAAAAGAGTGTTACTTGATGGGAAAATACAGGTGCCAAGAACTAGGACTCTCTGTACTGCAGATGTCAGATATGGCATCAGTGTTAACACCTCCGCTAACCCTTACCTTCAGGTAGACGCATTTCCAAAGGCTTATCAAGCATGCTCTATCACTCCAGTCTGTCAAAGCACTGGCAGTGAGCCAGACCCGATCCCGACCATGCAGCATTGTTTAGTGGGAAGGTACGAGAGAAGAGAAAGCACGTGCCTCCTTTCATAGACCAAAACGTGCCGCGTCCAGCCTCTCTGCTTTCAGTTTTATGTGGTCAAAATTTGGACCCATGCCTGTTCTTGCCATAGCAGTTATCAAGTGGTGGTGACAAACCATAAAGGAGTTGCACCACTTACTCCTGGAGCAGGAGGTTTATGATTCCCGCTGGAGACAGCCATTGGCAGGGAAGGTTGGAAACAGATCGCATAATGAGACATCTTAACCAACATATTGCCTGATGGAGCTGTTTGTAAAGCTTTGGTTTGCTATTTCACCCATGGAGGACATCTGCATGGATATCAGATAAAGGTACATGTTGGGGCATGATGATTTTTTCTCAGCAGTCCTGTCCTCCTCTAAGCAAACATCAGGCTATTAACTAGCTCTGTCTGTAATCCTGAAAACTTTCATTTTAGTGCACTTAAGCGTGACTGCACACTCTGCGTGACACAAGGAAAGCAGGGCTTTGTGACACGCAGACCATCGTAAAGGCACATCATTACAAACACAGAAAGCAGAAGCACGACACAGAAAGGTTTTCAGTCACACACCCTTGCCCAGCTCCCATCCTGACATACAATTTTGTGTGATTTTTATGAATATCTAAGTAATTCACAAAATCTTCCAGCATAAAAATAGGTCATTATACCTCTTAGCATTTTCCTCACCTCTTGTTCATCTTCAGCAGAAATTATCACCTTGGTCACCAATTCTATCTTTGGCTAAACAAACTGGGGCTGGGGCAGAGGGTTGTCTCCCTAATCCACTTTCATTTCAATCAGCCACCCTTTAAATCACCAAGTCCCCACGCATGTTTTCAGCATCAGCCTGCGGCCCTGGGAGAAGTTAACAGGTTAATGCCTTGAGCAGCTTCCTTCCCATGTGTGCCCAGCCTGCTTTCTGTCTCACAATGCCAGTGAAAGACTGCATAGGTGAGTCTGAATTATGGACGGAGCAAGAATGCAAAATTATACTATTAATTCCAGAGAATAAATGTACAAACACACCAGTTTCAGGATACATCCTGACTACTTCAAAGTAAAATTAAGTGTTACAGTGCTGGAGAACTTCATACAAGCACAATATTTAACATTTTAGATCCTTGATGAAGTAGCTACTAAAAAGAGTGTTTTGTACTATTTGGCTCTGATTTATTAATGTTGCAAATTATAGTGTAGACCACCCTGTAATCAAGTGCTTGTGAACCTTGTGTGTAACACCTTGAAAATGAGCAAGTTGGTAGGTAACAGAAACAATTTCCTTCTTTAGATAAAAACGTAGACGCTTGAAACACAAGCCAGAGCCGTACAAGGGTCAGAGTGAAAAAAAATCTTTTGCTCACAGGTTTTGAATTCTTCTTCATGCCATTCTGTTAGTTATGGTATTGGATAACATCTTTGGGGTTTTCTTAGCCCCCAGCGGACAGTAACACACAAACCTAAGCTCCAAACACAACTGGAATAATCTGTGCATTTTGGAAACAAAGGGCTCCATTGAGTCACCATTAACATGTGCAAATAGGAACGGGCAGAGTGCCACTTAGGACGGGGAATACATTTTGATATGTATCGTTGATTGTTACCCACACAAAATAAAAAAGACCACTTTTTCCTGCTCCTTGCTATGATGCTTCATGAGGTAAAGGTTGAAAAAAAAAAATCACTGATTTCTTTCCTTTGAAAGCAATAAAATGCTTCTAATTTGTACTCCCAGTAGGGGAAGAAACTTGTGGGCAGCGTGAACAAAGCACTGATTAGGATGACGGTGCAAAGATATACCAAGAAACTAGATAGATTTATGCCAGACACATCATGTTCATTGTAAGGTGCTATTCACAGGGCTTCTTATCTTCTGAAAACTTTAATTGTCTGAAAATTACTTAGAAGTTAGAGTATATCCAGGTGATACTCTGACAGGTCAGGTATCTCTCTCAGGTATTTGTGTATTGTCAATCACTATAATATGCAGACACCACAGCATGCCATAACTCAGTTTGATCTTCTTTTTCCTCTCTCCCTCTCACCCTGCACGACCAGGTGTGCAGGGTTGCTGAAGTAGATTTCCCTTCGATTGTTCCTGGTGCACTTCCTTGGCACTTGATTTACAGACGAAAGATGAACCTATACGGCCACATTCACACAAAGGAAGAGCAGATCTTTTGCTTTTCTTTCTGCTGTACAAGTTTTGCAGGGCAATCACTTGTCAATCACACTCCATTCCTGTTCGTGTCCCTGAGGTGCGGTTTTGAAACAGGGAAACACAACGTACTTTGCTCTGTACCCTGGGGAATAGGATGTGCATCAAGAAACTCTCTCTTCATCTCTGTGTTCATAGTGCCTCCACTTCCAGTTTCAGAGTTGCTTGCAAATTCTTTAAGATGTTTCTCCCTGAAGTACCTGCTTAGTTATTAACAGCATCTTAGATTTAAAGATTTGCAACTCAGACTTAAAAAAGAATGGAGTTTCAAAGACCTCTAGGTTTCTGCTCTGCGTTATCTAGTTTACTTTTGAAAACACTGAAGACCCAGATCTCAATGACCTGCCCAAGGTCACACTAGGAGTTAGTGCTAGAGCAGAGACCTGAACTGCAGCTTCTGAAAAGTTTAGGGGACAGGACTGTCGATCCTTCCATAATGTGCACAAGACGTCTAACCAATAGGCTGCGGAACCCTGAATACCCCAGGCTGCAGAAACCAGAGCACTGAGGCCCAGGTAAACCTTTTCCAAAGTGCCTTCACTAAGTCCCTCAAGGGGTTAGCCCACATACACTGTACATTTGCTCTTCCACAGGATGTCCCTTAAATAATATCTTGCTGAAGGAGTTTTTTTCAACTGGTTTAGGAAGAGTCACAAGACAGTGGCATTTGGTGTGCAGCTCCCACTCATGCCCCTGGTGAATGTACGTGGGGAAAGTCCTTGTTCTGCAAGAAGCAAGTGGGATCGAGGTCACACTTATCTACTGGAGACAGAAACAAGTACTAGGAAGATAGCAACGCACGACTGTCATTGCGATGGCCTGGTTACAAACAACAACCAGGTCCTCCTAAAAGCAGCACCCCTCAAGCGGGGAAACATGCTATTCATCCTCCAAAGAAGGCAGTACGGGACATTCCTTTCAAAGCCGGTGGTCCACAGGGATTGTGAAGCCAGCAGCAGAGAGCAGCATGGCATCATCACCAAAAGAGAAACAGCTGTCAGAGACACAGCTAGCAATTAAGCCAAGTGGGCCAGACAAAAAGAGATACAAAAGTTGTCCAAAGTCCTGACCTCCTTTCTGAACTGGTGAAGATGGGTATTTTTTGTTTGTTTTTCATGGCAGGGTGGGAGCATGGTAGAAAACTCACTGGGGTTACTGCCTCTTCATTGCCTGTTTTTCCTCTCAAGCCTGGATTAATGTTTTTGTTTGGAAGGCTTGCTAACAAGCTGAGGTTTTCATCTTAGTAGGTCTGCTAATAGTACATGACGTTCCCCTGGATTTGTGATTTCAATGCAGGGTTTTCTTTAGAGAGAGAGGAATTTTTTTATTAGAACCAGCCAGCCTACAGAACTGAACTGTATCTAAAAATAGAAGGGATTGCTTTTTTTTAGATGTTAAAAATAGAGATGTATAGAAATGGTCATGTATAGGCTGCTTTTTACAAGAAAGCAGAGGTGCTCTGAATGGAAACATTTGCTATCCACCATCTAGGCGAGAAATGTAGCATTTCACAGTGCCATGAGCTGCTGCTTGTGAAGAACAAAGAAGAATACAGTAACCCTGGATGGTCTGAAAGTAGAGCTGATACCATGCTGAAATACACGTTTCTAGGGAAAGAACAAGCCATTTGGTCTTGTGAAGCATAGACCCATACAGTTCTTCAAAAATGGGGAGGTGCAATGGGATGGATGAAGCGGGATGATCCCATGTTGCTATTGAGCTCATCTAGTTCTCCTGCCAGTGGAACCTGCCTTGGCCCTCGCTCTGAGTACAATGGAAAGTTGGATTCCTTCCAGTTTTGCTGAAAAAATTACCAAGACCCCTTTTTTCCCTGCAGGATCCCTGTGTCCACCCATGCCACTCAGACCAAGCACTGAGCAGAAAATGCAGGTCTTAGTGGGGAGAAATGCTCCCAAAGATGCTTACAAAGGCAAACAAAACTTGCACCCATGTAGAAAGCTGCATCTTCTGCTAAGCGCTGTCTTTTTGGGTGATCTGGTGGGGTGAGGATCATATAAAGACAGATGGATTTTTTTTTGTTGTGCTCTTCTTATTCCATGTTGCTCACAGTTAATTCATGGTCATATTAATCTGCCATGTTACAGCTGAGATGTTCAAAGCTGTTGAAGTGCTTTGGATAAAAAGTTACCAATAACTGGAATTGAATTTGGCATCAAGATTTGTTAAAAGGGGAAAAAATCTCAGTCTAGTGGTCTATATGTCATTTGAAATCTGCTGCATTCATAGTCCTGTTAAGTATTAATATGTTATTTCAAATGCAAAAAACCTCCACCCTTATTTTAAAAGGATATTTGCACTAACTAATTGCCCCATAAAGACTCAAGGTAGATTTCACATGGCATGGCTCAGACAGTAAGAAATGAGGTAATATGCTACCCCAACTCATCTAAATGAGTAACAGCTTATTTTTATTTTTTTTTCCCTGAGCATTATAAATGGTTCACCAAGTTCTTAAGACACATTAACCATCACCTCCCCAACCTCCCACCACCCCATAAATCCCACCCTGGAGAACCAGCTGTGTCTCAAAAATCTCAGGTCAAGCGTTCACGACATTTTACAAGATGTCAGTAACGTGTGTGTCAAATTCAGTCCTCGATTACCTCCAGTTTAGAAACACTCATATTTCCATCAAAGGATCTGATACTCCTTGATTTAATGGCTGGGGCAGTGAAGTTTTTATTGCCGTATAGATGTCCTTTCAGCTACAGTTATGTGAAGCAGCCACCCCTCAGCTCAACCCTTTCTAATACCAGGAAAAGAAAATGGCCAACAGCCGCTTAATGTCGGTGTTCTTGTGGAGCTCAGCATGCTGCTTGACCTCCTGGTCCATGAGGACTAAGATGCAGAAAGAGAACTCCATTCCAAGAAAGACCAAAAAAGGAGCTTAAAAAGACACCATGGGATTTAGAAAACCAGGAATGCCTTCTGTCTGTTTTGATTCTCTTTCACTTGCAAGACCATTCCCTGTAGAGATAAAACGAGGGATAGATGCACAGACAAAAACCCGGACTTGGATCAAAGATATACTCAACAAATGCAGCAGTTTTCCGTCTGTTCATCAGTTATGCGGAGGAAAGATTTTGTCTAGGACCTCTGAGGTGTAATTCAGCACAGATCTCAGGAGCTGGACCAAACAACTGTGGATGGATTTGCTCAAGCAGAAGGTCCCACCCTTGAGTTCCTACTTCCTTAACTGATTGTAAGTTGTTTTAGTAACGATGCTAAAATGCATGTCTCAACAAGTGCTGGTGGGTGTCCATGGTATGTGGAGCTAGAGTCTTCCTGCTACTTTGAAGTGAAATGTAAAACTTTTGATGATTTCCAGAAAAAATTAGTTCATTACAGTTTCTGCATAGATGCACCATATATTTATAGCCTCATACATATTCCAAAAGCAAAGCTGAGGTTATGTTTTGTTTTACGTAACTATAGATAGATTTGGCAGTGAAGACTTACATGAACGATGTTCCTTTTGAAATGACAGTGGTACTCTGAAACAGAACAAATACTAAACAATATTAAACAATACTAAACCATACATTTGTGAAGAAAATTGTGAATTCCCATCACGGGCAGTCAGTCCAAACTGAATACCTCCCTCTCAACCATAAAACTATAAGCCAAAGAGCTTTTCCTGGCCTTTATGGCCCCTGAATTAGCAGCAGCTCCTGAGTAGATAAAGCATGAAGTGCTATAAGAGAAGGCACAGGGAGATGGGAACTCTGTGACTGAGTCCTCTGATATAAAGTGTGTACCCTGAAAACTTAGAAGCCTAAGGAGAAGCTTCCCCCTGTCCCCTAAACGGTGCCTTTGTGTCTACCACATGCATAATGGATTGTAAGCAAATCATTCATGCCAAACTCAAAGCTGCTTCACACACACAACCACATTAGACGACTTGCAGGCCATAGAAAGACCAGAGCTGATTTAGGCATCAATTATGGATGAGAAACTTCATCAGTATAAATAAACTTGCTGGTTCACCACTGTACACAGAAACCTCTAAATAAAATAACTGATTATTCAGAGGCAGAATCCTTGCAGTTCATCTCAAGGACATATTTTCTGTTTGAGTACACGCACGCACTCATGCGACCGTGAACACACACTTGGTGAAGCCCCCAAACCTCAACCAAACAGAAACCATGCCTCAATCTATTGATAGATTCCTCTTTGTTGAATGGCTTTAATCCAAGAAAACAGTTTATATGGGTTACCTGTGAAACCTCTTGCCATATTTGCAACCCTGGATGTCCAACTAAACCACATGATCCCTTCAGGAATTTTCATGAAGCCCAAAAGAGGAATTCTCCATTGAATGTAAATATTCTGCTTATTTGTTCAACTTCAAGGCATATTCACACAGAGAGAGACACACACGTGTATCTAAATATACAGCTTTGAAAGTGACCTATTTTCCACCTGCAAAATACTGTTGCTATCAGAGGTTTTTGCCAGCAAGGAAAGGATATGAACCAGAGAGGTGCAGAGCAAACTGCAGTGTCTGCATTATTGAGAGGCTCAGCATACCAGGTTCACAGGTGTTCAAACTACCCAGGAACATTTTGGCCCACTGTTATGGAAAATAAGATTTTAGAGATTGAATTCAGCTGGCAAGAAATGGTGTTCAACCAACTAGCTACTGCAGGACAAAGCAAAAAGTCTAAGTTTTCTTTAGATTTCTTTTTATCATTTTTGTTATTTTTTTCCCCCAGCACCTGCAATACTGCTTGCCTGACATCCTTTGGAACTGCTGGCAGTGGAGGAATTAATTAGCTAGAAAATTCCCAAAGTGTCTGTAGGAAATATTATTCACAGTTGCAACATTTCAGACAGAAAGGAACTTGCAGGAGGGAAAAGAAGTGAAAATCCAGTTCTGAGTCTGGACTGACACCTCAAACGGAGAGACCATGTATATAACACAGCGCAGTACTTATTATATGCGCATCTTCGCCAAGGCAGTCACAGCCCAGCGTTGCTGGGGAAGGAGGGCAGCAGACAACGGGCAGGGGACCTTGTTCCTTTCCAGTGTCCTGCCTGAAAATTGTGGGTCAAATTAATGGAGTAGCAGCATCTGCCCAAAGTATGATTTCCACCAGATTTCCATGCTGGACTGGGTTTAGGGGGAGAGCAGAGTTCTTCAGCAGAGACTGAAGCCCGCACAATATCAGCCCTCAACAGGATCACGCCTGCAACCGGGTAGCCAGAGAACATGCAAGTACCAAGCAGCACTTCTGCCCTAAATATACAGGACCTGTCTGACCCGCCTGAGAGGTACCAGGACTATTCAAGCCCAGTCACTCTGCCTTCCTTGCTACTTCCCAGCAGCTAAAAATTAAGCAACTAGCTCTCCTGAGCTAGAAGTCACAGACATCGTGCAAAACTGCGCTCAGCTACCTCCTTCTGCCCTTACAAGTCTATTATTATCATGCAGAGAGAGAAATATTATCGTAAATATCTTTCTGAATATGCAGAGGCATCTAAAAAAAATCTCTGTTCTCTCTCTGTTCCTTCAGTTCCAACTCACTGCTATATATACCCAGAAGTATATGAAGAAAGTGTATAAAATTGCCTCACTGACTCTGAACTCAAAAACCAACTTCTAAAGGAATCTAGGACCTGACTGCCAAAGAAATTCAGGTACCTGAAGATGCAGTTAAGAATATTCCCAAGTATTCAGAGGTAGTCAAGCCCTATACTCCATTGATTTGAAGAGGCTTCAGGCTCCTGAATTCTTTGAGACTTGCAAGTCTGTTTCTGCATTTCTTCGACATTGCAAAATACAGCCATATATTGTTGCCCACATTTCCTACTCTGCAGAAACCAAATTATTTTCTTTCCTCCAAATATATATTTATAAATACACATGCACACACTGTAGTTCTGCACCAACTAGTATTTGCTATGTAAGCACTGGCCTTTCCTTCCTTTTCGTCAATGAAAGTAAACATGATCAAAGCCTGCCAGTATTTAATGATGAAAATGTACCGTGTCCCTACAGTCTTAATGACATTGGAATGAACTTGAAGATAGGTTTACAACAAAAATAATTAAAAAAGGATTTCATAACAAATTCAGGAAAAAAAAGCCGTATTTAGCTTTTCTTTCCTTGGCATTTTTATTTTGTCTAAGGGAAAAAAAAGGAATAAACAAAGATGTTTTAAAATGACCTAATAAGGGGCAAAATAAATGCATAGAGATCTTATCCAGCAGTTCTAAGGATCTTGGAAGTGCTGCAACTACACTGTAGTTTCTTTGTTACAGCTCTGTATACATTTATACAAAAGAAAGATGAAAGGGGGGAGAGAGTGGTTGATATGGGTTGTGAGAAGTTGGTGGAAAAGATGGCAAGGGTCAGGTTACAGACAGTGTAAGCTGAAAAGCATCAAAGGATATGAAGCAAAGGACTAGATCAAAGTCTAAGAAGCCAAGTACAAGAATAAAAGAGTGATAATTGTAGGCATCGAGAGAAAGCACTGGAATAGAAATGTGATAATAGTATGACCTCATGACTCATTTGTCTTTTTTTTTCTCCAAGTCACTAGGTTCCTCACACAGGGCACACGGGCTGGAGAAGGCAGGAGTGTGTGTGGCAGGAGGGAGCAGTGAGGTGGTGAACGGAGAGGAATTCTGGGGTTGCTAACCCTCCTGGACTTAGGGAAAAATTCAGTTTGTTTTTTGCAGTATGTTTCATTCACAAGTTTTCCATAGGATCCACGGGGCTGTCCTCACAGGCACTGGTGTGAAACATGAAGTATAAAGTTGAAGAGGGGTGCCTGGGAGGCTGAAAAGCTGAAGGTCAGATCCTACACTCCTGCAGCCCAGCAGAACTTAGCAGACACCAGTGGGAGTGGGTCTACTTTAAAGTTACAGTCAGGCCCTATTATAGAGAAATTACTGAGCACTGAGGCCCCTCTGTTCTGTGGCTGAGACACCACGGCTGGGAAAGCTGTCGTTATCCAGAGAGGTCCTAAGTTATACTCATCTTCAGCTGTAGATTAGTTCTGAGGAAGACATTTGCATTAGATATTCTCTTTGATAGGAACCAAATGCATTTTGTTGCCAAGAAGAAACCTCCCCTTCATATCTAATGAGGTCCTGCAGTCCTCACTGCTGTACAGCACGGAGTGCAAGTCCATATACATCCAAAATAGTCCAGTAGACCAGGGGATCTCTCACATTGGCTTGCTGAACTGATGATGCAGAGTCTTGTCAGCTCTCACCATGCCCCAGCAGGAATCAATGGCATCACTTCAGCTAATTACATCAAGGCTAAGGTTTGTTCCATGATCCCTGAAAGGACACATTTCCCCATTCACGTGGGTTTTAGTTTGAGACCAGGTAATGGCCATCATCATCTGTCATCACCAGCCCATACTGACATATTTCCTGGTGTCTTTGAAGGCCGAGGCCAAGGCCACACAGGGTAAAAGCTCCTCTTGTGAACTTGTCACTGCACTTTGCTCCATGTTTGATCTATGGGAGTGGGTAACAAACGAGGATAGTCATCACGGGCAAGTCTCTTTCTGCTGACCACAGGGCTGAATTGGTGCCAAGACTCTACCATGCTCCAGCGGCTTTGGAAAAACCAAAAGTTGATGCCAGAGAATAGCAGCTTCTCTGTTGCCTTCTTCAGCAATGCAGACACCTATTTCTGTTTTATCTGGAAGGCAATGGAGGCACCACTGTCTTGCCTCCCTCTAGACCTTTTGCTTGCAGGCTGCCTTCCCTTCTCCAGCAAAGCCCCAAGACATCTGTCTTCTCTTAAGTGAGTGAGCAAATCAAAGTAAACCCCTTACTGGTCTCTCAGAGTTCCATTTGTTGATTTGTGTGCCATTTATCTTTTCAGCTCCTTCATTTCAGTGCAGCCCACTCATAGTCATTTGGCAATGTATTTGTTTATTTTTCTGACTTCGTGGCTGAGCTCAGTCTCAGGACAATGTTATGGGACAGAGGGTCCAGGATTAGTGGATTTTGAGGAAGCAAAAAATCTTCAGGAAACTCAGTGAATGTTCAAGTCTTTTCTTGCTGGGCCACAGGTTCATGTTCAAGTCTTTCTTCCTTGAAAAAATAATGCATTGAGACAAAAAAGAGGCAAAGAGGCAGAAAGCTCCTTCTCTGCCTCACTGTGCTGTCTCTAAGCCTGAGTAGACTCCTTATCCCATCTTTGTGTAGCATTGCTTTCCTGATGAGTGCTCAGGCAACTGATGGGTTTTCATGGAAAAGTCTGCATCTGTCTCATAGACATGTTTAACTAGAATTATTCTTGAGTCTATTGAACTGTCCTTTAGTTTATACCTGAGTGAAACAGCTTAGGTAACCTTCCAGGTAAAGTTCTGTACCTTCTCCATATTTCAGTCAAAAATCTTTGGCTGCCCTGAGCTGGATTCCAGAGAGACGCTGAAGGCAATTAGAATGTTGACTGACTTAAATCAGAAAGGTTCTTACTTTCCAAAGCAATTTTATTTCTCTGTGTGTTTCATTTCTTGTATTCTCACCTTACATAGAATACAAAATCTGTGACACATCTGTGAAATGTTACTCTTGAGCTCAGATGCCAATCAATATTTCTAATGTTTAGAGGTCCCTATGCATTGTCCCCAGGAGCTGGGCTGGCAGAATCACTGGAGGAAAAATCTCAGGTGTTTTGAGGATATGGGAAGGTGTAGGAAAACAAATAGCAGTGTCACAGTTTCAGGTTCAATGTGTTTGTCACAAAGAGAGTGAGAAATGTGACAGGAAAGTGGAAATTCTCAGAGTTGCATCTTCTGTGGCTCCCTACAGGCTTTGGCATTCAGATTGATGGGTGATGCTCCCAAAAAGCAGGTCATATTTGGAGCCTCTTTTTGCCATCATCTGACTCCAGTACTGTGGGGCAGTAGCAGCAGGTTTTTAGCCAGAACTGCAGTGGGCCAGAGCTTCTGACTAGCGGTCATGACTGAATGTCAAGCTCCCTCACAGATACACTGACACTGATATGGACCAGACGTAGCTGTGGAGTATGGTGTGCTATGTGTTTCTCTCTGCCCTCACTAAACCCTCCTGCCCTACACTGATAAAACAACTCAGAAAACATTGCCAGGGCTGATCATGGTTCAGTTGTGTCAGACCTGGCACAACTGATGCGAGTCATGGAAAATAAACAGAGTAAACATATAGGAACTTTTGCCTTGAAACTTGCTTGATCCCATCAACTGTTCAAATTTAATATAGAGGAGCTGCAATCACAAAGTCTAAAACGTTTTCTAAAGCTTGACAAGGACATTGACTATTGCTCTGCCCACTCTTGGTTAGCTACATTGGCATCACCAGATCCACCGAAGATGCATCCTGTTTTGTACTGAACCACCAATGGTCCCCCTCTGAAGCCTTGGGACCACGCGAGAATCTGGAGGAAGCCACATGGAGAGTTATGTGGAAGTGCGGCCTGCACAATGATATGCAAATTGGCTTGCACATTGACAGATATATAGGCATCAGGAAGAACAGAATAAAACTCATTTACATTATTCTTGTCTTAGGTTAATTTGTGCTGTGAATTCTGACCTTTACAGATGTATTAGAAACACAAAACTTCGCTTCCAATGGTCCTCATAAACCATTATCATGATAATGTGTATGTGGCAATTCCCAGACCCGAATGGCATGGAAGGATTAAAGAACAGTGGTTCAGGGATATTTAAAGAAATCTGAAGGTATGCACAAGAAGCCTGTCTGAAAGGTTGCATTTTATGAGGCAACTGCTTGTTTTTAGACACCTGTAGAGGCCCTGCACCCGAAATTGATGTCATACAGTGTCTTGTGGTTGTCTACCCAGGAAATGTGGGTAAAAGAAACTTCCCTAAAACCAGTTCCTGTTTTTCTTTTCCTTTTCCATTCTTTTTAGATTTCTGCAAAACATGTGATGTGCAATGACTCACATCTTGATGAAATGGTAAATTCTGACAGGAATTTTCCAGAGCGCTGTTAATTTCAGTGTCACTTGTCTTGGATTTGACCATATCAATTACATTCCAAAATATCAATAGTTATCTATCCCTGACCCTAGGAGACCATAGAGGAGTACAGAATAACCCAGCAGCCACTGTGCAACTGTGACCCTACATCTGGCCAGGGGACATAACATACAAAGACATTGACACTCCTCGTTACTCAAAAAGATGAAGCAAGCAAGGCTCACAGCTATAAGAGTGGGGTCAAAAGGACAAGGAAGCCTAAAGTTCTTTCACAGGAGCCATGGGCTTTCCGAAGAAGTGGCAGATGGAGGTTCCTCTGATCTAAACCAGCCTGGCCAGTTTCCTCAACCAGGAAGCCTCCATATTTTGTTGCATCTCACAGTTTCGACATGAATTTGGAAATTTTGTACTCCTTTTTACCCCGTTGTTGTTTTCCCATTGACACTTTTGGCCTTGTGTAAAAAACTGTAAGAGACATCTTAAATGTTTCTTACTCAAGGGTACAAAGGGAGGATGGTAGTCAGTAAAGGGTGTTGGCTGTGCAATGTAGTGTGAAGCATTTGTAAGCTCTTCCAAAGGCACCAAAGTGAAAAATTGGCTTGTACATAAATCACATCAAATGTTGTCTTTAAAGGGTAATCACACAAAAATTATCATTTGCTTGCCATAGGTTCACTAAGCAAGAGTGCCTATACTCTTGAGATAGTTTGGCCAAAGTCTTCAATGAAATCTCTGTTGCAAGAAAATCGTCAGGTAGCTACGATCAATACAGGATGTCAGATAAGTCAATGACGGGGCAAATTTCCATGACTGAAGTGGAGCTGAAGGGACAAACACCCATTAAATTTCTGTTTGTCGAATTTGGGTTTTTCTTTCTGTGCAATTTCAGTGACTGAAGTAATTTTATGATTTGATATTCCTTCAGTGTCTTTGTTCATTTGGACCTGACCTCAGTTAGCAAGCAGAACCATGTTTACCTGGCTTTGGGATTAGTGCAGTCCTCTCAGCACCAAGCCTCTTAAGGTCAGAATTGCATACAGTTTCCTCCCAGGCATCCTGTCAGTCCCACACAGCTTCTGGGCAGCCCAGCAATAAATAATCTGTCTAGCAAGGCCTTCATTCCTCAGAATATTATAACTCCTCTTAGAAGAAGACATTTCATTCAAATGAAAAAAAGCAACAAAAATGGCCATCTCCCCTGCGATGCCATTGGGACAGAGATAATTCAGAATGGTGAGGAAAGTTGATAACAAAATCACAGAATCACAGAATCACAGAATCACAGAATAGTAGGGGTTGGAAGGGACCTCTGTGGGTCATCTAGTCCAACCCCCCTGCCGAAGCAGGGTCACCTACAGCAGGCAGCACAGGACCCCGTCCAGGAGGGTCTTGAATATCTCCAGAGAAGGAGACTCCACAACCTCCCTGGGCAGCCTGTTCCAGTGCTCCGTCACCCTCAGAGGGAAGAAGTTCCTCCTCATGTTCAAAAATCAGAAGGAGACTCAGATGTTCTGTGACTGATGCTCTATCCTCATTGACCTCTCTGTTAAAGGATGTTACTGCTCCCTTTAAAAATGCTAACTTTTTTTTAATTCTTATAATTATACAACTGTTTTAGTTGAGAAGAAAGATTTGCAACCTGTAGGAAATTCAGATTTTCAACTGCAAGAGGAAGGCATTGTTAGAAGAAAAATTAGGGTCTTCTACGACCCCAATAAGATGTGAATGGAGAACAAACCGGTGGATATTTAACTTCTGCTGTTCCATGAAGAATTCACAGCTGTTGATGAAGCCCCTGACTTTTATGGGGAGTTGCCAGATTCTGAGCAAAATATTCTAGAAAATGAGCACTCTGAAGAATTTCTAAAACCTTACTTAAGCTGGTTGAAGCTTTTCCTAATGTTTCCATTGCTTCAAGCGCCTTATCCAGCACGTCTCTCTGTGTGGCTGCTGGTATGTTAAGGAAAATACACAAAAGAAACGTGTGATGGGGCTCCCACTTCTGTCTGTTTGGAAATGAAATGTCCCTTTCCCTTGTTTACATGAAAGTGTCTGCAGTCTGTGTTCCTGAGGAGCAAAACTCCTTTTTGCTTGATTTGTCTTTATGAGTCAGCTGAATCCACAGCGACTGAAGGTGCCTAAACACATCCTAAACTCTGTGAAATTACTGGCTTGAATCAGATAGAAAGAAAAATAATAATAAAGACATTATAGGCTGAATCCTTAATCTCTCCTCATCCATTCCCACAAGCCCACTTTAGAAACTGTCTAGCCCTGCTGTGTTTTCTGCCTGCAAGGAGAAGACATGGAGCCACGAAGAGCAGTGAGCTGCTTATGGGGCCAAGCCAGGGAGAGCACCTGCTGTGGGGACAGTCCTCCAGACCCCCTGCAACGGGGTTGGCAGGTTGCAAGCAGATGAGGCAAAAATGACTCCTGGTTAGTCTTTGGAGGAGAGATGTGAGCAGACTCCTAACAGCCGCAGACATCCACCAGCAACATCTTGGGGGCTGTGACCCGGAGTTTTAAAACCTTTCTTTTTACACATTCTTCCCTTCTGATGCATCTGCTGCGGTGACACATGCCCTGTGCTTGGAGACACTCTCTCTTCACCATCAGCAGCTGTGTTTTCATCACACACTCCATAAAGCTTTTCAGATGCTGCTCTTGTTCTAGGGTCTTCTCTCTCTCCAGTCACTCCCCTTTGCACTTCAGCATCCCTTTCAGCTAGGAACCCTCCACAGTGAGAAGACCCTCACTGGGAAACAGAAATCACAGACTTTGCAGATTGATTCAAGCTAGTCTTCACGTCCTCCCCTTTTCTCCCTTTATCTTTCAGTTTTGGGGAAATTCATTCTCTTGTTTGCTTTCATATGCCAAGAATGAATCTCTCCCACTCAGGCTGCATTAATGGCTCATCCTTGTGACACTGAATTTTAGACCCAAATTTAGTCCAAGAGCACGATTTCCACCATTTTGCAAAAAGGTAGAAAGCATAAATTCCATAATGGCTTGTGACTATGAGTTAAGTTCAATATAGCTGGCAGCTTCTTTTAGGCAGATCTGCAACAGAACTGACCTCACTGACTGAATTAATCACTTGTCCCCCAGGGGCAGGAATGTTTCTTCCAGGACAGGATTGAAGCTGCTTTCTTACAAAAGCACTATGAGTCCCAGGCAGGGAGTTGGAAGCTGCCTGAGACACACACCTGTCTTGAAGATAGTTCCTAGGCCTGCCAGGCATTTACCATTCAAAAAATATACATTCTTCATCAACTTGAGCTGAACTTTGGCAAAGGGCGTAGAGAAGAGGAAGGAGAGGAAAGGAGGAGGGGAGGGACTCCAGGGGTTCACCTGGAAGCTTTTGTTCAGCCCTTGCCAGAAATAAATACCCGAGTCTGTCCATCTTGGCTGTAGTGCACTTGCTGAATGTGCCAGGGCTAGAATTGTTACCCCACACCAGTTTTCCAATGATTGGTTTAAAAAATAATAATTGGTTTCTCATTAACAAGATTATCCCAGCATCTTTAAGTGAAAGAAGCAAGAAGTACCCTGGTGGGAGAAAAACAAGAAATGAACTAGTCTGGCCCCAAAACCCTGTGGTCTCCATCCTGCCCCAGCCAGTCCCATAGGTGCCATAGAAGAGAGCCTGTTCCCATAGGGTTTGTGAGGGGGCACGTACCCTCATCGTCCCAGAAATATTTCCCCACCACGTCAAGTCAGGAGCAGTCAGAGAGTGAGCTGAACATTTAGACCTGACAGCAAAGCAAATGTGGTGTAAGCCCAGTGTATTCAGAATCCGAAGTGGCGTTGTGACACACCGCCCGAACTGGCACTGGGCTCATCAGACCAGACACGTGGTGGGGCCCTTGGTCTGTGCTGATCACCACAGTTTCACTGGGGCTTGGGGTAGGTGAGAAGCCTGAAAGGATGAGAGCTTCGGAGAGCTTGATACGTTCCAGCACTTCAGGATGTTTTCAGCTGCAGACATAGGAAGGAATTGTTCACATACTTCTAGCTAGTCAGGGACTTTATTTAGATATTTATGCCTTGATTATGCTGAATAAAGGCATAAATAAGAGTCACTTATTCATGTGGCTATGGCTAAGAGATGCTGCATCCAAGACTTAAATATTTTTGCATGCCTGATCCATACCTCCCATGTGCTAAGAAGCCTTTAAGCTCTTTTTAGCTGATGAGACATGAGCAGGTGGTCCAATTGTGAACAAAATGTCAGAATCCCTTCCCAGGTAAAAAACCCCACTTAGAGAGACAGTCAAGCTATGCTGATAAACGTCAGCTAGCCCCAGGCACCACCAACCCCCAAATCTCTGCTTTCAGTGCTAACATTAACTCTAATTATGTTCATCCTAAATCTGCTTCCAGTCTGTTTTCATTACCTTCATTCACGTTACTTTACTATCGCTTGTCCCTGCTTACTGGTCTGATCTATGATCAGATCTATTAGCAGATCTGATGCTGTATATTTACATTCCTTATCAGCTTGCATGTGGCACTTCTGCTTTCCTTAACCTGCAAATAGCTGGTACATTTCAGATGCAAATTTCTTGTACTGGAAAATTCAGAGTATTACCAAAAGTCTGATCCTAATTCACTGAGGTCAGCAATAGGAATAAACATAAACCCTGATGCGTCATTAGTGGGAAGCTGTCCTTTACACCACACAAACAAATAGTGTGCATGTTAGATAAGGCATGGAAATAAGGTACCTTTGTTGCATTTCCAGGAGCATTGGTGGCTTAGAGGTGTGCAGAAAAGCAAGTTTGTTTTTACAAAGATGGTCACTCTCCGGCCAGCTGATCTTTTGAGCACCCAGAGAGAACAGTGATGTAAACATACTTGGAAGATGGCAACTCTGCTTTCTGCTGCGTGGTCACATACAAAGCGGTTGGATAGCAAAGGCCTTTTCTGATTTCCCTGTTTCACTTGTTGTATGCTGGATGGTAGTGCTGTCTGCAGGTTACATCAGGGAAGACTGCATCCCAAGGGCCTAGATTTTCAGATGTAGTGAGCCCCCAAGGCTCCCACTGTGAGCAGTGAGATGTGTAGGTGCTCTGTGTTTCTGAAAACAACATTTACAATTTATCAACATTTTAGGTCTGCATGAATAAAAACCCTGAAGATTATCTCCATATTTCTGGAAGGGTTCTAAGTATTTACAGCTTCCCTTGTGCCCACTGAGCCTCAGCTCTGAAAGCGGACAAAAGGCCAGTGTCATCCCTAGGATAAGTGCACTCTTCCCAGTGTAGCTGCCAAAAGGACATATCAGAGCAACCTACTCCCTTCTTCAGAGAGCTGTAAGATTCTGTAAATGATTGTAATAAGTTGTGACACCTAGAACGGAAGGTGCTACCAAATAGTAGATCATTACCTCTGGGTGGATTTTATAGGCATTTCTACAGTACTCATGAAATAGATAAGGAAAATTATATTTTGAACATTTTCTCAAATGTGCCATTTCTGTGTGCTCTCACCCAGCTGGCAAAAAACACAGATTTTTAAAGGATACCTAATGAGATGTTACTATCCCAATATAACATGCAAGTTTGTTTACTGAATTTGTATGTAGACTATTTACTGATACACAATCATTCTCAAGCATTTTTATATTTCATAGATGCATTTCTAGTATTTGCCATTCAGTCTCATCCTTTTTTGGTCCCTATTCAAACCATTCAGTAAGACCAAGGATTAGCCACCTTTCACAAGGGTTTCTTTTCTTTCATTTCTCAACTTTGATACTGACATTTAAGTAAGATATTACCATATCCCTTCAGAAGAAAGGCTGCTACCCATGAGACTGGGCAATGAGACAGGCTTTCACCGCGTTCTTTGCTTTATAAAATCCGTAGAAGGATTGCCAACATCACTGGAAAAGCATGTCTCAACTGACAAAACAGAACAAAGTTCCTGAAAAACTAGAGAAGACTCAGTATCTCCCTTGCTTTGCATGAGAACAGAAATTAAATCAAGGCTCTTCTTGATCTGTGCAGCTGACAGAAAAGAGAAAGGAGTTGCACTCCAGGTTCCTTGCAGAACAGTAATTCCTAAAATTTCTAATGAGGAATTGAACAACAGGAAAACCCCTTTTGAACATGACATAGTAAGATGTTCCTCAAATGAAGTGTGTCTTTCCTGGAACAAACACGGGTGACTATCTCCTTTGCAGTCAAGGACATGAGACACTGTCCATGTGAGGAGCAGTTATTCGGAGAGGTGCCAAACCGTTCTATGATTCGATGATTCTGTGATAACACTGGATATGATTCAAATGGCCTGTTAGCATGCCAAGATTTCTTCTTCAGTGTTTGAATCCTCTACAGAGATTAATAGCCTTTGGATGTTTGAGCAGCAGGTCAAATAACTACTGTATATTAACTCTGTTTATATGTGGTTTATTATTTGTGGTATGTATGGCCTAGCCATCTAAACTGTGGAGTTTGGGATTTTTTTAAAAAACTTTTCTATAGAAAAAGGAACATGTCCTTCATCAATGCTTAGGTAAGTCAATGCTTGTTGGGATAAGGGAGGCAACCATTTAGGAGAAAGAAGTATTTTAAATTCCTACCTTCTTCAGTTGCTTTCTGAGCTTCACACAAGCATTCTCCTCCTGCTGTGATACTCTTTCACACTTTGGCAAGAAGCAAATGCAAGAAATATGTCTCAGACCCAACGCTAAACAGCTGCACATTGCCCCTGATGTGTGGAGTTCCCCATTCTGTAAAGCTTAGCACTTATCTGGGTTGGACATTCAGAAAGTCAGTAAAGAGGAGTGTCATTCAGGGTTACTTTTGTGAGAGGATTAATGCCTTAATCAAATGACTTGCTGCGAAGAAAAATTAGCAGATGCTGCAGCATTCCAAGTGTCCTTCAAAACACCAGTAAAAATTCTTTATACTCACTAAGATCAGATACATGTGTGACGGTCCCTATTCAATCTGTGTTTGCAGTTTGCATATTTCTGTGTAAATGTGTGTCTTACAATTAGCTTGAGGATGTGCTTACAGTTGCTTTTACAAGTCCTCATTCTTGACAGTTTTACGGATGTTTGCACTAAGTAGCTTTTAGTGGCATACTGGTGAAACTAGGCACCTTGTTTTCCTTTCTTAAAGGCCCTTGGTTCTAATACCTACAAAGACTAATCCATTTGCCTCAGCTAATCCAGTCTAAAAGTACTCCAGTGCACTTGAAAGGATGTCCTGTGAGCAAAACATCTCACCTTGAGAATGGGGAAAAACTTGTTTTGGAGGTTGCTTCCCTCTGAAGCAGCAACTCCAATTGGCTAATCTATTTAGCAAAATTAATTAGAGGGCCATGGATTGAGTTTCATGGCAGACTAAAGCCCAGCTTTCTGAAAGAAAGGAATTCATTGTTGAACCTTTGATGGTCTAAAGGAGGAGAGGTGCATTCATATGTTTTGGGTAACTCCCTCATCATTACTAAGATAGAAAAAAAGGCTTTAAGGTTTCTTTCACCAGTCACCCCACAAGTTGGCAATTATATAGGATTACTAGTATCCCATAGAACTGCACTACCAACAGCTATTTTATTCACTTGTGTAATGCATTTTATGGTAATAACAAAAGAGCTCTTCAGGCTATTTTGTGGTCCATACAGATTTTGAAGGAGGGGGAACTCTTATTTTTGTTTGTATATTGAGTGGGGGCAATGGGCAAAAGGGGGTTTGTTCTGCCAAGAGATTAGCGTGAAAGAATGAAATGAAATGTTTCGGTCTTGTTCAGTTCTAGTCTAATCAAGCCTACTCTCAAATTAATGAGCTCTTACCCGGGGGAACATCTCTCGATGCTGGAAGGCAGCAGCAAAGCTATGCACTTCTATTTCAAAAAAATGTAAAGCAATATCCTATTTGGCTTCAGATAAAACAGTGAAAGAAGCATTTTTCATCTTTTAAGGTTTGATTTAATGCTACACTGACTTGCTGGTTTTGTGTTTATTGGAGGCTTTTTTCTAGAGAGCTGAACAAATTGCCAATAATTTGAGGGTTAGTATTCTGGTCTATTTTGGCTCATGGTGAATGAAAAGTGTAGGACAAGGAAGTCTACCAAGGGAAAATAAATTCTAGTTATTTTCTGACACAGACTTCCTAAACACTCTTCAGATCATACCAATCCTTCTTAAGAACTATCTTCTAATAGCCTTTCTTTGTTCTCTCCCAAAGTTGTTCTGCATTGCTCTGGCTAGCTATGGGAGAGTCATTCAGCTGTAGAGTGATGGTTCTTCCATGAAAATACTTCCCTTAAAATGTCTCGTGTATCAGTGGCTCACAAGACCATACTCTGAGGGGCTCGTCCCAGGCTGGGTTAAAGCACAGGCACAGGTTTGCAGTGTCTGAGGGCTGTAGATCTCTCTGTGTGCCAAAAGATCCAGGTCACCTTGAGGTATTCCACATAGCTTGGAGCAAAATCCATATATTTTCTACAATAATACCTGCACACAGCTTTATACTACCAAAAGCTAAGGCTAGCATATCTCATATTTGCATGGTAGGAAATGCCCTCTGAAGTCTCGTGTGCACTGTCGTTTGCCCTTTTGTGTGCCCATTGTAGAGCTTTTATGAATTATCTCAACACATGCTATTTTTCTCATTTTATTTAACACAAAGAGTGGCTGGAGCTCACTGAATCCATATGTAGTTTGTATTCTCTTGTAACCTCATAATTTCAACAGTGTTTTCAAGTCTTATCTACTGTTCTCTATACCCAAGCATTGTACTGAACTAAGGTGTGTTCATGTATTCTTTGAGTTTCCAATTATATTGCTACTGTAGTTTGAGAATGTTCCACAGGCATCAGTTAATCTTTACAACACCCCAGTGAGATAAGACCTAGAAGGATTAAGCCCAAACTTGTCACATTTTCTAATATGAGTCACGTAGAGGCTGACTGGCTAAATATCCTGCACTTTGATAAGACAAAAGTAGAAATGTACAAATACAAACTTCATTGTTCCAGATCTAGGTGAGATCGTCAATTTTTTTTTTTTTTTGACGGGTTGGATCCTTCTGTTTATCAGGGGAATTTAGGAAAGGAGGAATTCACCATGAGTGAAGTCATAGGAAAAGTTTCCTCTAAGTTATTTATATAGCATCACATAGGAGTTCCCTGGCAGACTTCAGGAGAAAATCAATTATTGTGATTAGGGATTCAGTTCCTTCAACCTCACCATCATCTGTGCTCTTCACCAAGGTCCCTGCCTTGTTCACTGTCTGCATTCCAGCTCCTGGGAAGTGTGAGGCAATGGCCTGGCTAACAGCAGCCTCCTTCAGCACAAACCACGATTCATTTCTTCAGTATCATTCTCAAATAGTGCTAGAGGCTGAAATTCCAGATGCTACAAATTAGTTCTTCTAATGCTTGCTAACAAAATATCGTTGGATTATTTTTTTGAAAAGAAAAATTTAAAAATCCAGGGCTTCCTGGAAGGTGGAAATTCAGTAGAAACCTACTGAGTTTCACGTACCCAACGAGCAAGACTAGACTGTGAGAAAAACAAGCTATACCTCTACCGTTTGAGATAAGAGAGGAACTGATGTCAGTATACATGCAGCATTTTCCTCTGTGGCAAGCCCTGATGGGAGGTGAGGTAAATGAGTTGTCAGACAGTCTGCAAGGTGGCAGACAGAAACAGAAAACTGGCCTTCAAATTTGTAAAGGAATATAATGGCATACCAAAGACAAACTAACTCATCCAAAATTTATCCTCTGCTGCTGCTGCATCCCAGCCTGTCTCTTGGTTCTCTCAGGTACCCATCAACATCTTCATTTTGTCTTCAGTGATGTAGGGTAAATTGAGAGACTGAGAGAAAGACTCCTTGTGCCTTACCCCATATTGAATGGCCTTCATCAAACTTGAAGAGCACTTACAAACTCATGGTCTGACTGTTGAAGCCACTGTCTTCAAGATGAGTATGGTGTCCTCATATTCAAGCTCCTACTCCAAAGCAAAACAGAACTGCAAACCTCTGGATGAAATAGCTGCAAAAAGTGTTTGAAAGTTGTTCAAATTGTTTTTTCCTCTTGTTTCATCCCTTGAAAATAATGGAACCATTTTTGCTAGAATATCCCCCAAGAATATTCCGGCAGAGGAATACACCCAGCACAGAAAATTCCAGTAGAGACCATTACAAGGTCTCATTACCAACTCCTTGTAATTTTGCCAAACACTAACAGGAAGAGACAGGCTGCTGTAGCGATAGCTGCTGGTGTCAGCTCCATGTGGAATGACACCAGGAGATTATGTTGTTGAGTGGTGCCACATGTTACTTCTGCTAGTTCTCAAAAACCAGAAATTTTTCTTAGTAAATGGTAATGCAACAGGCCACAGTTGTATTTTAAATGAGTAATTTTACACTTGTAATGAGTTATAAAGATGGAAGTAAACAAGGAAATCTGTACAACAAAGTCAAGGAGGTTTTTTCCCCAGAAAGGATTGCTATGCTCAAGCAGCCTGGCTTCCTGCAGATCAAGGTCAACAAACTAGCGCCTGAAAGCGCAAGGTGAGCTCCCTTCATCATGGGCTGCAGAGCAGGGACTGATTACAGGCAAGGCATGTTGGTGCAAAGCAGAATTTAACGTTATAAAATGTAAATAGGAGTGCAGGAAAACAGATCCAGTGTCGGAAAGGGCTGGGAACTAGAATTGGTGCAGCCTATATGCAGGCCAGCATGAAGGTGCAAATATTTGTGGGATGTAACAAATCAAAATCAAGATGTCTTTCAAATAAAAGCCTCACCAAAATTCAGCAAGTGTTCTTTTCAGACAAAACCTCCCCTTGTTTGTCTGCCTCAGCCACATAAGCTTTTAATTAGACCGTATGCATAGCTTCATAGACAGCTCCCAGAAACTAGAAAACTCCAAGAAAGCTTTTCCAACGTGAAAGCCATATTATGTTGCTCTTGTTAACAGCATGCCCTTCTCTAGAGAAAGAAGCAAAATTAAGAGTTCAAAGCAGATGATAAACACCAACACACCTGTAATGGCTTAAGGGATTATTATTATTATTAATATTATTACTACTACTTACTATTACTACTTTGTCTTACAGCAGCCAAATGTATTTCAGCTCAGAGACTCCGAAGTCCAAAGAAGAAAATCCAGCTAGAAGCATCTTTCTCCTTATCTACTTTCTCTTCAGATGCCATCTGATACATTTTCATGCTTGCTTTCATGACAAACGTGAATCATTCATACACGACAGTGTCACTCAGACTAGCAAAACATCTCTGTTTCACCTCGCACTGTAGCCCTTTTATTAGGCTATCTATCACTCCACATAGTTGGCAATGATATGTGGGCTACCACAGATCTGTTTCTGATCATATCTTCCAGTTACACTGCAAATGAGAATTCCTAATATGGGGCTATCAGCAGACAAATTGCTTAAGCCTAACAATGCCACATGAAGCACTGTAAACAACTGGAATCTGCTCCATTTAAGCAATACACAATGCTTGCATTGTGTGCCCAAAAACAACAACTGAAAGGATCGTTTCTGGATTTTTAAGCCGGTCTGTTGCCAAAGCAGAATGGGAAAGCAAACAAAAAAGGGAATGTTTTAATGCATCCACTGACACCACTTCAAACTGGAGCAGGATCACAGAAAACTCCGGTACTTGGAAAAATCAAATGCTTTGCCCTTGAAATTCTCCCTGTGAAGTTTTGGGAAGACTGGGAGGACTGAGAACGAACAGTAAACAGAAAAACACGTCAGCCCTCAGATTCTGGGTTTATTGGCACAACCACATGAATCCTATGAACATTACCTTTCCTCCAGCTACCGCAGCTAAGAGGAGCAGAGAGGGCTGCACTGCCGATTGGCAGTCCTAGCTTCAGCATCTTTTTCTTGGCTCTCTTTCCTGTAGCACTTCCCTGGCTGTAGTATTTTTGTTAGATTAAATGTGTAGACTTCTCTATATTTTTTTCTTCTGTCCCGATTCATCTCAAAAGACGGGCAAAGAAAATTGGCTCACCCTCAGGTGACAATCTGTGAAGCTTCATCCTCTCTCCTGTCCAAATTATTTAGGAGAGCACTGGAAGTAGAAGAGGGCATGCATTCAAGGCACCCATTGTAAGCTGCTGACATCCAGCTCCAAGGACTGAGAAAGGCATGCTAACCTTAAGTCACCTAGATGGCACTAGCAGAAACTTCATTTGATGCAAGCTGGCCATTGTATCTGGACTTCGCTTTCACCACAGAGCCCTCATTTGTGTGTTGTCTTTTCCTGTGTCATTGTTCTTTTCCCTGCTACAGATGAGGGAAAAACTGAAGGTGTGGAGAGGGCTATTTCACACCTACCTACAGGGGAGAACTGGAGGTTGAGATACTTTTACGACAAGTTCTCTTTTTTTTGCTCCAGAGGGAGGTTACCTATTTTTTCAAATTTTAGGCAGATTGGTATCATTCAGTAGGCACAGAACGCTAAAACAGAGAGGCATCCACAGTCGCAGGATGTAGAGCCTGGAGGGCCTGGCAAGAACCCGAAGAAAAGCACCTTTGAGGGATAAAAATGTCCTCAGTTAATAAGGCTATTTATGTGGGCCTCTTGGTTTTCTTTTTTTTTATGACAACAGGATGAATGTCTTCAGTCACATCAACCTGGAAGCTAACCTACATTTCCTATTCATAAGCCCGTCCTGCACAAACTACATCATAGCAATCTCAGCTATGAAATCAAGCACTGTAGCTTCCTCCAAAAAGTCTTGCCATCCTTGGATGACCATGCCCCGGTTTTGCTCCCTCTAAGAGGTCACTCCCCGAGAGGGAAAAAAAATAAGACATTATTTCATGCACTGGCTGACGTGTATTGCTCCTCCCTAGTGGAGGAATCCTTGGAGCTCCACACTAGTCTGGTCACACTCATTTTCTGTATATGGAAGAAGGCTACTGGCTTGGAGTGAGATCTCAGCGGAATCATCAGTTATTCGTTCCCCTTATTCACCCAAAACTAGCATGAGTCTCCCCAGGAAACTGTACCCAGCAGTTTCATGAAAACAGTGATCAACCAGGTGACATCTGGTCTGCTGTCCTCAGGACTTTTCCCTGCTATGGCTCTCCATAAGTATGCTGCTTCTGACAAGGTTCAGCTGGGGCCATTTTGCTTGTGACCCACCATTCCTTACTTGTTATATAGCACAGAGCAAATTCTTACAAAGAAATGTGAACAAAAGCATTCTTAACTGTGGTTAGGAATCACAGGTTGTGACCCCAGGATGAAATGTCACATCTTCAGTGCGCATTTTTACTGTTGTAAAATTTAGAAAGTCTTGTGGATGTGTCCATCAACAGGGCAATTTCTTGCTGATTGATTATACACACAATTGCCATACAGCAAATCTGAAGAGAAAACTTGTTGAAGTCCAGAGAAGGAAATGGACCAATGTATTTTCTGAAATTTCAGCCACCAGATCTTGAGTCTGGAAGAGGAAACCTTTCCATAAAATCTGAACTGCAGCATTTGAAATAAAACAAAGCAAGTTAGGACCAAAAAAAATGCAGGATTCAGGGAAATAAATAGGTTGCTTGATGAATCAATGCATTGTTTTCTTTTTGGGGACCTTTTTAACCACTGATAGTTTTGCTCCTAAACAAAATGAAGCAGGGAATTCAAATTTCATTGCACAGAGATTTGGGGATTCGAGCAATTATATCATTGCCTTTCAGAGAAAAATTTATTTTCTTTCACATGGAGATCTTTTGCTTTGATAGAAATTAAAAGTTGTGTTTCACTCATGGCTGTTTTCTAATTTAAAGTAATATATAGTGTAGCACCAATTTTTTAAAACAAATGACACAATTTCAAAAGAAAAGAATATAACTGATTTTTTTCAAGTATGGAGCTAATTTAGACTGTTTCAACATTATTGGAACTTTTTCATCACTTTTTTTGAAATGAAATTTCCCCAAAAGCAACATGATCTCACAAACTGCTTCTTTATTATTATTATTTTAGTGCTACTGCATTTTACTGATGGGGAAAAAAACCCTGCTCCATCAAAGTTTTTTCCAATGAATACTATGGAGTCAAGTAGGAGCGTGTCTGAAAATCTTTCAGATGGAAGATTTATTATGTATCACTGGGGAGAAAAAGCTATTCAGGGCCAAATTCTGATACAAGTTGGTTTGTGCAAATATACTGAGATCCAGCCAGTGAAAATGAAGCCTTTTCAACAGACTTTACGCTCCCAAGAGAGGTACCCAGTAAAAATGGTCAAAAATGTTTGCATGCGCATGTGCATACACATATATGTATGAACACAGCCACTCTGTTACTGCTTCTGGCACTCAAGAGCTTTCTAGATCATTTTACAAATACTTATGTTCTATGTGATGGCCCATAGCCTTATGATTTTCAGGTGTTTTTATTGGCTTCCACTATTTTAATGTTATTTTTAAAACAGCTTCTTGGTTTTTTGTCTTTTGAGAGAGAATTTTATAATCCTATGACCAGATACATTGACTAAATTCTGTTATTAATGAGCAAGACCACATTTGCGAATAAAATCAGCATGCAGCTTGCCTGTCGCTAACAGCTTCCCCACAGGATTGTTACTGGATGTTAAAATACTCACTCTATGGAAGCACGACAATTTGTGGATTACGGAAGTGCCCAAACTGGCAAAAAAGTTAAGGAAATTGTGGTAGAAGTAAACCAGCATGTTTCTTGAGTGCAATTAATTATCCTCACTACAACAATTATTATTTTTAGGAAGACAGTAAATTGAAAGATATCTATGCTGCCAAGCTTCAGAACCCCACTCAGCCCAAAGGTTGTCTGAGACTTTTGGTCGGTTAATAGGGCTTTACAGACAAAAACATTGTGATGTGTATCAAAATATTGCAAAGGGGTAAGTGCTCTACTAAAATGAAAGCCGACCCTAACAGACGTGAAGCACAACAAACTGCAGTGATTCAGTCCGTTCCTACAAACAAGATGCAATGGAAAGAGGTTGCATAATTAACCTGCTGCCATAATAAACAGTATTTAATATGCCATCTATTTAAAATTAAATTGCTGTCAAAAGCATCATTTTTAATTCTCTTTTTAATTTTGTTCAAAGCAAATAAAGTCCTGTCTGCAGTATTGCCCTAGGCAATGACATTAACTGTTCCAAATGTGGGTTTTTGCAGCCTGATTTACAATTTTATGGAATGACCAACATTATATTGCTGTTTGAATGTCCTGGATACAACTGAGAAACACCCGGAACTCATCTGGATCAGGGAGCAATGACGACTTCACGTTCTCCTTGGGCCACCTGGATCCTGTCAAGTGCAGTCATAAATCAAAGCAAGCTTCACATGACAGAGACTTGTCCAGACTGAGACTAGGTCAGATCCACCCCTTCAAATAAACTAAAACTGAACTGTAAAAAGTTGTAGTATTATCATTTGCTTTGTAGTAGCTCCTAGAGTCATTTCACCATGCGACTGGAGGAAGTCGCAGGTCAGAAGAGTCATACTTGTCTTATTTCCTGTGCTTTTGACTCCTCTGCACGTGCATCCAAATTTCTTGGACAAGTTTGGCCTTGAGCACAGGCTTGGCCTGCACTTTAGACGTAATATTGACACTACCACAGAGGACAAACAATTTGCCATTTTTCACGCTATAGACTGGTGGCAAAGGCAAGGACAGGAGTTAGGGCTCTGGAGGAGTCCGTTATTAGGCTCTGCCCTGGACACCAATGCCTGCAGGGAGAACAGTGTTGCCTGTTAGATAGATCTGAGCTTTGCAGATGAGATTGGATCTAACTGAGAGTAAGATTTCTGCAGATGGTAGAACTTCAAAATAGCACCTCTCTATGTGGAAGAAAGGTTCTAGTTCAGGAACCACTTGACAATTATACAATTTTTAGTCTTCCCTAACCTATCCAAGATAGACTGTAATAAACACTCACATGACATACATATTTCATTTAGAGTAGTAAATATTTATCCTTCTAGAGGTCCAGAGCTGAGCAGCACTGGATAATTGAAGTTATTCCTGTATGTACTGGCATACCCCAATGTTACCACATGTTTACTTCAGCTCTGATATGCAAGACCACCCTTCCATATTTATCCTCCATTGCGGCCATCGTGTGAGTGGAGAATGCTAATCACTCCAAAATGTTCAGAGCTTGTGGTAAGGCTTGTGTTGTGGTGGCAGCTGTCCTCTGCAGTCGAAGAAAAGATCCTCTATAGGTGGTCTCTAAAAAAGGTAGATTTTGTGGTAGGTGGAAGTATGCTCAACATTTTTCATATTCAGATGGACAGAATTGTGGTTACATTTGTGTATTAAAATGGCAAAGTGGAAGGTAGAATCAAGTGGTAAAACTACTGACAATATAGAAGACATAATTGCCCATTAACACATTTTCTCTCTTCACTGTTGGTGGAAAAGGCTAAGAAGTATACCTAAAAATCCATAAAAGAATTCAACCCCTGCTGTGGAATTCTGCTTTATTTTTTATTGGCTCCTATGCAGTCCTTATCACCAGAGTATGAATCATTTCACTTCTGAAACATCATAAAATCTCCACTATTGAAACCCTGGTAATTAAAACTCGTTTGAGATGGAATGGCCACAAAGTTTGTAAGCCGCATGAGAAAATTTCTAAAGCCATCTTTTACAACTCTTTCCAGATATGAGCAGCTGAAATGCTATAGAGACAATCTCAAGGCAATCTTAATTCATGTAACATTGATTTACTTGGGAGCTCATAGCTCAAAATAGGTTTTGATGGCAATAGCTTATCTGCTCAAATCTGATAAACTCTGAGGACAGATGTGTTGCTACAATTAACATAAAGTATATACTGCAGAAAGCAAGGAGGAAAATAACTAGGCTAAGAAAACAGACACTCCTTAGTGCCACCTCTCTTACACGGTACCCTTCATAGCCTGGCTCCACACTAATTGTAGGACTTCCGAGAAAGCTCCAAAGAAAGAAATGGGAGGCTCCCCATCATGTCTGAGCGCTTTCCAGAGGTGATTTTTACAGCCTAATTAACATCTGTCGCCAGTCTCTTCCCTCATCTCTTCTTGGGGAAGAAAGCTTTGCCATAGCCTTGTGTTTTGTGAGGCCAGAGGCAAACTTGACTCATTAGATTGAATTTTCGAATTTCTGGTTCAGTGTGGTTTTGCTGTGTATTTTTATTTTAAAAGTCCAGGCATTTGGAGAAGAAATTGAGGACATCTGTGATGAGACCGCGTTGCTGCAGAGATTCATCCCACCTTTTCAGACCCTCCTGAAGAAAGCTCTCTTGTCCTTCCAAGACAGATCAGGTAGAGAAGGTGTCCCATGGTGTGGGAGTTCATTTTCATATATTGAGTATTCCAGGCACAGGCTATTGGCCTAGGGTTTGGACTCAGGAGGAAGGTGAAGGAAAAGTGAGGCTGGGAACTACACTAAGACCCTAACAACAATCTTACCAATGGAAAGTACTGCAAGGCAGGTAGTCCTGTCTCTGTAAGTCTCCCATGAAGTGCTATCTGAAAACCAAATACTAATGTCTTCTTTAACACCAAAATTCTTTAAAACCTCTTCTTAGAGCAGTCAGCAATGGTCAGAAATTACTTTTTGGAGCTATCCCTCAAAACCACATAAAACACAATCAAACCACAAGTTACCACTCTGTCTAGCTAGCTCGACAAAAATAACATGAAGGTGAAAAGCAAAGCATTTCCAAGTGACCAGTCAAAGATTGCTTGTGCCACGCCATGTCATGGGGGAGGACACTGCAGGAGAAGAGGTGCTGCTTCTCGTATATTTATCCCATCACCCAACAAAATGCATGTTATTTGCAAGGAAATGTCTATGCAAAGAAAGAAGGTGGGAGAAGGGAACATGAAATAACACGGTAATTCCATAAAATTTCTCAGGTGCCTACCTCGGCACTGGCCCAGTGCCAGTCAACAGTTGAGCAGCGGTTAGCAAAGCTGGTTGAAACGTGGAATTTCCCTTTGAAGCCAGGCATATTAAAATTATCTGATTATTTTTTTTCCATACATTACTGGAAAAGGAAAATGACAAGTTGATATTTCCTATGAAATGGAAATCCTGAGTGAATTTGCTCTGACAGCACCAGAACACCCTATTGCAAAGATGTGTTTCAACATGTCTTCAATCGTCACAAGGTCACAATGCTTCACTTCCATAGAATTGTTTGGAGTTTTATAAAAACACAAATTCAACAGGAATTTTTGACTGAAAATATAATCTTTGATTTTCATCAAAAAGGTGATTTTCAGTAACTTCCCACTGAAAAGATTATCAGTTTGGCCATAACTTGCTTTCATTGAATAAGCATACTCTCTTGGAAAATTTCCACGGTCTCAAGTCCATTGTCAGTTAAGCCTATGCAGAGAAGTTTTGCAAGTGCTTACTTGCTTGCAGGAGCCACGCCATGGACATATCATTACAGTTCCAAGTTGTTTAATCTTCTGTCTAAATATAAATAGATGAGTGAATATCAGTAATTTCCTCAGTCCCTCTAGCTGTAGGGAGTTTATCTGTGCAAGGGAAGGCTCTAGGATTAGGGCCAGTCATTGGGGCTGTCTCCAGGCTATCTGTTCAGGAAGGCTCATGAGCTGTTCGAAGATAACACCCTGTTCGTAGCTGGCCTGATCAGCCATGCTCCAAAGGGCATCCCACATCAAGCCGCAGCTCTGATTTACAGAAACAACAGCTCAGCTGTTCTGTGCCTTACTGCTTCTGGTGCAAAAAGAGAATTTTCCCATGAGGCTGAATTTACTAAAAGGGTTTTTTTTCTTCCATTTGGCTGCTTTGGCCAACCTTCCATTTCCTTCATTCCCTGCTGGTCTGGGACCTGCTGATGAGCAGAAATCACCTTTTCTCCATTGACCTGACTAGCCTGGTAAAACTGGAAGCTGTGGTTGGCTTTCTTCAGAACAGATCTCCTGGAGTTTCATGCCAGTTTACAGGAGATTTTGCTCCTGTTGGCCACGGTCACTGCTCTTATCTTTTTGCATAAGTGTTATCAATGTTTTTCTTTTCATCAGAAATGTCTTCTTTTTCTCCCTCTTGATCTCTGGTGGGTCATTTGCCTACCAAATAGTCAGCGAAAGGGTCAGCATTCACCCTGATGAACTTGGATCCACATTTCTTCCCAGTCCCACCAGTCTCCTCATATGACCCAGTTTCTGTTTTCCCTGTCCAAGTCCTATAGCTAAAAAAAACAACCCCATCATGGTGGGTAGCTGACATAACCAGATAAAGATGACACAGCTCGTAAGGAAAACTTGGAAGGGAAGCCCTAAAGTTTGGATTGCACTACACAGGGAGTTGAACATTATCAAAATAAAATGCACTCCGTCCCAAACAAAGGTTCCTATGGGATCTTGTTACCCCCATAAGGACTAAAACCTCTGCTTAGGCTGGGCAATTCTTCTGCTTGGTAATGCCATAATTTAAAAGTTTGCTGTGTTACAGCTATTTGTAATAGTTAGACTGAAATGTCCTTTCATCTCTGCAATCTCATTCAGTCCCCTAGCATTGTGGGGACACAGACAAGCCACTATAAATAACTGAGCCTTTTAATGTCAGCTGGTAGAAATACCAGCCACTTTGAACAATCTGACCTTTCTTGGGGATTCTGACCAATCTGCAGTGGAAGACAGCTAGTATCTTTCAGGATTTTCCATGGTTAAGGTATACATAAAAATTGCTAGCTGTTTGTGTGCACTCCAAATGCTTTCCTGGCTTGTTCAATCTGGCTGTGACACTTTGTTCTGTGGTTAAAAAATGAAAGTTGTGTCTCAGTTAATGATTTTTGATGAAACCCATTATTCTCACAGCTATTTTTAAACACCACAGAAGGCAAACCAATCTAACACACCTACAAGACTAATATTTTAATAAACTAACAGAGAAAGTGGTCTAAAGCCATTGCATTTTTCCTCTGAACTCTTGTTTTTAAATCACACCCTGTGAGGTTACCTTGGCATTCCTTTGCATGACGAAAGCAAAACCTAGAAAATAAATTGCTGTTGGTGTCTCCTGAAGTTCATCTTCAGCTTTAAATGGAAAACAAAATAGCAAATGGCTTTGGCTTCATAATTAGCAAAAGCTGATGAAGGATGTTACTGTAGAAGGTATTAAATGATTATGAGATTTCCCCTTCTTCCACGCACATGTTAAATGGAATGTGATAATGTCTCTCTCTTATTAATATCTTATGAGGAGAGTCAGAGGGGATGTATCCCTGATCAAGAGATATGCATTTTATACTTACTACTTGAGTTCATTCTGGAATATAGGGCAAGTCTTGCCTCTGTGAGAAACTGAAGCTATTGACCCTGTTCTTAGTCACTGCAATCAGAAAGCAAATCGAAAAGCTTATAAAACATGGAAAATAATCTAGACTGTGGCTTGCTTCCTAGCTTTGCTAGAAGCTGTACTGAAATTTCAAGAGAATTTTTCATGTCTGGCGTCCCCCCATTCATTCACGCCATAGCTGAGAGGCTAACCCCTAGCTGCCCCACTTATAGGAAGCATAGCAAAAAGGATCACAGTTTTCACCCACTGGGAGAAACAACTTATGGAGGTAAAATTTGGAAAAAAATTAGACCATTCACAGAGTGAGGCACTACATCACAGGCTGTATCTAGCTCACCAAATTTGTTAGGTTTCTTAAGCCACTTTGCAATCCCTCATGAGCGTAGTGCATCTCAACGATAGATGTTCATTTGTTTCAAGATAACAAATTTCCAAAATATATACTGACAGCAGAAAAGTACCTTGGTCTAAAATACATTTTGGACTTTTACCATGCCCTTTCTTGGGGTTTGCTCTCTTCCATTTTGCCCTTCTGCAACTTAAAAACAAGTTCCTGGTTGTTATAGTTAGTTGAGAAGCTATGTACCTAATAGAAGATGCTCAAGAGCACAGAGCACAGGTCCTCATTGTGTAGGATCAATATATCTGGTCTGGGACAGCAGGATGAATTCCCTATCATGTCCTTGTATCAGCTCTTGAGTTGCTTACAAGTAAGCAAAGCAGTGTGATGGTGAAAGAGTACTTGCCTACTTGCTGTTGCAGGATAAAGCTGGAGATTATGAAATTATTGCCACGTTATGAAAGTGTATGCAAAAACATATTGTCTTCAAACAAAATAGATGCTGACGTGAAATTTCAGCAGCCCTTCACCAGATTAAAAATGCAATAGATTTGAAGGATGCCAAGGAGGAAAGGTGAGGAAGGACCAAAGGGTCAGTTGGAATACTTCCCCACCTCCCTGCGTTGTTTTCCCTGCCCCCCAAAACGAGCAGGCAAGTTCTCCCATAGCTTCTGGGAAAGACTGACAGAGAGCCTCAATTCTTCACTGTGCTGGGCAGTCCGCAGCCAACACAGACATTTATTTCTTAGTCCGGCTCTTCCTGTTGAAGCTCAACTTGCTCGCAACTATGTGTTGTGCTTGAGCGAGTGGCTGTGTTTTTATGTTTGCCCCTTCACAGTGAATAGACAGAATTCTCAGATGCATTTCTCAGGGACTGTGCTGTTGCTGCAGCTCAAGCCGGGAGCTGCAGCAGGGAGTACAGAGCTGGTAAAGGCAGCCCTCAGAAAAGCAGAGAGTTACTGAATGTTAATAAAAATGCTTCAGTGATTTAAGTGGGCAACTTTCATGCACCGCTTTGTAACGCTACACCCCTCCATCTCCAGTTAATGGCACTACTCTTACAGCAGCCTGGAGTAGGTGAATTTATGCAACAGCATTGACAGTGACCTTAAGGAGGGATCATTAAACTATTCTCTCTGCCTGAAATTCGTAACTCTATCTGCTTCCTCTGTAGGAGAGGATGAGACAAGGAGGGGAGGGAAGAAGCAGCTCATTGACCACCCAGAATGAAGGAAGAACTTGAAATTACTCTGTTAGCCTTGATTCTTCTTGGTGCATATCCCAGGAGAAGAGTGAGAGAAAAAGCCAAAAAAAACAGGAGATGTGGTACCTGCAGTGGATAAGAGTTTACTACTCTCTAACTGCAGAGCCAGAGGGATCTTCACTCCCCGATAGAGCGGGCAGCACTGTGTAGGCTGGCATGGGTCTGGGTGCAAGCGATGCTCCTCTGCTGCCACTGCCAGGGAGTAAAACGGGGCCCTTGTTCGCACCGGAGCCACTGTTGCCCCAGGCCTCTATGGGCCACCGCTCCACTTCCAAGTGCTGTCCCAGCAGCCTCCTGCCAGCTGCACCACCAGCACCCAGCATGCTGAAGCGCAGCAAAGGGCTGGGAGGTGACATCCTGGCAGCCAGCGCCACGCCACTGGACGTTTCAGCAGCTGTGCCTGTTAACTTATGGGAAAGGATGACTTTTGTCACTTGTCTCATCTCAGACATGCTGCAAAGTTCAGCTGAAAGCTTCTAATGGTCCCTTGATGCTGAGCCTGCAGATACAGAGAGATAGAGAGTATAATAAACTTTCAAAATATGATCTAACTGCGTAACACATCAAATGTGTGTCTTAACTGTATCCAGTGGAGCTGTATGGAAACAAACACACCATTTCAAACCAGACCACACACAGCAAGATAATGCACATGACTAATTTCGATGACTGATTTCGCATAAATAATGCACCAAGATTACTAGATGCACTGTAATATCCCTTCATTCCACTCCTTTAATTAACTTTTTATTGAGACTCCTACTGGAAGTGGCTAATAAAGTGTTCACTTTTTACTGCTTACATTAAAATTACATCCTGTCTTTAACAAAAACGGTGAGAAACTGTATGAAACTTAGGGAATAGCCTGCTTAATGCCATTCAAAATAATGCCGGCATTATAGCTCTTAGCTGGGTGGCAAAGGAAGAAATAACAGGTGTAGATAAGGAGTGGGAAGAGTGCACTAATATGGTTGCTACACGTTGTAAATTGCTATGGGAACCAAACAGTTTTGTTCTAGATCAGTTTTGCCACCTACACAAAAGGGGAATAAGACATAGATAACCCTACAGCTGAGTTCTGTTCTTCTGATGTCTGGCAACGTTTAAATGAACTCATGCAGGAAGTGTTGAGTAGTGAAAGACGAATGACCTTTTCCATCTGGGAAAGGTCTTAAAATCTTAAAGCTGCAATGCCTGTGTTTATCAGAAGAGAAAAGAAGGGAAATGCAGGTGAGGAAGAGAGAAGCCAAATCCATGCTATCCGAATTCAAAGAGGATGGCAGGATTTAAATGAGCTAGTGACCTTCAGGAAATTGATCCCGGTGTTGATGGATCACTATATATAGGACACAGACTAATAGGTCAGCTGCTGCCTCTTCACTGCAGAAAAGGTAAGATTTCCTACTCCTCCAAAGACAACTTTAAATGGCTTTGAACGAAGCAATTTGAACACTTATTACACCATCCCCAGGGATTTTCAAACTATTTTGCAAATAAGGCAGGCAGGTAGGTAGGGCAGATAAGTCCTCCCATCCTGTCATTACTGATGGAAAAACTGATACACAGACATGTGACATGACTTGTCCCAAAATCCTCCCTAAGAGGGACTCTCATCATTCACTTCTCAGGTATGTGGTTATCCACCAACCACCTTTCCCTTTTAACAAGTTTCATTGGCTTTCACGTTGGAACTGAGCAGAACCACAGATTTTACATATGTTTTTTAATACTAAGCCATCAATTAATCCAGGTTTACTCACAACAGTGCCCAAGGTCTCTTTAGAAGTTTATAAACCTGAGAGGACATATTTGTGATCTTGGGCTGAGATTCAGGTTTTAAAGGAAAAGTGAAACTAGGGCAATTTTTTCATTACTTCAATTTTTACACTCAGTTCTCATATTCTACATGTGAATGTGCCTGGAGGGCTTGTGCAGAAGGCAACATGCAGATTTCCAATGCCTTTTTCTGTTTCAGCCTTGATCCCAAATTTTGACTCCACTAAGGCTGGCAGACCCTCCATACAGCATTCATAATAATATCTCAGATATTATTTGGATTGGACCTCCCAAGACACATTAGCAACTAAAGGCACATATATGAAATCCATCTGTACAAGGTATTGCCCCTCTCTCACACCATGGTGTATCAGAGCAAAATACTACAACCGTATCAAAACTGGGTAAGGGAAGCTAATAACAGCAAACAGAACAAGAGAAAAATAATAAACGGATTACCCACTGCATTGAAAGCTTCCCAAGGTTCAGTATGACTGGGGAAAGAATTCATAACCCCAGGTTTCATTCAAACTATTTTTGGGAACAAAGACACCTGTATTAAAATCAGTGTTGTTGATTTTGGCAACCTGTGATCAAATAGAATAGAAAAGAACAGAAAAGATGATACAAATCTGATTATCCCTGGGCATAGAATTCTTGGGTCTTCACACATCCTCCCTACCCTTCCAACATACATCTTGGCATGACCTGGTATCCTTTGTTTTGCCCCACATCTTTTTTGATTGAGTGAAAGCTGAGATCTGAAAATATCCTTAAGATGTTAATAGGGTGAGGATGAGAGAGCACTCTGTAGTTGGAGTGAGCAGGCTTCACAGGGGCAGCCCGCCTACCTGCCAAGTCTTACCACAGTCTCCTGTCCCCTGGATCCTTTTTGGAACCCACTCTGAGAAAAATTCAGTCATATGTTTAGTTAAATTTAAACTAAAAGCCAACCAGAAGACAACTGGAGTAATAGTACTCATTTAAATTAGAAGCTCTCCCATATATGGAAAAAGTCCTTGGCCGCGTTTCTCAGCAGCTGGAAATGCACATAACTCCTCTCGGTCCATAGGCTGCTTCATAGTAACTAAGCACCTTCCCCAACACTTCTTTCTAAAGGCATCTAGAAAAGAAAGACAGGAAAATTAATAAATACTGGAATCATTCAATAAAGTGTTTGTGAGATAGGAATAGCTAGTTACTATTAGGTAGTAAGGAGAAATGGGGGACTGGCACAGGACCCTTCCACGGCAAGGTGTGGAGCAACTTGGGACCATCACTGTATGGGCACCTCTCTGAAAATAGAAATGTAGCACCTTAGCATGCCCCAAGACCCAAAGCATTTCACAGGCAGAAAAAAGTGCTACCAGCTTAAAGTGTCATTCGCTACTGACCTGTAGCATGGAGTGAAAAACAGCATCTATTCAATAGCTGTTTGGGACAGAAAAACAACATGACCATTGAAACAGCAAGAGGAATTTCTGGCAGGCAGTGCATGATTAGTCAAGTTGGCCAGTGGCCAGGACATGGAGGTTAGTCATCTCCTTTTGTGAAAAGTGCCATCAGATCTTCAATGACTAAGAGCATTCAGGACCTTGGGTTTATGTCTAACTCAGAAGATGGATAACAATGCTAAAAAAGAAACATCAGAGGCGAGTATGATCATAAACAGGGAGGATATGCAAGATATCTTCCAGACAGAGGGGGAAAATTGGAGCTCTAGGCACTGGCCAAAACAAACAGAAGTCACCATGAGTGAATGGGGGTCATTCCAGGCTACTATGCAAACTACATTAGGAACCGACATTGCCCTCTGCATGGCTTCAGAAAGTCTGGCTTTAACGCTTAAATGTCACGGGCAGAACAAGACAAAAATGCTGCACCCACGGTGAAAGAAAGCCAAGAAGGAACGCAGGGAGATAGAAATTAGTCGTCTGATTTCACTTGGGGGAACAATTAAGAATTATTTATTGAGGATGAACTAATGGATCTTTGTTTTTAGAGGAGAGCTTTGGGGAATTTTAAGGGTTTCCCGCTCTTAGCCCGTATTTAAATAATAAATCACTATCTACATGAGTTCTGGGGAAAGTTCAAGACAGCAGTTCATCCAGTTGCAGGCAGGTCACAAGAAATTGTTTTCAAAATCAAAACAATGAGAATAACTAGCTTTCATGGAGCCAGTTCAGGTGTTCTGCCATCTCCAGAGAAAACACACGAGTAAATAATTTCACCTAATGTTGTTATTGGAGTGTGTCCTGTTAAGACAAGGGAGTACCCCAAAACATACTGTTCTGAAACTATAGGATTGATCAGTAACACATCATTCAGCAAGGCAGTCTGCAACTGTGAAAAATAAATCCTGCAAAAACAATCCTGATGGATTTTCAGCCATTGACAGACTGAACAAGCCTGGATATAAATGCACTTATATTGAAGTTTGTCTATGGCTCGTATTTGAGCTGAAAGAAGGATTGAAAATAAAATCTGATGCTTTTCATCTGCTTCAAACTCTAACTAACATGCAGACCCATGAAGCTAGCCCTAATTGTTTACTTTAAAAAAATAATGCACTTTAAGTACAGCCTTTAACTCCATCTGCAAGCTATTTATAGGGATTGTGCCTTTCTCTGTCCATTTCACACACATGCTGCAGCAAAAGGTCATTCATAAGTGCACATCAGAAGTGGAAGACAGTGAAGAGGCATGCTGATCAGACTTTCTCCTAACCACTTGCTGTTCAAAGAGCAGAGTGGGCCTAGATGCTAATGTATATGACCCTTCAAAAGCTTAGTAGCCAATTAGCTTTCTAAAGGCTGTGATGAACTGCACTCATTTACTGTGCATCCACAGATTCAACTGTCATGTTTAACAAGCAGCAGGACCACCTACAGCTGCCCAGCAAGGCCCTTCACATACTTAACACTGAGGATGAATATGTAGTCACTAGAGAGGAAAAAGATGTAAAAAGCACAACTTGGGATGACTTCCACAAACAAAGCAATGTCATTCGCAGAACTGCAAGATTCCAGTCAGTTCTACAATTTTCCAAAGCTTTCCTTGAATTCTCAGAAGCAGCTCCAGAACATCGGTTCTCTTTGCTGCATCAAAAGCAGGTCTTACGGTTACTTCCAGAGAACCATAGTCAGAACCACTGGAAAACCCAAGATGAACCTTGACATCTTCATTGGAAGGATCATTACTAAAATGCCAGGCCAAATCTGAAGATGTTCACACATTAGTTTGACATGTCTACCTCATGTTTCCCTCTGTCGTACCACAGCATGCTTGAAGATCAGCAGAGCTGATAGCACAGCAACCACACGGTACAGTTGTGAACGCCCTTTATCTGAGAAATAACTGTACATACTTGGCCAGCTACTTGTGAAGGGCATTTATTGGTCTGGTACCAAATCACTGAAACACTTCACATATTCTTAAGTCACATATGTCTCACGAGTGAAGTATGTCCTTGGCAGGTAGCTGAACCCGAACAGACTTAAACACATGCTTAAATATAAGCACATACGTAAGTGTCTCACTGAACTGTGGCTGTGTTGACATTTGTATTACTAGCCAAGGTGTCAAATAGAATCATTTATTAGTTTCTTCTCTCTCCCCATTCGCTTTTTTTTTTTTTTTTTTTTT
>Ga0065711_1026204_pt1 | contig 93989 bp, 61 predicted proteins | sample Hoacrofraction12_FD_59098 | JGI IMG/M metagenome (GOLD analysis project Ga0065711, IMG submission 59098) | Hoatzin crop microbial communities from Cojedes, Venezuela - Epithelial fraction 12 v2 (version 2) | ecosystem: Host-associated > Birds > Digestive system > Esophagus > Crop | place...
GTTCTGCATTCTGTCCCAGACCAAACCAAAGACATACTCAACCTGGTTCCAGCCTGCAAAGGCATCAAAAGAAGAGGACTTGTCAGTCTCTTTGACATCCCATCCATCATATACATCAACTCCCATCTGCCTGCAGAGCTACAGCACAAGTGGCAGCTTTTATTTTCTTCTAGGCTGCATGGAGAAAGCTTTTCACAGTTATGTGGGCATATAGTGAACAAAGGTCCTTGTATAGTGATCTTAAAGGACTTAGATGGTTATATCTTTGGTGGGTTTGCATCTCACTCCTGGGAGGTGAAGCCACAGTTTCAAGGTAAAACTTACTTTTCTTTTGTAGTATCTCGCGGCTCTGGCAAACATTGCCTGTTCTGTACAGGTACAGGACTCTGGTCCACTTAACGGATACTGTCATTTTACTTTCATGATGTGCAGTATTTCTTATACTTTCAAGTGCATTTTCCTGTGGCAGAAATAACACTTATTTTTGAAAAATGTATGTGCAAACTTATTCCCGCTTTGTACCCAGTCGGGCATATTACTTATGAATGTTTATAGTTTGTCTTATTTGGCAAGACTTTTAAAGTTGAAGGACTTACTGATCATAGAACAAGTTTTCTTTTCAGTGAAATCTATCAATGCCTGTAGCTGCATAGGTTGAAAATCAAATTAAAATGAAGGAAATACAGCATAGAGGAGGAATTCGCATTTAAATATCGCGTCCAGCAGATGGCAATCTTCCATCTCAGAACAGCTGAGCTAAACACCAGGCTGAGCCTCCTGTTGCCTTTTGTGCACTGTCTTGTCTGTCTGGTTTTGTTTCCCTTTTAAAATCCAGCAGCAAAAGGGTCTTTTGGACAAGATAAACTTTTTTTCCCTTGAATCTTCTGGGGAGAAGAGAGGGTTTTTTTGCAACTATTTCGAAAGAACTTTTGTGATGGCTTTCTGAAAAAAAAATATGGACTCTGTGTACAATCTTCCTGCTGGGAATCCTCACTTTTGCTACATTGAAAACTAAATTCCTATATTTAATTAGTACTTAATAATTACCACTTCAGTCAGTTAATATAACATTATGTTATGTTGATTACACAACAGTTCCCTTGTGTTTTTTCCTGATAGAATAACGCATGCAGGGTACTAGGCAATCACACCACAGGTCCGTCTGAGTGCCAGACTGGGCATAATAAAAATTATAATCTCAGTCATTGACCCTAAACTGATCTATATGTCCATATAGTCAGAACTAGGAGTGTCTGCACTCGTATCAGTTTGTACAGGTCTAGCAGCTGGCCAGTTTTAGATGATACAATGCAAGCCTGTGATAGGTGTACCCTTACATAGTACTGTGATGTACTAGTCATGCCTCTGACTCTGTCCTTGGTCACAGCCGTATAAGCACATTGATTTCTGTGACCCTGCTCAGAGTTAACTGAGAGTAAAGAATAGGTCTAGATCTTGATGAGAGGTAGGTATTGGCTTTCTGAGATTGCAGCTGTTGTCTTTGATTTATTCAGCTGCACTTCTTCAGTATTTTTTTCGAATCCTATTTGTAGGCAAGTTATTGCTTGGCCAGTTGTCTGACCTTAGATGCTTTTCTATTTACAGGTGACAACAGATGCTTTCTTTTCTCTGTTTTCCCCTCCCTTGCTGTATACCCATACACAGGGTATAATGACCACTACATGTATTTGAACCATGGCCAACAAACAATGCCAAATGGACTTGTAAGTATTAAGAAATGGCAATTTGGAAATTGGATTCATGGCTGGTGTTTGGAAGTGTTTGGTGTTTTTTTGCTTCTGTTACTGTGAGCAGACTTATTTCACTTGTTAATCTCTGAGGAAGTTTTCATCCCTTCACTGTGCTATTTGTGCCACACTTTTAGCATGAGGATTTTTTTCTTTTTTTTTGTTAAAGCATCAGTGTAAAGTGTGAACTATGGGTGACGATGGAGAACCAGTTACAGTATTGACAGAGTCTGTACTTTTCTTTACAGTAGGTATGTATATTGAAGTACTGAATCAGCTAAGGTGGAATTCATTTGTGTCTGATCCGAGGAGATGGGCTTTATGTAGGTTAGATTTATGGAGGTTCTGGGAAGAAATCTTTTTGCCAGGTTTGGTTATCATGGAAGCCCCTCTAGCAGTCCTCCCTGTTGCCCAGAATTGACTGCACATATCCGCATCACTGAAGCAGCTCAAGCTAGCAGATCTATGTAATTGAGGATCCTTCTGCTGGCTGTTGTCACTGCCACACTAGCTACTTTTCAAATTATGGAAGGCTGAGAAAGCCCAACAGAATTGGAGTACAAGAGTTGCATGCAGGCTGCTACTGTTGTGTAATGACAGTGGCAGAAACTCCTTTTACTCAAGTCCATGAATGAGCTCTCCAAATGCAGAGGAGTTTCTACAGAGCTGCAACGCGTTGCCTATTTTGAAAAATGCCTTAGAGTTTTGTGGCATTATGTGCCCATAACTTTGGGAATTGCAGCAGTCTGGAGTAAATTTGCTCTGAAGAAAGCAAACAACATCAAATCAGATCACTTGTTTCTGTAGATACTTTTCTAAATGGAAAAGAGACAGCAAAACTGAGCACTTTCACCCTGTTTAAAATGGAACCATTAGTCAATAAACAAAAGCCAGTGATCTAAATTTCTGGCAGAAGACACAGCTGAAGTGCTTACAGATACTGGTAGCCTGTAAAGCTTAGAGGGAGAGCAGTACCACTCAGGTAAATTCTTGATTGTCTGCTGGAGTACTGGATTTTGGTACAGAAGCCCAGGTTCACTCAGAATACCCTTTATCACCTACATATAGAAGGGTAGCTGAAATACTGAAAATAGCAATTTATACTCTATCTTTTCTAACTTGCCAGTCTGTTTAACACGTGCAGCAAGTGTTTACTGTACTGCTTTGGTTCGCAGGGTATGGGTGGACAGCATGGGTACTTCGGACTCTGGGTAGACAGTGACTATGGGAAGGGACACAGTAAAGCAAAACCTCGATGTACCACCTACAACAGTCCCCAGCTGTCAGCTAAAGAGGATTTTACGTTGGATGCCATGGAAGTTTGGGCAGTGGGAGACCTTACTGAAAGTGCAGGGGTAGGTGAACAAAATTTAAACCTGTGAAATTGTGTCCTGATTGGAACAGGAGATGCAAATGCAGAACTTGCAGTTGCAGTTTTCTGATTAAATGCTGTCTCTCCATTGTAATGAATAATGTTTTCTTTAACTGGCCCTGTGATGGGCATGTGTTTTGTAGCAAGTAAATGGCAAAACAGTAGTGGAATTATTGAGGATGCCAACAAGAAACAACACGAGGGGCCATGAAGTGGTAGAGTCAGAAGAGCTGTGCTTTATTGTGAATTTCAGTAGGCCTTGCTGATATTCGGGAGTGGTTTCCAGGAGGAACCTCCTTGGAGGGGTTCATTAAAACCCAGTGTTTGTAAAACAGAAGGCAAGCACCGGAAGCTCACAAGTAAATCCTAATCTGTAGCTCAGGAAGAGAACCCACAGGATTTCTTGATCGGTAACTTCAAATTTACTATAGTTTTACAGTAAATTTACGTCAATAGATTTATGCTAGTCTTTTTGCCTCTGATTTATTTCTGGGAATGAGTAGGAGACCTCTTTCCAGTCTCTTCTGTCCCTGTAATTTATTCTCTTATTAAACTGTCAGGTCTGCATGTTTTGGTGTTGGTTTTTTTCTTTTAAATTTTTATTTCTTTTCATAAGAAATTCATGTGCCCTGTTTTTTCACTGGACACACAGCTCTAAATAGAAACAGAACAAATTGTTTACCAAAAATGTTGAATTGCACTTGAATCTCTTAAAAAAAAAAAAACAAAGTTCACATCTGCACTTCAAATTGAGGTCAGGTTAACCAGGATGTTCTGGCTGGCTTGTAACCTGAATAAACTTGAACTAGTTCACTATCATCTTAGGAAAATTTTGACTATTTTGTATAACTGCAGCAATAAAAACAATTTGATGTATCCCAGTGAATCTCAAATGCCTTTATTGGAAAGTATATATTCTTCATTCTGACTAGCTTGCAAACCAGATTGCTTGTGGACTTTTCAATATGTCTCTTTCTTGTAGCCTGATATTGATTTTTTCATAATGACATTTAAATTGACTGTACTTTATTTTATTTTGAAGACAAAAGGTAAGAGTATCCTGGATGTAGACCCTGAGGCTCAGGCCTTGCTAGAAATGGCTGGAAAAAGTCGTCAGAGCGAAGGTCTGCGAGAACCCATTGAAGACGATGATGATGACGATAGCTAAAAGAATCACAGTAACACGAAAAACTTTTGTGGTTTTTCTTTTTTTTTGTTCCTGAGTGTTAATGTTCCTTGGACAGAGTATTTTTTCCTAATTTTTTTCCCTTATGTTTACCTAATTATCTGGGACAAAGCTTAAGCCTCATACTTATGTAATATTTAGGTCCAATACAATATCCTGCCTAAAGGGTTTTGTCTGGGGAGGACAGAAAAACTAACTTATCATTAGAGATCTCTGAGTTCTAGCTGAATATGAATTTGCTAGTATTCCTCATAGATCCTGTCTCCATACAGAATTAAAAACAGAAGAACTAGTTGTTGACAGTACAGCTTGCTGACTTGGAGAATTGATATATATTTTTATAAAGACTGTTGAAGACACTGCTTAAGGCTCGTATACCTCAACTGCACATATTTATTTACATGCAATGAAATTAATCAGTGAAGCTTGCAAATTGTAATGATGTCTTACATTGGTAAACAGAGAATAGTCCACATGATTCCATATGAAGGATGATATTAATTTTCATTGCCCCAGTTAAAGCATTAAATTTCATGTTTCCTAAGTCAGATTTTCAGCAAGTGACTATATGGGCTGTACGGTGTCTGGAATGCTATGTACACAGCAGCCAGTTTTACCATGCTACACTACACCTTAATGCATTTCACTTAAGATATTTCTGCAGAAGTTTGCCTATTGTTTTTTAAGCTTCATAGAAGAGAGCCATTGGGATTCATTCAGCTGTATTTATCCTAAGATTGGGCCATACCTTCACCAGAAATTCTCTAGATAAGGTGCCTTCTTTAGTAGCTTCACTTGAGAATGGAATAAAAGATCAGGCTGTAAAAACAATTAAGTAAGAAGCATCCACAGTTAATTGGGAATAGTATCTGCAGATACCTTGTTAAAAAAAAACCAAACAGGGCTATGTCTGTAGCATGTTTAAAGAAGACTGCTGTACACTTTATTTCCACATAATCATTACCATATTATGGAAAAAAATGCCCACACTGTGACACTGTGAAATATGACTAGTGGGTTGGGGTGTTTTCTCTGTTTTGTTGGCTGTTCACCAGTTTTGTGAAATCTATTATACTCCAGGCTTTTTCTGCTTGAATCCATTCCCATCATTAGTTTTATTAGTTAGTTTGACCTTGCTAATTCTATGTGTAATTCACTTGTCAGAAATAACCCTCATTTCTGCCGGGGACCATCATTTCTAACTCAGCAGATTGTGTTTGGTTATTAGTATGTGTGATTGTCAGCCTTTCTCCTCCTAAGCAAAAGGAATGTATCAAATCCCCTCTGTCCCAGCAGGAGTTTGTCTTCCATGCAGTTTAGAGCACAAAATGTGCTGTAATGGTCTATAAAAATACTGGGATTCCTGGTTATGTGGCCTTCCTTCAAATTCTTTCCATTAGCATTTTCTTGTATGGGGCCTTTTTTTTTCCACCCGATGTTATTCAGAATATTCAAATCTGGCTCCCTATGAAAAATCTGCTCTTGTGCCTTAATATAGATCCTGTTTTTTAAAATTCTATTAAACAATATGAATTTAGCCTTGAAAGGAGAGCATGAAGACATCACTTCAACCAGGCATCCTAGGACTCAACAATGCATTTTGTATGCTACCTGAGCTAATGATTGGGGCGTATAGGTATCTGTTCTAGTACAGAGTATGCCGTGAAAGGCCTGAACTAATATCCTTTTATCTTGTGTTTGCTTAAATAAACTGCATAGTCTCCCAAGTTTGTAACACATAGAAAAAAAAGGTAAGCATTAAAACATTTACACTGATGCTTTTGTATAATTTCCTTCTCTGTATATTTTAATAAGAAGTTTAAATGGTACAAGGTAGGGAGTGCTACAGCAAGTAAGTACACGATGCTGTCTAAGTGTGGTGATGCTGGATTTTGTTTTAACATTCTCAAACTCCCACCATAAGTCTCAGAGGTATTCTTCACTTAGACACTGACAAAGCATCCTAAAAACTTGAAGGGGACGGCATACAGGAATGAGACACAGTTGAATTTCTGCGGTTACACGTGAAATAAACAACTAGACTTTCTTTTCCTTCTGTTACAAGACAGAGACTTTTCTTTGAGGACTGAAATGATTTGCAAGGATTTTCAAAATAACTAGTGACCAGATACCTTTGCAGACCATAGCTGGGGAGGGCGAATTGCACAATGCTACTCTTCACCAAAAATATTTCAGTGGCCCGGTTTTCTTTGATGTAAAATAAGTATCAGTATAGCTGGTTCTCTCTAGGCTATGAATCCCAAATGTAATCCTGTTTAAATATCATCTTGTGAAGATCAGCGTAGCGTTTTAACCTCTGAAATTGTGTTTTTTGGCAAGTTTGTATCTGAGACTCTCAGTCTTCACTTTGAAGTGAAGGTGTTAAGCTGGGACAAAAGGAAAGCTGACACTATGGCACTATAGCAAATGTATCAGTGAAGTTTTATTTACTAGGACACTACTGATCCAACCAGCAGATGGGATTATTCAAAATTGTTCTTTAGATGTAAAAGATGGGCTTGAAAGAGGCTCAACGTTTCTTTTTTTCCTGAACCTGATGATTAAGCATTTGTGCTTCGTGTTCTTATGTCTAAAAATGTGCAGAAAGTGTTTGTCAGCAGTGGGCTTAGCTATGATCTAAACACCTCTCAATCAGTTCTGTGCAGGTATTGATCCAGCAGCAAAGCTGAACATCCCTGCTGTGTACATGAGTCATCTTTATTCTCACGCACTTGTGAAAGTGAGTCCCTTCCCCATTATGTCCATCCAGTACTGTGCGTCAGACCAGGTCAGCCTTCCAGTTTGCTCCCATTAGTCACAAAGGTACAAAAAAGTCACCGCGGTGTCTGGCAAAAGCTGACAGCCAAGGGTTAGCACTTCAGCTCTCTGCTCTTTGTTTGACATCTCCCCACAGTTTCCTTGAGAGTCTTGCTGAATCAAGGCTAGATATCTGGGAATGTAGAAACACTATGGAATGACTATAGGAAAAGAACTGCTGGTGAAGGCAGGTATTTTCCATTCTTCTAATTTAATGTAGAAGGACGGGTCTAAATCAAAAGTCTCATTCAGATACTTGTAAGTAACATTTTAAAATGTAGATTTTTATTAATAAAAATCATTTTGATTTAAATAAATAAAATTTCACTTTAGGCACAACAGATTTTTCTGTACAGGTGTGAAATTGTGTTATTTTGTCTGGGACTATCACAGCATTCTTGACATATAGATCAATGTTATAAAAATATACCTGATCCTGGTTTAAAACAGGAGCTGCTCCGCAGGTTTCTGTAGACAGCTCAAACAGCGTAGGCAGAGTGTGCAGAAGGAACAGACTCTGGAGTAGGAAGAATTGTTCATACACATTCGCTTGTATCTGCAGAAAGGATGTGCGGCGTCAGAAAATGGTGCTTTTGGATTATCCAGCGTCACAGCTCCGTTCCAAGTGTATCTTTAGAGGAAGTTTGCATCAGTTATGGCATCCCTTTGTGTCCTTTGGTCGGCAGCAGTGTTTTTCACAGAGTTTGACAAACTCGGACACAATGAAAACTGAGGAAGCCAGTCCGGTGAGAAACAGCAGGTCTGCCAAGAGGAAACAGAGCAGAGATGAGCACAGTAGACAGCTGGATTTTGTGCTCTCAGGAATCCCCAGTTAATGGCCTTCCTGCAGCAGATATTTATGCTGGTATAATGCCATAGGTGTATGGCCTAGATATGCTTTTGCTAACTGCAGAATTCAAGAAATGACTGCGATAGACAAGGAATACCCATACAGTAGGTTGGTGTAGTCCACTTCATGGGTGGTAACCTCTGCATAAATCATTTGGGATCACTGAACCCTGCTTCTAACAGCATGCCTGGTGTAGATGCGGTACAATGTGGTATGGTAGAGTTTGCTTAGACTGATGCAAATGGTAAAATATGCTAGGAAACATTCACCCTGCTTTTTCAAAATAGAGTGACTGCATAATGAACCTAGATAGACATATGGTAGAGAAATCATCATCATGCAGATCTTGTGGAAGATCTTGGCATGTCGGCATTTATGTGCAGTAAATCAAAACTCAAAACCTCGGCTGGGATAATAGCTTTAAATACTACTACTATTTGTGTATAGCTATGTGTATGTATACAGGTATACGAACTGTTGATTGATTGCCCCTACCAGCAATCTGTTGGGAGCTATCATGTAACAATTTGGCAATCTCATCTGCTTTTTAAAGTAGCTTTAATGAATAAAAACCACCACATTATTTATTTTGCAGCTTACCTAGCACTCCTAAATTCTCTGTCTGGAAGATCTTTTGTAATGGAGGCACATATATAACAGCCAGCTGTCCCAGAAATGACCCAAGCACAGAATACAAGAACATGCGGTTTCGAAAGAAGCCGATTTCAGATATCAGCTTTGTCTAGAGAAGGGGGGGAAAAAAAAAAAAAAAAAGAGAAATGTAACATTTCACAATCTCCAGCTGGTACCTGAGTGTTAGACTGTTACTTTGCATGTAAACTCGATTACTTTTTGAAGCTACACGAATGCTAACTTAGGCGGCACTACATAGTTGAAAGTGTAGTTACAGTTGGGCTGTGATGGATAACTTTGTTTATAAAGATGATAAAAATCATGCTGCTTTAAATGAAATTTAAAAAAAACCCCTTGCTGTGCAAGATACTAGAATTCTAATGTTTAAGTGAGGGTTTTGCTGACAGAGTGGTCTCACCTGAGAGCGGCATGTCAGGGCATTGAAGAGGTCAAAAAACACAAAACAGGTAAAAGTCATTGTTGTGGTTCGAGGAGTTATGCCACTTTTTGGATTCTGAAAGCACATGTCAAAGTTCAGGGGTTAGTTAAGCCTTACAAAAATATGTCAATTCAACAGACAAATGACATGAGCTCAGTCAATTCGAAAGGTACTAAAACAAAAGCAATAAATCTAGTTCTAACCATTATAAATAGCATTAATTTCTCTCTGCTAATTTTTGAGTTTACTATCTTATCAACCATGTTTTAAATTCTTAAACTGAAGTGGAATTTGAGTAAAGATTATTCTAAATTAAATTGCTTAAACTGTTGAACACTGTTTACTAACAGCAATCCGTAGTACTAATGTACTTGGTATTTTCTACTTACGTGGAAATCTAGAGGTGAAAAGTACCTTAAAGCATTGATATCATATTAAGTAAGTTTTCCCATTCTAGATAGGAAGCTCCAAACTAGAGGCAACACAGGAAGGCAACAGCAGAGCTTGGAGCTGACTCTGGTTTCTTAACCCTCTGCCCGTACTGATCCTTCGCCGCTGGTTGTATTTCAGAAAGTCCTTCACACGTGCTTCAGAAATTGCCCTTCACTTTGTTCTCCACCCTGATGAAAACAAGATGCGACTGCAGATTTCCTCACCTCCTTCCAGAAGACAAAGAGGGTTCCACTGATGATAATTATAGCTGACATGAAGATTTTCAGGATCAATGCTTTGCTGAGTATAGTATCCGTGATACATCGGGGTGGCTGTTTGATAGTATCCCTATCAACGGGTTCAACTCCCAAGCTGCTCAAAGAGAAGCAGAGGGACGTGTTTAGTTAATGCAGATTGTCCTGAAACAGTACTGCTGGTAAAAGAGGATGGATCTGGAGGATGAAATTCTTTGGAGTGCAGCATGAGAGATATCAGTATTCTTGCAGGGTTGCAGGAGGCCCCAGATTTGTCTGAGAGACTTATGGCAAAGCTCTTTTTTGCATAATGACCTGTGAAAATGACCGAATTGACTACCAGGGTAACTAACAATAGTTAAGTGATTCCACCACAAAACAGGAATATGGAAAACCTCAAGTAAACCTAAGTAAATGCTTTTGGAGAGACCAGGAGGGAAAGAAAGTACAACTTGTCTTAGATAACGACCAAATGAATGATTGGCACATTGATAAGAAAGCATAACGCCTTGTGTTCCTAAGCCAAATTCAGACATATTAAAACCAAGAATATTTTTCTTATTTGACTCTTCCATACCTCTGGGCTGGCGGCCCATCCATGATGATGTTGATCCATAAGATCTGCATAGCATTGAGTGGATTTGGTAGGTTGAGCACTGTTGACAGAGTAATTAGGCTCAAAGCTGAAATGCTCCTGCAAAGCACGGAAGAACATTATTCTGCATGGCCTCACCCAAAAAGTGCTTTCACTGGAATTGAAGCAAACAGGAACTTACGTGCTCAGCTGGAACCGGACAAAATTTTTTATGTTGTAAAATATTCCCTTTCCCTCTTCTATTGCATTCCTGGAAGGGAGAGGAGAGTTTATCAAATCACTAGCACTCACACTATTTTACATCGAGCTCCCCGTTACACTTAAAAGACAAGCTGTCTTCTCTAGCACTTGTTTAAGTTGAAATTCAGACTCCAACTCAAGGAGGACATCAATGCAGCTTCTTATTTAAAATTGCTTTATCAGGACTAATAGATCTGAAAACCCTGGTTTATATGGCCAGGTCTTTGTTCATAAAGCAGGTGTGTGACCTATTTATATTCTCACTTTACCCTGTCTACTCTCTCTGTTGTAACGAACTGACAGCATTGCAAATTATGTCTTTCCTCTGAGCTTCCTGGATGAGGCAGAAAGCACAGTTACGGTCTGCCCAGACTTCTAGGCACTTTCTAATCCCCGGTTAGCTACAGCAATGAGAAACCAGGGCTTTCAGATGAAAGGTTGCTTTGTCACCACCACTTGAAACAAAAAAGTCATTGCCATGTATGCAACAGAAAATGTGCCAGACTCACACTAGGTATCTCCACTTACTGCCTGTTGACTTACATGCCCTGCATCTTGCGTTGTTTCTAGGGCTAGTCACACAACAGGCTTGCTGCAATGGATAGCCAGAAAGTATCTGAAGTAAGAAAGTGTCTGACAGTGAGAAATTCACTAAACCTACATTACTGTTGAGAAGTCGTCATCCACGAGAATCATGTTGGCAGCCTCTTTGCTGACGTCTGTACCAGCTTGTCCCATTGCAATTCCGATATCGGCAGATTTAAGGGCCACAGCATCGTTAACACCATCTCCTGTCATTGACACAATAGCACCAGCCCGCTGCAAAGCCTGAGAGAGTGGAGAGATGAGAGGCCCTGAAGCCAGGAGAAGGTAAGTCCTGTTGGCAGTCACAGGATTGGCATGTAATACTGACAGAGCAGACGTGCTATGTGACTTTGAGGGTAAAGCAGGCTCAGCAGCCCACTGAGGACAAAACTCAGACCAAAAATTAGGAGAGTAGATTTTCAGGAGTACAGAGAATCTCACAACTCCAGCAGGAGTTAGAAGAGGGGAGTGAGGTCCTCAGAACTAATTCTTCTGGTATTATGCTTGCTAATTAGTTTTTTGGTTGCTCAGTAATGTCTTTCAGAGAAATGCTAATACCTTCAGCATAAATAATGCCAGTGCTCTAGCTTGGCTTTTACCATCCTTTAGTTTGAGCTGATCCTGCCTTGGAAGGCCAGGTGGTCTAAAGAACTGAGCCCCCCCTTTACATCTTGGTTTTGTGAGGCATACGATGGATTTAAGAGGCTCTTAGTACCTTTATGATTTTTAGTTTGTGCTTTGGACTTGTTCTGAAGAAAATGGAGACCTGAAAAACAATAAATACAATCCTGTATTGGACGGATGCTATTGGAAATAGGTCTTGTTTTCGTAATCAAAGCCATTACATTTTTGACAGTGGATGATAGCTCTGCTTCTTCCAGTTGGTCCAGCTCTTCCCCAGACATGGCTTTCAGCTTCCCATTGCAGAGACCAATGTTCTGTCCTGCAAAGAAAAGCCCAAAATGAAATCTGCCCATCAGCTCTGGAAAAAGCCAGCTGTTTCCTGACTCAAAGAATAGAGGCAGCTATTCTGACAGGGCACACAGCTCTCTGGCTCTGAGCTGGGCCAGTCACCTTGTCCTTACTCAGCTGGAGTTATGGAAGCAATACAATACCCAGAACTAGGGCTGGTACTGAATCTGCTGCTCTCTTCTCTGCTGCTTGCTCTATGTATTTCTAATGGCAAAATGCCAAAATAGGAAACGCAGAGATACTCACATTCAGACATCAGTGGAACAATGCCATTTGTCTCGTTTAAGGGTCTTACACTGAGATTTTGCCATTTCTGGCACTAAAATAGTGGAATTAAGTTACTGGAATTTGGCCCGTAGTTCATAGCTGCTCTATTACTGCATTTAATATGATTTGTTACAATGGAAAAACAAGAATTCAGTGACATTTAAAACCTCTATTGCACACACAAAAACAATTATAAAGTTGGTTATGAAGTGACATAACATTTGGCTGATCTGACAGACTTAGTACAGGAAAGAAGCTAAGTTTGCTACCTATAGCCACAGCAGTTTCCAGGGCATCTCCAGTTATCATCTTTACTGATACACCAGACTCCAAAAGGACTTGAACAGCTTCTCTCACGCCAGCCCTTGGGGGATCAATTATTCCAACCAGGCCTAAAAATATTAGTTTGCCAAGTTCTGGACCTGAAGCCAAAGCAAGTACTAGAAACAGAGGGGAAAAAAAGAAGACAAGACTAAATTAGTAATAATGTATTTCCATACATTAAAATGAACATTTAGAGGAGATATTAAATTGCCAGTTTTCCAACAAGAAAAATTCTTTAAAACCAGATCTTTAGTCAGTATATTCAGATCTTGTGTAGACACAAAAATTTGGTCCACGCAAATAATACCAGTTGATCTGAGTCAGCGCATTTCTGTTTCACATTTCTCTTCTCTTAGCATTTATTTCTCTCTGTTTTAAAGTTTTCCACCAAGTCTTCCCTAAATGCAGATGGATTAATTTGGGACAGTGCAGTGTTAGACCAGACACCATTAAACTACTGTGTTAATCAATAGCACTCCTGTAGAAACATGAACTTTTTTTTTCTTAATCTAAAACCATGAAATGTAAATTCAGTGAAACCAGTGAAACCTCCATCATGTAAACATCAAGGCTCTGAACATTTTGTTTCTGTTCTTGGTGCCTAACCATATCATTTAGTCATTCTTAAATCACCCAAAGATGTTTTGCCAGGGGTTCATGTCACTGTTGCTTTGATGATTGAATCACCAGCTCGCAGCAGCTGCCCGAGCTAATCGCTTTTCTGCAGAGTGGCAATTTGCCATTCACAACAGCAGATGATTCAGAGATTGTAAAGCAAGCTCCATACAGGAGTTACTAACCGCAAGACACAGGGCTGGAGAATATGTACATGAACTATACCATCTTCCAGACCTGGCTGCCAAGGCTTGCTCTCATCTACTCACAACCTGGGAGCATGCACAGCAGACGGTGACTTTGTTATTGTGTGAAAGTCTGAGACATTCCTGAAAGGATGTTTCTGGTGATGAAGGAAATGACAAGAGTATAAAAACTTCTGTGGGCTGTGCACTGACATGCTGTCAGGATCAAAAGGAGATCGTTAGATTTGGTCCCAAGAAAGAATTGAACCAAACTTCAAATAAAAATCTCAGTGCCCAAATCCTTGTTTTGAACCTCTTTCAAACTTGCTTTTTGTTGCTCTTGAAACAGCTTCTCCAAAAGCAAAAGTTGGCAGTGCAGCGCTTAGATCGGGCTCAGTGCAAAGCTTTTCAGTGCAGCATTCAGACTGCATCCCAGGCAATCGCAGCGCTCCGTGGAAGAAAAACAGTCACCATTTCCAGTGCTTATATTCAGCTCCTTTCAACCTCGCTAGTGTAAACCCAGCAAATAAAGATTAGTGGAAAGCAAGCAGCCAGCAGACCTAAGACATGGCCCTTGGCAAACTCTGATAATTATTATGATAATGCAAGTGATGTTAAGGACTAAGCCTCTGTCCATCCAAAGCTAAACAGAGTAGGAAAGCGTTAGGGCATGAGAACCTGTAAGCTTAAGGGATATGGACAGTAATGACTGACCTCGTAGACCTGAGGAGCCCATTCGTTTTTCTTCCTGCTGGTAGAAGGCTTTCTGCTGGGGGGTCAGTAATAATGAGATGCCACCGCTGTTATATAGAGTGCAATATCGAATAACTTCTTCAAATGCGCCTTTCATAAAGTAAATATCTTCCTGAGCCTTTAAAGATACAAGATAATATACTTTATAAAAAAAAAACAGACCACATTTTAAAAATACTGACAAGGAAGGCTTTACATCCTAGGCAAAAAAGATCTTTTGCCTGCTCTTCTACCTGTTTTGTAAAATGCCCAGGTGCATCTATTATTTATAGGATGTGATGTTTTTGCTCTAGCCATTTTTAATGCTCAGCCATCACAGACAGAATAGTAATGAAAAGGTTGGTGAGTTTTTTCTTCTGGAGTATGATATCAGCCAGAATGAGCTCCTCAACCCAGTAAGGGAAAAATGGCCAACATTTTCCTCCAAACATCGTATCTTTCTTCCCCTGTCAGTTACCTCTGAAAAGCTTTTGTTTTCCTGCTCAAACCACTATATGAAAAGTATTATCTTCTCCAATTCAAACACAGCTTTACAAACTAAAATTACACCCAAGTCGGGAATTTTGAGGTTTGTTCAGTTTTTCTCCTGACACAGGTAACTTCTGAAAACATTATTTGCCAAAGAGATACCATTTCATGCCCATTGTTGAGCTGCACAATTAGAAACATGAAACCAGCCAACACCACTGTTTGCTTTACCTGATTTTTCAGTGTGCATTTCACAGCCATCCACTTTTGTTCAGAGCTAAACGGAATTTCCTTCTTTCTTACATAAATGTCTTTTATGTCAGCTAGTTCCATCTGAAGTAAGGTAAAACAAAAAGAGCACTGTAATGCTGAACAATGCCAAAGCCTGTGTATATTTTCCATAGTAAGAGCATTGACTGTTGACTATGTACTTCCAGGCTTTCATATACTACAGAGCTCAAGAGAAAGCATGGGGTGAGTAAAACTCATATTTCAAACCCATCTTTTCCTTTTGGTGCCTGATAATGGGATAAATGAAACTGGAGCTTGGAGCTTGAGCCCTGTTGACTTTTGGAAGAACTAAGGAGCTGCACTGCTGTCTCTGTGGGGCTTTAGGACAAAGGAGGCTCAAGTCCTTTCCCTAAACCTACAGCAAAGCCATGGGCAGAGCAGATTTCTTCCAGCCCAAGCTCAGGCTCCCCCACTTTGGTTATTTCCCAGCCACACTACTTGGAAGAAAAAGGAAAATTGTAGACAACTGAATGGTCAGTCATGGATGTGGTTTCAAATTATTTCCTGATGAGTTACACTCAGAAAGCAATTCACCACAAGACCACCCTTCAGCTACGAAGTACGGCAGTCCAAATCAATACACGCCTGCTTTAGCAGCATGCGTGGGTGCTCTAGGGGCAGTGGTAGCAATCAGAAGTAGCTGCCAGTCTCTTTCTCCCCCAGCTCCCACCAGACTAAAAAATTAAAAAAAAAAATAGAAGAGATAACCTCCCTTGTATTCTGCTATTGCTTGGCTATTGAATGGCGGAGCAGAAGGAAGATTTTAATGTCACATTTAGGGAAACAAAATGTCATTGTTTTAAAAAAAATCATGCTTTCACTGTTAGAGTTACAAGCTTTAAAAACAGGAGGTGAAATCCCTGAAGCGGCTTGGAGGTACATCAATTTATCAGGTGCCTTCTGTGCTTTACAGCCCACCTGAAGCCTGTGGACCACAGGCTGCGTAATGCTGATTAAATGATACCTTGAGGCATTTTGCAGCCTTCTTCCTATGATCATGAATGCAATTCATTAAAAAATCTTGTTTTACATAATCACGACTAGAAAAAAGTAAAAGCTAGCAGATGACCCAAATCGAGGATGACCCTCTGCCTTGCTTTCTAGTATGGCCTGTTCTTGCTCATTTTTCCCTCTCTTGTCTTCCTCCTGAACAATTAATTGGGAGGTGCAGAAAATATAAAAAGTGATGAAAGTGCAGTCTGAGTCCGAAAAAAATCCATTATGCAGTGTAATTGCAGATATGAACCAAGCAAAACAATTATTGCTGTTAGCACAGAACCTCAGGGAAGGTGTCCGTGACAAGAGGTTGATGTGGGAGAGGTGTACAGCTATGACCTTGAGGAGAAGAGACAGGACAAGACTAAAACTAGTCTGGGGACTTTAAAGAAGTCTGATTACTGCTCTCAGACCTAACAATTCCAGCTTTTTTTTTTTTTTTTTAAATAAATTCGTGGAAAATTTTAAATCTTAACAATCTTACCTTCATTGCAAGGGCGATGAGAGCTCCTTCTGTGGGCTGTCCCATAACACTGTTTTTCCTGATAATGGCATTATTGACGACACAGCCAGCCTAGAGGAAGGGACAGAGTTACATGGTTTATTTTTTTCATAACTGAATTCATAGATTTTTCATCATTTTTAATGCTAATGTGAAACCCAGAGACCATCACAGTACATTTGTATATTGACTATGTAGCTAGCTAAAATCTAGAATCTGTCCACATTAAAAACCTGAACGTGGTAAAATTAATTAGTCCCTCTTCTGCCAGAACTGTATTTTTATCCAATCACTTTTTTTATCATCACTTTAAGCTGATGGCTCTGGTCTCTCCCTGCACGGTTTTTGATTGGTACCTTTCACCCATAAGCTTCAGACATATATCACAATCACTCAGAATCTTTCCACGAGAATGCTCTAGCAACACAGTTCATTTTAGCGTTACAGAAGTGGCTTTTTTCTTGCTAATTACCCACAGTGATCTGTGCAAATGAAAACTGAATGTAAATAGCACAAGCTAGTTCATAATTTATACTTACCTCCACTAGTTTCCCAACTGAGACATTGGAAAATTCTTTAAGAATCTCCTTTGATGGCAGAAGATGAACATTTCCTTCTCCGTTGTAGCCCACCCCACTGACCTGAAGAAGGGAGAGACAGAAAGCAAATTTCCTAGTGCCAGGCAGGACTATACTACATCTGTATATATTGGGTGCACCTGAGGACATTTCTGATTTTGAAGGCATGATGGGATTGTTTTTTCTAGCTCAAAGCAATGCTTATAGGAAAGGCTGCAGATAATGGAAGTATAATACTACAATAGCTGCATAGGAACAAAAATAATCAGTTTGTCTTATACTGAACTTGTTTGCCATGACTTCAGAAGTCTCTTGCAGCTCAGTCAAGAGATCCAGCACTTTGGCAGCAGTGGGGTCACTGGTTTTACCCTACTGATGACTGGCCTGTCTCTCCACTGCCTTACATTTTGCATGCCTGCATTTTTCACCCACTTTACACACAGGTAAATGAACCAAGCAGACTGATCAAGTCACTCACATCATAAATATTCCTACAGAAGATGAACCAACGAGGGTCAGTGGCAGGTTTCAGTATTTACAATGATTGCAGATAACAGCAGATAATGTCAATGAACATCCTTATTCACAGCATCTGAGCAGCTTTTGTACACTCAGCCCCACCTCTGCCTCTCTTCAGTGCCGCAAAAGTTCCTTCTCTTTAATGGAACCGGTGACATGCAAGAAACTTCTTTGTTTGGGACGGACTCAGCATACCTCATTGAACTAAAAGCAAACTGCTGAGCTTCAACAGGAAAGTCTGTACTACCGCCTCGGCCATACCTCTGCCTGGAACCCATCTGAAGTGATGAGCTGAGTCACCGTCATCTCGTTGGCTGTCAGAGTGCCTGTCTTATCTGAGCAGATGACATTGCAGCAACCTGATGCAGGGAAGTTTTTAATCAGAAATAATAAATAATGCAACTGAACAATGAGATTCCGGGCCCCGGAAGAGGAAGAACATGTTTCCTTGATGTCGCTCAAACTGCACCAGTGAAGAAAGGGAGAAAATGCCAAGAAATGGATGAGTTTCCTAGCAGGGCATTGTAAGGAGAGGATTTGGGTACACATCAGGGTATCATGCACACAGTTTGAATGCGAGATGTGGTAGGAGACATCGGAAGAGGGCCACACCATCTCAAGCATCATGTGGTGGGCAGTCAGAGAAGGCACTGCTCTCCAGGGAGTTTATCAGTGTTTCCAGGCTGCAATATCACCCAGCCTAACAGCTGTTATATTCTGAAAAGACCTACCAAATTCCCACTCTGCCATATGCTTCCTCAAGTGGGCCATTTATCCCTTGCTTCTCTAAATCAGGATTAACAGCCCTTCCCTGCCTCACCAAGGGATTATGAGCGTAGATATGTTAAAAACTGCTACAAAAAATATTTAAAATCCATGGCTATGAGCAGGAGCTGCCCTACTCGTGCTCTACTCTGTGACGATCCTGCTGCAGTAAAGCACATTTCTTCCAGGGTCCATTTACACCAAAATACAGCAAAGGAGTGCATTAGTAGTGTCACCACATTCAGGCTAGTTTCCACCAGCAAGAAGGGGAAACATTACTTTAATGCAAAAAAAAAATCAGCTTCCAGCTCCCTTCTAGGTCTGAATATCTTCCCTGGCTCTGGAGATGACCACACTGCTTAGGCACAGACCCCAAGAGCATGATGACAACTGGGTAAAAGCCTGGAGAGAATAAAGCAGATTGAGCTGCAATTAAATTAATTGCAGTTTTGAAGCACAGAGCAAAGCTATCACCTCCAATGTTTAATTTTTAGCTACTGACAAAAAAGAATAGGGTAAAGAAGGATTATTTTTTTCCTTTTCAGAAGTTTAACAGACATGGCACAGTTAATGTGTGGGAGAGCACAGTTTTTACGTGCTTAGACGATCTCGCAGAGTAGCTGGGCATCTGGCAGTCACACCTGTTTGGGCACAGCCCTACCAGGACGGAATTCTTCATGAGATAAGGCGGTTTCAGATGTCCTGGGTCAGGGCAGATACAATAAAGTAAGGGTGATAAGATTCCCTAACTGCAGAACAAACAAGGGCAGTTCAAACAATAGCAGCGTTTCCAGGGAAGGCAGATTTTCAGCTGAAAGATCTGGCTGTGCAGCAGATATTTGCAGCTGCATGGGCCAGGCTTGGCATTTAGTGTACATTTTAATAAGTGGTACTAAATACACAACATGTCCTCTCCTTCATAGAACTGCTATACTGACCAAGGTCAGAGCAGCAAAGCCTGGAATACAATGACCTGGAATAACGTGGTCAATTTGGAGATAAGGGCAGGTGAAAGAATAATTTCATTACAGTTCATTCTGCCCTGCAGTTGTGAGGATGGGCTGGACGCCTTCTCAGGGTCCCCTCTGCCCCTGTTTTCTATGACTCTTCGGATATCAGGGAGATGGTCACATAGGCTGCGGAAGGACGAGTGGTTTGGTTTATGCCACCAGGCTCTAGCTGAGGGGCTGCAAGATTCTTTAGCCAGGTACTGAAGTGGACAAGATGGACCTGTGGGATGATTCTACAGAATGGGGAGGAAGAGGAAGCCAAGCCTTTCAACCTGAGCAGGGCCAGTGCCATGGGCTGGGTTGCACCATTCCTAGCACCTGCCTGTGTTAATATCACTAAAATAAGTGAAAAGGGTGAGAAAGACAGTGTAGAAAATGTATTTAACTCTGAGTGGGTTGCTCTGGCCAAGTAAGTGTATTGAAAATTTAATTTTTTTAACCAGACCAAGGCTCACTTGGCCAGCCCCTTACCGTTCAGTTCAGATTTTGAAGCCTGGCAGATGACCAAGTTGTGTGGCCCCTTTGCAGCCTTACCTAAGGTTTCTACTATGGGCAGCTTCTTCACAATGACCCTTTTCTTGGCCATCCGGAGAACGCCCAGCACCAGCGTTACAGTGACCACGATGGGAAGGCCCTCTGGGATGGCAGCCACCGCCAGGCTGGGGACAGCAGAGAGAAAACATCTTCAACACAAGGGTCAAACTACAAGTACCGACCAAAACATATCCAAGGGACATTTCCCTGGGGTGAGTTTTCCTGCTTATATGTGTGTATCTGAATCGAGAGAGGCATGCTAACCACTGGGACTCCTGGCACACTGTGAATACAAAAGCAGGACATTTATCCAACCATTCAACCTTTTTCTGGATGATTTTGCCAGAGCAATTACTTTTCTTCTTTACATTGCCAAAGACCATTAATTTCTGGCTGAGCAGGGATTTAGGGTTTGAATTTCATTTGATTTATTTAGCTTTCTGGGAATGGAAGTTGAATATTCCTTGGCATCACGGCTAACATGTTAGCTACTGGCTCCTGACCACATGCAGCCCCTCATCTCCTCTATACATGTGGGCACAAGCTATGGCGGGACAGAATCAGCTCCCCAGATGTCCCCATGCTGCACACACTGAATCGGAGCAACATCAGAACCTGCAATGCCTGGCATGCTAGAAAAATCCAGACACAGTCTGTATCTGCCCTTTAGTTATTCCCTGGGTAACTCTGACCACTTCTAGATATGTGCAAAAAGTAATGAAGGATGACTTTCAAAACCCTAGGCTGCTCTCCAAAACTCTGGATTAACCCCTTTTATTTGCCACCACATCCACTCAGAGACAGGAAAGTGGGCACTGAGCCAGTCTGGCTTCTCTATTTTCTCCTTATCCATTGATTTTGGTTTTTTTTTTTCATTTCCATAGATTTTTTTTTTTAAAGGATTGATTCTAGAGACATGACAACACTAAACAGCAGGTTTTATGGGTACTACTAAGAACACATGGTTTATTATGTTTGATTAAGATGTTGTGCATGCTTTTTATGCCACACAAAATGCACATTCCTACCTTTAGACGTAAATCCAGTAAGAACAGCGAAGACTAATATTTGCTGTAGCTACACTCCCACTAAATTCATAGTACAGATAGGAAAGGACATTCACAGCAGGATGAGGTGGAAAAGCCAGTGAAGATTTTCAAAATACTGATTTCCAGAATTAAATAAACCTTTAAACTTTTTTTTTCATTCTACACAACTCTGTTGTAAGGCTCACAATGTTTTCACCAGTGCAAGATCAATACGTGTTTATGAAGGGTCTTACTCAAGTTCTCTTTTGTGAAATGCCCGTTGTTCTGAACAGGGAATTCCCTATGAGATGTTTCATTAGAAATCAAAGAGAAAGGTGCTCTTCAGTCCTCACCTAACTCCAATCGTGAACATGCTGAGGAGATTCTTCCCTTGTAACCAGCCAATGAGCATTATTAAACCTGGTGGGGGAAAATCATCCGATTAAAAAACTTCAAGAAGTTCATAAATCTCTAACCTGCTTTAGCTGTTGTTGGGGAACTGAGTATGCAATGAGGCCCCCAAATCTCTCCTTCCGAGGTGTCTCTGCTTGAACCCCCAAATTCCAGGTAACCCACGTCAACAAGTTAAATATAAAAGAGGCCCTGGAGCTTTCAAAAGGGTTTTCACAACTGACCATGCTAGTATGAGGGTTGCGTCTGACTCACCGATTATGCCAAAGGAGAAAAGAGTGAGCTGCTTCCCAAGTCTGTCCATGTTTTTCTGGAGAGGTGTTTTGGGAGTCTGGAAACATTAGAGAATAGCTGGTTTTCTTTGCTTGTTATGTAAGATGAGAAGATGATGGTCAGCCCAGAATGACTGACCCATGCAGTCCCGTCTATCATTACTGTGGTCCCTACAGCTGCCCGATATACCCTAGTGCTTACCCACCCCAAACCCCCAACGGGGTCTGCTGGACACAGACTGTCCCGCAGTGAGACAGTCAAAACAGGCAAAAAGTGGGAGAAAAAGAATTATATTTGTTTACAGCTGGGGAGACAAGGTAGAGACAGACTAAGGGCTACATCAGAAAAGGACCTTAGCAATCAAGTTCAGGACTGGATAATGTGTGTCCAAAGCCTCTGGAATAGGGATAAAAAGTCTGAATGCCCCCACCCCTGCCCCAGAGGCTTTGCACAGACATTAGCCAGAAGTGTCTACTTCTGCTTTGCTCTGATTTCTTGCATTAGTGGATCAAGAGTTACCTAGTTTCTAGACCCTCATCTGTGTTAGCTCAGAGCTCTGGCCCATGAAATTTTGGCATGTTTAGAAGTAAAATTTTATATGCGTAGTGGAAAGTGTGGGCAGAAGAAGAAACCATGATGTTTGGGTGACTACCAAGTTAGACACCAGCTGAGCATCACAAGTCTGGATTTAGGAGCCTAAATCCTGCTTATAACCTTCTTTTTTGGATACAGCACTTCGACGTCCCTCAGTCACACAGGCATTTTGTAGCAGAAGCAGAAATGAACCCAGTGCATTAACTCTTGGAACTGCTCCTCCTCACAAACTTTCATCCAGAACATCCACCATTTCCAGAGAGACACAGAGACTTCTTTACCTCTTCAGCTTGCATCATTTTGAACACCTCTCCAAACTGTGAATTTTCACCTGTGCCAATAACTACGCCCTGAAAAGAAGGAAAAAAGAGAGGGGGAGATGAAAAAAATCTACAGAGTCTGTATCTACTGTGGAGGAAAAGATCGAGGCTGACAGGACTCACTTTTCCCTTCCCGTATCGCACCAGGGTCCCCATGAAAACAACATTGCTCAGCGTGGTTATGTCTCCGGCTTCCAGTAAGACACTCTCGGTCTTGTTGCAAGGCTCAGCTTCTCCGGTAAAACTGGATTCATCCACCAGCAGATCTGTAACCTAATTGAAAAGGCACATTTCTGGCACTGTTTAAACAAGAAATACCCAAAGCAGGCTCTTCTACGTATAGCTGTATTTACCTCTATCAGCCTGAGGTCTGCAGGAACCCTGTCACCAACAGACAGATATATGATATCTCCAGGCACGAGCTCTCGCGCTAGAAGATGCTGCAGTTTTCCTTCCCTTAGGCTACATGAGACAGGTGGAAAAAGAAGAAAGGAAACCAGGTTGTGAGGTTTTCATTCCTTCTGTAGACTTGGGAATGCGACTGGCAAGAAAGCAAGAGCCCTGCCCCAAAGAGCTTCCAATGTAAATAAGAATAGAAAATCTTCATAACAATGAGAAGAGATGATTTTGTCCAGTTTGGGCTCAGTTTTAATACATAAACTGATAGGCAGGTTACAGAAGACTTGCATTTCAACAAGAACTGACCTCAGCAGTACTTATATGGTAGGTAGGAGTGACAAGAAGGTGTGCTTTCCCATGGTTCATGCTTTAAATAATGAACATGCTTTAAATAATGAAATGCAGATTCTTTAACCTAAAAGGAAACTTTTTAAAGCTAGAATTACTGCTGACGCTTCAATGTTGTATTAGAAGTATAGTCTTTCAAGTGGCTAGATGCTAATGGTGTCATATTGTAAACAAAGAACAAACAGTGGCATTTATAAGCTCCGGACCCAGGTGAACTTTGGACCAGAAGAAAACCCCATGCTGCTTTTGCAGTGCAAGGTTTCTCTGAGCCTCACAGCTTATTTATGTTGGCCATGACAAAACTGATTTGCAAAGACGTAAATAGGAAATGTGTTTGCTGTAACCTAAAGCACTGATACCAAACTCCAAAGCAGCCAGGGAAGCGATGTCTGATACACCCTACAACTGCTCCATGGGCAGTGGTGCAGCTGTGCTCACGTGTGGCTGATCTACACCGAAACACCCAGCGTGCCCGTGCCTGGCATGTGCATACAATGATGGGCAGGTGCGGGTGAGGAAACCCAGCCCACGAGCACCTCTGCTCATAAGCCATTTTGTGCCAATCTCATGGAGGAAAAATTACCCTAAAGCCAAAAAACATGCAGGTGAGATTTTTCCTGCATGAGGAGTCAGTGACACTCAGGAGACCGCAGGGACACTCGTACAGGGTGTGCAGAGGGACATGGCTGGGACCATCCTGGCTCTCAGCATTCATTGAGTTCCTCTGGGTGCCTATTTTAAGATTCAGCTATTTCAGCCCCTTTCACCGTGCCTTATAGCTGCATCCACACAGAGTGCCACCCCTCCACACACCGGGTTCCCATTAGGGGCATGACAACCTCAAGTAGTTTTCTTCTCCCACCAGCTCTGCCCTCGTAACCCAAGCCCTGCTACAACCCTCTGCAGCAGGCATGCCTCACCAGTTGCACTCGGGGGGCACCAGCTTGTTAAGTTCTTCCAGAGATTTTTCCGAGCGATATTCCTTTTAAACGAGAAAGGAGAAGAAAGCCAGGTTATAGGAGAGGGCTTGCTCATGACAGCCCCGGCCGTGGAGCGGAGCTCTGGCTGATGTACCTGGATGAAGGCCACGGTGACCACGATGAGCACCGCCTGCGAACAAAGAGGCATTACAGGCGTGGGCACAGCAGCTTCAGAGAGCGAAGGGTTGGATTGCAGGAGAGGTACAACCTACCATGGCGATGCTCGCGGCGTCCTCATATTCTTTCGTGATGACACTTACCAAAGCGGAAGCCAGCAACAAGAGAATGAGGGGATTTTTAAACTGAAAGAATAAAACCAAATTGCAATAAGTAGGGAGTTGCTGAAGCTGAGCTGGCCTCAGATCTCATCAGAAAGGATTAGAGATGCGGTTTTGCTGCAGAGAACCCCTTACTCATGACAGCAGCATGGCTCTGCCCGGATCGAGCGAGTGCAGCACCTGTGGTCAGACTGATGACGGATCCTGTCCCCGCACAGGGGACGGACGGCATCGGGGACCAGCAGGACAAGGCTCACACCAAAAGACCCGACTTTCCTCCCTTTCTCCCTGCTTGCACAGGCAAGGCTCACCTTCGCAGACATACAGCGCAGGACTGACTGAAAGCTCCTGGGAGGCATGATAGGTACAAACAAAACCTTTATTGTCTTTTTGGAATTTGAAACCAGAAATCCTCTTTCTTTTTTTCTTTCTTTTTTTTTTTTTTTCTCTCCTTTAATTAATTCACTAAACTCTGCACTGGACCCAGGACTGCGGGACTCAGATCGTCATTTTTCCACTTTTAAACACAGATTTTAAGGACCTTTCTCTTACCTGAGAAAGTTACAGCTCCATTTAGCTAATGTGGGAAGTGATGTAAGGGAATTATGTCGGGCAGAGACACGATGGCCTCTTTTGGGTAACAGATGTGTGGCGATGCATGGTAGGAAAGTCAAGGTTCAAATTTATTCCTTGCTGAAGCCGAAGCTGAAAGTCCCCTTCATTTCTCTTTAGAAAGACTGGGCTGAAGGGATGTTTTACAAAAGTAGCGGCTGGAAGAAGCCACGTCAAGTGTCTGCTGAGGGACAATGCTCAAGTGCAGAGGCATGAATGGTGTGGGAATGCAGCAGCTCTTCCAGAGAGACTGACAGGTTGCGGAAGGAATGGAGATGCACTAGAGAGTTCTCTTGGTGTCCTCGTAGGAGAAACAACTTGTTAACGAAGAGCAGAAAAAAAAGCACCATCTCACTTTTTATTAAGAATAAAAGAATCCTTGAAGAGATTTATTAATGATTACAAAGTGCTTAAAGAATATTGATCCCATAGGAAAAAAGGGGTAATCCATGAAATAAAAATAAAGCCTTTCAAAGCAACTAAAATCTTCATGATCCAACTATCAAGAAGAAAATCCATCAAATTGCTGGTTGAAAACAAATGTGCACACTCCCCCCTTCTTGCTTGGTTAAATGCTCTAAAAGAGAGGTGCTGGATGCATTAAATACTGCTGAGAACCAGTTAATAAAAGCAAAACTCAAGGATAACTCAGCTGGGGAAAAATAAGATAGCAAATAACACCTTCTGCCTGGGTTTTTGAGGGCAGCTGGTTTGAAATAGTGGATCTTCATGGTGCATGGCACCGTGTACAAATGCATCTGTTACTGACGTATTACTCAGAGATACCACCATTCATCCGAGCCCTACACCTGCCTCTGGTTTTGCTGGAGGTTTAGGGCTTTCCTTCACTGGGGTAACTGAAATCAGAGTGGCTTTCAGCTGCTACTGGTTTTCCTCAAACCTTTCATGGTTTTATTACTTGCCTTAAAGGGAATAAATATGCTCCAGAAATCAGGTCACTGATCTACGGCTTTTGATTTGTGGGCTGTGTGGAGATAAAAAGATTTATTTTTATTTTGAGATGTCATCTTCACATTAAATGACCCCACACCTGAATCTCACAATGGCTTTCCCAGGGGAACAGGCAGTTTCTATATCCAGGACATAGCCTGTTCCAAGGCTGAATATGTGGAAGCAGAAATCCTGAATATTTCAAGGCAGAGACACACTCAGGCCAACCCAGCCAGGGTTTGCCAGGAAATGAGAATCTGTGCAGAAAAATCCTTACCTGGTCTAGATATTTCTTCCATATCGGCTCTGTATTTTCTACTGAAAATTCATTCCAGCCATGTTTTAACCTGCGCTGTAGCACAGAAACCTCAGAGAGCCCTGTTTGTAAATCAACCTAGAGGGAATTTAAAAAAAAAAAACAATGAAAAAACATTACATACTGTAAAATCAAAAAAATAGAGCTATCCACTGTTTTTCTATTTAGATATTTATTGTTGTTAAACTATAAAATTTTACCATCAACCATCACAGCAGAAGGTGATAAAATAATTTCCACAAATAGGAAACCATGTAATAGATAACAAATTAAAAATCTAAAATAGTAAAGGAAAGAATTGATTTCTGCTTTCACTGTACATGGAAAGAAAAAATAACAATAAAAATAGCCTGACAAAATTCAAAGAGAACACATGGAGAAAGATCTGTTTTGCCTGGATTTAAAAAATAGCAGGGTCAGACACCAAAATGTTGCCAAGCATTACAGCTTTGCCTGGTCGTGGGGACTCAGCCTTTCTAAATTTCCATCTATTTTTCATACATGAGGTTAAGTGCCAGTTATAACATTGGACTGTTTCTTTTCCCAAGGGCAAACTCCAGTGCAGACCGAGTAACCGGGGTTTCCTCGCTGAGCCCCGGTGTCCCTCCATCCCTCCAGCTGCAGCCATGCCATGGCTGTGGGGAAGCCCGAGCGGGGCCGGGACAGAGCATCCATCCTGCCGCCGCCAACGTCCCTGCCAGGGCGGATCTCCCCGCTCCATGGGGGCAAACAGGCCTCAGCATGGGCCGAGCCAGGCGATGGCTGCAGCTTTGCTGTTTGCTTGGCATAGGGACAGCGAGGAGACTTCATATCTAACAAGTGAAGCTGTAAGCAAGCCTTTGAGAAGTCATCTAAGACAATAAATGCGATGAGTTTTGGCTCTGAAATGAAACCTGCTATGAAAACCAGGGAAAAAGTGCTGCATGCATTTGCACAGCATTTTCCAAGGAGCTGCTGGGAGCTGTAGGGGATGAGCTGTGCAGCCTGCACCCGGGGCTCCTCCGCCAGCCCTTGGTTTCCCAGGCTGGACAATTGAACTCTTTCACCCGCAGCTCACAGAGCCACTCACTGCAGTGAAACCCTTCCCTGGGACGGGGTGAAGCCCAGTGCTGAGCCTCGAGCATGGCCGACATGAGGCTTCATCCCATGTAAAAGCAGAGAAATTGGGCACTGCAGGAGTTTACACATGAAACCAAAGACCAGTTTTGCTGCTCAGTCCCTTCCCAGAGTCAGATTACACAGACTGCATTGCTACTTTCACAAAGACCTGTAAAATCCCTTACATTTAAAGCTTTTGCCAGGTCTTCTTTATGGCATTTACTTGCATCTTTCGGGGGCAGAACTGTCACCTCCTTCTCCTGCTCAATTATTTTCAGCTCACACTCTTCATGGGTCTGAGGAAACGAGATAAAGCAATCATTAGGTGAGAGCACCAGTCAAAAAAGCATTTCAGCATCTCTTTACTTCTTCCCTTAATCCCATTCCCTTCCCTCACCTCGCCAGCAGTGCGACTTCACAAGTAGCTAAAATACTTGCTAAATCACAGTTCTTTACAACATTCACTGATTCATCCTTATTACAGCCTCAAAGCCAGGTGCACATTCTTGTAGTGGAAAGAAAGGCTACTAGGAGCTGGATTACCAAGAAGACAAACCCACACCACTGCTGTGGTCAGAAAAGTGTCCTGCCTGAGGTGAGCATGTTTCCATGCCACTGTCTCACAGCCCACTGCACGCTCAGTGCTCAAAGCAAGGAAAAAACCTTTTCTCCCTTGTTAAAGACATAATAAATGAGCAGCAAATGTGAGCTAGAAAAATCTCTGAGCCAGCGGGAGCAAGCAAAATCTCCTCTCCCGTCTCCACAGCTGTTTTCCTCCACCACCGGCTCTGCAAACATTTCTGAGTGGGACAAACTCTTCCTGCCCCATCCAGGCTGCCTGAGGGCTGCGCCAAGCTCCCAGCACCCAGGGGCTCAGCACCCTGATCTCTCTTCCATTTCGAGATCCTGCATCTCCTTTTCCAAAATGCTCTTCCCAGAGCAGCAGCATCACCTGAAATCTCAGCCAGGCACACGATGGAGGCAGTGTGACCACTTTTGTGGGGTAGGTATGGAGAGGCAGAAATCTCACCCTTCCTGAGGGGCAGGCAAACCCATTCCCATTTACCTTCATTCATAAAGCACAAGAGCGCGTGTTCATGAAGAGAGGGATCCCAAGAGAGCGCGGTGCTCAGCCCCCGGCAGAGCTCAGCCCCACCACCAGCTCACTCTCAGCAGGGCAGGAGGAATTTGGAACCGGCTCCCTGCTACCGGCACCCTGGGCTGGGGGAAACATCCAGGTCCAGCTCATAGCAGCACCTGAGCAAGGGTTTGGAGGACTTCAGAGGTGCCTGAAGTGGTATTTGCAGAATTAGCCCTTCTGTGAATAGTCAGGAGGTTTCTAGGAACATCCAATGTCTTGCAGTCTAAAGCCTGAGATAAATGCAGAAAATCTCTTTGGCTGTTTGCTCATGCTGGTAAAAAGAATTGGTTTCTATCTTGTGGCTTCTGGAGAGCTCGTAACAGATGAGATAGGAGCATCTCTAAGCCCTGCTCCTTAAAAAGGCATTTGCCACTTCCGTATGTTGCAGCCCCCTTTTTATCGCTGTTTACTGACCCACAGTGCAGCTGCTGACATGTGAGGTACCGGCACTGACCTGCTCCTGGTGGAAAAGCAGAATGCAGAGGGGTTTCCTGTGATCCCTTGGGCTGTGCAGGGCTCATTTAGAGGCCATTTTTCCCCAGGAACAACCAGCCTTTCCAAAACCCTGATAATTTGCCCAAGGTTTCCAAGGATTTTCCTGCTTCCATGTGTCCCACACACTGGTGACCACATTTCGCTTAAAGAAGCTGCAGTTTTCCTCCACTCTTTTGAGGCATACTAGCACCAGGCACCACTCTTTTTTCAACATTTTCTTAACAGACATCCCTGGAAGCGGCAAAAAAGTCCTTCCATGTTTAAAACTGATTATTTATTCCTACTCGTGTGTCCTACTTGTGCAAATTCATCAGTTCCCTGTAACTTTGTTGACTCCCAGACACTGCAAGACCAAAAGCCACCCCTGCATCTAAGGAAGTGGAAGGACCTGCTGGAAAGAAAATACTGGGGTGCCATGTATAGAAACGTACCTTGCATTCATTACTGTGCTGATTTGATTAACGCAGTTTCTACAGGCTCCTCTGTGCTGCCAGCGGCTGGAGTTTAAATTTTAATTAAAGGAGCTGGAGGGTGCGACGACACCAGGGCACGAGGGTTGCATGCCTGCAGTCCCCCAGAGACAGCGGGGGAGCAGGGCCCAGCTCTATCACTAATATTTACCTTCGAAAAGGCGTGGAGGAAATGAATGGCAAAAGCGTGTGGATGTGCCCGAGCCGTACGCAGGCAGCGCTGGCTGCAGATCGATGGAAACGCTGGCAGCTCCGTGCTCCTTACAGCCGGGGGCTGTTGTGAAATGAACAGCTTTACTGGGAGGAGTTAATTTGCATTGATTAGCTTATGGCTGTAAGTGATTTCCCCTGGACGAACGTGGCACAGCTTTTCCTACCAGATGAACATCTCCAGCGATGCGCAGGTTGGAAATGCATCAGTGGAGCCCCATCTCCCTTGTCCTCTGCAAAGTGCTGCTGGTGCAGAGCCCCTCTGCCCCCCGGTGCATCCCACCCCATGTCTCTTAGGCACCAGGCAGTGTCCTGAGTAAACCTCTCCATAAACTAACATCTCGTTGTGCGTCATTTTCTTTTCTATTTACATTGTAAAACAGATGTGGGCTATCAACATTATCAGTTTACATTTTTAACCTTTAGGCATGACTCAAGCATAAGAGTGCACAACTCTGTACAGCAAGGCAGAAAGAAGTAAAAAAAACAAACCCCAAACATATTAGTTTATCTATTGCTTTGCAAGGTCAGGAGATGCTGGGGGCTGTAAAAAGCGGCTGGTCGTGGCGGGGAGCCATGCAGCAGCCTGCCCCAGCGCATCTCGGAGCACGCCCGGTGCTGCCGGTACCTGCGCCGCTGCCTCCGCATCCCTCGCCCCAAAACAATCCAGCAGTTGTCACGCCGAGCAGCGCGTGCGGGAAGGAAGAAAGCGTGGGGCTCTCCACAGAGCACATATCCCTTTTTGTACACTCTGGCAAACAGCCCATAAGATCAGTTCTCGGGATTTCCCCCCCCACCTCTGCCTTTACTGAGGTTTTGCATATGGTTTTTTCCCCCGTCTTAGATTACTTTGGACCAGCTATTATATTGTAATCCAGTCAAAAGCGGGCTGGGCTAGTCGAACAAAAAGCCCTTTAGAACATTAGACAGAAACCCTCTTCTTGTATATTCTTCATCCTTACTAAAAGAAATAAATCTAAGCATTCCCTCAAAAGCCCTTTACATTACCTTTTTTGGTGCACATGGCAGGCAGAGGACCTGTGTTCCAGGGGTGCGGGCAGCATGCAGAAACCACCCCAAAGAAAACCACAGCCTTGCAAGCAAGGTGCTGCCTCACTTGGCCTCCTTAGCTGAGCCCCCAGCCATTTCCTACCCATCACCATGGTTTCAGCTCCTCTCGCAATTTCTTGCTCACCCATCACATAGCTATCGCAGAATTGCAGACTCCCTACAAGAAATAAAGCCTCTGGTCTCTTCCGCATGCACAAAGAAGCCTCAGAATAGATGCTTTGTTCAAAACGCCAAAGGTTTTCCAGAAAAGCTGCTTTAAAACTATTCCCTGGATTTTAGGTTGTCCCAGGGGTATTGGAGGGCTGACTCAGGGTGGGTGGGCAATGCCCAAACCATGGGCTCGTTGCCTCCAGCTGCATGTCATCCTCCTCCCCTCACCCCCACTGCCCTCTTGCTCCTGCTCAAACCTGGTGCTTTTTTTTTAATTAAAAAAAAATATCTTCCTGCTCCTTTTAATCTAAAGTAAAGCCCCTTAAGATGACAGATGGCATTGCCGTCCCTGCAGGAGAACCCCATCACTGCACCTCCACAGCTGACAGCGATCTCAGTTGAGGAGGTTCCTTGCCCACCCAAATGAGTCCCACCCAAGCCAAAACATGCCTCCAAAAGCCAAGAGTTTAAGGCAACTTTGTATACAAGATCTCCTGGGAGGGACGTGCTGCAGCCCTCAGCCCAAAAGCCTGTGGGAGCTGGAGGCAATCAATCCATCAATCAATCCATCCATCCATCCATTCATACTTGCCTGCTGGAAGATTTCAGATGTGAGAAATTGAGGCTGACACCTCTAAGAGACTGGAAACACATATATGTGTGTAAGTGAAGTCTGTGTCACTGCTGTGCAGAGGCAATCCCACAGTCTTCCTTTTATCTCATAGAAGGAAAGCCATACTGTTTAGTTTTATTTTGTGGGCATGTAAAAAAATAGGTACCTGCATGATAATGGAACCATTCTGATAAGGATGCTCTGTGTATCCAGGAGGGTATCAAAACAGAGCCTGTGAAAGTCCAGGAGATAAATGTTCATTGGTGTGAAAAATGAAATGGAAAAAAAGCCTCAGCCCAAATTGGAATAACGATTTATTCCTGAACATAGGACAGGGCTGGGAAAGACCTGTACTCTGCCTAATGGCTACTGAATCTTGAACAGATCAGGTTTGGTTGGGGAAAGGATCAAAAGGGGTTTTGGTGAGGAGAAATAGAACAATTGCAAAGGAAAAGCCCTAGCAGCTCTGGAGAAACTGTGAAGAAGATCTTAATGCACTAAAATCTACTACCAAGATGTGCCTGGGGTAGGAGCCAGCTCTTCCTGAAGCTAAAAAGGGAAGAAACCCTTAAATCTCAGCAGGTCCAGATGATAAGCTCTTCTCCCAGTGGCACCGTGTGTGTAAATGGAGGCCACCCCATGGCATGAAGATGGACAGATTGCCCTGGATGGTGTTACAATGTGCACCCATCTCATCAGGTTAAAAACTATTGGGAGGGAAGGACTGCAACCCTTTGACTGTATCCATTGGGTGTGACCTGGGTGACCCTGGTAGATGGTCAAAGGGAAAAGGAGATGTGACCCACGCAGTGCACGGGTTTTTATCTCACTTTCAAACACGCATACAGACACAGGTACGTGTGCTCGTACACGTGCACACACACACACACACACACACACACGCATGGCTGGCTACTCAGGTGAAAAATCTTTGGACGTTCTTCAGATCTCTGCAGGAAACACATGGTTCTCATAAACTGCAAATCGGCACCACAAAAATTCCCTGTGATTCCGAATGGGCCACTGTAGAACAAGAGCTGAAACTGCATACGGCAGTCTGGACATAGGCCGTGCTTGTGCTTTGATGTGAAAGTTAGCCGTTCTGCCATCTCCAGATGGTACCATCGCCAGAGCCTGCGAGCTGGCCATCACCTCGCAGTTACCAGTGCTGGGGCTTTTCCTTCACAACCCACAATTTGTGTTTTTATCCTGGCTTGAGTCCCAGCAGATCTCCTGGACTCACATCTTCAAGGCACAGGACAACCCTTTGACCGAAATACTTAACATCTATAAGATTGAAAGGGCTCTGCAACTGTTTTCAAGTAAAGAAGCAAACCACCCTCCTTAGAGTCACTTACCAGCCTAAACCATAACCTGAGAATACGTTCTTGATTTATCAAGTTCCTGTTGTCTTTTTGCATTGCTGCTTTCTTCCTACATCTGTGCCAAAATGCTGGTTGTTTTCCTGTCCCATTATAAATGTATCACACTCTGCACGGACTAGAGCTAAAATTCAAGAAGGGTTTATATTTGGAAGTAAATATGTATACTTATTTATTCTGGTGCAAGAGAAATGGCACTCCCAAAGAACAAGCCAGACTAATTGCCGGTGGCCTCCTGCCTAGGTACAATCAGAAATCTCGGCTTCCCATCAAAGTGAGATTACAGACACTTTCTGTAACCTCAGCAAGATCTTCCTTTCCTGGGATTTTGAGCTATGTTTGAGTAGCGTAGAGTAGCATCGCACAACGCACTGCGTGGTGCATAGGGTAAGAGTTCAATGTCTTGTTTTCTCCTGATAGCGCTGACCAACCCCCATACTGGAAAGACGAGACTCAGAAGAGAGCAGAGGATTAGCCGAAATCACATCTGAGAAAAGACCTCAGTCAGACAGTCACAGAAAAGACCGTGAACATCTCGAAGTGTGTGATGGTGCATGTTTGGATGGGACTAGGGGCTAAACCCACATGCTGAAGGAATTAGACAAATCAGGTTTACGTGGGAGGGCACCCAACCAATCTGTCTTGTGGGAGAAGAAAACGGGGTTTAAGCAATGGAAATCCCTGTGCTGAGCAAACATGATAATAAGATAACCCCAGACCTGAAGGTTTTGTGACCAAAAACCAAGGAGAACATCAAATGTGACACCTCAGCCACCACTGGTCACTCTTTGGTCCATCTGCACAGAGGAGAGGTAGTGACAGCAGGGAGGGGGGTGTCAATGTTCATACATTGGCATTTTTAAAAAAAAAGAAAGCATTATTTCGATGTGGACTCTGCAGGTATGAGCTGAAGCTCTGCTTGGCCATTTGTTACCAGTAATGCCTGCAGCAACAGCACAGAGGACAGCCCGAGGGGTCACAGCCCATCCACCAGCAGCCAGCGCCGGTGGCAGGGGGTACCCTTGGGGACTCTTCGTTTACCTTGCTGAGACAGCGTTTGCATTTTGTGCAAGCACTCCAGAAAGTCTCACGCGGTGCCCATGGACCGCACGGCAGTCGATCTGCTACGAGTTTTGTTAATTTTGAACCTCCCCAGCGCAGAGAACAATGTTCCTGGCCAGGACTTTGGCCTGAGCTATACGTCCTGGGAGTATCGCATAGAAACAAATATCTCCATCTCACCTCGCTGCCTGGTAAACATCATTAATCTCATTCCCTGTTGTACAGGGAATGGCTCGGAGCAGAGAGAGGAGAGCACAGCAATATCAAGTTACGGGTGGGACAAAGCAGGCAAAATAGACAAAATTAATCCCAATTACACAAATTATTTCATCAGGTCCAGGCAAGAGGCACAGACACTCCTCACCTCCTCTTCTGGCTCGCTGCTTCCAAGGGGCTGATATTTCTGTGTGAAGCGGAAAAACGACCTTTTCTGGAAGAGTTTGTCGAACCCTCCTTCTACCATCTTCGCCGTGCAGGGGTGGGAAGCGCCCCGGGGGCCACCGGGCAGGTGCCACCCGCTGCCGGCAGCGCCGGCTCGAATTCCACCGCGAGCGTGGGGCCGCGGTCACAGGCAGGGAGAGGCAGCGATCGCCTGCCGCCGCGTCACGCCTTCGGGTGCAGGTGCCGGCGGGAGGCTGCACGCCCTTCGAGCAGCGACGCGGGGTTCTTCACCCGTAAAACCCTGCCAGGGGAAGCCTGCCTGTGCTGAAGAGCGTAGCTGACAGGGGAGCGAGGTGGCCCTACGTGCGTGCGCAGCCAGCACCCAAAGAGCAGGTTGAGGTCTGGCAGCTCTATGTTTTCCTCCGCCCTCTGAAAAATTGTTGCGGGAGGAGCGTCAGCGGGTGCCACATCTCGGGCAGGCAGATAGGGAGGTTGTTTTGCCGAGGCCGCTGCGTGCAGAGGCAAGACAGGTTACACATACTGCCGAGCCTGTTTCTGAACTTCCAGGCTGGGGAAATCCTCCTTGAGAAACGCTCCAGTCAGCAGAACGCTGGTATTTATAAGTATTTACATCAGGGAGAGGGCATAAATGGGTGATGTGTGAATTCGTGATGCTCATTTATTAAAAAAACCACAGTCCTTCATTCTCTAGAGGGGAGTGCATTCATGGTGGATCTCAACATATGGCTAAAGTTAACCAATTGCATCCTTCCTGAAGATTTATAGCTGCCGGTCAGGGAGCATCGTGCTGTGGTTTGCACCAGGACACCTACATCCTCCCCCAGGCACAGTGACTACAGGATTCACTTAGGTTTAAATCGTCTCTGAGGTGTAAACTATGAGATTAAGATCCTCCTTTGACAATAAAAACTGCACTGAGGTAATAAATGTCCTTCCCAGTCAGAGGAAAACATATGTGCAATTTTCTGCAGGAGAAGAGTTTTCTTCCAGGACACCCAGGTGCCACCTTCCTACCTCTGGGGCACTGGAGATGGTGACACTTGGACCATGATGGGGCCAAGACCCCAGACTCCCACCTGTCTGACAGCCCACAGTTCCCGAAACCTGGCCAACCTCCATCAAACTGGTCTTTTCCCATGGAGCATTTCAGTGTTGCCTATTTGCCCCCCCAGGTCCCACCAGCTCTAGCAAAAGTCAAGAAGCCCCGTGGGACACCCCACCAGCATGGTGCTGCTAGCAGCCACAGATGACATACGCTGTCCCAAGCAGTGTCCCACTGAAGTGGTCCGGAGGGAGGTCTTCTTTCCAAAGACGGAAGCAAAAGCGAATTGATTGGGAAACACCCTGCAAATATCTGGGCTCTTGTAAAACACAGCTGAGGCTTCCTAACTCCCTCGGCTGCTGATTGAGAAATGCTTTCTTAATGACTTCAGCTGGATGCGTCAGGCAGGTGAAGGAAGTTCCTGTGTGGCTGCAACAGCCCTCCTTCTCATGGGAAAAAATTCAGGGATAATGCTGGGCACTGATTTTTGAGGCAGCTCACATCCAGGCCCTGCCCAGGGTTTAAGTAAGGTGCCTAGCCAGGGCTCGGAGGCAGCCCAGGCTCCCAGAGGTATACGGAGATTCAGACCTTATCGGAATGTATGGGAATGTGGTGGCAAAACATCTCCGAGCTCACATACGCTTTTGGAGTGGCCCCCTCCTTCTGTAGCTTGTCTAAGGAGCTGGAGCCCAGCCAGCTGGCTCTGCCGTGGCCCTGATAAGGCAAAGCAGGCACCGCCTGGCAAGGAAACACATTCTTCTGTTCCTCAGAGTCTGTTTGGAGTAGTCATAGCCTTGGGATCATGTTGAGCCATTCCTCATGTCTCTGATAGAAAAGTGGTGAAAAACATCTTGCCCCTCTCTCTAGGAAGGTAGGAAAAAAGATTTGCTTGGGTTTGCTCTTGCTTTTTTCATCCTGAAACCTCACCCATCATCCATGCAACCGGCGCACAGCGAGGGGAGCTGCCGCCCGCGAGGAGCCCGGGCGTCCTTCTGGGGCTCTGCCGCGTGCGACGTGGACATGGGCTGTGCAGTGCGAGCGCAGCTCTCGCCAGCCAAGCGCTGCTGACAGCACGGCTGATTGAGCAACAGGCTCTCGCTGACGGTTTCCTCATTTAACTCCCTCCTCTTGGCAAAAAGCTGCTGCCTGTGGAAACACATGTAGCTCGGTGTGTGTACACAAGCCGGAGAAGAACCAAATCCAGAATCTGTGCAATGCGGAGACAGGACAAGACGCCACATCCCGGCTTGGCGTGGGGGCACCCGTTGGGCCCCGGCACTGCAGGCACCTTCCTCCTCTCCCAGCCTCGGTCAGCTGGGGGAATGATGCAGTGAGGGGTATGACAAACATACCGAGACAGACAGGACAGAGAAAAGCAGAAATATGAGTTGATGAGCGTAATAATGCACCATAATAATTGGTGTGTTTGGGCTTATGACCCAGCAGACCTGCAGCTCAGGAGAAACAGTGTTGTCTGGGCTCAGGACCATGGCCCTGTCTGTCATCTTTATGTTCATTCAGTTCTGTAATGTGAAATTCCATTTTGGCACCAACGAAATTCAGTAAATGCAGAAAGAAAACATAGTTGTTGCTCAGTATTTGCCACACGCTCTGCAAAATTGCTGGATGACCTCAAGTTTCATTCTCTTGCTGCTTTTGATTTCTGGCTGTTAGGAAATCTAAAGGAAATTCATGTATATTACTATCTCATGGCTCAGAAAATATGCGGATAAACCGAATCTAGACTATAATGTAAAGAAAACAACACTAATACTAGTTGTATTTCTTCATTCTAAGACTTACATTTTCACACTATAAAAAATATAACACACAGCAATTATAGTACGTTTATATTATTTCCTATTGGGTAATAAATCTCAAGGTCAGACTCCAATTCTAAGTAGGTTGTTTGGAAAACCATTTTTATTTTGAAATAGAAAATATCTGTTGTGAAGATGCATACAGCAAAGGAGCTGTAATCCGAGATTCCATGAGCCCCGAAGGTTGCTGCTGTGAGTGCAGGGTGCTGCTGTCAATTCAAAACTCACAGCTCCTTCATCTGCTTCCTTCGCGGTGACCAGGGCTCGTCCCGCTTTTGTTCCTCTTGTGCCACCTTGAGGGAAAAAAACTCTGGTGCATGGACAGAATTTACTGAGTTTGCTGCTACCCAGACATCCAAATACTCTGCTTTCCGGTTGGGTTTTTCCCAGGCCCCTGGACAGAACATCCTCTGCCCCAGTTATAAAAGCAAAGAACAAAGTTTCGGGACTCGGTCCCTTACTGTCTTGTCAATGCTGCTGATAGAGGCTATGTAAAATCCTGAGGTCACCGGTAACCTTCAGTGTCATCTCCAGATGATGCCTTAGATCATACAATGTTTTTCCTCAAAGCCCGTTAGCCGGCTACATCAACATAAACTATATTTTCTTGCATTAGCATGGAAACAAGTTAAAATCAAAACATGATTTTGTGAAGTTCACCAAACAGATCATTCTCTTGAAAGCCAAGGTACTTAGTCCACCTTATGCTTCACATCAGGAGGCATGAGTTGTGTACTGACATCTTGTGATTGCCCCATCTGAACAGGCCAGATGACCACTGCCACGAGAAGTTCTAGTGATCCCAAGGATGACTTCATTGCCAGACTGAAGAGCTACCCTGACACGTAGTGCTAGCTGGTGTCTTCTCAAAACCCACAGAAAACCTTTTCAAAGCAATGAAACCCACTGCTCTTCCCTCCCCAGTTAAATTACAGGCAGTTTCTCTCTCTGTGACTTCTCTGTTACGGTTTCAGGGCAGCAGGGAAGCAATGCAGAAGGACTCCTGCCCACTACAGCTGAGCAGGTAGAGCAAGACCAGCATGGGTGGAGCTGGTGGGACAGTGAAGTCTTGTCTGCTCCTGGAAACAGGGTGCTCAGCACCCCAGCCTCTCAGCACTGGGCTCCTCTTTCAGCTCTGGTATCCTGCAATGGGCACCAGCCCAACGCTGGCCTTCGACTTGGTTTGCTTTTCTACCCTTCAAGCAAGCCTTGGCCTCCTGCAAAGCTGTCTGGGCAGCTGCTCATGCAGGGAAAAATCGCCTGAGGTGGCAGCTCAAACCCATCCGGCAGCAAACAACAGCTCTGAATCAACATGCAAAATGCCTGGTCAAACCAAACAGTCACCTTCTACTTGGGTCACCATCACTATCCTCTTTACAGTACTGTCCATCAGCTCCTGTCTGGGCAATAGAAATGAAGGCACCAAGAACTGAGTGAGCTTCTGACCTACAAAGATGGCACCTCTGGAAGGGGACACTGGTGGTAGATGTGTTTGGGGGGTCTGTCACCTCGCTTCCAGTGGACAAAATGACTTTTGTCTCCCTGTGCCTATGTTTTCTGAGCTCTCTCAACAACTAAAATTTAAAAGATTTGTCTTTTTTTTCATAATTTGAAGCAAGCATATATGAAGAACACACAACTGAAACCATACAGAGTTGAAAAATATACTGGTCACTTTTTATTGAGCACCGAAGTGGGAGAACCTGTACATGTCTAAGCACCATGGGCACAAACCAGGAAGGGTCTGCCTGGGCCTCCACAGATCCTTGGCTACCGCAGGGCAGAGCAGCTCCATGGGCACTGCCAGCAGCGCTTGGGGATCCGGGAGGCCATGAGCATTGCTAGCACACAGTGATACACGTAAAGGTTATCATAGCACCAAACATGCTTTAAAGTGTACACAAGAATATTAAAACCAATCTACATTAGTGATTTCCTACTGTGCTTCACAAGGCTGTTGTCAAGCCATTTGTCTTTGGAGAGAAGATAAGCTGAGGACAACTCATTCAGTCTGTGTTTTCTTTTCAGCAGGTGACGGATGCCAGTTTTGAAAACACAGCATTTAGACAAGCCTCTTCTGTGGCTTGTGTTTCTAACAATTAATAACTTGAAATGAATTAGCTTGAAAAAAACCCCAAGCATTATAGCACCACAAGGAAGGGTGATGTCTTTGATAACACCCAGTAAACAGAAATTCATCAACAAATTATTAATTTGTCAACTTTCTTTTTAAAAAATTCCTTTTGCAAGTAGAAAATATCTTTCCCATCCTATCCAGCAATGTGGTCAGATATGTGCTTTTGTAGCAATAAAAAAGCAGCCACTGAAGTGACTGTGTCCACGCAAATTAAGCATAGTTTTGGAGGCTTTGCAAGATCAGGTTGAGAAGTTTTAATCTTGCAAATTTGTTAATGCTCAAGACATATTTTTCAGGTGGATCCTCTGATATTTTTAGGCACTGAATTTTTAATTTAAAAATAGAACAGTTTGGCCTTTGCTCTTTGGGAGTTAGCAGTAACCATTGCAGGGCTTTGCTCATTTAATCAGAATTTGATTTTTCTGCAAAAAGTAATGCTGAAAAAAAGTCAACCCATTTCACTGAGCAGCACCTAGGAGCAAGGCTGCATTAAGACTTTCATGATGAGCTGTGCTGCTTTAAGTCATCAAGTAATGTCAGTGGCAAAGCGGCAAGTTTCTAGCCTAAACTGAGATTGGAACTATAAAATACGGATGGCCTCCTGTCTCTCAGCAGGAGTTAAGATATCATTGTATGAAGCTGTATATGATAAAATTCTAGAAATGGATCTGTCCGAATATGGTGCTGCATTTAATACCTAGAACTTGGATCAAAGGCATAAAGAATCTAGTGGGCTTCAACAAATGAAGATATTTAGGAAAATGTAGAGCCCTTCATCTGTTCCTTTGCTCTATAAAGCATCGAGGAGTGTGCCTGTTTATGATAGGGAACAGAAGAGGAGTTTGGCATCCTTCGTCTCTCCAGCTGCAAATGTCATATGTGAAGTATCAGGTGTTTTATAGGTGTCTTAGATTTGGCTTAAAACATTCGGTGAGTGGAAAAAAAATCCCATAGTTTGTGGGTGGAAGCAGGCACTTGCATTTGTGAATTGGGTATTTATATACACCACTACTACTCTGCATATTAAAATGCTAATTTTATGCATGCAGATGGGGACACGTACTAAGTAAGGGAGGAAATGGCTTCTTTTGCCTAGCAACTCTGGCAGATTTGTCAAAATGAAATGCAACTGTCCCTGTAGGACTGCCACAGAAAAGGAAAACATTCAGAGAAAATGTTTTTTCCATTTTATAATGCTAAACAGCCAAAAGAAGCTGTAAGGCCCAAACACATATAACTTGACCTTAAGGATTTATGACAGTCAACATAAAGGTACAGGACTTCTAAAAAGCAGTTGCCCATCTGCCAGACAATTCTTTTAATCACACAAATTTATCCTGCTTTTTCTTTTCTAATATGTTCAACAAATAATCCAGACTTCAGCCCTTTTTTTGAGGTTTTGCAGGTGCAACAATGCAGATGTACATTTTGTGAGTATTAACTGTGTTGGCTGAAAAAAAATAACTTACAAAGACTGGCATACATGTGTGTCTGCTTAGGTATTGTAGAAAGAAATCTATACCATCATTAGCTCTCAAACTGCAGCTCACCAGGCTGAGAAGCTAAAGGAAAGTAACTTAAAAAGAAACATTTATAAAACCTGTTTTGGTCCTAGCTCAGAGTTTCTCAGATTCTTAAGATTTCAGGTTTAGGCTTGTAGACTGGGTGTCAAACCTGGTGAAACCTAGGTAAAAATAGGAAAAGAAGAAACATGTAGGTTTCTTCGAACTTTAAGCTTATGAAAAGGCTTATTTAAAGTTGTTCGAGACAGGCAGGCACTGGATCTGATCCAGAGAGCCGCTTTAGTCTCACATTCTTGCCTATTTTAATGCAACCTAGATATAGTATTTAGGTACAATTCTGACGTCACTTCGTTTTATAATGCTGAGTTATGTTCATGGTCTTGAAATCTGAATCGGTCACACATCACACAAATAAAGGGCAGGGTCTGTTCCAGCAATCCGATAATGGCGCTGTGGCTTATAGGGATCCGCTCAGAGGTATTTACATTTCATCGGTAGAATGGCAGCTGATAAATGGTGTGGTTTCTTTTGGGGGATCACATTTCTCCCCCTGCTGATAGGCTTAATATCTAGACTCCTCCTGTTTCTTGAATAGCAAACTCTTTTATCACTGGTGGGCAGGGATCAGGGTAACGCTGAAGTCGTGCTCGTGGAGATTTGGGACCAGAATTCTTCCAAAACACAAAATTGTTGGGTAAAGGATTCCTTGACAGCCGCTTAACAGAGTGGTCCAGCTGGGTGAAAATCAAACAAAAAGAAGGAATTAAAATATTTATCCTTCCTGGGATGTTTGCACAGAACTTGTCCATATGTAGCTGTGTAATCTTAACAGTCAGCCTGACGTAGGTACATAAAAGACACACTGAACTGCTTTGTTCTCGTAACTGCCAGTTAAGCTCAAGTTAGTTTTAAAGTAAAGTTGAAAGTGTTGAGAAAACCATCTTGGGACAGAAACTTTGGTATAATAAATATTTTCATTCTTGCCTAATTCAAAGCCTGATAAAATGATTGGAGCTTTTTCAGTTGGCTTTGCTCTGGCCAGATACGTGTACGTTTACTCACACGAGTGGGTCACACTAATCAGTGCAACTGTTCGCACACATAAAGTTATCCCACAAAATCACCGATGTGCCTAAGTATTTGCAAGACTGACCCTTACTGCAATCAGTCCAGAATAAAGAGCTTTTTAATTTGTCTTGCAGGAGCACTTCTACCTGCATTAGAAGAAGACCCTAAACAGAAAGTTTAAAGTCTTAAGGCACATGAAGTTTTGCAGCATTTATTTTTCATCCTGAAAATCAGTCCATCCTCTAAACATCCACAAGGCAAAGGTTCTTCAAAGAAATCAGATGCATCTTGTGAAATTGGAATAAAGAGTGGGAGGGGGAGAGTAAGAGTTGGGAAAGATATTCACTTCTCCACAGACAGTTTGCAGAGCTCCATATCCATAGAATCACAGAATGGCAGGGGTTGGAAGGGACCTCTGTGGATCATCTAGTCCAATCCCCCTGCCGAAGCAGGGTCACCTAGAGCAGGCTGCACAGCACCTCGTCCAGGCGGGTCGTGAATATCTCCAGAGAAGGAGACTCCACAATCTCCCTGGGCAACCTGTTCCAGTGCTCCGTCAAATCTCCAATGACACAGGTTCTCGGGGTACTTTTACGGCACCATCTGTTTGTCACCATAGGGTTTTCAGTGCAATTCACAGAGCCTCAGGTATGCACCTGTACATAGGTTTAAGGTGCTGTCCTCATGCTGTTGTAAGTGAGGTAATTTCACCTTCAAACAACCATTTCTTTAAATAATTGCATACTAAGCACCAACTATTTTCACCCAGCTTTCCCTTTATTCACAGGACACTTACCCTGGCACACGTTTGATTAGCCTAAGTGCTTCTGCTGGTTTTTCACGTAGCCAACCACATTGTTGGAATTGCTTCCTGTAAAACAAATATCAGCAAAGTTAGGTTTTGAGTTAGTCTTTGGCAAATGTTTTCTGAAGATTCTCTAAGCAGTACAGTTTTACTGGTCTCATTATTTAGCAGTTCTCTGGGAGAGCTGTGATAGCCTGCTGGACAGAGGAAAGGAAATCCTTTCATAGTTTTATCAGCTAAACTGGCCAATTTGTAAATCTTATAATAACAAAGATGTTGTCTAGTTATATCTGAATATCCCTTCCAATCTGATCTGACTGTCCTCCTCTAGACCAAAGAGTTAGCAGAAACCAGGAGCTTTGAAGCCATGAGAAAAGAGATCTTCTGGAAGACCATACTGCTTTCTTTGAGACACATAGCCATCAGTTTGTGCACGGGACCCGACACCTCTCTGTGGGACAACAAGGGACTGATTTATTGGGCTCCAGTCACGTCTTATCACATACCATGATACAAGCTCTTGGCAAAAGACCCTGCTTTTGACAAAGTCCTGCATTCATCTGCAAGGAGTCCTAGGCCATGAGCAAAGCTCCAAAAGTATATTTTAAAATAGCAAAAGGTTACTGGATTGGGTGTTTCTCACCCCTCGGGTGGGAACCCCTGGCAGAAGGCTGCACCACTTAACACATAGTCTCACAGCTGAAGATACTGATTCTCAAGAGTCCACAGTCAGGGCATCGCAGAACTTAAAACCAGATCTTTTGACCAAGGCACAGAGAGTTGAGGCTAAAGAATCTCATTTTGCTATGTACAAGCCTTCATTTCACAAGCAGCAAATTCCTTGCAAGCAACGCAATAACTATAAAGCTTAATAATAGCAAACACTTCGTGCCAGCAGCTTACCAAAATATTCCTTGTAATACTTATGCCTCAAGTTGCGTCCGTCTGAAAAAGAAGGTACGTAATGAGAACATATCCAGTCAGCCTTCATTCTTTGTGTTAAACTCTGGCCTTCTGTGTACAAGCACAGAGAAATTATAGATATGGAAATAATAACCTCACAAGAGCAAAGCAAAAGATCTCTGTAGCTGAAGTAGTGTAGGCTGCTATAAACCTCTTATAAAACTGTTCAGATTATTGAACTACGTGGACACAACTCATTTCCCCTGAGAGTGGTTAACTGCTGGCCACTAGCATGTTATGTTCTTTTCGGTAGCTATGAGTCAAGGAATCACAGACTTTCTCAAATGAAAGAAAATTTGGGTAAAATTTCAGACCATCTATTAGTGTTTTACATAATTCAAGTTCCAGCTAGGTTTTTCTGTTTACCATTTGTATAATTACTTAAACTCTTAGAAATACCTCGTGTCTAAGTGCCATACAGCTATACATGACTGAGTTACTATGGATGTTATTAAAGAAAAAGTTATAAAAGAATAAAATAGATGATCAAAAAGCTCTGGAAAAAAATCTTAGTCTTTTATGGAAACAGTTCAGAGATATGGTTTGCTGCTTCCCCTGGTTTTTGCAGTCACCAAATGCCAAAACTGATGTCTCATGTCTCTACACTGAGATGATTTGTAGCCCAGTGCAGACACCCATATCCTACTATTCGATGAAGTTCCACATACCTAGACATGAGTTTTCCTGGAAAATACCTTGGCCTGTATAAGCTCCTTTATTGGGCAAATGTGTCAGCAGAATGAAGGGAACAGTGTTTGGATGCAGAAAGCAAAGTCAGAAGTCAAAACTGAAATTTGAAACTCATATTTCATAGTTAAGTGTGTAGTAATATATAAATATTTGTATTTTTTGTGCTGTGTAATAATGGCACATGCAGGTTACTACCTGCTCTGCTTACACAATCCCAGAGGGCATAGGCATACAGAGCAAAGAAGAAATCTGTCCCCTGCTTTGGTTATTTCACATAGCTCAGCCAACATCAAGGGCATTAGAGACTTGAGATGGCTGCAGAGTGGGGACTGAGCCCCAGCCCAGCTGTCACACACTGCCTTGAGGCCTTGGGCTTCCCAGAAAACCCAGGAAGCCCAGGAGAGCAGATGGACCACCAGACCTCCTCCAAACCCAGTGAAACCGCATTGTCCCTTACTGGTGTTTGCATGACAGAACAAGAAAGGAAGGGAGATTTCACGTCAACTGACCTGGATTTCCACGGAGCTTGATGCACTGGCCCCTGTTAGGAATTCCTTCAGCCGTGTTGCCCGGGTTAATGATATGGCATTCATAGCCTGTGGGGCAATGCAGAGGCTCATCTCCATCCTCCGTGGTACTGCAGGCCTCAGCTGCAAAGGAAGCCTGCAGCTCATAAATCATGACTTGAACACCCATAGGTAACAAAAATATGACAACATGGACACTTTCTTCTATATCTCCTCCCAGACAGAATCTCAGACTACTTCCCACACAAGGGTACCAAGGAGCTAACACTCCCAAAGAAGGCTGGCAGAGCAGTGATCCAGTTCACACCTTACACAAAACCTGAAGTGTCTAGCCCGATACGGGGAGCGCAGGTCAGCCCGATTACCTGTAACGACACCCTCTCCACAGCCTGTAGTGCAGGGTCTGTGCGAGGGCTGGAGAGCAGTGAAGACAGACCACCGCTGCTCACCATGCTCACACTGATGTGTGGTCCCTCCATGCGGCCATCAGTCTGTTCCAGCCAGTATTTCGGGCTGGATGAGGAGTCAGGGAAACACGACCAGGAAGCTGTCAGTTTGCTGCTTTGTTCTTTGCTCCACACCCATGAACTTACCGATGAATTTAAACCTCAGACATGACTCACTGTGGAGTAGGGCAGTACCATCCCCTGTTACAAATGGAGGCTTTAGCCACCTTGAACCTGGATTTTCAACAAGTGAAGAGCAGAATAAGAAAGTAAAGCAGGACTCAGGCAGTGTTAGTGCCCGTTAAAAGTACAGACTATGCAGGGACGCTCTACCCTTTCATTTGCCAGGGTTTTAATTTCAAGGACCTCTGCTATAATTCTCATGCCATGACTGGTGGTTCTTATTTCACTAATTACTCCCTCGAGCTGAGATTAAGGTGTTACGATAAGAACAAATAATATAAGCATGGCATGGATGGATGAGGAGGAGCCTTTATTTTCTTATTTCTGGCAGTGCAACTCCAGTGAGCTGGAGGTAGAATTTTCTCTTGAAGAACCAGGAGTTTCCATAATAGATGAGAGTCAAGGTTCAGTGAGTCTGATGCCTTCTGAGTAAGACCAAAGAGGGCAATTTATCTGCACTACTTGCATCTAACTAAAGCTGATCAAAAGCTGGAGTAGCCTTTCCATGCAGAAATTAAGAACTTCAGGCATACATACATCTAGGAATGTCTCGTAGAAGAAAACTTCTCTTCCCACCTCCCCACTCCTTCCTTGTTTCAGTTTGAGGTATCAGAAAACATTAAAGACCTTTCCCTATGGAATTAACCTAAGAAGCTCAATCTTACCAGCAGTCCCCAAGCTTAGATGCTGCCAGCTCCATGTCAGCTTGACACAACTTTGGAGAAGTTTGCCAGGGCTCTTGTTCAAAGCAGCCTTCAGACCTGAGAGCCCCAGCCCCAGCCCAAGGCATCTGTTCGATGAAACCACTCTGGATTAAAAGATCTCCTAATCCAAGTCTGCCCATGGTCTATCAGGAAGCTGGCAGAAAATATGTGTATGCTGACAAAGACTTTTTCTAAAAAAAAAGACACTTCTACTCATTTCAAAAAAGATATTTCTACTTATTTCAAGAATGGAAACAAATCCAGTTCCCTGCAGTATTCCTAGTCCTCTGCTGGATAAGCCATATCCATAAAAAACCAGCAGCTCCAGCACCCCAACATCCCTGGCAAGCCCTGTGTATGATGAATATATTATTTAGCGCCTTTGTATCATTACCGATATCACAGAGAAGACAGTGAAATGTACTGTACCTTGTAAGACTTCCTCTGGGCCATCCAAAAGCCACCCATTTCCTCCCAGCCAGCGGGGTTTGGGCTGAACCAACCAGTCTAAAACTGTAAAAGACAGAAACAAGAAACCACAGAGTCAAGATGGACTAGCCATAGGCCACACAGTTATGGAAAAGTCACAGATTTCCTCTAAGAGCCAGTGACAAGGCTGCCAGGCTCCTGAAGGATGGATTTGAGTGTTCAGCAAGATACTTGTGTTCATACTGTTGTTGTCCCAGTGGTGAGAGCACTATGGATGCTATCCAGGCCCCCAAGAACCTGGTGTCATGAAGGCCAAAGCAGCAGTTGTTTTCCATCCTCCATTCCCATGGTACGGATCAGTTGAGATGGCTGCCTGGCTTCTGTGAGCACTAATTCAGATTGGAATTACTTCTTTTCCTGCATATATAATCCCAGGAGAACTGGCCTCACATGATTCTACCGTTTGTGCTGGTGGAAATTTTGCAACAGCAGCTGACCTTAGAGAATTTCTTGATTCAGCAGTCATCCCAGAAATCAGAAGCATGGAACCAAAGCTTTGTCCTCAACTCACACTCAAACCATGCCTCCTTCCTGAGACCCAGGGCAGAAGGCGATGACTGCCAGCATTTCTGCGTGCTTCTCTCTACCACAGTTTGATTGCGGGGTCCACTCTACCTGGAGGTGGCTGTACGGACTCCAAGCAGGCGTAGATGCACCCGTTGTAGCAGCAGCGCTTGTGCCTTTCACATTCTGAATCCGACCGGCAGCTGGGCACCTCGCAGGCTCGGTCAGGCAAAGTCTGGGGTGGTGGCGGGCAGCGGTCGTTCTTCTGGTAGTGGGAACTGTGAGAATGAAGAGGGTACTCATAATCCTTGCAAAGAAAAGAAAAGGAAACAAAGGTTTGGCATAAGGTGAATACCAAACATCCCATCAGTTGAAACAGAAGAGGGATTTTCAAAGCGGTTTTCAAGTATTCATTAGAGAGGAGAATTAACCATTCAGATCCCCCAGACCTGTCTTCAGCACACTGAAGAGAGACTTAAATGATCACCTCAGCACACTGCTCTGGAAACACTAAATCACCAAATTATTGTGTGTAACTCATTTTATAATTAAGGTTATTGCAATAACAATGAGGAGGTAAAAAATTCCTTTAAAGTCTTTTATACTTGTCTGGAAAACAGAGAGAAAGACTCCAAGCATCATCATGATACTTTTCATAGTAAAGCAGTGGAAATGATGATACTGTGCTGTTTTAAGGTTACGTCCCCAAAGAGATCTGGAACTAATGTCCCCAATAGTGCCTGTCTCTTCAACAGGCTCCTTCTACCTTCATCAGCTGCTTCTGGACCAGAATTTATAGAGGAGCAGTATAAAGTCTTTCAAGCTTATCCACTGCAGGGTCCTCGGTTGTTAAATTAGAGACCATTTCTAAAACATGAGATGATCTGGGTGAGATCTGTGTGGGTGGTATCAGTCTAATCCCAAAGAAAATGAGGCTGTGTTTGACTGTAGTAGAAAGGAGTCCAGCTGCTCATTGCACACTGAAAGGACAAGGAAGATTTAAAGTGGATTAACAGGCACAGGATTTTACCAGAAACTTTTATAAGAGGCAGCATTCAGATATTATTCACACTGGCAGCATTTTAGCAAGAAGCTAGCTCCCTCCAACAGAGAGATGAATCACCCAAGCCCACTCCTTTCTCACCTGTGGCTAAACTACTCATCTCTGGGCTTGAGCTCAGCTCCCCAGAGCAGCGTAAAGTACTCAGAAAGGGCAATCAGTTCTCAGATTTATTCACAAACATTAATAAGCTCTAATCGAATCAAAAGATAGATTCTGGATTTGCGCTCTAATTGAATCAAAAGATGGATTCTGGATTTGCACTTTTAAAAGAGATCAGCATCTAGCCAGAGGTATGAAGTGAGTGCTGCACTCGCTAGCAGGCTGTTGAGTTTAAGAGTCTTATATATACTTGGCCCGATCACTGCTGTGTTACGAAATCAGTGACGAACAACTGGGGTTGTTATTCCAAGAAACAACATGGTGCAACTGTCCCTGAGGGGGTTGCTAGGGAATTTCACCATCAGGCTATGGAGAAATTTGAGGTGAGACTAATATCTCTCTTCATCTACATGCTGCTGCATCCTCACTGTTGAAACCTCCCGATGGCTTCTGTAGAGCATGTGTGCCTTTGCAGAACAGCATGTCCCCACATGAACTGTCGAAAAAAATGTCCCAGGACAGGCCCCAGGAGGTCCATTGCCCTGGGGACTGACTGCTGGCCCACATGGCCTCTGCCGCTACGTGTGACTGAGCAGCAATCAATTATCTGTAATGGTGGAAACAGTATCATCCTCACTCCCTTGGGATAATTTGTGACATAAAGAATGAAGGCAACCCCAAGGGACACTGAAAGAAATGACGATGCACATTGTTTGTGGTACTGATGTCAGAAATTTTACTTCCATATTGTACACAGCATAGAATCATATTGATAAGGTGGTGGTTTTCACACCAAAGCTGACCTCTGTTCTTTGAGCCATAGCTAGGGGGAAATGGAGAGCAGTGATTTTTCTCCGCTGCCTGGTTGCACAGCGATGGAGTGTCAGCCAATGTAGACGTACAGAGAAAAGGCAGGATGATTAAAAGCTTTAATTTCTGTTACAAGGTGTAAGTTTAAGAGAATCCATATCCTGGTTATAGTTATAACTGGTTAAATAATGTGTGTGCATATCTGTGTGTGAGAGAGAGAATTCCTAATATTTCCACAAATGACAGCCTCCTGCCCTGTTCCCTGTATCAGCCTGTCCTGTTCCCAATACCAACAAACAATTTTCTTCTGCTTTACCCTTAGTTGTTTCCATTCAGTGAGCAAGAAACTGCTCAAAAACCCTTCCATGAGGCTATTTTCCCAGGAACTGATAGGCTATTTGAACCACAAAATAGGTTTGAAAAAAAAATTCCTAATTTTGACGACATTTTCAATGTTAAAGCATAAAACAAGGTGTAAACTATCACATCATTCCATTCCTCGAAGGCTGAAAACACTCCAGGTTTGAAATAAAGTGCTTTTGAATGGAAGATATTGCAAGTTGAACTTTTTTTGCTGTTGTTGGATTTTAAATAGAGAAAATGCTTGGACCAAGTATAATTTTGGGATATAAGACAGCATTTAACGATACATCTATGCAGTTCCAAATGTTTAAGAGGTCTCCTTGTTGGAGGGAGCATTCATCCTGGAAGGTCACAGTTTGCTATTCTGTTATTTGAAATGTCAGCTGCAGACTGAAATGTGACCAAAATAATACTGGCAAATAATGGATACATCAAAAAAAGAAACCCAGCCCCCAAACAATTACTGCAGTTGCTTCACAGATGATTCAGAAACCAAGAAGCCAAAATTGCAATGAACAGTTGGCTCAATGAATGAGATTTCCATTTGGGAACAATATAATATTTTTAGCCAAATAACTTTGTACCTCACGACCTTCCTGCCCATTTTCATTTTTCATCTATTGCTCTGAACCCCTTTCTTTCAAAACCTCATGGTTAGACCAATATTTTTTGCATGTTTGGTCTAATAAAACTATTGCCATTGGTTTATGTATGCATAATCCATCCCAGTGGGAAACAGGATTCCCTCATTCCCAAAATAGCCTGGTTAAGAATGTCTCCAGGTATGGGTTACAAGGTCTTTTTAAAAGCTCTCCTAGGATTCACAGTTGGGATCTGAGCATAGCTTGGATTTATTATTTTTACAGCTTGTGACTATAGCCAAAACTTCTTCCCTTAATAATATTTTTTCAATGCAGGAGGCAAATTGCTGTTTCCCATGGAGCCTTATTAAATCCTTTTAATGACAATATCTGCCTTAGAGATACGCAAAAACAAAGTAAGGGGAAAAGTTCAGAGTTCAGCTGAGGAACCCTGGAGGTCAGTGAAGACGACCAGGAAAAAACTGAATGCAATCACCCACTCCCAACCCATATTTTCAATAGTAACTCTTGGATGCAGTCTGCCACCAAAAAATCCTATATCTGTTCTATTATTTGCACCTGAAACTGGACCCTGGGTTTTTGTCAAAGCACAATTTGCTGCTAATTTATATTCTATATGGCCATCTGCAAGATCATACATGGCCTCTGGCTACCAGTTCTGCCCCTGGCAGGTATTTCCAAATACTGGCCATAAACCACCTTTTCTCTGAAACAATACACAGTCAGGAGGAATTTAGAGCCCTCCAATATTTCTATCAAAGACCTGGAAAAACACAGATCATCGGTGATCAAAGTTGCAAATATCAGACTGATGGAGGGTTAAATAATCTGAAGGACAAGACCAAAATAGGAACAATATTGTCTCTGGATTAATAAATTTGGCTCTGGTGTCTGCAGTACTTGAAGATTGTTTCAAAATTAGGGTGGGCAAAGAAGATGTGCAATAGCAATTAGAGGACCGGAAAGGAGGGAATGCAGTGCAAGACATACATGTGCGTGCGAGTTTCGCAGGGGAGGTGGAGGGCTACTCTGCTCGTATGCTACCCTGAGGCATATGCGGGACAGAAATCTCATGGGAGGTGTGCTAATCTGGTAGACAAAGAGGGTGTCTCAGTGTTGATTCAGGACAGCTGGCTGGCAGGTAAATGAATTGTTGGAAGAACATTACAGCAGCTGCGAGGAATTCTTCATTTCTGGAAATCTTTAAAAGAAGGCTGGATTTTTTTCTAAAAGACTCGATGCAGTTGACATTGGAATAAAATCAAGACTGCCCCAGGTTTTCCCAACAGACATGTGGGTGTCTTGATAATGAGTTGAAGCCCACTCCCAGGTAGCTCCCTCCCTCTGCCCTTTAGGAACAGTCCACAGACTGTGTGGGGGCTGCAGAACACCAGCTGCAAATCAGTAAACTTGACAAGTGTCCTTCTGGCTGCAAAATACATGGATTTGCTAAAAGCTGGAAACCCCTCCATCCCACTGTGACTGCCAGTTTTTTCTTCTCACTGTATTCCCTCTCCTCTTTTTTCTCCATTCCCACTTGATCCCTCTTTGCCAACCAACACCCTTCCTCAGAGTCCTCAATACAAAACTCCTAGCCAGACCTCAAGCCAGCTCCTTATCCTAACACCTGCTCGTCATTCTGTGGCCAGCAGTTTGATGGATGTGTTCCTCCTACTGTGGACTCAGATTTTTCGGACTCAGACTACATCACCCTCAGTCAACTCCCTACCCCTCACCACCCCCTCCTCCTACAGACCTTGCCCATGTCCTTCTGGTGGTGCCACAGGGATGGCCATGGCCCATCTTCTGTATGGCTGCATGTTGCCGTGAGCACCTCCATCTGCTATCCCTCTATCCAAGTGACTCACAAATCAGCTGCTCCACCCACAGCCTCTGATTTTCAAACTGTAGGGAACATAGAGCATTTGGTAGACAAGAAAGCATCTCTCTGAGAAACAAGAGGGGCTGCCAAAACAGTCTCTTGGTGGATAAGAGGATGGAGAGTGGATGTCTTCCTCCTTACAAGGCTTCCAGGAGAAGGAAAAAGAAAAGCATTTTCTGTTTTCCCTAGATAAGATGTTTCTGTCAATATGAGCAATTATAGCTGAGCTTGCCAGATCAGTAGCACCTGGATTCCTGGCTGCCAGGAAAAACAGTCCTTTGAAGAACCGCAGAATGAAAGAAGAGGATATATCCTCAGGGGAGCGGGCTCTGTGCCTCTACAGAGAACATTACCTGAAGGACAACATGTAAATTCCTGTTCTACTCCTGTCCTATCTCTCTGGGTCATTTACTTCATAGCTCCTATTGAATTTGAGCTTCCACTGAAATATGACAGAAGAACATAGTAATAAATACACTTTCCACTGAGTGATTTTGCAGGAAATGCAGCTCTTCATGTCACCATTTTCCAATTAAAGTGCAAAACAGATGATACCCTGTCCCAAGAGAGGCTACAATGCAGAACATTTCTTGTAAAATACTGTGGTGCCTTTCAAATGTTAGCACAATATTTTCTGTGGAATTTCAAGGAGACAGGAGCACCATATTCCAGTCCATTCAGCACAGGCAAAAGATGTGTGTCACACTTCTGAGTCAGCAACCACACAAAGCAAATGTAGCTGTCTCCAAACATCGCTCTAGATCTCACGGACCAAAAAAAAGCACCCTTTTTAAATTACAAGTTTTTATGTGTGGCTGCACAAAACAGGTGGAGGAATCCCAGGTGACACCAAGGAGCTGTTTATGTGCACACACGATGGCTGGAAGACGCAATCAGACCAGAGCATGAGAAAACAGACTGACTGGGGCTTCCACCTAGGTGATTCAAGGGGCAGAAGCCTTGGGTCAGTGCTGGCTTCTATGGAGACTTTAATGGAGTAAGTCAAGATTTCAAATTCAAGGTTTTTTCCTTCTAAACAGCAGGTCCTGAAAGTCAAGCTATCAAATTATTTTCCTGTTTTTTTTAAATTTCCTCCATGGCCATTTTTAACAGTCTTTTGACCCAGATACAGCAGAACAAGACCCAGCACCATCCTCTTCTCCACTCATAGTAACTTGTTGCTTCTTCAGTTTCAAGTCCAGTACTGCTCAAAGTGCCACTGCAGATTTGGAAATGGTGGTTGTGCTCAGTACCCCACTGGCAAATAATCACATGGCTTTTTCCCCTCTGACACACTGGGAGGCACAGCAAGTGCTCCAGTGCTCCCTCGATGCACAGGGGACACTGGAGCCTCTGCAGCTCCATGCTGTGTTTTCTTGCACAGTCTCCTGTCCTTTCCTGGTTTGTTCTTTCTTGTGATGGCTTGAAGGTAAGAAAGTGGCTGGTGCCAGGTGACCATGGAAGTCTGCTGAAAGTGGTCGGGGCAGATGGGGCAGATGGTGAAGGTCTCTGTGCTCCAGTGATTTCCAAAACCCAAGGCAATGCCACTGTCCCTTCAGTACACGTTATCACTAGGAGCTGGAGACATTTACCCCAAAAGGCAGTGGAGGAACTGGGCAGTTCCTCCTCCTCCCTGCTCTAAGCAATAAATCACATCATTATCTTCTTTACCCTAAAATCTATCCCCAGACACACAGGGTTCGCATTCCCCTTCTCCCTGTTCACGCTTCCCTTGCTGCCCCATGCAGTTTCTAGGAAAAGCAGTGACGGCTGCCGTGCCAATGTCTTTTCACTGTTCCAGGCATGCTTTACAAAGTTTCCCATTGCAGCAGCTAGGTGGCAAAAGTTTAGTACAGCCTGGGAAACTTAATGCAACCCTTTCATAAAGAGACAGCCTGCCGATTTGAATACTTTTTATTCTAAAATGATACACATACGTAAAGAAAACCCCTTTTCACAGTGAGCATACTCAGCTCCCCCAGAATCACCCCGCCGCAGTTTACTCACATCATATTTCTCCGTCATTTTCAGATGTAGAGCACGCTTCCAGAGATTCCTTGCACAGCCCGAATCTGGCAGCAAAACTAAGACACACAAGGCTGCAGTGAAGATCTTCTTACATAAATGTATCTCTGACAGCACCCTGGAATCCATTTTCCTGAGGAGAGATCGAATAAGGCGCCTGGCTTTTGGGATCCAGACGATTCAGTCTTGGCAAGGAGGGAGAGAGACGGGGAGGGAGGGAGAGCGAGGGCTGATCGCTGGTGAGAGCCGCTTTTCGCTGTGCAGCTTCTGGGAAGGGAAAGGGAAAAAAAAAAAAAAGAGCCCACAAGCAGAAGCTGCTGTTGAACTTCTTTACTCAAAGTTAGATCAGGTTCTCAGCTCACATGTTCACACAAAGCACATGCTCTCCTTGAATGATAGATAGCAAGATTATTTGGAAAGATTATTTTTAGACCTTTGTTCCCAACATCTGGCATCCTCAGAGAGCCCCATTCAAAGCCAAAGCGTGGGATCAGATGACAGCTGCCGCAGGGGGAAATAAAGGTCTTGGAGGGGTGGGCTCTGCAGCTTCTAGCAAACAGCTCACCCAAACTTTCCAAGCTACTCGGCTCTCCCTTTGTGTGCTTCCCCCTGTGCCCTGAGCTGTGGCTTTAGATCATGTTTTGACAAAGTGGTAACTTCACATGAAGATTGCTCGAAGGAAATTATTTAAAGATATGATAATCATGCAGGGGCTTTAATTAAACCAAATTGACATTAGCTTTCTGAAAATGATTTTGAAGGGGAAGATGTGGCCATTGGGGAAAAATAAATCCGTATGCATGGGTGGGGAATAGGGAAGGAAGGCAGTTTAGAAATTACACGACCAAATGGAAAGTGAGGAAGGGGACGTGAGTCAGGCTGTGCCTGACAATGGGAGAGACAGAGAGACTGGAGGTGGAGTATTAGACACCTACATGGATATTCAGGCACCCAAGTGCCTGGAGAATGAGAATGGAATTATGAAATCAGGCTGAGAGCATTCCAGCATCCTGCCTGGGACAGAGGCTGAGGCAGGTGCCAAAGAAAAAGTGTGAGAACCGGGCAACTGTTATATATACATGAGTACAGATACATATATACATATGTATATGTATGCATGCATGTACTTTCACAGCCTTCAGTAATGTTGTTCAGGGATTCCTGAGCCAAACGTGGGGGCTGTTTATTTTATAATCCCCCATGAATTTCTGCTCCAGCAGCTTGTCCAGCCTCCACCTGGAATGACAGAAGAAATGGAAACACAAAGCTGGTTGAGATGTGAACACAAAGCCCTGCTTGCCTTCCGTTTACACTGACTGCAGCTCCACTCTATAGCCTAGGCAGAGCAGAGTGGAGGCTTGCTGGATGCATTGAATTTATTTCATATCTGCTGTAACATGGGTCTGCTCTGGAGAGTTAGACCCTGTGGACAAATACAGAAAAAATCTTCCATTTCTTCCTTATACCTGAAAGCTGTGGCAAGTCACTTTGATCCATGCCAGAATGTCAATAGCTGCATGTAGGTGGTAGCCAAAGGATTTCATCTCCAAGCTTGCCAGAATATGGTTACAGGAATCTGAAGAATGAGTGAGATGTGGGTTTTAAGAGCTCTTTACTTAACGGAATATATTTGATTTATTTAGAGATAAGAGGTTTACAGGGTTTCTAGCACTAACTGTGCTTTGGCACAGTCCTGTCCATATCTCTACCGCTGTAGAAAGCTTCTTAGCAACAAAACCTGTTCAGTTCATGCCAGGGAATTTAGTTTGTAAGAAAAGCCAAGCAGGGACTGCTGTTATGGGAGGGAAGTAGAGAGAGCAGGGTGGGGAACAAGAATGAAGAGTTAAGCTCGCAGCTGCAGCAATGTAAAGAGGTTCTGCTGGGACTAGCAGAGTGAGCTGCTTTGCCTCTGCATGGAGTCTATGGCCTCCCAAAGGAGCTCTGACGGCAAGTGTCTCAGAGGGGATCTCTGTGGAGATGCAATGACTGTATATTGCTCTGTATTTGTATAATCTTCATCACTGCTTGATCCATAGTTTTCTCCTGCAATAACATGACAGTCGCTCCCTAAGGCATGAGTGGGGTTTTGGGGGACTGACAGGATTTGGGGGGACCCCATGACACAGTTCCTTCAGGCACAGATGGGGACAGGGAGCATGCATTTGGGCTGGAGAGCCTTTCATGGCACAGAGGCTTCACCGCCCTCCACCAGGCTGCTGAGAAGACCGTCTCAGCAGAAAGCATGGCTCTAGGTCCCTGTCACCTGCTTTGCACCGACTGCTGATTCTCTTCTCTCCCAGAGCTGTAGTCACCAATTTAAAACAGTATTTATCCCAGTTTTCCTTTAAACAGGTCATTTCCCTCAGGCTGTCTTCTTTCTGGAGAAACCAGAAATTTCTGGAGAAATCCCTGGAGACATTCAAGGCCAGGTTGGACGGGACTCTGAGCAACCGGATCTAGTTGAGAGTGTCCCTGCTCATTGCAGGGGGGTTGCACTAGATGACCTTTAAAGGTCCCTTCCAACCCAAACCATTCTTTGATTCTATGGTTCTGCATTTAATAAGGACAACTGTGGACAACTCAGCTACGCAGAGTGACTCCCTAATGACTGAAGTGTTACCTTCAGATGAAGGCAGAGCTCAGCACCTACAGGTCACTGTCTTCTCCACCCAAATCTTATCCAAATGTCATTTGAAAGCAGGAGTTGTGCTAGAGTTAGTGAAAAGCACACTCAGGCATCTTCAGTACATCCAGAGAGGAATATATATCTACCATAAGACTTCAACTTGTGGCTGTTTTTTTTTATTGCTCAGACAACTGGGTGCCTCTAATTCCTTTTAAAAACAAATATCCCTTGTATGTTGCAATATTAATATCTGCACCTTGATAAAACACCTTTCAGGTAAAACCAAGAGCTCCCACCAATGTCCTGAGTCCTGTGTTGTAAGGTGATAAATGACATGGCTGGCTCCACAGAATAAACAAGATTTTTTCTTAGAGTATTCCTACTTAATTTATGTCTTTGTGCTGATATTTCATTTGTCTGTGCTCTTGCTGAAACTCAAACCAGCATGAAACAACAACTGTTCACGATAAATCTCCCTAATTTAATTTCGTTTTTGTTGTTTGTTTCATACACTTGTAATCTGGACTTGGAACCACTAATTCTAAAGATTAATAGCTACTTCAGACACCATTTAGTGGCCTTTCTTTTGGCAGATATACAGCTTTGACATCTACCCTGGAGAAACTAGGGTCCGTGCATTACAGTTCATGGATTGTACACTGAAGAAGTAAGAACTCTCCTGCAGTACCAAACTTCAAACAGCTGGTCATGGTCTTCACATAAAAATGAGCCTATAAAACCTAGGCTTCCTGCACACAACCATTTCACCTAAACTTCCCAAAGTACTGCGTGCAATGCTGGACTGGATGAGCCCTACTATTAGCTGGGAAAAAAACCCGCGGGGTGGGTGATTTGCTGAACTTGGACCTTCTTCCATCTGCAAGAGTTACAGCAGCACAGTCTAGGCCAGGGCTCTGTGCTTCAGTGCTCTATACTCACACTCAATAGGGAATTCTTCACGCCTTCCATTTCCATTCCTCGCATGCTTCTACCTCCAGTCTGTCTTGGAAACTAAGCAAGGGATTTTGCATTTTTTACAGGATTAAGAAAAACTGCTTTAGCTGGCAACATTGGAAAGAATATATTTCTCACCTTTTCTGGATATTCTTCTTCTGGATAGTCCCTGGCAGGGCTGTGTCATCACAGGACAGCTGCAGGACAGCGTTAGCCCATTCCACATCCACATTGCCCTCCCATTTGGAGCCCAGTGCACACCTAAACCAGGAGACACTTTAGTCCACTCAGTTATGGAAGCTCCTCGCTCCTCCTAGTTCATGTCTTACCAAGAATGCTTTTAAATGGCCCATTCAGAAAAAAAAAGGAAAAAAAGAAAAGAGAGAAGCAGTTTGACTTTCTGAAGAATTTCTTGTTTAACAAGGCAGTTCTCGGCAGGTTTATGCTCCAACCATTAGTATAAAGCATTCTTAGCAGCTTGTGAAGTAATTATAGGAATCAGGCACAAATCAGGCGCTAATCCTTAGCAAACAAAGCCACTGGGAATAATTAGAAATCTAAAATTTACTGCCAAGCAGCTTTCTGAGCAGTGTTACTTTAAATGCTAGGTATTTGATGACGTAGGATGCTTTCAAAACTATTATTACAAGAAAGAAAATTAACAGCCATTTTCTCTTAAACTACATCTTATCTATACACAAGATTTGGGCTGCAGTCATTTACTCTGAGTGGATCAACTCCCTCACTCTGGTTGCAGTTACATCCGTGTGAAGTTGCTGTATGGCTAACCTGTGCAAAGTGGAATAAATGATGCTGGTATAAGACATCCTTGAATTATTATAATGTCTTGTTAGATTTGACTCCTGCTTGTCTGAAATCATAGGCATTCAGCAGGCAGGCAGTTTGACAGCTGGAGAAAACCAACGAGTAACGTATATAACTGAATCCACGTTGAGCTATTAGCTCAGTGAAAGCGTTAAAGTGAAAGGCTACATTCCCAATCAGCACATCTGGCCAGGTGCAAAACATGTGTGAACCAAGCGGTTAGCACATTTTCTACTAGTGAAAGTTTACAGTGTGCTCTGTTGTGTTATTCACAATAAAATTATTTCTTTTTATATGCTTGTCCAGGGAATAAGCAGTACATCACTAAGTCAAGTTTTTTCTGCTTCAAGATTTGTGGTGCAGTTCCTCACAAAAAAATCCCCTTCCCTTCAAGGATGTTAAATGAGATCGCTTCATACATCATCACTAAACAAAAAGTCAGCTTCTGTGCGTGAATCTGTGCAAATTTACATTCCACAAATGGTTTCAATAAGGTAAATTCGGCAGTAACATAAATTGCAGTCATACGATAGCGGGAGAACGTGGCCAAGACTTGAGCATCTCCCCAGGACCCGGGAAACCTTCAGTATCATTTGTTACAGCAAGAAAGATGTATCTGAATAAGAGGAGAGGCATTTTATCAGGCTGGGAGAATAAAATCACTTTTGGAACCACAATTTGTGCTGCCTGATTAGAGTGAATTAAATAATGGTTTTTAAAAATGGTCTCAGGGAGGTTCTGAGTGAAAGTCAAGGGGTGTTTGTGCAGCCACAGAAAAATGTCTTTCTGCAGCCAAAAACAAGTGAGGTAGGTCAGTCTAAGCCAAGACTTCCCCTTTCCCAGAGGAAAGGTCTGACTTTTAAGGAAAGATCTGACTTTTAAGGAAAGATTATGTCAAAGAGAGAGTTTCCTCAGAGCACAACTCCAGCAGCACGAGGTGACTGATTATAGCTTGATATAATCACGGTACCTTCATGCCAGGCATTGCTGCAGTTCCTTATCCGTGGCGCTTACAGGCCTGCTGCTTCCTCGCCAGCTCTGTATAGGTTCAAAAGCAAAGGGCGATGGTTTTCTGGGGGCTAAGCAGGTTACAGATTGTTGATATTACCTGATCCAGTGGGAAGGCAATATTACAGCTGCTCTAGCTGCCCCCATCTCCTGTGAGCCCAGCTGCTGGTGGCCAGCCCAGGGGGTCCTGCCCGATGTACCACTTGGGAATGGGGTTCACGTGGCCTGGGGGAGAGCTGCAGGTGTGTGCTGGGACCAGCAAAGGGTGGCACGGCACTTCCCAGGGCTTTGTATGGGTCAGATACAGCAGGGGAACAACTCCACTGATCGCTTTCCAGTGATGGAAAACCAAACTAAGCCTCCTCCCTGATATTCCCGGCTGCCTCATGAAGGCTCAGCCCTGGGGGCTTACCGTCAGACTTCCACTCAGTTTTAGGAAATCAGCAAAACCAAGTAAATCCAGAGTGTTTTTGTTGTGGATATGAGCACAGAAAAACCATGGCCCTGATTCAGCTTCCCTCTGCTCAACCTGCCATGTGAACTTGAGGGAAACCTATAGGAAGTGCTGGGCTCCCCACCAATGGCAGGCGGCATCACTTTGATCTGTATGGTCACCCCTCCAACCTGTGCTTTGTGTAAGATATCCTAAAGCAGTAATATTATAACTGTTACTTTTTTTCTTGCCCAAGAGCCCAGCCAGTGATTGGGATAGCTCACTGCACGGATCAGCATCAAAAGGAGTCTCTTACGTGTGCCCACCCAGGAGGGTGAATGTGCTAAACAACAAATAAAAGAAATTGCAGCATGGCTTGAAGGGTGACACTGAATGCGGATGATACACCCCCTCACCAAGGGAGTTATTTTAGGGTCAGCTGTACAGGAAGACACCAAATCTGGGTTTTCAGTATGGGTTCATTTTTCTCTGAGCAGGAAAAGCTGGCTATTGTGTCTGTGCCAGATGTTTGCTACCAGTGAACTCCACTGGGAATTTATAGGATGAAATAAAAGTTCAAAAGCAATTCAAAACATGGACAGGTGATTCTCTTTAAGCATCTGGCCTCAAGCCCTTGCAAAGCCTGGCAGAGGTCAATGTTAAGTGGCCCCTGACAGTTTGGAAAGGCCTATGAAGAAGAATATAGAGAGTCTCTACTTTCAACTAGGTTTATTGCATATAAGATATAAATTAAGCAGACGAATGTTATTAGAGAAGCACTCTCATGAGCGCTGCATCCCACTAACAAAATTAGCAGGAAGTCTTCAAATGTATGATCAAAACATCGTATTAATTATGAGGCAGAAAGGTACTTAGTCTGGGGGAGAGGCTCGCCTTTGAGGTGCAGCATGCGGCCGTGTCTCCACTGCGGTGCCGTGTGCCTCGGGGACACCACTGTGAATCCCAAACAATTCCTCTGGGTGGGACCACCAGAGCTGTGGTTCTTGCCCACACCTCTCTTGTGCCAGTTCCCTCTGGGGCTTTTTTGTCCCAACGTCTTTTGTCTCCAGAGAGGCCTCTGTGAGCAGTTAGCATCCAGTGGGGAGGCAGGAGAGGAGGTTGGAGGGGCTGGGGACGAGCAGGGACCCTTCCCCTCTCAGGCCATTGGGGCTTGCTGCATGTTTGGGGTGGAGGGGGACATACCATGAGGCTGCCGAGAGAAGCCGAGTCACAGACTGGAAACCTCAGAGAAATTTCCCCAGAGGGAGATCCACAGATTTCACCCTAAAATGAAAGACATGGGGAGTTAGGCTGTCTCTGAATTCACATGGATTTTACAACAAATTCACAGCCCTTTACCATGCCCTTGCACAGCAGCCGGATTGAATTCCCTGGGGGCAGCAAGAGTGCACCCAGGGACCCCTGGCCCTGAAAAATCAGAGCTGTGCCCTGGGGGCTCCAAAGAAGGATGGGGCACATGGTATCATGCCTGGACCACGGTAAGGCAGAGCCAGGAACCATGCAGTCATGTCAGCATGGACACTAATAAAACCATGCAGAAGGCACATGCCATCAGCAATTTCACAGTTTTACACACGACATTGAAACAAGGGGTTATTTGGTAGCTGATTCCCTCCATTGACCCACAAAGAATTGGCCAGGGCCAAGCAGTTTGTTTTGGGGGCTGAATCTCTCTGTTTCAAGTCTGCCTGCCTGTAGACCCAGAGACAGATGGTTTCCCATAAGAAGTGCATCCTGCCTACATCCAGAAATAGCAATTTGACAGCTAAAGTGCCTGTCAGTAGCACCTGCAAACACCAAACAAAGCAGATGAAGGACCAGATGTCCATCAGCATGGTGCTTGCATATGATTTCCTTTACAAAACCTTTAACCTCTGCTTCCCACATACCATTACAAGTGAACTCCCTCACTCTTCGCTGTGGCTGCTCTGAGGCAATGAGTACTCTGGCAAGGACACAAAGTGATTTCCCAGGATGAACCACAAGGTTCATGTCTTAAGAGCTCTGAAAAAACTACAGCTCCTTACGTACGCTCTGAAGATGTCAATGCTCTTGAGAACAGCTGGTGATGTGTACCTTGAGCTGTGCTTCTAGCACAGCGCAGCCTCAGCACTCTGCAGGAACCAGCAGCCATGTAGGAACTTGGCAGGCCAGGGAGCATCACGGCAGCTCATCAGCCGTGCGGGGATATTAAGACTTGCAGTCGGTAGTGTTGCTTCAGAATTTCTTAGAAGAGATCCAAGGATTTTGGAGCCCAAGAGTCACATTTTCTGTATCATCCTATTGCTCTTAAGGAGTTTGCTATGAGAAGGCAGATAGTTTTTCTTGTCTTCTTTTATCCGAGAAGCAGGGTTAAACAAGCTATAGAAAATCCCACTTGCCTTTGACCTCTTGATAAAATTCTTATCTAAAGCTGGCTGAAGACAGACAGCAGTATTTTGAGCTGTTGCAGACTGGGCTTATCTGGGAGTGTTCCCTTTTAAGTCGTTCAGCAGAGTGTCTAGAAGTCAGTGCATATGTTTCCACCATCCACCTTGTCTGAAGGGAACACGCAGGCTTCCTCCTATCCAATGGCTCTGCTAAGTGGGCTGGATCCCATTCACCACTGAGCCCTGGTGCCCAGACAGAGCTCAGACTCTGGCTTCCATCCTTGCACTCTCCCTAGGCATCGTTTTGAATCCACTATTGGCATGGGGATTAAATATAATTAGATGTCATTTCAAAATCAGAAATTGAGACATGCAAAACTGGTGTTGCAAAGCAAAAACGTCCTGCAAGAAAGTTCCAAAAACTGCTTGCTGATATCCACATGTACGCTTGAACACCTGGGGCTGAGCCCTCTCCAAAAGCCCTCTGGGCAGACAGACAGCTTTTATAAGCTTCGGTGTGGCAGGAAAACACAAGAGGCCTCAGGTAGTGTCCTTTTTTTGATGTATGTCCCCCTAATTAAGAGGATGCATCTCATAGCTTATATCTTGGCCAATTTCATTCCCCAGCTGAGCAAGGGACTTCTTTTAGCAGTCAGACATAGCTTAATTTTTTCAAGGTGCTGGAAGCATAACAGAAGAGGTTTCCTCCCCTTGTGTCTCCATGTGAGGTCCTGAACAGCAAGGTTTAGTATTCCAGCTGAACTCCTCCTGCATAGTTCAGCAGGCTGGGAGAGACACATGGAGAGTTTCCACCTTTTATCTCAGCACAAAACTTTCCATTTGAATAGAGCCTCTTTAATGGGAAAGTTATTGTCCTCCAGTGAGCCACTCATTTTTAGGATGACAGTAACTTGCATTTTATCACAGATGTTGCCTGTTACAATGTTTCCCATTCCGGGCATAAAGGAGAAACATGAAGGTACTTTGGACGCGCTGTGCCTCAGCCGCCGTCAATCGATGCTTTGCATTCGCTGCCACGTTCGTTTGCTTCCGTGCTCCGCTCCCGTGCAGCTGCAGTAAACCATTTGGGCAAGGCAGAGAAATGAGAACAGAGAAGGGTGTTTACATTATGGGAGAACAACAGCATGAGAAATGGTGACATCTCTGTTACAAAGCCAGTGTTTTGAATATTGCACGGAGACTTCGGCAATGGGCGTCCCTACTTCTGCAGCAAAACAATCTGCACGTTGTTAGCTAAGGACAAAGCAAAAACTCTCTAAACACCCTATTAGCACCAGGCAGGGATGAAAAGCAGTGCTAAAAACCAGACTGTATTACAGACCTGGGTTCTGTCATTACTTAGCACTGAATGTGGCTACAGAAGATGGTCACTTCCCTAACTCTTACCAGAGTACACTCCCAGCTCTGCATGACACAGCTGCTCTTGCCATTCACCATGAGAATTTCATATACTGGAAAATGTTTTTTTCAGCGTTGGTTCAATGTTCTAGTTAAATATTATACATTATATAACTACATATGTTACATAAAGATGAATTTTATATACCTTTCTATGTAATTATATATGTTTACATATACATAAACTTTAATCTCCAGCATGTTTCTTGTTTGTTCATGCCCTCCTAGCCAGCCCCCTCAAAAAGTAATGGAGCAACATCATCAGATCTCTCTGCTTGGTATATCATAGCTCTTCCTAATACAGGCTGCTTAATACCTGCAGAGTGGCTACAGGGCTTGCCAGAGTTTGAGTTTAGATTTACACTTAAGTTTTGCCCCACTTGCCAGCTTTTTCACTACTTCAGGGTTCATTTATCTGAGATTTCCAGTGCCAGCAATTCTGGGCATGTCCCAGTGCAAATCATTTCTACAGAGTAAGTAGTTGTATATATTGTCCAGCCTGAAACATGGCAACCTAAGTCCTCTGTGAGTAGGTATCTAGTTCGTAGGAGCAAGAAAACACTCTAAAAGTATCATAAAGGCCACTGAACACGCTAGTCCCATGGGCCAGTTAGGTTTTGGTGGACATTTTGCCACTTTTTTTTAGTGAAATCATAAATGTTTTGCCAGTCTGTGCTGAACGGTCTGACACAGGTGTCGAGCTTGCCCCCTGAGTTAGGCTATGAGACATGTTGACACATGGAGGCATAGGAAGAGTGACGCTCAAGCCCCACTACCCGTTCACGCGTCAAACAGGCCAAGGTCTCTGCTTCCCTCTTGTTTGCTGAAGGTCCCACTGCTGTGCCTCAAAGTGGGGAGCAAGGGAAAATGCTGTATTCTAGATAAAAGAGAGGGAAAAACCAAGACCCTCCAAATTATTATCAGGACGTTCCAGAAGTGTCCAGGCCAAACTAGAACATCTGGTTTGTTTGGACCATTCTTTTAGCACGTTTTCATAGTATGGGATAAACATGTGCAGTTTATTTGGCGTAAGTTCCAGATTCTCTTCCACTTCTACCTGTCTTTCAAAGCCATTAACCTATTCTTGAGTGTAACCAGCTCTAACAAATCACTTTTTTTCTGCCTAGTCTTCCCAAAGTAGCTGCATTATTTCATCATTCATGTTTTCTGCATTCTGAGAATGTTAAGGGAGCTGGAAGAAGTGAATAGCTGAATATTCAAATACTTTTTCACAATATCTCTCCATCTCTTTAAAGTCTTGGATTATTTTCCAACTTGCATCCAGCAAGCTCTTTGGCAAGAGAAAGCTCAGATGGGGCTTGACTCCTTAATTACATTATTGGCAGACTGTGGCATTCCTTTGTTACTTTCTTGATCTAATTCCCCCAAAGAGCTGCAAAAAGCAGAATTGTGGATTAATTTAATCATAGCTTCTTGTGTGGTTAAATACCAACTCCTTTATTGCCCACATATGTTTGGGTGCTCTGAGCTTCATCTCTTCCACCCAGAGTGAAAGCCGCCGCCTCTGTAGCTTTTTTCCCCTTCAGACTTTATGTCAAACGGGTGATGCAAACTAAAGTCCATGAGCTGGGAGTAAGTGGAGACTCAGTAGTTGGAGTAGAGGATTCAAAGCTTTTCTTATTCCACCAAGTTCTTCGGAGACAAAACGGCAAGGCTAACTCAGCTGATGGCCAAAGGACAGCTCCCACGACTCCTTGGAGCAGCTGTAGGCACAGGAAGGGTCCTTGTAAGGAGGATGCACTGCAATGTTGAAAGTCAGTGTTGGAGCAATGAGACTGCTTGAGATTTTTTGGGCACTGAGGTTTGCAAGCCCCATATTCGTATTTTGCTAAGCATGTATGTATATGTAGAGGGAAAACCCTTCTCATGACAAGGTTACGAAGACAAATGCTGTACAACCTCTTTCATCTGGGGCTTCATTTAAGCAGAACCTGCAGTTATTACAAACTTTCTGTCTCAATTAACTCAACACTTCTGCCAAAGAAACCCAGGACATGCTGTTTGCAGCAGGGCAGATGTACTTTTCTGTGCAGACTTCAACAGCTGTTTTGCACTGTGACTGAAAAGTTCTGGCATTTACAGTTGAGCTTTTCCAGACTCTTAACTGAAATATAACACAGTGTTATCTGTGTCTTTTCATCTCTGGACACATGTCCCTCAGATGTGAGGCCTTCTGTCTTTGTCTCAAGGGGTGAAATCACACTTTTCCCAAATTAGCTTTGTAGAAAACCTGTGTAGCTCCACCCAGGTTCCTACTCCTCTAGCTCTTTCCTTTGGGAGCTTGTTGCCAGCCATAAGTCTGAGGCAGCCTTTGCAAATCAAAGTATGATTTAACTTGAACATAAGGTTCTAAAGGGTGAGTAACAATTGGCACCCTCTTCATAGCTATTTATTGGACGATTACTAGCTGGCTCACTGGATAGTCCTGCTTCTAGAAACTTCCAGGCAGCTCTCTACCTCCTTCAAACATCTTCCCAACAATTGCTTGAGCAGAGGCCCCTCATTCTCCATAGTCAAGTCTGCCAATGATGACAAAGCAAGCTGCAAAACTTGGCTCAAGTAGGATCTTCCCAACTAATAGGTTAGGATTCGTTGCTGAGCTGCCTCAAGGAAAGGTCTTGTTTGGAGCAGTGATCTTGAATTCCTGTACAGGCAGTTTTTCACACTGCTGCTATTAACCTAAACTGGCATATTTGAACATCGCAATAATCAGCTTATATACAATAATTGTGAATTATTACAAAGCAACTTCTTGCTCTTGGAGAACTATCAAGTAAAATAGATTTAAATGTTGTTTGAATCAATAGAAGAAAGTTACTCTAAGTAAGGGAGTATGAAGACTAACAAAGCACTCCTGCAGTCTATGCTATAGGAGGGCACCATTATATCCACGAGAAAACACTGGAATTTAGGTCAGAAATTCCATAACTTACACTCAGGTCACACATGACCTGGCACAACAGCCAAGCTCCTACAGTCTTGCGCTCTCTGCTCTTGCTGCTCTCCCTCTCTACGTGCTACATGCTGCTCTGCCTCCTCTACACCAACTTCGATTTATAATTACATGTAACACAGTATCATCCTGATTGCTTTGCAAGTAATTGTTTGCTAAGAGATTAGGACAGATAACAACTGAGAATATAAGCAACTTCCTTCAAGTGAATATTTGCTACATGAGCCCGTTAGTGAGAGTCACAGTCAGCAATTTCCAAGTAGCTGCTGGGACAAATGTGAAGTCTCAGGAGTGCATAAGCAAATGCCTTAGACATAATACATCTACTGGAGCAGTGATTCCTTAAACAAAGCAGCTTCTGGAAACATGGAAAAAACATGTTCAACACAGGAATAACTAATGGCTTTTCCCCCCAAAAGGGGAGTAATTATTGTAAGTTGTCGCTACTCATAAAGTGACCACCTAAACATGTTTACTTTAGGTAGTAATACTCACTCTTAATAAAAATCTTTTTGCCAGATACATCACAAACCCAAATGCCAATAAATTTCATCATTTTCCAAATTTTCAGAAAAAAAAAAATCCTATGGACTTCAACTCTGTTTGCCTGGAATGGGAATTTCAAATAGAAAGGCTGAGAGCGTGCCAACCAGTGTCATTGAGAGACATTTCAGCTGGTTTCACCTTCTTCTCATTACATGCTAGCTCAAAGTGGTTTAAATTTCCATACACAGTGGAGAACAGATGTAGAGAATAATTGCTGGTTTCTCTAAAACACAAGCAGCATATTTTTGATTGAGGGCTTTGTAAACTGGTTCCTTCCAGATCGGAGGTTTGGGGCCACAATGCGAAGAAGGGCTTGCGGATCAGCGATGAGCGAGTGCCCTGATGCACTGCCCAGAAGATGAGGGGTTACTGGCAGAACCACCGAGACATGGAAGGGGCCCCAAGGATTGTAGATCTGCAAGAAATCTTGGCCTTAGCTCTGCATATCTTGGGACATGAGTAATGTCTGCATCTCTGCTGCTGCTCTGGTCTAACAAATGCCAGGCTAAATGGCTAGATCATTACCCTTCCTGGTATGGGACTGATCCAGGTCCCACTGGAGCCAGCTGGAGCCTTTCCACTGAACAAAGTGGGGGTGGATTGGCCCCATTGCTGCTGCTGTTTGTCCTTGTACGGCGCACGCGGCCTCCCTTCCGCCGTGCTGGCAGGCAGTGGGAGACCAAGGGCTAGAATCTGTAGCTATTTCTCAGACGGGATGGAACTCCTATTTAAGGAACGAGGGAAAACCAAGAGAGGGTTTTACAACTAGGTCTGGAATGAGGCAAGGAGAAACATTAATGCAAACAGTTCAAGTCAAAGCAGATGGTCTTTACATTTCGGTCAGCCTGGACCTTGAGAATTAATGGATGGCAGTGCCCAGGTACACCCCAAAATGTGTCTCTGTGGAAAAGTTTTATCTGTTGACATCACAAGTATGAGTGTAATACTGGGGAAGTCTCATCGCGGAGGAAGTTTGTTGTTCCAGCTACCGTATAAAAGGAACTCAGTGATGGTCCCCACCCCAAAGCACAATTAACACTTGGAATTGCAACTATCCTGTGTTCCCCAGTCTGCAAGTTTCAACCCTCGCTGGGGTCATAGACTAGCAGAAAGGGAACAGTGAAAGGCTAGAAGAGCAGTGATGGCCGACAGCAGACCAGTGTTGACAGGAGATGAGTGTTTCCAAGAAGCAGGGATGAGCAGGGGTTGTGTTTACAGACTCTGATGGCTTCTCTGGGTCAGGGCACTCTGAAATGTAATACAATCCCACCCCATCCCACCCAGGACAGGCAGAAATGGTTTGCAGCAGAGTGCGAGTGAAATTCTAGTTAACAGCAACCAAACTTCATCAGAGTGCTCTGCATTCAACTGTCTGTGTTTGGCCTGCCTCTTCCTACATAGGAAGATTTTGAGATTGCTTCTCATTTGTGACTGACTGCCCCTGCTGTTTGGGTGCGTGTTGCAAAAAACAACAGCGAAGAGAAAAACCCTGACCCTGCAAAGCAGGAACGCGGGGAGTGTACAGTTAGAAAACTGACAACAGGGAGAGAAGAATCTGAAACTATTTCTCATTCATTTTTTCAAGTGGCAAGGTTTCAAGTTATGTCTCTCCTGCTTTAAATTTCCCACTTAGCAGCAGATCCTCAGCTGGGGTAAACTGCTCTGGGACCATTGTATTTTAGGATGAAAGCCTGTTCCCATTGCAAGTGAAATTGCTATTGATTCTCATAGCACAAGGATTGCAGCGTCTGTGCTGAAATCTGTGGGTTTCACACTCTGCAGGGAGGAGAATATTGGTTCAGACACAGTTTTCATTGAGGATTTTATGCAAGGAAACATTCCAATTGTTCAAAGACTGCATTAAAAAAATGCTGGTTCTGCAACATTTTTAATTCGGAGTCAAATTTAAGTTAGTACTTCTCCTTTCATCAGGATCAGCAACGTGAAAAAAAAATGACAAGAGATTTTTTATTAAAATCTGAGAAGTGAGGTCACCGAGGTTAAGGAGCTCCGAAAACAGAAATCCTTAAGATGCATGTTTGGTTGTTTTTGTCTGAATGGGAAAGTTGCTTTGTTTGAGCCTTTTAAGTGACAGGGTTTGCAGAATGGAAACAATGGCTGCTGATAGAGATGAAGAAAAGCCCCACATCTGAGAACAAAAATGGACCTGAGACTCCACCTCAGGGCAGTGGAGACAGCCAGAGCCTTTTGTTTTGGAAGAACTGACCCCTAGGGATTCACAAGTCAAATACTTGACCCCAAAGAACAAACATAAAGATGTTATGTTATTGTTTTAAATTACTGCAAATAGAAGGACCACACAGAAAGATGCAGATTGACGTGGCTTTCTTGGTGAGGAGACACCGTAGTCTTGCCTGTCGATGCTCTGCAAAAAACTGTGATGGGCCATTCATTGTCAGTGCCAACACATGCAGGGAACTGCAGACAAAGTGTTTAAAAATGCGGGGGAGTGAGAGAAAATACCTTGCCTGCCTATACAGGATGATGTGATTAGGTCCAAGAGTTTGCCTCCTGCACTCTGTCCTCTTCCCATCATTTTGCTTTTTTCCTTCTGCTTTTTTGTCACACTTTCTCCCCTCCCTTGAAAGAAATGCTTTATTATTGCTAGCTGTGTCTCAAATTGCTGGTGCAGCAGGATGGATGGGGATGCGCCAGTTGTGAGAACTTTAAAGACAGGAGGCCCTTGGGTGCCAGTTCGGCAAAGACATCAGCACCTGTTCCATGGCAATGACGTGGAGCTGGCTCACCGGACCCTTCCCCAGACTGGGAACAAAAGTTTGAGGCTGGTTCTTTCAAAGAATCATCCAATGTGCATTTCCTCTTGGATTGCAAGTTAAGATGTCTTTTCAGAAAAAGAAAAGCCATTGGTTGTTCTTATTTTCTCTAGGATATGTTGCGTAGGAGTATAATAGGAGTATAATTACCTTCAATCAGACATAGACCCTGAAGGAAACAGATGCTTATTTCTTTTAGAGATTAGACAACCTTGCACACTGCCCAATAGGAAACAGAGTAGAAAACAGGCAACGTATCTCACAAGCACAAAGCAAATTAGAACATTGCTCAGGAAATCAGCAGATTTTATGACTGATAGAAAAAAAGTTTTTTTTTTTTTTTTTAATTCAGGCTATAGCAAGATTTCATTCAAGTTGCCAGCCTCTCTAGCAATCACATTTTGGCCAGTTACACCTTCTAGTTCTGCCTGGTGGTTTGAAAGAAGAGAAAAAAGTTTGGATGGACTTCAAAGCCTAAATACCTGTGAGGACCTGGGGCTGCTCCCCAGATTGGATCAGTCCCAGAAGCAGCATTTTTGCTTTTGGAGTTGACTGTCTGTCACAAAACCAGCTTAGGAGAGGTGGGAACCTTAAAGTATCCCTCTGGCTTCTGCTTAGTAGAGATTTTCTGGTTCATTAAAGCCTTGATACATTAATGGCCTGTGCATGATTTCAGAGACTGGTGTGCCGAACTCCTGCAGTTCAGGCCTGGAGCTTGTTAGTGTAGTTTTCTAAAGATTAGCAAGCATTGATTCCACTGGGAAGCCTTGGGGAAATGCTGTTAATCTCTTCTGACTGCTGTGGCAGTGCATGTTTATGGACGGTGCCTACTGGGTTCCTCACTGCTGCCTGGGAGATGTGACTCTCATGGAAAGTTTTCCCTTCAGAAAAACTGCAGTCGATTGTAATTGAGAGCCATTAGCTAATGGTAGCTTCATTGAGTCAGACACTTCATTTTGCTTCTCCCAGGTTGTCAGAGCCCCAGAGGCCTTCCACAGAAGATAGATACTGACTCAATTCTGGCTTCATTTTCACTAGTGTAACTAGTGTTAACCTCAACAAGCTCAGACAGGTATGAATTAGGCGTAATTTACCTGGTGGAAGGACATTGTATATATTTGAACACAAAAGGGTTGTGTATTATTACACAGTGGAAACAGAAAACCAAACCCGGATAATTCAATTTCTTAGCCAAAAGGTAGAAAGTACTAAAATTAAGTAGAGGAGGTAATTCAGTTTTCTGGTTACAAAATAGAACAATCTTGGTAGAATTAATGAATGAATGCCGAGTCCTGGGCCAGTGCTTGCAAATCACATCTCACAGTACATGGGTTGGAAAGGACAATAAAAAGCCTAATTCTACATTAGGGCCATGAAAGGAGGAGCTTAGATGCTAGATTATATTTTTAATGGCTTTTTATCAGTTTGGTATGAACCATGGAGTCAGGGATGCGAATGCCGCCCTTCGGTACCCTGTTCTGAACACAGAACAATTTTTGCTGATTTTCTGTTTTACACTGGTGTAAAGATAACAGAGCATTACCCCAGGGAAAGTATTATCAGTTGTATGTCAGCAGTCTCCAAAGCAGGGAAACAGTGAAACCTAGAAAGAGAAAAGCAAAGTTACTACAGAAAGACAAATTGTTTGGATAGTCCAGTCATTGTTTTCTTATCTTGAGCTACACTGGGGAAGTAGATTTGTTAGTTATGACAAAAAAACCCTTTGTACACTGTAGGAGAAGGAGACCCTGGGGGATGGAGAACAATAGGCTTCCTCTGACACAGGGATTGATTACCTTCAGGAAGCCCATGTGGATTGCTCAGAGTGATTCAATTCCAGTATTGCTTTTTCAGGATCGTCTAATTATATTACAAACTCTATCATGGTCCTTTAAATGGCCACAATCTCTTTTACCACAGTAATGAAATAACTACTGCTTAAAATAATATTTGTTTTAAAATGGGCTTAGCAGCCAGCACTAGAGCAGTTTCATCTTTGACTGTGAAGGGAGCTACAGGGACGTGTTGTAAGCTCCACACAGGCAGGATGGTGTGGATCTATCCCTTCGGTTCCCATGCTTCAGAGCTGGCTAAATCACGTTTCCAGGAGTCTGTGGGAGTAAGACAGCTCCGTGCTGCTCCTCACCATTCACAACCAGCAGTGAAATGGTTGCTGACAGATGTACAAGAAGGAGGAAACAACGGGGCACTGCTGGGTACCCACTGTATCCCCAGTCGCATGGGCTTTAAGGACACTCAGAGTTGGAGGAGACATAAGTGGCATAAAACTTGTGGTAGTGAGGTCAGATGTACTGGCAGACACCCGGTGCTCCTTCAGCTGGCCCATGCTGCTTTACAGACCAATGCAAACCTTTCTGAATTTGCCAGTAAAACACTGGGCTCACTGCTCATCCTCACAAACCAGCTTCTTGCAAACTGCAGACTTCTTTCTTAAACAGCTTGGCTTAAGAAAGTTTGCCATTTCCCTTTTCTTCACAATATTTGTTTTTGGGGAGACATCTCTTTGCCCCACAGCTGTGGCATTCATGGAATACCTTGAACGTGGTATTCCATCCTCCGTTGCTCGAGGGCTGCCCTCCCCACACAGCAGCTATCCGGCACGCTGCACAAGCAGGCCCTTGTGACAAACAAAGGAGATTCATGGCTGTTTGCTTACAAACTTTGAAAAGCAAAACTATAATTTATGGGAGATTTCCCTTTCCCGTCATCAGCGCTAGACCTGGAGTAATGCTCTGGGTTGCTTACTGCGGTTATCCGTGGTTTATGTGTATGCAGCCCTTCAATGCTGAGCTACCAAGGACATGTTTCCTACATGCATGCTTTTTTTTGAACAAAATTGATGAATTCCAGACATCACAAAAGCTAGAAAACTGTCAACAAGGAGCTTGTGGCTCAAGCAAAGAAAAGGCAGCTGCCGGGAGCACCTCTCCCTGCGGGGCCCCTGCCGTGACCTCCACCTCTGGCGGGGACTCATTGAGGAAGAACGGTATTCCAGCGCACGAGCTACCTCCCACATGGAGTCATCGAGAGCAATGACAGAGATGTTTGGGGATGAGGAGGGCTCCCAGAGTTTTAAAGGTTTGTGGAGAAAGACCATGGGAATGGTACACAAAAGATGCTTTACTAAGAAGATAACTGAAATTGCCAGAAATTCCTCTCCACCATTGCTTCCTTGATATCACAGCAATACGCCACAATCTAATTAAATACATTTTTTTCTGATTTTGTGCAAAAAAATGATTGTGATTTTTACAGCCTGAGGGTCTGCCCGGTTCTTCTGTGAGAGCAGAGAGAGGATCTATGTGTAAATCCTTCCTCCTTTTCAAACTGACCTTTAGCTATAGTGGATTAAAACCTCTGCTTTATTTACAAACCTCAGCTTACTGAATAAGATATTGAAGACTGTAGCTGTTGATCGAAGTTAAGGCCATTGGAAACATCAAAGCAAAGGCTATTTATGAGGAAGGGCTGAAGAAACATGGCAAGTTGCCTGCTTTTCTAGCTACGTGCTTCAGCAATGGCTCAATCAGTTCAGCTTCTGTGAGTGTATTTTAGAAGTACAGGTTGCAACTTTTATGGGCTGAAGATTAAATACCAAAGGTAGTCTCAACAGCAGCAAGCACAAATCTCCCAATTCCTCAGAGCCACAGTGCCATTTATTTCTGTGCAGTGAATAAATATGACAGTGCAGACACAGGAGATGACGGGCAGGTTACACCTGGGTTTTGAAGCATCGGGGTTGGATCGATGCTGAAGGCACTGCGTTAGCATAGCCCTCTGGGCTGTCTTGCTCCAGCAATTAAAGTCACTGCGACGAGAAGTCAGAATGACTTTATCAATACCATCAAAATGATATAAATTCCCTGCTCATTCCTAACTTTATGTTAGCAGAGAGATCCCTTTATCCCCTCAGCCCTAGGACCTAAATCAAACATGTTCCCTTGAGATTATCTCCCTCAGATTTCCCAGGCTGCAGATCCCACAAATAACACCAGCCAGCATTCTTCCCCCATCAGTTTAGATTTCCCTCAGTCCCATTTGAATCAAAAAGTGGTTTGTTGCTTTTCATTTCATTTCACTTTTTTCTTCTTCTTTTTTTTTTTTCCTGGCAGGTTGAAAAGATTAAAAGGAGCAATTCATTTTTCAGAGAAAGTATTTCACTGAACACCCCCTAGTCAAGATTAGGATGCTTGTAATACATTTCAGATTCTCACAAGCAATGACTCTATTTTTCTTGCAAAAAAATAAATAAATATGCAAATCAAAGCTATCAGTGGCTTAGATTCTCATTAGAAACCATAAATAAACATGCAGTTTGTTCAGAGAAAATACATTTTGAAAAAACTTTGAGCTTTCAGAAAGGCTACAAAACAGTGCAAAAGGAGAGGAAAACTAAGCACAGTTTCCTCTTGTTCCCACTCTTTTCATAATGTTTTACCTTGACATTTGTTATTTAACAGATAAATGATTTGCACCAAAATTGGAATATTTTCATAGAAGAGAGAGAATGTGCACAATCCAGAAGAATATTTTTGAGGGTGGTTCCTTTCTGCATTTGGCTACTGACCTCAGCAGACTATTTTCAACTGTGAATGACACTCAAAGATAGCTTGCAGGATATGCTTGGCTAAATATAGCAACCCAAAGCAAAAAAGGCATTTTTATAAAAATGTACCAAGACATCAATTTCACCAGGCATGACAGCCTTTCAGCTTTGTTTTGCAATCAAGAAAAAGCTTGGACCAATTAGCTAACAAGCACATTCTTATGATGTTGACCACTGGACAGTAATGTTACATGGTCTCTCTAGTTCTTTTCTTTGCCATGTGGGAAAATGGCTCAGATCTGGAAAAGAACACTGTATTTCTCTTCTTAACTGTGGGAGGGAGCTGAGCCTAGAAGACCTAGACTTGGTTCAGAGCCTTTACCTCTGTCAGAAGTTATTTTTGTGATAAAACTGCTTCCTGGAACCCCGGGGTAGGTGTTAGAGCCCCAAAACTGACCTTCCTCAGTCACTGTTGGGAAAAGCAGTCTGTTTTGCTTGCAACCACAAGTCCCATGTCACTTCAACCCTTGGTAACACCCTCCCTCAAGTCCTCGCACTTTCCTGCACCTCACATCCCTCTCTTGGCTACATATCTTCCTTTGAACTTGGCTGAGTCATGGAAAGAGAAAATGAGCCTGTAACGTCACGGAGCCAAAGAGGAGATACTTTGCCATGCATAATTTCTTACAGCTCCCTAAAAAATGTCAGTTATGTCCTTGTTTTGCCTTTTGAATTAATGTCTTACCTTCGGTCCTTATTTATTCCTCACACATAAACACCAAAGGGCCTCCACCTCCTCATGTGAAGACTGCAGACATTTCTCACTTTTCTAAAGCAGTCCCTAGAAAAAAATTGAATTACAAGCCCAGAACATTTCAGTGGTCTTCAGACGAGGGTCACTTGGAAATGTGCAAAAGCAGAGCATTTTGTTTGCGCAAAGCTTTAAGCATATGCTTAACCTTAAATGAGGAAGGCTCACATGCTTAAAATGACAGATGGGCTGTAGGGTTTTGCTGGATTGGGATCTTGGACCACAAAACACACAAAGGAGATCTTTCAGCCTTCAGATGAGCCACAAAGACAAATTTAATCTCCTTAGAAATGTGCAGCTGACTTGATACAGATTTTCTGCTGCACAGATCAAAGAAACTGTTGTAGACTGGGCTAGCTTGTGTCTCCATGTGTGAAATAGATGGAGAAAAATGGAACAAATGTAAGAAAACAATGAATGGGGTTTCAATCTATGAAAGATTTCCTAGATTTGGTAAAGACACTCTGCCTGTTGGCTAGCAGCAAGGACTGGGGAATGTAGGAATTTTGTTGCTGTCCTGTGGCTGCTTCAGACAATCCCCCAAAACTGTTACAACTACTGGTCTGAGTAGTTTGCTGCTAGCTTCTTCCACCTCCTCAGACAAAATGGGTTCTTTTAGTCTCCTGGGAGAAGTGGTCAGGCAGAAGTGATTCCAGATGGAAGAGCATGGGATGCCTTTTGTATTCCCAACATCTGTATGGCAAGTATGGCATAGGACAATCCAAAGGGCTTAGGGAATTAGGTGACAAGATGTGTGGCTCTCTGAGGTTGCTGTTGAAATCAAAGAGTAGAGAACAGAGCTGGCTTTGAGGCTTCTGATCTGTTTGGAGTGTCGCTGCTGTAGGCATGTGACAAGCTGCATTGCTCCTCGCATAAAGGAGTCACAGACACATGCTCTCGGTAGTGTGACTTCAGATGACATGGCCTGCCTGGGAGGATATTTCCATCTACCTGCCTTCTTGTCCCAGAGGATATAGGGTATAACTTTGTGCCAACCTGGACCGCTTGATCTGGGGAATTAAGTAACAATGTTTGTGGGAGAATAAAAACAGCAAGATTGAAATGTGCTCAGAGCAAGACTGTGAAGATTCAGTGTTTCTGTGAGCTGTCATAAACCAGTATTCTGTATCCTTCCCCAGACAGGACCTTGACAGCAATCAATATCTAGAAAAATGAAGCCAATTGTTGGCAGCAGGATTTAATATCTCTTCAATATAGTACTTTGTTTTACTTCTGTGTCTGGCTGTCATCTGCTGGGACAAGATGTAGGAGAAGTGAAACAAAATCCCATTTTTGTTGCAACTTCCACAGTAGCAGCGAGTCTGTTCTGCACCCCGAGATGAGACTGCACGCTCCACAGAACAACTGCTCTGTCCTCTGATTCTCCCCACCCCCAAATTCTTGAATTGCTCTAAAAGGTTAAACACACTTCTGCTTTGACCTGGAAAACAAGACACGTCTAACGGATTTTTAAGGATTAACTTTTCCAAGGTGCATTATTTAACTCATTACTTCGGTGCTCAGCTGAACTGCCAGATTTGGTCTCTGTTGTGACACTTGGAATAATCTCCAATTAGACGCAACAGATTCTGCTGGGAAACCAGACATAAATCAGGTAGTGCCGAGCACGGAAGTTAAATGGGCAGACTAAGCAAAACATATGCTCCAGGGTCCCCTGCCACTCTGCATGACTGGACATGATGAGATTTGCCAGGAGGTATGTGATGTGGGCCAGCACTGAAGAGTAGGTGTCAGATTCTTGGCACACTTGCCCTGCAATTCAAGGAGACACCAAGCAAATTCCTCGGCTTTGTACAAAGGCAGGGACTGTCTGAAGGGCAAACACAGGCAGTGCCCGGCTTTCTGCTGGCTCCATGGAAAACAGCTGTCTCCTTCTGCAAAGTCACAACAATTTCCTTGCACCGGTGAGACACTGGCGTTATCAGGACTAGATGGCAACAAGTGGCACAGAGGCATCCGCTTGTTCAAAGCAAATCAAGTTCTGACAGTCAGCATCTCCTCTGCACAGATACGATACTGTGAGTTATTCTGGCTGCAAAGAGGCTTCAAAGCAGCGCTTAGTGTGTGTAGGGAGGGATGAGGCATCCAAAACCGAGGCTGGTTTAGAGAGCTGTGCAGGACCTTTTTGTTCTGAGTGTTTAATGGGACAATCCCTGCTTAATCCTAGACTCTGCTGTAATTTTCAGATTACCAGTTCAGACTGTTTATTCTGAGACTCCCAGGACTTCATACTACAGGTGGTGGTGGGGGGTTATGTAATTTTGTATTCAGCACTCATGTAAAATGTGACTTTAGGAATAAGTAACGGATTAATTGCCTTACAGCACTGGGCAATCCCAGCTGTCCTCCCACTCAGTCCTGCAGTACACTGAGGTCTCTTCTCACGGCCAAATGAGCCACAGAGCAAGTAAGCACACAATTCTCCAACCTCTGGAATTGGAGGTACAAGACTTATTCCTCTGACTAGGTCTAAATACGAGTTTTCACCTTAAAATAAGTATTATTTCCTAGTCTCGAAGTCCAGCTACTGCAGACACTAATACTAATCAACGCTACTAGTTCTCACCAGTGTCAACAACTGTATCTGAAATTCAGAAGGGTGATAAACAGATATTTTCATGTTTCATTTACAAACTCTCCCCTCCTCCCATCAGGAAAATGTATGTTTACTAAATACCTCTGACGACATGAAGCACTTTTTATTGTTTGAGTTAAATGAATGTCATAGACTTAATTAGTTACACATTTCCCTAGGAGGAAATGGGAAGGCATTAAAACTACTGCACTAAAATATCACTCAATTACTGCTTCTTTGCAGGTGATTTCAATTTTGTTCGCCTGCCTTTTCCCCTTGAGTGGTTTCAGCAGAGATGTTTGAGGAGCAGCACAAGGCACCAGAGAAGTGCCATCTGCAGGTCCCACTGTCCTGCTGTGTGTGCCCAGGTCACCTGGGCCCTGCTCCCTCCCCGTCCCGGCCCTCCCCGTATCACCCCTTCCAGAGAGGACTGTCATTCCATGCTCCCCCCACCCCTTCTTGCCTCCCAGCCTGATGCCTCCATTCAATATCTCAGTTCCTCAGGCCGATGTTCCCCAGTTTGCCCCAGTCTGTACCATTCCTCTGTCTCCAGCAGGAAAACCGCACCTATTTCCCAAACCCCAAACCTCTGGACACCTTGTGTGCCCACGCCCCTGCAGTTCTGGCCCTCTTGTGTGCTGGAGCTTTCTCTGCACCTACAACTCAACAGGTAATGTTCAGCCTTTCAACTTACAGTACCGTCTCGATAACAAGAACAAGCAAAGAAACAGAAAAGACATGAAGAAAGGGGATGAGCAGACAGAAAGCCTTTTAATTTGTGTGAGTTCAAAGCAATACGCTCAGAGGATAATGAGTATGGTGTACTGCTCATTCCAGTTCAGGGCCACATTTAATGGCTGAGCCATTTAATTAATGAATGTACTTAAAACAAGGAATATAGGGATAAAAATCACTGAGAGATGCAATTATTTCAACAGATGCTGCAAATAAGGTCCTGTAATTCCTCACGGAAGGATTGTGCTGAGCCAATTGTAATGCAGCGATTCCACAAACAGGCTCTTTATGGGGACTCCTATGCCTTGATCGTAAGTGCTGGAATTGGTCCTTCACTGGGACTTCATTTGGGGACTTCTGAGACCTCATCAAAAGCTGAAACGTGCTGGATTACATTATCGTGTATAAAATGGGGCAAGAACAAATATTGCAGTTTGGATTAGCGAGCTGAGACAGGATCTTTGCATCAGACTTTGCTTGCTTGAGCTCCCGATCATATTGCTGTTGAACACGTGCAAGGCACATCCAGACAGACACAAACCTGGCCTACACCATCCCAGGGATGGTGGATGCTGTAGTACCGCCATGGTGTCATGGTCTGACAAATGAATGAGGGCAAGGGCTTGTGTATCCCTTTTAGTCAAAGGTGATCACCGAAATTCTTTAACTCTCAGCCACCACAGACTAACAGCACGTCTGGAGAACTGAACTCTTCCTTAAAACAATTATCCCCGATTTATGTCATCTCTAGCTTTTAATCCTTTCATAAGTCAAAACCACATATTTTTCTGTTATTTTGAGAGTAGCCTAGATTGTTAGGCAGAGTTCAGAATAAATTCTTAAATTCCCTGAAATCCACCTGCTCTGAGATTCTGGCTTTAAACTCCAAGCCAGGCTTGTTTTGTATAAGTGTAAACCTTAAGCTTCTGCAGTGGGGGCCCAGAAGTCAGTGCTCAAACTTTCTTGAGAAATTTCCCATCTGGGGATGAATATAGAGGGAAGTGTTCATTTTGAGTGAGGTCTGATTTTGCTTGGAAATCAAATCTATTTACACAAGTTCTTTGCAGCTTAACAGCCATGGTTAAATCTCTTGTAACCCCACACAGCATTATCACACCTGTTTGAGTATGGTACTGGAAGCTGCAAACTCACACTTTCTAATTCCAGAAACTTGTTTACTTTCTTATTTGATAGCATCCTATCTTTTCTGATGCTTCCTCCAGTTAAAATTGACTTTTCCATTACTTCAGGACTATCAAATACTGCAAAAGATGAATGACGGGGAAATAGATGTTTGGTACTTTGTTAATACTACTCAGCAGTAATAATCCAAAAAGCATTCTAAAGACCCGAAAAGCCACTCAGAAAAATAGATAACATTCATTTAATTTATTTTAGTGATGTTGTTAGTTTCATCCTCAAATGTCATAGCGTTTTCTCTTCTTTTAAAGGCAATTGAGAATATGACTGCAATTCTGTTAGCCATTTTGCTACAACTGTTGATTTAACTTGAAAGGATGAGTGTTTTTATTGTGCAGAAAATGTCAGAATAGAAACAGCCTTGCTCCAGAATACAAGGATCCTCCACTTTCTGAAAGCATGGCACAGCACTGCAAACGGGGACTGGCCTGGGGGCTCAGACACACTTTAGAATTAGACTGGGAGATGTATTTGCCGAGACATTTAAGAGTGTCTAGTCATTTTTTAAGAATGCAGCTGCCCCAGTCAAAATAAAGAGGTTTTTAAAATGAAGATATTGCAATGTTCATGCATATGATGCCTTCTTAATAGGAGGAAGATGACGTACAATCTTTGCTGCTTGCATACAGTTGTCCATGTAATGAGTTGTGAAAACATCTGGATATGCAAGCTGAGATTATGGAGCTATCTGAGAACCCCTGCTTCCAAGTGGCAATTGATACATGAAGTCCCATGGTGTGGAGACAGGGTCCTCAGAAATATCTGGGTCCATAGCTGCAACTCAGCTCTCCAAATTGGTTCCTGTTTTGCTGCACTACTTGCTAGTGTAGACATTACGAGGTACCTGGGACACCATCTATTTTTCTGCCTTTTACAGCATTGATTAATGTCAGCTAAAAGCTTTCCACTGACTTTCACATCCCATTGACAACCTCTGATTCAGATTTGTCTCCAGAGACATAAATCATGTGTTCTATAGAAGAAAATGGGACAGATGAAAGGCAATGGGATTTTTTATTTTTATTGCATAGTGGTTCTTCTAAATGTATAACCTGATATTGATGTACTGCCATTTTTCCCACTGAATATCCATTTGAGAATAAGAGACACTACACAGACATTAGGAGACCTTTTAACATCAGCTGGATCTATGAACTGGTTAAGACAAAGGACTTTGTCCCAGAAAACTGCATGGCCTCCCCTACATTAAAAGAAACATCTATCCATATTTCAGTGATAACCAGAAGCATTATAACTATAGCAGTTACAGCTACTGCATTAACTCAGTACTATAAAAAAATCACTTGGGATACATTTCTACAACAGCCATTACCCTTCCTCACAAAGCAGTCACACTACAGTTGAAATGAAAGGGCTGTTCTTCCACTGATCATCCAGTGATGTTCCACAGCTGAGTGTTCAAGCATTGTCATATTAAGCAATCTTTCTTTAGAGATATAAACAGTCAGTACAAATGGAAGGGAATTATTGAACAGGTTTTTAATTAACCATACAAAGCACTACAGGTTGAGTGCAGACATATTCCTTCAACTGATCATGTAAACAAGCACTCAATTATATTTAAAGCATAATCAGAAAAAAATCATGATGTACACTAAATACAGGAAAAGCACTTCATAAAGAGCTCATACGAAACAAAATATTTACTAAGTCTCAGAGAAACCTACTGATGGGATATGTTTGACTTTGAGCATCACCAAGGAAATACCCTCTTTACAAGCTCCTTGGAGCTGGTGGGGACTTTCCAAGAATATTCTTAAAATTAGCCCTAGCCTAACACATCAGCTCTTCAAACTAACTCTCCTCTGCTTCTCCCAGATTCCCTTGTCACCCTACACAGTCAGCAAGGAGATGCTGCCTGAGACCTTCATCTCCACGTACACTAGGGGAGCAGCTGATAGGGACACACTGAAACCTGCGTACAAAAAACCAGCAAAGGCGGCAAACACACTGTGGTGCCCTAAAAGAGACCTAACTATATCTTTTTTCATCTGCAATTAACCTTAAAGGTAAAACAAGAAAGTATCTAGTCCAAAACTACTGATGAAAGAGAAAGGTAAAACACAGCTAGAAAAATCTTCATTGCAGTGCTGCCGTGAGCAAAGTGGAAAATCCGGAAAGGAAATTTGGTATGCTCTGTATCTGCCCTACCAGCCTGACACATCACGTGAGTTGTCACTAATGGAAAATTCAGTTTATACCAACAGGCAGGCTTTTGGGCACACATTTGTTAATCCACACTGCAGTTTTAAAGCAAAGTTTTAGCAGCCTAGAAGAGAGAGAAATAAAAAAAATTGGAAAATATGTTGCTTTAGAAGCTGAGCATTTAAAGGACTTCTGTTTGCAACAAAGTGCAGAAATAAACAAGTTCTTGTAGATACTGCCCTCATGCTGCCTGTTAATTGAACTACATAGATCAAGGAGTGCTACAGGGGAGAGAAAAACAAACCAGTAAGGAATTTAAATGAGTTTTAGGAGGAATTAGGAAAGTTACAATCCAGCCAGGACACAGCTGTAAACATCACAGATCTGAGTACAACAACATAACAGATTTTCACGTATATTGCAGCAGCTCTTACAGATGCCTGTGCAGATCCTCCCTCTCAAGCCAGACCCCACATTCTTTCAATCTTGTATTATGGACTGCTCTTGCGTTAGCCCCCACTCCTGTCGTCACATCCATATGTGTGAATAAAACCTGCACATGTAACTCCAGCTAGGATTGCCCGGGATGTCTGGCTTTTATGTGAACCACTGAGCCCTTCTCATTTGGGACTGATAATTCTTCTCATTAGACCCAAACACGCATTCTTAAAAGACTCTGTCTTCAAAGATGGCTGGCTGGCCCCAGGAATAAATAATTTGGTTATAGGCAGGCACTTCTGAACATTTGACCCACAGTGAAAGGCAAACACTATGGTATGTTTTCTAATAAACTATTCACTGTTACAACAAACTTTGTTAGTCTCCAGGTCAGCTCCCTCTCCCCACCTCTTTCTACTTTGCCTAGCTGTTTCATTCAATAGCTTCTCCTGCTTGTCACATTGAGTATAATGATCTAAAAACCCAAACAGCCACTTTACCTGCCCAGCGCTATGAGGCCTGAGCTTTAACCGGAGATCCCAGATGCTACCAGATAATAAATAATTATGATGATCATCTTCAGAAGAGTACAAAACCCAAAAAGCAAAATTTGAGTCCCACTGAAGACAGTGGGAGCTTTGCCAGAAACCTCAGCGCTGGCAAGGTTTCACCCAACATTTCTTTCACATTAGACATAATTAGTGGTCGATAATGAGGCACTCTTAAAATTCTCCACATCTGGGCAAAGAGAAACATGATTAGAGTGTGCAGTTATAATTCACAAATTGGATTGTTAGAACTAGTTTTCCTCTGCTTTTTTTCCCCCTTCTTTGCCAGGAATAACACAATTAAACTCGGCGTCTCCACACAAAATTCAGTCAGGAATGACTAAAGTAAGGCGGTGTTGAAGAAACCTGCTGCAGACTACTGAAATGGAGGCCTGGTTTAGGGTTCTTGTTTCAGACTTGATGAAAATCAGATTACTTCGCATGTGGTACTTTGCAGAAGATTACAAATTAACCACAAGTAATCCATGAACATGACTTCAGATGGAAAACACATCAAGAGGAAATCAGGCAAAAATCAACGCCTCTTTTCTTCCATCAGGTTAATGAACATAGACCATTTTTCTCACCAACAGTGTCCTCAGCTGAGTCAAATGAGGTTGTGCTCCTGGGTAGTGAGCACCCCTCAGAAAATCTCAGCTGTGAGTACACCAGAAACGTGTCTCTAGTCTTAGGACAGGACCCACAGAAGCTAAGATGGTGACACTCACTCTGCAATGCCATGCCACACTGCTGCCTGCTCAGTTCAAGTCATGGACTGGCTTAGCCCTAGCAGCGGGGCTAGCTGAGCCTGATATTCATTTATCACAACACTGAATTCCCACTTGGTTTACTGAGTCTGTCAGGCCTCTGAGGACCTCCAGGTATTAGAAACTGAATAGAAGACTCTGTCTCACTTATTTTCTGACACTGAGCTGCAATAAAAATATACGAATACACACCCAGAAGTAGATGTTGCACTGGAGTTGCAGCATGGTTGTTCCAGAAAAGGGATTCTGGTGCGAATCCACCCAGTGGCTTCCAGGCCCAGGCAGGGATGCCCGCACAATGGGGAAGGAACAAATAACAGTAGAGTGGGGTGGCCTGGCTGGTACGAACGACGGTCATGGGATAAGCCCAAGAAGAAGGTTGCACACATTTGAAGAAGAGGGAAAATGGGGTGATAAACCGATGAAGTTCAGAAATCTGGCACGTAATTTTCATATTTCTTGGAAAGAAAATACAAACAAACCAAGTTTATTTATATTTGAGGATTCCATAGGAAGCTGTTTCTTTGATTTCCTAAGCAAGAATTTTCTTGGTCATGTCACACTCCTCTGATACTCCAGATCCGAAAAGCACAAAGCCTGGAAGCTGAGCTTGACATAATACTATGACATAAAAACAAAGTCAGACACTAGCTGGAATAATGGCTGGATTTTAATTCCAATTGCTTTCCTGAGTAAGTACTCCCTGGTTTTCATTAACATTTGGAAGAAATCATGCTGACTCCAAACTGATTAGAAGGGTTGTAACCAGTAAATGTAACATGGATTATGGGATCACTGTCTGGATTAAGCTGACCAGAGAATGGCTACAACCTTCACTTTCACACAATACAATAGTTTCCATTTGTGAATGCAAACGAGTGAACAGCATAATTACAGCTATATTATTTTATCCAGGACTATTTTTTCCTCCACTTCCCAGAGGACTACTACTTTTGCTTAGAATAATAAGCAATAAAAATAAGTAGGCTGTAAAACCCAGTGATCTGAATGGATTTTCCCCCAACCTGCTTCAAAATAGCTAATGTTCATGATCCCTGGTCACCAATGATGGAGATAACAGGCCATGGCCAGGAGTCTGCTGCGGTCCCAGGAAGGACAGACACTCACGGATGTCCACACTCACAGGATGCAGAAGGATGACTGCATAGGTAGTCTTCCTCAGGGAAAATTCATATTTTAGGATTGTTCCTGCCCTTCAGACATCTTTCACTATATCTATGGGGGTGTGGAAAGGTGCTATTTGTTTCACTATACAGCCTAGAACAAGAAGTATTGAGTTTCTAACCTGCTTTTGCTCAGTTAAAACCAAAATGAGCAATGACATTCACCATAACCATAAGATCAAATGTCATAAATAGCCTGGTGCCTTAATTCTGCCATGAAGGTATCATGTTTTCATCCTCATCAAGCATAATTGTGCATACCTAGCAATGTCACATTCATGGGGAAAAAAAGTCGACTTTGCATTTTACACACAACTTGAGACACTGTCAGTGATGCTATAGAAACCTTCTATCACTGCGTAGGCTCTTTAACACAATCAGGCTCCCATACAATTTATTGGCATCAGCTGAAATCTCACTAAACCCACAGAATAGTGGTTGACCTTGTATAAGCCTTTTTCTCCTTAAGAAGTACTTATCAAGAATCAGTTTGCAACGAAAAGACTCATCTCACTTCTCCAAAAAGCTTCTGGAAATATGCAACCTTCAGAAAACAAGGTGATACTTTATGCTCCGAGACTGATGAGCAGCTAAGGAAATGTTATTCTCATATTTCATGCTGCTACTCTGGTATGCAGGCTTCCTTGAATCTTGACTGCAATGGTAAATTTGGGGGCTGAACCTTAGATACACCACAAATCCCGTCAAACTGTTCAGGACAAATAGAAACATACTTCTGAGAAAGGTCCCCCATATATAAAGTTTCTCCCTGTATAAAATGGATACATATTCATAAACCTTAGTCCATTCACTTAGCCTGTACATATTACAGCCTTTCTCTTTCCCAGAACCTTGAGCACCCTAAGGAGCTGTATATACAATTTCACTGTTTCGATAATATTATATTATGGAATCATACTCTGTCACTGTCTGGCCAGGCTGTATGATCCAGAAGGAGCGAATCTCTGCAGAACCTATTTCTGTTTCAAGTAGAGGAACAGAGTTGTTCAAAATTAAGTGCTGCCGGTGCACCGGCCTCTGCTCAGGATCCAGGTCTGAGAACAAAGATGTTTCCCTCCAGCAGTAGGGCAGTGAGTCTGAAACTTGAACAATTGCTTCTTTTTTCCGCAGGACTTTTTCACTCCAGTGTAAGAGCATGCCTCTTTTTCCAATTCTTTTTAACTCCTAGGAGAGGAATCACCTTTTCTAATGGAAGTGATGCCAAAACTCCTGGGATCACAGGCATGGCCCAAAAGAATATAAATCCTTCTCCCACTTTCTCTCTTAATCTCCACTAAATCCCCCCACATTATGCTGAATTAGATAACAGAGAGGGCATTAATATTTCTGCAGATAAAAATAAGCTGCCCTCAGTTAAACAGCCCCTATTATTTATATCCATGTGAGCAACAATGATGGTTTAGAAGATGCTGGCTTCCCTGGCTTTTTTTCTTTCTTTTTTTTTTTTCAAATCCCTTTGCATATTTCACATAAACTTGTGAAGCTGGGGACAGAAGTTATTAGAGTAATGGGGAAAGCCTGATGGAACAAAGCTGATCCAGAATGTGGATTGAGGAACATTATATAACTATAAAATGTTTCCCAAAAGTGAGTGAATAGTGCCCTGAATCTGCAGAGATGACATCACCGCCTCCTAAGAACTTAATTCCCACAGATCCATTGTATCTTGTTATTATTTACAGAGAAAGCACTGAGTGAGATTGTCTCCAAATCGCACGCTGTGTGTGGCCATTAGGCTTAGGAAGTGCTGTTGCCTGTAATGGCTTCAGTAACTGGGTTTGTGGGCTTCTCTTTTGCTACTGGTGCTGCTGAGCTGTGGACCCCCTTCGCACCCACCTGCTTCTGCGATGGGGGAATCAACTGTTGTCGACGGCTAGGTTGCTTCGAGCGACACTCACCGGTCAGGAGAGAGTATCTGAATGAAGGTGGAAAAGGATCTTTAAATATTTTCTTCAAGCTACAGATCGCAGCATTAAAAACCCAATTAGAAAAGTACATTTTTGATACCCACTTCAGCTGAAAGATTAGTCTGAACTGTAAGTATAGATGACACAATCCCAGGTAAAACAAATTCATGTAGCAATTCAGCGGGAGCCGTTGATGAAGCAATTACCAAACAAACTGCCTGAATCTGTACTTCTGAGGTACGGGTCTGATTGTCTGACAGTTAAATTAACAGCCAGTTGAAAGCTCAGGGCTCAAATGATTCAATACAATATTCACTTGCCATTGGTTAACACATACAACATGAGGTAGATGAGAAAGTCCTTGTACCTATTGAAATTAGCAAGCTCTGGGCAAACTACCTGTAGTAATTTCTTTGATCAATGAAACTTTTCCTCCTTGACAGAGCACACACGTAATTTTTCTGAATGTGCTTATTATTTTAAATTGTTTCTTCTATCATTGTCTCAGCAAATGAAGGGAAATGGATTGTTAGGAAATAAATACCTGTGGTTATTCAATCTGTATGTTTCATCACAAGAAGTGCATAATTATCTGTTCCTGAACAGAAATCTAGTCTCCACCTGCAATATTTGCTAGATGTTTTTTTTGCAAAACAGAACACTTTTGCAAATAAGCATAAAGAAGAAACAGCAACAAGGAAAGCAAGAGTTTCCCAGTCAGATTATTGCACACTTTTATTTCTTTTCAGCTGGCTACCACACTGGGTAGTCCTGCTGACACGTCTCATTTGAAGCTATGAATTGCATCCACTACTCTTGGTCTATTCAATGTACCCAGATCGTTCTCCCCCCGAGTCATCCTCACTGTCCAAGAAATGAACCTGCAAACTCCCCACTACTCTGCAAGTTCAGTAAACTCCGTATAAATCCAGCTGCAAAGATTTCACAGCATCAGGCAGGGAGATCATGTTAATAATTTACATCTACAGTGTTTAAGCCATATAAATCTCTGCAGGACTGATTATGTGCTCAGCTCCGGCTTCAAGTATTGCCGCACAAGGGAGCACAAAGTCAGATGAGCAGAGGGAAGGTGTCTTTCCTCTCCTCCTCCCAAACTCTGCTCTCTCCCCTCCCTGGTCATGATTTTTGTCTGAGCCCTGGAGAAGCTTTTTGTGTAGTCAAGTGAAGAAATAGCCTGACAGACTGCTCCCTGTGTCTAATCCTGCAAATCAGGACCAGTAATCGTCTTAACTGTTCAGCAGATCTATTTTTAATGAGTGCCACCCACTATCTGACTTTCGGCTCCTGATTCCAGATGTGAAGCTATTGGCTGGTGGCTAATACTGGACTTTCACTGGGACTGTATAATCCCTTGGGATTATTCAGTGAGGTGCTTCCCTCTTTTTCTTACGTAACCAAGGGGACCTTTCTTATTTCTCATCAGAACTGAGTGTTTTCTAAATTCAGGCCAGAAAAGCTGTTCTCTAAACTCACCCACTGTACACTGACATTTGTCCATTTATAAATACAATATACTGATCTCAGATAACCAGGCCCCTAATTTTAGGGCTTTCTATTTTTCAATAATTGTTGCAATTAAACTTCAAATGGTAATAAATTTAACTTTTCACTGGATTCAAATTTTACTTGGAAAAAACCATAAATTTTAATCCTAGCCCAAACCTTATATAACTCTTCAGGATATGATTCACAGTACAATTGCATCTGATGACAACTACATTTTGAAAGATAACACATAGACATTAATGTTGTCTGCCAGAATATCAATTTTCTTTGAAACATATAAACTCACACTGCCTTCCTTTGACTGAAGGAAGAAATCTGTCAATGTTTTTAAAGTTCAATATGAAATACCTCCGTTGCGGCAAGAACTGAGTGGGAAGATTTTTCCTGTTCCCTGAAGAACTGTAAGATTTTGGAAATGTTTCATGTTGTTCATCAGGACAATCTATCAACACTTTGAAAATCTTCAAGGAACAGAAATCAGATTTCTTGTCATAGATTCTGTGCAGCTGAAAAGTTTCATTCCGGTAATTTGAAAACATTTTGTTCCTATGTGAAGCATTTACATTTTCTGAGCTCAAGATATCCTCTAAAATATTAAAATGAAAAATTAATGCCATCTAGAAAAACAGCCATTTCCTTATTTTGAAAATGATCTTAAAAATAATTAAAAATTAAGCCAAGAAATTATTTTAAAATTTTGTCATTTACCAAAGGAAAAATTCTATTAATTTCAGGGAAGAATTTCTTTAGGGTGACTATTTCTTTAGGAATCAATAGGTCTGTGGACTCAGTTACCTGTATTACAGTATCTGAATTAAAACAGTCAAACTGAATTCAAGAGCCAGGGAGAACTACTACACCCTGGCATTGTATTACCAGTGCAGTATCCAGGGGAAGACAGGGAACAGGGAGGGCAGCTGGCTGTGCTATCTGTTCAATGAAGTTGACATATGTTTCTACCCAGAAATATTAAATATTGATATGCAATTTTATTTTATGGAATTTGGAAGTTCACAGAAACAAAACTGTCCCCATTTTGACTGTAATGTTTTTGGCTTTTCCTGTCACTCTCTAAAATCTTACTCTAAACCGAGTAGGATTTTTTCTTTACAGCCTTTCTAAAAGAAAATACTTTTCCGAAACACCCACTCGATTGACAGTCAGAAGTGTAAGAACGAAGGGATTTCACAAACAAAAGCATTAATGAAATATATGTGTCTGGGTTTGACTTTTGTAACTGAAAACAGAAAGCATTTCTGTGATTTCTTGACTACGCTTACACTATGTCTTTCCTTCAGCCATTCCTTCCCATTCTGTCCTACCACGTACCCCTGCAGTCACCTCACATTCCTGATGCCAGCCACAGAGAAGCGCTGCAGAAGTTTGACACGTGCCCTGCCCATCCCAAGTTGCTGTGAAAGCTTCGTAACTCAATCAGAGGGTTCACCCAGCAGCCGGGGGACACAGACAGACCGGGTGGTTGCAAAAATGTGTTTCCTAGGAAACCATAAAACCCTGAAAATGCAGTAGTGCTTGATGGAAATAATTCATTCAGCGATTTAACTACTTCTTCTAGATTAAATTTGGTCTCAATGACAATTTTTTTTTTCATTTTGGCTCTTTAAGTAGATAAAAGCCCTCACTTTTATCCACATTTTTAAAACTACGTCACAGGTAGCTCATAGTACTTGTGCAAAGATACAACAGCAGTCATTGGCAGGACTGGAAATTGACCTTTGATCTCTCGACCTCCTAGACCAGTGCTTCAATCTTTCTACAGATGATTAATTTGAGATACTTTTTCATAAACTTTGCGGTTCTGTTTGAAAGTTCAGGCTCTGTCATTATCACGTTTCAATGGCTGCAAGTGATTTCAAAGTTCTGGCATGTGTGTACGAGCTACCACATTTTAGTCACACCACTAAATGCAATGAGATTGCTCTGTGTGCTTTGTCCTTGATTGTCTCTGCATTGCAGAGTTGGAGATTTTAACTCATGCATTTTTAAAAATATTTGGTTAATTTTGCAAAATCAAGTAAAATGTTTTGCCATGTTTTGCATTTAATGTCACTTGAACAAAAGCTGGAACAAGCAATTACAAGATGTGGCAAGACATTATGTGTGTGCAGTCAGTGCCTGCTTAGCAAGTCTGGCTTGGGAAGAGCTGGAAGCAGACGCCACGCCACGACACTTGTTACGGTGCTGTCTGAATGAGCTATCGCATACAATATCCTTTGTTACCTTAGGACAATCCCTAATGGACTGAATCACTACATCACTGTAATCTGATTTAAAATGAGAAATCGCCATAAACATCTGCTGCATCACCGTCCAGTTTGGCTTTACTAAACTCCTGGATGTAATGCAATGAAGAAGCCACCATCTGTTGCCAAAGTCTTGCCCTTTCCATCTCTGTGCCTCTACTAACAACCTCCAAGGACAAGAAAATCCATAGAATGACTCGGAGGTAAAGCAGGACTGAGACGAGAGCTCAGTAGAAGATGCCACATTGCATGGCAGGTCAAACCATCCCTGCAGTCACTCACAGCTACCCACATACTCCCACAAAAATACACGAGTGTACTTGGAGAAGCTCTGGCTGTGGAGTCATCCCATGATCATCTGTGCTCCTTGCTATGCTTCATCCTCCAAAGGATCATGGTGATATGGCTCATATTTGGAGGAAGCTAATTGACTTTCCTGAGCTAAGAGGGGGATGAAAGAACACTGTGAATCCGTACTACGAAACGTAAATAAAAGCAACCCCAGTTGCTGTAGATATTGGTATGTTCATGTATGCTTCTTGCTTATTTTTCTACTGTGAAAGAAAACAAATTATAGGAGATCCATCAGCAGCTTTTTCTGGTTGCTTCCAGCTGTGCTGTTATAAACGTTACAGATTTGGAGAATGCATAATATTTCCTGACCTTCTCAGTCAGGCTCCAAACCCACTGAAACTCATAGACAAGAGCAACAAGTAGCACCATAGACCACTTTTGGGGTTATGGAAGACGCTTTGCCCTGACTGGCCAAACATTTTCCCCAGCATTTTAGTTCAGCCTCAAACATTCACTCCATATCACAGTGTTTTCATTTTCCAGTGGTGTTTGCCAATGATAGACATAAAAAAGTAGTCATGCGCATTACACCATAAAAGAGAAAAACAACCCAGAGAAACTCCTCAGCAAATTGTGTTCTAAAAAATCCTGTTATCTGTACTCAGAATTCAAAATAAAACATAAGCATGACAGAAAAAGAGAGAAAGGAAGAGTCACTTGCCTTCGCTGTTTGGCTACTTGTGTATTGGCTGTGTTGTGCAGAATGTATTACTGAACCCCGCAACAACATTTCACTTTCACAGACCTAACAGCCTTAGGATTTCAGCAGACAGTTCTCACATAGTTGTTTCAGTCTTAAAATCTCTCTGGTGAGTAAATTTACATAATCCAGAGACAGATTGGACTCTTACTGTGTAGACAAAAGATATAATCAAGTACAGGACAGAAAATCCCAGACACCTGTGTGACTTTACTGCCAGAGAAACCAGTTGGTTTCTTAAATGACACAGAACATGTCAACAAATTGCAATAACATAGTGAACTATGGCATGGAACGGCTTGATCCCTATTCTAACACAGTGCTTGGCATGTCCAGCTCGGATCTAAACTTCCTTCATCTTTGTGGTCAGAGATAAAGGAAACGCAAAGTTGGTAGAAAGATTTTGGGGGCAACAGAGATGCGTTTTGTCTCTATTTCACCTCTCATTTCGTGTTTCTTTGGTAGTGAAGTGGGATCAGTTGTGGAAGGAGGACGTTCTTCCTTCTAGTTTTTCAGAGGCTGATTCTTTTCAAAATAATATCTGCTTACATATGTTACAACTCTCTGACTTGTGGCACAGAAGGCAGCACACCCATAGCACAGGCAAGGCCAGACGCTCCATGCTGGGAAAAGCTGCTGCAACATCTTGATACCAAACTCACTCTCCCTCCCTGCTGAGGAAGCCATGAAGTCAAGACTCTGCTCCCTGCTATATACTTTCTCCTAATAACAGTGGAAACACAGACCACAATGTTTTATATGTTTCAAATTTCACCTCACAGAAATACTCCTTGTGTTAGTTAGCACAGGTTCCCCAAACTCTGTGGAAGACTTCTGTCTTGAGCAGATGATTAAATACAGGCATGGTAACATTGTGCAATTCAACCTCCTTCTCCACAGAAGTCAGGGGCCAGAGAAGCTGCCTCTCTTCCCAATCATGTGTATGAGAAGGGAACTGAACCTGATCTTAGCAGACCAATCAGTGCTGAGCATTTCAGCCTCAGACTCTGAAGCTTTGCCTGCTGAAGTAGGTAACAAAGCTCTCTAGAGCTTAATGAAGCCAAATCTCATCCCAGTTCACTGCTTTCCAAGTCTAGGGCTACTACATTAGTCCGTGATACTTGCAAATATGAGATAGTTTCCCACAGATAAAACATTCAGCCAATAGGGTCAACAGACTGGATTTACCTGTGCAACCTTCCTTCTCCTCTAGATAAGTGTGTGAAATAACAGATGAGCAGATACTTCTGCTGTTCCCATTTACAAACAAACCAGCATTCATCACGTTGTCCGCCCCTGTCTTACAGTCACCGCTCTAAATGAGACAAGCACACTCAACTGTCCAAAGCCTCCAGCGTGTTTGGATGGATGGAAAGGGAAAAAAAGGCAACTAATCTTCAGTGCAAGGATTTAGGACATGCTGATGCAGGTGTGATCCTCAATATCCTGTGAGAGATCACGGGCTCCAGCTGCCCTCCAGGAAAGCAGAGGGAGGTCAGTGCCTGTGCAGCAGATACTTGGCATATAATACACACCGTTCCCTAAAAAAAAACAATTGAAAATGTTTTCTTCTGACCACCACTGACTTCACGTTAACATTTACCTTTCTCCCCATGTCCTGCCTGCTTTTTGTGTTTTATTGTGTAATGTTGCCTTGTTGAACTTGGACAGCTGCAGGTTTTGCAGCCTTAGGCAAACATAGCAGATCTCTTTTCTTTCTATCCAAACTAATTGTTTAATACTTTTAAATTGGGTTATTTAGGATAATGTCACAGAATTACATTTTCAGATAAGAAATAACAAATATTTTCATAGAATCATGGAAAGTTTTGGGTGGGAAGGGATCCCTAGAGGTCATCTAGTCCAACCCCCCGCAGCGAGCAGGGACACCGCTAACTAGATCAGGTTGCTCAGAGCCCTGTCCAACCTGGTCTTGAATGTTTCCAGGGATGGGG